>Ga0066684_10000709_pt1 | contig 12056 bp, 9 predicted proteins | sample GraSoiAngelo_133_FD_62301 | JGI IMG/M metagenome (GOLD analysis project Ga0066684, IMG submission 62301) | Grasslands soil microbial communities from the Angelo Coastal Reserve, California, USA - 14_0929_05_20cm | ecosystem: Environmental > Terrestrial > Soil > Grasslands | place: USA... | reverse complement strand
ATATAAGATGGCAGCTACCACAATGCCGATAGCCACACTGATAAGAAAGAACCAACGGTAGGCCGGCAGCGCAATCAGAAGAATGGCAACCACACCCACCGCGACCAGTAGGCCAGCGATGCCTCTAAAGTAGCTCGTCGGCTCGGGTTGGCGATGCGGCTCCATGGCCAGTGCCTAGAATCATTTTAGGCTGCCTGAGGATTTGCGACCAAACCCAACGACCCGTGCCTGCGGGCCTGCTGGATGCGGAATTCCAGCTTACTGATGTGCGGCGGGACCTTCCGTTGGTTGCGGAGCAATTCCGGCAATGGGCTGTGCTGTGGCTTCTGGAATCTGCGGCAGCGGCTGCTCGAGAGCCAATGCCAGCACCTGATCCATGGTCTCGACAAAGTGCAGTTTCATAGCATTGCGCAGATTTTCGGGAACCTCGGCAAGATCTTTTTCGTTATCTTTAGGAAGGATCGCTTCAAAGAGTCCAGCGCGATGCGCGGCAAGTAATTTTTCTTTTAGTCCGCCGATGGCAAGTACCTTACCGCGCAGTGTGATCTCGCCCGTCATTGCCAGATCACGACGCACCGGGATTTTACTTAGCGCACTGGCAATTGCTGTGGCAATAGTAATTCCGGCGGAAGGCCCATCTTTCGGAATCGCGCCTTCGGGCACATGTACGTGGATGTCCAGGTTACGGTAGAAATCACGAGTGAGGCCGAGGCGGTGAGCGCGCGAACGGACGTAAGACATGGCCGCTTGCGCTGATTCCTGCATCACGTCGCCCAGCTTGCCGGTAAGCGTCAGTTTCCCTTTTCCGTCAACCACAGTGGCTTCGGTGCTGAGGATGGAGCCTCCGACCTCAGTCCAGGCGAGACCGGTCACTAAGCCGACTTCACTCTTTTCGTGCGCCAGAGTGTCGCGGAACTTGATTACGCCGAGGAAATCGTTCACGTTTTCGGAGCTGATCGAAACGTTGTAGCTTTCGCCCTCTTTCACCACCTTGCGGGCGATTTTGCGACAGACATTTCCGATTTCCCGTTCCAGATTGCGCACACCGGCTTCGCGGGTGTAGGAGCGGATCAGAGACGTGATCGCATCGTCCGTGAACTTGACGTTCTTCTCAGTAAGCCCCGCTTGCAACATCTGTTTCTTGACCAGGAATTGCTTGGCAATTTCGACCTTCTCCTGCTCGGTATAACCATGCAGGCGTAACACCTCCATGCGGTCGGTGAGCGCAGGAGGAATGGTGTGCATGACGTTCGCGGTCGCAATGAAGAACACCTGCGAGAGGTCGTACTCGACATCGAGGTAGTGATCCACGAACATGTAATTCTGCTCTGGATCGAGAACTTCCAGCAGCGCCGCTGACGGGTCGCCACGGAAGTCCATCGACATTTTGTCGACCTCATCCAGCATGAAAACCGGGTTCTTGGTACCGGCTTTCTTCATCATCTGAATGATTTGGCCGGGGAGGGCACCGATATAGGTGCGACGATGGCCGCGAATTTCGGCTTCGTCGCGCACCCCGCCGAGCGACATGCGTACAAATTTCCGACCAGTTGCCTTCGCAATCGACATTCCCAAAGAAGTCTTGCCGACTCCAGGAGGACCGACGAAGCAAAGAATTGAGCCTTTAGGATTTTTTACGAGCTGGCGGACGGCCAGGAATTCCAGGATGCGGTCCTTGATTTTCTCCAGCCCATAATGATCTTCGTTCAGAACCTTCTCTGCGCGAGAAATATTGCGGATTTCCTTCGAGCGCTTCTTCCAGGGAACGGCCAACAGCCAGTCGAGATAGTTGCGCGAAACGGTGGATTCAGCTGACATCGGCGGCATGGCCTCAAGCTTCTTCAGCTCCTGCATGGCCTTGTCACGCACGTCTTTCGACATGCCCGCCGACTCGATCTTTTTCTTCAGCTCATCAAATTCACTCTTCTCGCCCCGTCCAAGCTCTTTCTGGATCGCCTTGATCTTTTCGTTGAGGTAGTACTCTTTTTGGGCCCGCTCCATCTGCCGCTTCACGCGCGACTGGATGGTGCGATCCATGTTCAGCTTTTCGATCTCGACGTCGAGAACATCGCCAATTCGGCTCAGCCGTTCAGCAGGATCGAAAATCTCGAGCAGTTCCTGTTTCTCTTCGATGGATAGCTGAAGATTGGCGGCGATGGTGTCCGTGAGCTTGGCGGGATCTTCCATACGCACAGCGGCAATCATGGTTTCATAATTCAGGGATTGGCAAAGCTTCACGTACTGCTCGAACAGCCCAGTGACCCGCTGCATACCAGCTTCGATCTGCGCATTGGTCTCAGTGGCATAGCGGGCGACGCGCACCGAAACCTGCATATAGCCGTCACTCTCGCTGATTTGCAAAACCTTGCCGCGCTCAATGCCTTCAACCAAGACTTTGATGTTGCCATCTGGGAGCTTCAGGCTCTGCACGATGTTAACAATGGTGCCGACCTGGTAAATTTCGTTGGGCTTCGGCTCATCGACGCTGGCATCATGCTGCGTGGCGAGAAAGATTTTCTTGTCGGCGGTCAGCGCTTCTTCAAGGGCGCGCACGCTGGATTCCCGTCCTACCACGAACGGCGTCATCATGTAAGGGAAGATGACCACGTCGCGGATGGGCATCATGGGCAGCTTCTTAGTTTCGAATTTTTCCTTGGTCGTGGTCACGAACACTCCAAAAAACCGCTCTTTGCTATTAGCCTTTGGCTCTTAAGCAAGTCGATTGCAATCTCAGTTTAGCAGGCCGCCTGCACTCACGCGAAAAGCCGAAGCCAACACTAAAGGCGAAGAGCTGCCTTCTATCCCGCTTTCTCCATCATAGCCAATGAAACCGCTCGTTTCTCTACCATTTCGCGAGTCACTTCGAACTCCTTGACTTTCTTCTGGCTAGGCAGATGGTACATCAAATCGAGCATAAGTTCTTCCAGAATCATCCGCAAGCCGCGCGCACCAACTTTGCGGGCCATTGCTTGCCGAGCGATGGCGCGTAGAGCATCCTCGCTGAACTTCAGGCGCACATTTTCGAACTCGAACAGCCGCTGGTACTGCTTGACAATCGCGTTCTTTGGCCGGGTAAGGATCTCGATGAGAGCGGATTCGTCCAAGTCTTCCAGCACTCCGACCACAGGCAAACGGCCCACGAACTCGGGAATCAACCCGAATTTGATGAGGTCTTCGGGCTGAACGTCGCTCAGGAGTTCGAAATTGCGCTTGCGACCGGCTGCCGGCGCGTCTTCCTGTTCTCCGTTGTCCCCGGCTTTGAAGCCCAGCGATTTCCTGCCTGCGCGGCGGCCAATGATCTTTTCCAGGCCCACAAAAGCGCCACCACAGATGAAAAGAATGTTGGTCGTATCAACTGGGGTGAACTCCTGATGCGGATGCTTGCGTCCGCCCTGCGGAGGGACATTCGCGATCGTGCCTTCCAATATCTTCAGCAATGCCTGCTGTACGCCTTCACCGGAGACATCCCGCGTGATTGAAGGGTTCTCATCTTTGCGGCCGATTTTATCGACTTCGTCAATATAAATGATGCCAGTCTGGGTGCGGCCCACATCGCCATCGGCGGCTTGCAACAGCTTCAGAATGATGTTCTCTACATCTTCGCCGACGTAGCCAGCTTCGGTCAGCGTTGTCGCATCGACGATGGCAAACGGCACGTCCAGCATGCGAGCCAGGGTTTGCGCCAGGAGAGTTTTGCCAGTCCCAGTCGGCCCGATCAGCATGATGTTCGATTTAGTCAGCTCAATGCCGTCGCCGGTGCGCTGGCGATTCATGTAAATCCGCTTGTAGTGGTTGTAGACGGCTACAGCTAGTTTCTTCTTCGTCTGCTCCTGGCCGATCACATACTCGTCGAGGAAAGTTTTGACTTCTTGAGGCTTGGGAAGCTGGTTCGGAGCGGTGGTGGGAGGAGTAGCAGCCTTGTCGTCTTCCAGGATGGAATTGCAGACGGCAACGCATTCATCGCAGATATAGGCCCGGGGATAATCGCTGGGGGATGAAATCAACTTCGCCACGGCATCCTGCGACTTGTGGCAGAAGGAACAGCGCAACATCTCCTCGGTACCGCTTCGGTTTTTCACCCCTTTTTGGCTCCTCCGTCAGCAATCAGCGAAAGCCGATCATACCCTCATCTCGTCTTATAGATGATATCGTCTATGATTCCGTATTCTTTTGCCTGCTGCGCGTTCATAATGAAGTCGCGCTCGACATCTTTTTCCACTTTATCCAATTTCTGCCCGCTGTGCTTGGCCAGTAACTGGTTCGTAATCTCTCGCATACGAAGAATCTCTCGCGCGTGGATGTCAATATCTGTGGCCTGTCCAGAGAGCCCTCCCATTGAGGGCTGGTGGATTAGAATCCTCGAATTTGGCAACGCGAGCCGTTTTTTATTCTCACCAGCGGCGAGCAGCAGTGCGGCCATACTCGCCGCCTGCCCGATGCAAATTGTAGTCACATCGTTCTTGACATACTGCATCGTGTCGTAAATCGCCATTCCGGCGGTAATCGACCCACCGGGAGAATTTACATAGAGCTGAATGTCCTTCTCCGGGTCCTCCTGCGCGAGGAAAAGCATTTGGGCGATGACCAGATTGGCGATATTGTCGTCGATCGGCGTACCGATAAAAATGATGTTATCGCGCAGCAGCCGCGAGTAAATGTCGTATGCCCGCTCACCCCGGCCAGTCTGCTCGATGACCATGGGGACCAGCATCATTTTTGGATCGTTCACGTTCACCCCACACTCCTGCCCCGAACGACGCCAGCTTTTCCGGGGGAGAATTCGAAAGCGCCCGCATCACGCGGACTGACGGTATAGAAAATCGAGGGTCTTCTCGTTGCGGATTCTATTTCGGATTCTATCCAGCGCTCCATCGCGTGTCAAACGCGCGCGGATCGCCTCCGGCGTTTGTTTTGACTGGCGGGCGAGCGCCTCAATTTCGCGATCGATCTCCGCATCGCTGACCTCGATTCTTTCCTCCTCGGCGATTTTATCCAGCAGCAGCGAGGCCTTGACTTCATGCAAAGCCTGGTCGCGCTGACCCGCCCGCAAGCGGTTCAAATCCATTTTCTTCATGTCTTCGGCTTTCATGCCTTGCGCCGCCAAGGCGCGCAAGCCGCGCTCCAGGCGAATATCGATTTGCCTTTCGACCAGTGCCTCGGGAACCTCTAGGTCATTGCGCTTTACCAGTTCGGAAACCAGCTTGTCTTTAGCTTCGTGTTCGGCGGCGTGCTTGCGCTCCGCGTCCATTTGCTCGCGAATCCGTGTGCGCACCTCTTCTACGTTGGTGAAATCTCCCAGTTGCTTCGCAAATTGATCGTTCAACTCCGGCAAGCTCTTTTGCTTAATGGATTGAATCTTCACGGTGTAGGTGAACGTTTGTCCGGCAAGCCGTTTGTCGCTGTAATCATCGGGATAATGAACGTCGAAGGTACGCTCATCACCGGCGGAAGCACCGCGCAGATTCTCGGTGAACTCCGCCATCGTGCTCTTTCCGCCGATCTCGACCAAAATGTCATCCATGTGTACCGGCTTGCTTTCACTGGCTTTGGGCTGTCCATCCAAGGAGACTTGGGCAAAGTCACCCTCGGCCAATGGGCGCCCTTCGACCGGCGAAAACGTCGCGTGCTGTTCGCGCAGATCAGCAATTGCTTGCTCTACTTCTTCATCGGTGACAGTGATGGAGGGCTTGTCGGTGCGAATCTCCTTGTAGCCTTCGACCTTGATCTCGGGCATGATTTCGAAGGCGGCTTTGAATCGCAGCGGTTCGCCTTCGCGGAGATGTAAGTCGGTGACGCGCGGCTGCGAAACCGGAATAAGACCCTGCCTTTCCGTCTCTTTGCGGAAATAGCGCGGAACCAGAGCCTCCACGACGTCACTTTTCAGGTCCTCCGCAAAACGCTGTCGGATAATGGAGGCGGGCACATGTCCACGGCGGAAGCCCGGCAAGCGGGCGAGCTTTTGGTATTTCTGGATCAGCGTCTCTGTCTCTCGAGCGACTTCCTCAGCGGGAACTTCGACCTGGATTTCCCGTTTGGTATTGCTCGCGGTTTCTGTGGGGCTCACATGTACCTCTTCGCGATAGGTCGGATTCCGGCGAATCCGAGCCTCGCTGATTTGAGTGTAAAGAGAGAGGGCAGGAGCGTCAATGACCCGAAAGTTCTTAATCCTCTAGAATTGGATCACCAATGCGTCTGGCCGGAAACTTCAACCGAAAACTGATAGCTGATAACTTTTTCCCGTGAAGTATTGCAGCGAATGGCTACCGCAACCAAATTCGTGAAAGAACACTGGCTGACGATCTTGAATCAGGAAGTGATCGCCTGCACCCGCTGCCCACGCTTGGTTGCTTATCGTCAGCAGGTCGCTCGAGAGAAGCGTCGCGCATATCGCGATTGCGAATACTGGGGCAAGCCTGTGCCCGGTTTCGGCGATCCGAATGCGCGGGTAGTTGTGCTGGGGCTTGCACCCGGCGCGCACGGATCAAATCGAACCGGTCGCCCGTTCACCGGAGATGCGTCAGGAAATTTCATGTACCCAGTCTTATACGAAGCCGGATTCTCCAACCAACCCAACGCTACCGACCGCAATGATGGATTGAAGCTGCGCGATCTCTACATCACTGCCGCAGTTCGTTGCGCGCCTCCGGATAACAAGCCCTTGCCACAAGAACTCGCCAATTGTGCTCCGTATCTGGATCGCGAAATGGAGGGGCTAAAAAGAGCAAAGGTAATCGTTGCGCTTGGCAGGATCGGATTTGATGCTTACCTCAATTACTTAAAGCGACGCGGCGAGCTGGAGCGCCGAGGGCATTACGTCTTTCAGCATGGCGCGAAATATGAAATGAAAAATGGCAAGGTGCTGCTGGCTTCATATCATCCTTCCAACCAAAATACCCAGACTGGAAAACTGACACGTGAGATGTTCATGCAAATCTTTAAAGAAGCAGCGCAACTAGCCGATAGATAAGAATAGCGGCTGCCGCCGGAGCTGGATCGTTTAACCCACCCCAATGACGGGGCAACAATCATCAGGGTCGCGAACCGAGGCGGCACCGCCCTTGAAAACAACGGCCGTCTGCTTCGGTCGTCAGTCCTCAGCAAACGATCAAAATCCGACGAACACTGGTTCCGGCTGTAGGCAGACGCCCCAGATTTCTTTTACGCGTTGCTGGATTTGTTCTTTCAAAGCTACGATATCTGCGGCGGTTGCATCACCGCGATTGACAATGGCCAACGCATGTTTGCGCGAGATGCCCACCCTGCCATCGCCATACCCCTTGCTGAAACCCGAATGCTCGACCAGCCAGGCTGCGGAAATTTTGTGTTGAGCATCGAGCGCAGGATAACTTGGAATTTGAAGCCCTCTGGTCGCAGCTCTACGGCGTAGCTTTTCGTGTTGTTCACTTGAAAGCACTGGATTCTTAAAAAACGACCCGGCGCTGCGTGAGTCCGGATCTCCCGGTGTGATTAACATGGCCTTGCTGGCGCGAATGCGCCGAACTGCGTCTCGCGTATCGGACAGAGTCGGGACCTGCTGCCAGCCGGTAAAATGCTTTTTCAAATCGGCATACTGGACGCGCGGCCGGCCTCCTGGCGTAAGCGCGTAGGTCACGCGCAGAATGATGTAACGTCCGCGCTCATTCGTGTTAAAGATGCTGGTGCGGTAGTTGAATCCGCAGGCTTCGTTGCAGAGTTCGCACAACTGATTATCTCGAAGGTCGAGCGCGAGCACGGATTCGATCGTCTCGGCAACTTCCTGTCCGTATGCGCCGACATTCTGCACGGGAGTTCCGCCCACGCTTCCAGGAATGCCGCTTAAACACTCCACCCCTGCGCAGTTGTGCGCCACGGCGCGAGCGACGAAGTTGTCCCACTCTTCTCCGGCGCCGGCCTCAAATATCGCTTTGCCGTTTTCGTTTCTCTCGTCGATTCCTGCAATTGCAATTCTTAAGACCAGGCCGGGCCAGCCCGCATCGGAGATGACTAGGTTGCTGCCGCCTCCCAAGACAAAGAGCGGCAGGTTCCGTGAGCGGGCGAACGCGACCGCATCTTGCACTTCGGCGACGTTCTTGCATTCGGCGAAATATTGTGTTGGCCCCCCGATTTTCAAGGTGGTCAATGGCGCCAGAGGCACGTTTTCCTGCACGTTCATGAGAGCTGTTCAACCATATTACGCGGGGATAAAAGGGCCGCTGTGATCCCTCCGCATCCTGATGGATCAGAAAAAGCTACAAGGATCGCGAGTGTTTTTGGGGAGCAGCTAAGGCAATTGCACGCCGTACATAGCCGTTCGCCTGTTTCAGCGCATTCTCCGCCTTCCGACGGCTTACGTTCGCAGCCAGCATAACCAGCGCAACCGGAACTTGATCGCCCGCAGAATTCAAAGCTTCCCGTGCGCGATCGCCGCTCACGCCAGTGGCGTGCTCGAGAATGGTTACGCCGCGCTCGGCCAGTTTTTCGTTCTTCAGGTGAACATTGGCCATCAGGTTGCTGTAGACATAGCCGAGTCGCGTCATGGCGCCAGTGGAAAGCATGTTCAGGATCATTTTCTGGGCGGTCCCGGCTTTCATTCGGGTTGATCCGGAGATCACTTCCGGGCCGACTTCAGCCACGATGCCGAGATCGGCGGCTTTCTCCAGGGCTGAACGGGGGTTGCAGGTGACAGCAATGGTCTTGGCGCCGCGGCGACGCGCGTATTCGAGTGCAGCTACGGTGAACGGGGTGCGACCACTGGCCGCAATTCCTACGACCACGTCATTCTGCCCCGGTCGTCGCTTCGCAATTTCACGTTCACCCAATCGGCGGGAATCTTCATTCGCTTCCACGGCTTCGCCCAGAGCCTTCGGTCCACCAGCGATTACGAACTGAACTGTTTTCGGATCAGTGTTAAAGGTGGGGGGGCACTCGGCGGCGTCAAGCGCCGCAATGCGCCCACTGGTGCCAGCGCCAACGTAGATCAGGCGGCCACCGTTTGCCAGGGCCTCGGCGATCAGGTCAATCGCCTGGCCGATTTGAGGAAGAGCTGGTTTCACGGCTGCCGCAATTTTCGCGTCTTCCGCGTTGATGATCTGGGCGATTTCGAATGATGATTTCCGGTCTAGCTCTGCCGAGGCAATGTTCGCCTGCTCGGTCGCGAGTTGATTTAACCGGGGTTGGGCCTGGCGTCGCTTCAAGCCGCCCGCTCCGCGGAGAGCATTACTGAATCGCAAACCGTTAATCGCAAAGATGGCTGGGACCTCAGCAGCGCTGCCAGAGAATCCCAGACCGAAGACATTCTTTGCGAACTTTGTGACTTATTCGGGCACATAGCGGTTAAGAGCTCGCTCTCAAGAGCTGTTCTCACGCAGATTTCTCCAAAGCCTCGATGATCGCGTCATGGACGCGGGGCCGCACTTCTTTAATCGCCTCATTCTTGCAATCCGGCCAAGTGCGATTTGTTAACAAGGTCACCGAAAGCTGGCGCTCCGGATCGATCCATAAGGATGTCCCGGTATAACCGAGGTGTCCAAATGAGTGCGAAGAAAAGTATTTCCCGGATTGAGATGGCACCGAAGGCGTGTCCCATCCTAGAGCGCGGGATGTGCCCGGTGGCGACAATTCCCGGCGGGTGAATTGCGCCAAGGTTTCCGAACGCAATATCGGCGCACCGCCGTTCAACATGGAATGAGCAAAGATCGCGACGTCCTCAGCCGTCGAAAAGACTCCCGCGTGTCCAGCAACGCCGCCGAGCACACTGGCATTTTCATCTTGCACCTCCCCCTGGATCACTCGTCGGCGGAAGGTACGGTCGTCCGCCGTCGGGACGATCGAAACCCGCCAGCCAGCCGGGGGGTTGAATGTTGTATGGCCCATGCCCAAAGGCCCAAATATTTCACGCTGGCAGAAGCGGTCAAGTAGTTCGTCGGCGATGCGCTCGAGAACGGTACCAAGGGTAATGAAACCTATATCACTGTATTCAGCGCGCGTGCCTGGATCGGCAGTGAGCGGAGTTGTAAATGCGGCGGCGAGCAAGTCCGCGCGGCTCTTAGCCCGGAGAAAAAGCCTCTCGTAAGCAGGTAATCCGGAGGAGTGGGCTAGCAGCATGCGGACCGTGACTTCCGCTCTGCGGCTATCTGCGGCCGCGAATTCAGGAACGATTGCCACTACCGGCGTTTCCAGGTCCAGCAGCCCGCGTTCATAGACAATCATGGCCATGCTGGTGGTAGCGACAACTTTTGAGACGGATGCCAGATCAAAGATGCTGGTTGGCGTGACCTCCGGGGAGTCTGGTTCATAAGTAAAACGGCCAAGGCTTTTTAAGGCGACTAATCTTCCCCTATGATTGACGGCCAGAGATGCTGCTGGGAAAACGCGCTGCGCAACGGCATGCTGCAGGAATTCGAATGCACGGCTAAACACCAGTTCCTGGCCGTGGTATGCCGGATCGGGCAGCACTACGGGAGATTTGGCAGCAGTGTGCAGCGGAGAGGAGCCTTCGGACAAGTTTGGTTGCTCAGCTTCGGTTTATAGCAGAAGTGCTTGCGACGGGTAAATAAGAGGCTGGGGCGGCTAGCGGTTCCGCGATCTTGGGAATGTGGTCTAGCCTTCCTTCGCCCCGCCGCCAGCCAGGTGCAAATGCTTTACGAAGGGATAATAGACTTCCAATTCCGCCAGGCTTTGGGCGTCAGAATTGACCGGCAGTTCTGGACTCGATATTAGACCCGGCAACCGCTCCATCGGATCATCAAGCAGGGGAACAACTATCTGTAATGCCTCAACTTCTCGGCGGACCCGAGCCAAGGCCATCTCTTTCTGGCGGAGAACAACTTTTGGGTCTTTCACATGTCCTCCCGTGCGTGCGGCGCTTAGTATGCTCCACATTCTGCTCGGGACGATCCTGTGGAAACTGTGGATAAAACAATATTCTTGTGCCGCTTGCGATTACTAGCTCAGACGGTACTCCTGATCTTTCGTTTCTTGAGGTACCCCTGTGGCTTGTGTAAATTCAGAACATCCGCGCAAATTCTACAAATCGACAGGGGTTTCGGCTGAGGGTGCTGATGCCGATGCTCCTTATATTGCTTTCTTCAGCGCCTTTCGCAGCCGCAGCCAAGCCAGTTCGTGCTCCGAACCGGTTCGCGGTGGTCGATGCCATTGTGCAGGATGCCATTCATGCCGGGCAGATTCCTGGCGCGGTCGTAGTCGTGTGGCATAACGGGCAGGCGCTTTATCGAAAAGCTTTCGGATATCGGGCGCTGGAGCCGCGCCGGGAGGCGATGACACTCGATACCATTTTCGACATAGCATCGCTAACTAAGGTGGTGGCCACGACCACCGCCGTGATGCAATTGGTGGGGAAAGGCCAGGTGCGGCTGAGCGATCCGGTTGCGAAGTACATTCCGGAGTTCGCGCAGAATGGGAAGGAAGATGTGACAGTGCGTGAACTGCTGACGCATTACTCGGGGTTGGAACCGGATCTCGATCTCATGCATCCGTGGCAGGGCCGCGACACGGCATTCAGCATGGCTTTTGCCGAGAAGCCAGTTAATCCACCGGGCGCGCGCTTTGTTTACAGCGATATCAATTTTATTACTTTGGGCGCGTTGGTCGAACGCGTGTCCAAAACTCAGCTCGATAAGTACTGCGCCCAAAATATCTTTACGCCGCTGAAGATGGCACGCACTCGCTTCTTGCCGCCAGCGACCTGGCTGCCAAAGATTGCTCCTACGGAATATGACGAGCAAAACCGCATGCTGCGCGGAGTTGTTCACGATCCTACTGCGCGGCGGATGGGTGGGGTTGCGGGACAAGCGGGTGTGTTTTCCACGGCTGACGATCTTTCAAAGTTTGCGCATGCCATTATCGCCGGCAGCTCCGTGCTGCCGGCGTCCCTGGTTGAGAAGATGACTACGCCGCAGCAGCCGCCCACCGCGCACGAGCTGCGGGGTTTTGGATGGGATATCGACTCGCCATTCTCTACGAATCGAGGCGAACTGCTTCCGGTCGGATCGTTCGGGCATACGGGATTTACCGGAACTTCACTGTGGATTGATCCCACAACCCGCACTTACATCATC
>Ga0066684_10000697_pt1 | contig 12159 bp, 8 predicted proteins | sample GraSoiAngelo_133_FD_62301 | JGI IMG/M metagenome (GOLD analysis project Ga0066684, IMG submission 62301) | Grasslands soil microbial communities from the Angelo Coastal Reserve, California, USA - 14_0929_05_20cm | ecosystem: Environmental > Terrestrial > Soil > Grasslands | place: USA... | reverse complement strand
CGCATCGCCCGCATCGTGCTCATGATTTCGAAGATGTCGTTGCTCTCGGGCATCGCGTTCTCCTGTCTGGCTGGCGCGACTCTAGGGGCGATCGCGGCGGCCTCACAAGCTGCTTCTAGCGGCGCGCATCCGAGCCGTTTGCTGCTTTTGCAGAGGAATCTGCAGCAAACGGACGCCGGAACCCGCGGAATGCCTCGCCCTTGCACGGAAAGAGCAGCAAACACACTGCTGCAAATTGGTGCAGAGATTGCTGTTTGTCATTGCGACCGCCGCTCCTCAAAGCGATGCGCTCGGGTCGGTCTGCAGCCGTTCGATCAGCGAATGACCGTCGGCGATATTGACGCCTAGAGCTGTCTGACGACGGATCGCGTCGAGAGCGGGTTCAACAGCGGGTGCCGCGGCCAGCGCGCCGCTGTTCGTCTCGCTGTTGCGGTTCCCGATTTCGCGCAGCGCGCCAACCAGGCTCCGCAAGCAGGCATCGCGTTCATGAGCCACCGTTACCGCCCGGCCCAGTTTATGAGAGATCCTTTCGCTATTTGGTTGAACAGCAATTCATCCGCCGCCTGACCTTTCAGGCGGGATTCAGGTGGCTTTCGCTTAATGGTTGAATAGGGCACGTATCGCGGCTCGCCACTCTCCCGACGCGCGTCGCTGTTGCGCAAAGAACTCGATCGTCGCAGCCACATCCACCTGCCTTTGGCACAAATAGAGAACATCGTCTTCAACGGATCGAATTCGCCATGTGGCGGAATGACGCACCCAACCGGACCCAGCGCGGACGGTCTACCTTAACCGGCGCTACAGTCATTTCCGGCCGGCGAGGAACTGATGGGCGAAGGCCGCGGTGTCGTTGAGCATGACCGATCCGTATTCGACCGAGGGCTCGATCTCGCTGCCTTCGTGCCATTCGTTCCACGAGGTGATCAGAACGTAATCGGGCGCGGCGGCGACCGCCTCCTGCCATAGCACCCGGTAGGTCTCGCCGCCCCAACGGTCGGTGACCGGATCTTCGGATAGGCGACATGCGCCCGCCCAGTCCCGGATCTGCGGCGGCGTCTTATGCTGCGTCTGGCCGGTAATGTTGTAGGTGCTCGCCCCGTCAAAGACGCCGACGTATTTGGGATCGAGCGCATCAGCGACGAGCGCCACACCGCCTGGATTGTCGCGCCGTACCTGCGCGATGACCTCTTGCCACTCTGCGGGCGACAGCTGGTGCAAAGCGCGGCCATAAACGAACACGACCGGCTTGCCGTCGGCACGCAGCCACGCCTTATGCTGGGTGTATCGCGCTAGGAGGTAAGTGAGATCAGCAATCGCCGCCGCCTTACGGCTCGCAGCATCCTCCCCACCGATCTTTTCGTAGTAGGCGGAAACGGCGAGCCCATGCTTGGCTGCCGCATCGAGCAGCAACGGGACGCCGCGATCCTCGAAACTATCCTGCCCCCACCAGCTGGCAATGAAACCGGTAATGCCTGCGGCTCGCGCCGTCGCGACCTCTCTATCGACGATTGCCGGATCGTGGCTGTCATAAGCGCCAAAGGCGGGGAAATCTGTTGAATTGCCGATGCGGTGTTTCTCCGGGTCCACATCTTGCCAATGGCGCCACTCCCGGCTCACTTGCGGGTTCCCCCACCAGCCGTAATAAAACGCGAGAATTTGGCGGCGAGTTTCGGCGGATTGCCCAGTATCGAACGACAGCACGAGCAGCCCAAACGCGACGACAGTGAACAGCGAGGAGCTACTGCTTACACGACGAAGCATGCGAGAAGTTCCTGCCAATAATGCTGGGGCGACCGGCTGGGAATGCGATCTACAGATTGCCGACTGACGTGATCACGCCTTGATTGCCCTGCACTTTCCCCGCCGCTGATCGAAGTCGGTATGGGGGGTCTCCGCAAGGAACTCGTCCACCGCGCGCTTAACCCCCGGCCATGTCTTCCCGTCTATGAAGTAATCGTCCGCTACCAGAATGCCCCCATTACGCAGTAAAGACCACCATCTTCTTAAATCAGCTATGACCGATTCGTAATCATGCGCACCATCGATGTGAACAAAATCGAGTTTGATGCCATTCCGCTGTAACACATGAAAAGCGTTGGCGGAGTCCAGGGGCAGCGGGACAACGACGTCCTCTGCCCCCGCGTAAAACACGTTTGACAAAAACTTGCGATAAAGACTCGGATAGCCGCTCTTGAAACCGATTTCTTGAAGCCATTTGTCCTGAAACCAATGGTCCAAGATCCCAACCAGGTATCGATAGCTATAACCACCGCATCGATTCTATTCGACTTAATTTGTCTGGCAATCTCGATAGTGCTACCGCCCTTCCAGACGCCGATTTCAGCAATGACGCACGGTCGATATGCATTGATGAGTTCTCGAAAGTACGGGTGATCGGAATTCCATCCTTGCATATCGACGAGAGCGGGCTCGCAAAATGCCTCCGCAAAAGGATCGGCGCCGTGCCATAGCTTATTCACTATCTCGCGCCGAACCCCTTGCGGCGAGACGAAGGATGCCAAACCGCTCCCCTGGTCCGAGGTTTCGCGGCCCCCAAATCCATCATTGTTCTGGAATTTTTGCGCATCCGCCCTGATCGCATCGATATTTTCGGGCAGGAAGCTTTCGAACCACCATGCGTTGGTGCCGCCTCGAATCCTGGGGTTTTCAAAAGCACGGAGAAGCATCCAGCGATACATGTATCGCTTGTTCGTCATGCGGTTCGCGTCGCGAACTGCAGACAGATGCTCGAAGAGTAACGACGAGTTTGCCACCGCCGCCCCGGTTTCGGCATCAATCATCAACTCCTCGTGAATGTAGCCGGTCCAGAATGCTCTGCCCCCTCTTCGATACAGCCGCCGTGGCCGTTCCGTTTCTCTGACTCCGCTCGGCAGTAATCCGTTCGGCGGAGCTAAATTCTTACGTTCAATGGATGCTAGGTCGACCGACTCTGGGCTGCGGTCCATCCGGATTTTGCCGCCATCTGCGCCGGCAACAAGGACTTCATCGGCGTCCACCATTAAAACCCATTCCGAGATCGCATTTTGAGCGCAGAAACTACGTGCAGCGGCGTACCCGTCCTTCAATAGTTTGGCTCGATCATAATGTACAACTTTGGCTGAATCCCCGAGGACTTCTTTTATTATACTAGCTGTCCGATCAGACGATCCCATATCTGCGATGATGAACGAACTAAAGGTTGACGCGAGAGCCGGGAGGGATCGAGGCAGCATCTCCTCTTCATTGAAGACAATCATGCAAACAGTCACGTCCGCGACTGATATGCAGTCGTCCGACGCGGCGGTGTCAGGCCGCCTAATCGTCGCCTCAGCTGTCGCTTTCGTTAGGGCCGCAACAGCGTTGCTTGCTACTCGGCCGAACTCCGGCGACCGCATCACGTGATTTCGTAGCCGCCGCCAATCGCCGCCTGTTGCTGTAAGATGTCGAAAGGCGACTTCCTCTGATTCTGGTTCCCGACCGAGCAGCCAGCGATAGGCCTGTGAGATCGCGTCGTTCTCTATGCACCGATTTGCAAGGGATTGTATTGTGATGTCGCCGAACAGTTCTCTGGCGAGATCTTCTTCCTGCTCAACAGGTGCATGAAGGGTGAGACCGAATGAAGCCTTCAGGTAATCGAGGTGCGGCTGCGCCGCTCGCATGATCTCTTCTCTTTCGGACCGGGACAGACAGATCGGAGACCCTTTTATCGAGTCCAATAGCTGGTTGAACCTCATAAAGAAGAGATTGCCCCGCGCGCCGGGCGGAAGCCGCTTGGCCATGGCCTCGCCGATTACGATAGCCTCCGCCGACAAGCTCTCGTTTGTTCGATCATTACGAAGATGCAGCTTGGTCGCCTGTGAATCGGACAGACCGAGCTTCGCTAAAAAGTCTAAGCGGACATCGCGCTTGTACAACGCTTCAATTGCAAAGTCACTCAGGTTGAGCTGCTCACGACCAAATACCGTTTCGAATTTTGAAAAATAATCCTTGAACTTAGGAATTGGAGAGTTGTGAACGTCCCCCCTTCCTAAAGGTACCCCCATCCGGCACCGTTGGCTTATCTCGCTGGGCGCAAACGATATCGGATGCCGGCAATAGGCCAGAACCCGAATATCATCGCCATATGACTGGAGAAAATCTCGAAATCGAGCAATCTCCGACGGCTGCAGATCTATGAATCCCTCATAAGATAACAGCAAATACTCGCAGTTCGCTTTCTCCAATTCAGCCCTGAGTGCAGTGATATACGCTCGGTCCGAGGAGTCGATTGCAGCCGCATCCGTGTTGCCGGCGTGTTTGTTGTAGATATAAGCTGCTTTGTTTTGCGAGAAGTACGATCCGAGCTGAGCGTGCCAACGCCCCTGAGGATAATAAATCCCATGCTCGATAAGGAGTTGACGGTTTTCGTCACACATCAACTGAATCGCCGACGAGCCCGTCTTATGGGGCCCGATGTGGAGAAACACACGGCGAAAATTAGCCATTATCGTGACTCGAATAAGCGTGCCGATTTAGCGAACCGACATCGAAGTTTGGGTGCCTGGCGCATCAGCCGCCTATAGCATTCAGCATGCGCGGAGTATCGACTGGCGGTCTTAATTTCGTTTCGTAGGATTTCGCTGTTCTGGGCCGACCCAACCATCATCACAAAAGAAGCTGTAGAGAATGTCGACCCGGGTTTTCAGGTCGTCCTCCGGCACGATAACGAGGCGCTCGAAGCCGATCGTCGGCACGCGGCCGTCAATCGCCGCGATCTGCTGGCGGAGTTCCGCCGACAAATCGGCTTCGAGCTTGAGGCGTAGCCGCCATCCACCAACGCCGATAGTGCGTCGGCGCACGCGGAAGACGATGTTCTTCGACCGCGGACCGATGCTGCCATGCCAACCGACATCGCCGTTCGCTGTGAGGCTGATCGCAATATCGGAGACCGGCCCGCTGGCGCGCAGGCGAAGGAACACATAGTATTCCTGGCTGTCATTCGGCCCGAGCCCCAAGGCGATCTCGCCGCCGGAATGGCACAGCCAAGTTCCCCAATTCTCGGGTTCCGCCCATTGCCCGGCGCCCCGCGCGTCCTCGCCCCACAGGAAGTTCTGTTCGCGCAACGGCTCGCGCAGGAACTGACCGCGCCTCGCGTCGACGATCCGCGCCATCAGGTCGTCCCCGAAAGTCCCCTCCATGTCGCGTCCAAGCCAGGCAAAGCTGATCTCGGTCGAATAGGGGATCGCGGCATAAGGGTAGGGTTCCTGCCACTCGGCTTCGGTCGCCGCCTGGCACGCCGCTACGACCTTCTCGGCGACCGAATGCCAAGCAATCGGCGCATAACCGCGACGGATCTTCTGTTCGAGCTCGCGGCGAGCGGCTGGATCGGCAATCAAACCCCGGATCTTTTCGAATGATTGTTCGAAATTGCCGATATCGATGTATGGGCCGAACTCGCCGGCGACCTCCGGGATTGAGGCGCGATCACTGCACACGCATACCTTGCCGGCGGCCAGTGACTCGCCGACCGGCAGCCCCCACCCCTCATACAGTGACGGGCATACTGTAAATAAACAACGGCTGTACAACAGTCCCAGATCGGCGTCGCTGACATCCTGAAGCAAAATGACCTTGCCGTTCAGGTAGTCGCTCTCGACGAGCTCGGCGAGGAACGCCTCGGATTTCCATCCCAAACGTCCAACGCAAACGAGATACGGCGGATCATCGCCGGTCTCTACCATTCGCCGCCAGACATCGAGCATCAGGCGATGGTTCTTGCGGCCTTCAACCGTGGCGACGAACAGTACGTAGCGATCCGGCAATTCCTCCAGCCCGATCTGCCCGGCGCCGCCTTTGGGCAGAAACTCATCGAATGACGAGCCGTTCTGGGTGACTGTGATCGGCGGGGCCGGGCGCGACAGCGAGGCGACATAGCGGCCTAGGTCTTTCGCCGTGTTATCTGAAACGCTCAGGAAATGGTCGACGTGACGCAATGCCCGGCGAAGAAATTCCTCGAAGACACGCGCCGTGCCCTGATCGCAGGTCTCGCGCGCATAGATCGGGATCAGGTCGTGCACCGTCATCACGAACCGGGTGCCGAACCGCCGTTTAAAGGTCAAAATGCGATGAAAGTAATCGCGCTGGACCCAAGCCGCGCCCAACAGACAGATAACCGAGCTGCCACCGTCGTCGAGCACACCAACGCCGTCAAATTCCCGCGCGCCTGGCAACATGCCGTAGCGGGCTTCCTCGGCGGAAAATGAAACCAGCCGTTGCGTCTCGGGAAGAAACAGGTCTTGCAGCAGGCTGATCAGAAATCCAGTCGGGATCGCAACCCAGCGCTTGCTCCGGGCATTGAAGCTCAGGAAGGTTACAAGAGATCGCGGTACGACTTCGCTTGTCACGATCGCGAGAACGATGCTCGATTGAACCCGCTGAATACCGGTGAGATTTGGATGGTGACCGATGTAATAAATCAGGTCAGAAACATCGAAAAGTATTCGAGTGCCGACATCCGTGGCCGACCGCAAGCCGGTTCTGTACCGTCCGACGTCGGCCAGTAACGCACGTCCCTCGGTGTAAGCAGCGCGAGCCTCGATCGACGAAAGTCGATCGGTCTGCGGCCGAGGGGCAATCTCAGTTGAGGATGGCGCGCCAGCCAATGCGGCGCCGCCGGTTCCTGCCGCGGAGCGCCAGAGGACTGGCTCGGCGCTCAACGGGAAGCCGGTATCCTGCTCGATGATTTCGAGCAAGTGCTCCTCGCCGTCGAGCAGCGAGCGCGGCATCGCCAGATTGAAGGCATAGCAACCATCACCAACCCCAGCGGCGGCCAGATCGGGCCGGAAGCGCGAGGCAACGGTGCGCGCCAGCACGCGCTCATCCTCCTTCAGGGCGACGATGCAACGGTGCGACGGCTCGTCGCGCTGCATGATCCAGCCGGAGATCTCGGTATCGGACACCTCGTCAAGATGGGCGCGGAAATTCGCCGGCGGCGCGGCGTCCGGCGCTTCGGCCGACTGGGCAGCGCCATTAAGGCCCGCTGGCCGCGGCGGAAGCACATGTCGGTCAATCGCCACGTCGACCGTCACCACGCCGGTCGGGTCTTCGATGACAATCGGCGAGCCCGGCACCGCGGCCCCGGTCTCAGCGCAGCACAGATGCAAAACGTGGCGCCCTGCCGACAACAGCCCCCCGGGCAGCGCGATATCGAATCCATGCCGTCCATCGCCAATGCCGGATAGTACGAGGCCCGGGCGGTCCTCGTTCGCGATCGCCGTTAACAGCGACGCGTCGCCCTCAAGCAGCTCGAGACGGATGCGCTCGCCCGGCGTGCCCGGGTCCCAGGCCCACCCCCGGATGGCGGTCGCATTGGCCTCATCGATATAGCCCTGCAACGCGCGGCCGGAACGATGCGGCGCGGCAGTGCTCGCATCGGTGCTGTCCGGGGATAGGTCAGCACCGTTCGGCGGCATAGCCACATTGTCGCTGCCTTTTCCATTCGCCTGTGCCGCAAGTGGCGCGTAGGCGCCATTCGTTTTTGTCGGAGCATCGAGCGCCGCAGCAGCCGTTAGTACCGAAGGCGGGCGCGGGTCGGCGGCGCTGTCGCGTTCGGCTGCGAGAGCACCCGGCGACAAAACTGCGATCTTGCCGTTGCCGGTCGTGGTTGCGGCCAGGCCGCGGCGTTTTCCGTTGCGCGGAGACGTCGCCATTCTGGGCCTCAGACCAACCGAACGGAAAGCGTTGCAACAAGTGCGCGGCTTGCGGAAATCATGTTCTTTACGGACCTTATTCAGAGAGCTTCCGCCACCCGGCGACAACCGCAATGCAGGACGCGGGGTCGATTGGCTGGCCACAACTTAACCGGGTTTTAAAGACAAAGACAACCCGTGTTGCGGGTTCTCGTAATCAACTCTATGGTTAAGGGAACGGCGCTCCCCTTTACATGCGCCGGGCAAAAGGGAGCGCGGCGGCGCAGAGCGCCGCCATGACCCAGAAGCCTACTGCTCCGACCGCGCCGTAGAGCACACCCGCGAGAAGCGTAAGCAACGCCGACGCGGCGCCGATCCCGACGGTCCCGTACAAGGTTAACGCTGTCGCCGACAAGCCCGGCGGCACGGTCTCGGCGAGGCGGCGCATGCAGGCGAGATGCAACAGCGCGAAGGTCAGCCCGTGCATCGGCTGGATCAGCGCGAGCGCGGGCAGCGCGGTTGTCTCCGCCGATACCGCCCAGCGCAGCACCCCTGCCGTTGCGGCCAGCATCGCCGCGCCGTTCGGGCCGACCCGATCGAGCAGTGTGCGGCCAAGCGCGAAAAACACCACCACCTCGGCTGCCACCGCCTCGGCCCATAACAGCCCCGCCGTGCCCGGCGTGACGCCGGCGGCACGCCAGCGGATCATCGCGAACCCATCATGCAGCGCATGGCTGCCGAGGATCAGCGCGGCCACCAGCACGACGCGGCGGAATACCGGGAGCCGCAACAACGTGCCGATATGCGCCGCCGCGAACGGTGTTGCGCCAGCACTCTCGGTCGGGCGGGGCGGCAGCGGGCGGGTTTGCGAGGCGCATAAGGCCGCCGTCAGCAGCAATGCAGTATTCAACCAGATCGCCGTGTCGATCCCGGCGAGGCCGACCGCCTGCCCCGACAGTACCGATCCGAGGATGAAGGCGCCCGATCCCGTACCCCGCACCCAGCCGTAATCAAAGCCGCGATGGCCCGTGCGACCATCGTCAGCGGCGGCGGGCAGGACCAGTGAGTCGCCGAGCGGCGCCAACGGCGCCAGCATCGCCGCTTGCGACAAGGCGACCGCCAGCAACGGCCAGAACCCATAGGCCGGCAGGTAGCCGAGCGCCGTCAACGCTGCGCCCACCGCGCAGCCGGCGAAGACCAGCGTTGCCGCATTGAGCCGATCGGCAAGACGCCCCGCCGCCGGTCCCGCCAGCAGCTTTATCGCGGTGCCGCCGGCCAGCACGACGCCGATTGTCTCCGGTTGCAGCCCGTGCTCGCCGAGAAAGGTGGGCAGATACGGCGATTGCACCCCGAACCCGGAATAGAGGGCGGCAAACAGGACGAGATAGGGCGCCAGCATGCGGCCCGAGAGCGCAGCCATGTGCTCCCAACGCTGTGGCGCGCCGTCTTTCTCCGGTTGGGACTTACAACAACGAGATCAGCGCGGCGGCAGCAACCGCGACTTCACAAAACCGTAGATCACGACAATCAGAACGAGGCCGAGAAAAATGCCGGGCGGCAGGGTCTGCAGAAAGGCCGTCGCGTTCTTCGCGACCGTAGAAATAAACGAATCGGCTTTTTCGCCGAGGATAATGTTCAGCAGCAGACATAAAATGATCAGCAGGAAAGCCGCCTCGACGGCCGCCCAGCCGATTATCCGCAATTGTCTCAGAAAATTCGCCATCGGCCGGCGGGGTGGGGCCTCTCACCCCACCCCTCGACGCCAACTTAGGCGACAGACCGGTGCGAGAAGAGCCACATGATGATGCCCAAAACGATCAATCCTACCAAGCCGTTACTGCCGAGTTGGGCGACCAGGCCAATGATGTTGCCGACAACCCCGCCGAAGAATGGCAGGTTGCCGCCAACCAATAATGCCGCGACGATCGCGAGCGCCAGCAGCATCATGCCGATCTCGGTGAGACCGCCAATCCACATTTTGATACGGTGCATCGAATCCATTGCTTCCCCCTCGTTGCATAGATCGGCTTCCCCCCGGTTGCCGACTTTTTGATCATAGCACAAAATAGCGTATTCAACCTTCGCGACAATCAAGATGAACTGGATGGCCATCACTAGTGTGGCGGCTTTGAACTTCGAAGATTTCGATGGCAACCGCGTTTGGGAACTTCAAATCCGCAATCACGCGAGGTCATGAAACTTGTCGGCGGCTTTGAATTCGAAATTCGCTCAACTCGGCACCGAGATCCGGCGAATTTCGGATTCGCCGCACTGTGGGTTTTCCGAGACAATACCCGTCCTGTACTCCGAGCTTCATGAGATGACCCGATGACCGACTGGACCAAACTCTCCGCCGACCTGGAACGGCTGCTTAAATTGCGCTCCTTCGTCTTCGGCATGAAGCTCTACGAGGACCGTGCCGAGATGGAGGCGATCCCGCGCATCCGCCGGCCGAAATCGGTGCACACGCTCGACCAGGTCGTCGGGCAGGCGTCGCGGCTCGGTTGGACGATCGGGATCACCCCGGAGGATCTGGTCGGTGCGCAATGCCGCGCCGTCGTCGGGCTCGGCAACGCCAAGGACGCGGCCTGGCAATCGGGCAAGCACATGGTGGGTGTGTGGTACTCGAGCGACGAGGATGCGAGCGCGCACCAGGCGGCGATGGAATGCGTGCCGGACGGCCGCTTCGAGGCGCTCGCGCTGTCGCCGCTCGCCAGCGGCCGGCTCGACCCGCCCGACATCGCGCTGTTCTACGCGACGCCCGGCGCGATGATCTATTTCATCAACGGGCTGCAATGGGCCGGCTACAAGCGCTTCGACTGGAGCGTCGTCGGCGAGTCGGCCTGCGCCGATTCCTGGGGCCGCGCGTTGAAGACCCGCACCCCGAGCCTGTCGATCCCATGCTTCGCCGAACGGCGCTATGGCGGGGTGCTCGACGACGAGATGCTGATGGCGCTGCCGCCGGATTATCTGCCGAAGGCGATCGCCGGCATGGAAGCGCTGGCCAAGAACGGACTGCGCTACCCGTTCCCGCAATACGGTATCCAGCAGGATGTGCGCGCCGGCATGGCGGTCAGCTATCCCGGCCGGGGCTGACAAGCACGGATGGATCTGAGGGTCCCGGCGCCGCACGCCGTCATTGAGGTGGGGAGCGAAGACGGCGCCCGGTTGCGGATACGCCGTCACGGCGTCGCCAGCGGTCCGCGGCTGCTGATCAGCCATGGCAACGGCTTCGGTATCGATGGCTATTTCAATTTCTGGAGCCGTTTTCTCGGCGCGTTCGATGTCGTCGTGTTCGACATGCGCAGCCACGGGCAAAATGCTGGACTGAATCCGGGCGTCGATCCGGCGCACCACGACTACGCGCATATGACCCGCGACCTCGATGCGGTCTGCCGCGCGGTCGATGAGGAATTCGGCAGCAAGCCGACGGCCGGCGTGTTCCATTCGATGTCGGCACAATGCGCGATGCTGCAGGCGCTCGTCGGCCGCAGCGAGTTCGCGGCACTGGTGCTGTTCGATCCGCCCAACGTGCCGCCGCCCGGCCATCCGGTGCGGGTCAAGATGGCCGAATACGAGCACAAGCTGGCGCATTGGGCGCGGCACCGCCGGGCGCATTTCGACGACCCGCTGGCGCTGGCGACGGATTACGCGAATACCCGCTCTGGGCAGCGCTGGGCGAGGGGAACGGCCGAGCTGATGGCGCGGGCGGTGTTGCAGCCGGATCCAAAAGGCGGCTGGGCATTGGCCTGCCCGAAGGAACTCGAAGCCTCGATGTATCTGCAAGGGATCCCGCTCGGGCTGTGGCCGAAGCGCCGACAATTCGCGATGCCGGTCAGGCTGATCGGCGCCGATCCCGACGCCCCGTACCCGGCAGCGACCGGCCTGTCGAACCGGGCGCTCGCAATTGAGGGCGGGTTCGATTACCTCGCGATCCCCGGCACCAGCCACCTGTTGCAGCTCGAGGAGCCGGCCGCCTGCGCCGAAGGAGCGATCGAATTCCTCTCGAAAACCGGATTCAGCCCTGGGATTTGAGCGTTTGGAACATGTCGAGCGCCTGTTTCGGTTTCAGGTTCTGGTGCACGACGGCGCTGACCGCCTGGATCATCGCCTTCGGCGCGTCGGACTGGAAGATGTTGCGCCCCATATCGACACCGGCGGCGCCCTGCTGCACGGCGTTGTAGGCCATCGTCAGCGCATCGAGCTCGGGCTGCTTCTGCCCGCCCGCCATGACGATCGGCACCGGGCATGACGCCGTCACGGTCTCGAACCCGTCGGCGACGTAATAGGTCTTGACGTATTGCGCGCCCAGCTCGGCGATGATGCGGCAGGCGAGCCGGAAATACTTGGCGTCGCGTACCATCTCGCGGCCGACCGCGGTGACTCCCATGACCGGCACGCCGCAGCGCAGCCCGGCATCGACGAGCCGGGTCATGTTGTGGATCGAGCGGGTCTCGTGCTCGCCGCCGACGAACACCTGAATGCCGACCCC
>Ga0066684_10000696_pt1 | contig 12170 bp, 11 predicted proteins | sample GraSoiAngelo_133_FD_62301 | JGI IMG/M metagenome (GOLD analysis project Ga0066684, IMG submission 62301) | Grasslands soil microbial communities from the Angelo Coastal Reserve, California, USA - 14_0929_05_20cm | ecosystem: Environmental > Terrestrial > Soil > Grasslands | place: USA... | reverse complement strand
TGCGACCGAGCCGGGCATCGTGCGGGTGGCAATCGATCCGGGGATGGCGTTCGGGACCGGGAGCCATCCGACGACGGCGCTCTGTCTCGAGCGGCTGGACGAGCTGCTCCTCGAACGGCCCGGCGCGGACGTGCTGGATGTCGGCACGGGGAGCGGGATCCTCGCCATCGCCGCGGTGCTACTCGGCGCGGGGCGGGTGTGCGGAACGGAGAACGATCCGGTCGCGCTGGAGGCGGCGAGGCGGGGGGCGACGTTGAACGGGCTCGCTCGCGATCGCATGGAGCTACTGCTCGCCGAGGCCGATCAGGTGCCCGGTCCACCGTTCGGGGTCGTGTTGGCGAACATCTTGCTGAATACCCTCGTGGAGCTTGCGCCGTCGATTGCCGCGCGCGTGGCGCCTTCGGGCCGGCTCGTGCTGAGCGGCCTGCTCGCCGATCAGGGCGACGAGGCGGAGGTGGCGTATCGGACGCAGGGTCTGCGCCCCCTCGGCCACACGCAGCGCGAGGATTGGATTCGCCTCGAGCTGGAGCGGCCGGCGTGAAGCGGCGTCTGCACGTGCCCGCGGCGCAGCTGGCACGGGGCAACCCCGTCGCGCTGACGGCGTCGCAGGCTCGCTATCTCGAAACTGTGTTGCGGCTCGGTGCTGGCGCGGAGGTCGAGATATTCGACGGCGAGGGGCGACGCTTCCAGGCGATTCTGGAACCGTCCGCGCTGCGCATCGGCACCGAGCTACCGCGCGCTCCCGCGTCTTCGCTCGACGTCTGGCTCGCGCAGGCGGTCGTGAAGGGCGACAAGCTGGATCTGGTGGTGCAAAAGGCTACCGAGCTGGGGGTGTCGCGGATCCTGCTCTTCGATTCCGCACGCTCGGTGGTAAAGCTCGAGGACCGGCGCGCCGGTTCGCGGGTCGAGCGCCTCCGGCGGGTCGCGGAGGAAGCCGCGCGGCAGTGCGGACGCAGCGACGTGCCGCCGATCGACGGACCCGTCTCCCTCGGCGCGGTCGTGGAGCGGCTCGAGCCTGATCGCCTCGCACTGCTGCTCGATCCCGACGAGCAGGAGCTACGCCTCTCGCAAGCCGCGCTCGGGGCCTCACGAGTCTGCCTCGTCGTCGGCCCGGAAGGCGGACTTGCCCCCGAGGAACGCCGACGTGCCGCGGCCGCCGGGATGGTCCCCGTCTCGCTCGGCCGGCTCGTCCTCCGCACGGAGACGGCCGGGCTGGCGGCGCTCGTCGTGGTCCGGCACCTGGCCGGCGAGCTGGGGTAGCACTCGCCTCTAGCTCGCTACTCGAAACCTGTATCGCGCTGGGTGGCGGATGACCCTTCCCTTGGCGCTGATCGGCAAGTAGCAGCCGCATCCGGTCAGCGCCCGTGAACCTGGAGGTCCAGGGTCGCGGTGCGGTCGGCGGAATACCGGACGCGCGCGGGGCGGAACGGGGCGCCGTCGGAGAGAGGCAACGCCGGGCCGGATTCGGCGGTGGACGCCACTGCCGCCTGCGGCTCGGAGATCGGCGCGTGCATTCGCGAGAGCGTCACCCGGATGCGGGCGTTCCCCTGCACGCCGAAGAACGAGTGCGGCGCCGGGAGCGCATATTGGCGATGTCCCGCGAGCGTGCCCTGGTAGAGCGGTTCCCACGATCCATCGGGCGCCTGCGCTTCGACCCGCGCACGCACGTCCGTATCCGGGGTGAGCGTGAGCTGGAAGCGATCGATCGGCTCTGCCCAGCCGCGCAGGAGATCGACGCCCTCCCACGATCCGTCGGGGCGCTCGCGCTCGCCCATCGCCGCCAGCGAGAAACGGACGTGCGCTGCGGGGGCCGGCCGCACGGCAACGAGCGCGACGGCGGCGGAAGCGGCAACGGACTGCGCCGCGCGCAGAAGCGGATGGCGAATCATGATTGCAGCTCCCTCGAGAGCGCCGACGTCCGGTCTTCGAGAGCGCGCAGCCCCAGGGCTGGATCGATCGCCGCGGGCAGCGGCTGCGTGGAAGCGATGAGCCGCGCGCGCAACTCGCGCAGCGAGAGCGTGAGGCCGGCGATCTCGTGCCACGACTTCGTGCGCTGTGCCTCGAGGAGGATTCGACCTTCCCCGGGCGGTGCCTCCGCGAGCGCGGCATCGGTTCGCAGAAGGACCCGCTGGGCCTCGAGCGCGCGGGCGGCGGCATTGATCAGATCGCGGCGTGCGCTGGGAAAGAAGTCGCGGAAGTGGCCGATGTCCCTGTCGAGGGTCCGCAGCGCCGCGTCGGCAGCCGCCAGCGCCTCCCACGGCGCGTCGCGGGTGGCGACTCGCAACCCGAGGCGGTCGAGCCGCGGGCACCGGACCGCAAGCCGCACCTCTCCACTGCAAAAGAGCGCGATCGCGCCTGCGCCCGCCGCGGTCCAGAGCAGGACCCGCGGCGCGCCACCGGCCCAGGCGCCGGCGACGAAGAGAACGATCTCGATCGAAACCCGGTAGGCGAGCCTCATCGCATCACCAGGGCTTCGGAGACATCCACTCGAACGGCCGCGTTGCGCGTACCGACCCAGAGTCCGCCGCGAGACGATGCGGCGAGGGCCGTGACCGGGGCCAATTCGCGGACGAGCTTCGACCGCCCGTCGCGAAGGACGACGAGCCCGCTCGGCGTCCCGACGAACACCGTGCCGCCATGGACGAGCAGCGCGTGCGGCGAGACCCGATTGTCGGGAAGCGCCGCGGCAGGGCCGGGCAAGCGCGCGACGCCCCCCGCGAGGGTACCGGCCCATACGTCGTCGCCGTCGCGGGCGACGGCGGTGACCATCTCTTCCGGGGCCTGGCGATGCGTCGAGCTCGCTCCGTCGAAGAGCCAGACTCCGTCGCTCGCGCCGATGCAGAGAAACACGCCGCAGTCCGCGAGCGAGGAGGGCCCCTCGCCGCGAATGCCCTGCCCGGGTCCGAGCGTTTGGAAGTCCGCGCCTTCGACGATCGAGATCCCATGGCGCGATGCAAAGGCGGCGCGTCCGTTCCAGATCGTCACAGCGGTGAAGGCGCCGGAAGACAGCCTGTGCCCTTCCGCAAAGGCGCCTCCGTTGGTCGCGGCATAGACCGTGCCGTCGTCGGCCACGGCGAGATCGTTCACGCGCGCATCGATCGCGAGCGCCACGAGCTTGCCGTTCTCGATGCGAAAGGCGCCTCGATCGAAGGTGCCCGCATACAGCGCATCACCATGCGAGGCGAGCGCCACGACGTCGCCCGGAAGCTCGATCCGCTCGAGCACCTGCGCCGTCATCGGCTCGGCGGGAACCGTGGGACGATGCGCCTCCTGCGCGCGCAGGACTGGCAGCGGAAAGCGCTGCGCCCGCTCCAGCCACTGCGAGGGCGTCCCGTGGGTCTGCAGCCAGGCGAACGCACATCCGATGCACACCGCGGCGAGCTTCTTCACGGCACGACCTCGACCGCGATCTCGCGGTGCGAGCTGTTCCCCGCGAAGTCCTGGGCCACGAGCTCGATCGGATAGCGGCCCGGAACGAGCGTCTTGCCCGTTTCGATCAGCGCCGAGAAACCGTGGCCGTCGAGCGGCACGTCGATCTCCCGCCCGTCCCACAGCCGCGCCGTCACCCGGCGCACGTCGAAGAGCGACTTGAGCGCCTCGGCGCGATCGTCGCGAGTGGTCAGCGCGCGCCACAGGTCGCCCGGCGTGAGCGTGGCGATGGCGTGCAGACGCAGCATCTCTCCCGCGCGCACCGGGTCTGCCCAGACGACCATCTCGGGCGCGTGCGTGTCGATGGAAATGGTGAGCGGCGTTTCCGAGACGCGCCCATCGCGAGCAGTGATCTCCACGCGAATGGGATAGCTGCCGTCGGGCGTCTCCGCCGGCACGAGGAAGCGCGCGCTGAACGCCTGCTGCTCGTCGTCCCAGCGAGCTTCTAGGGGCTCGCCGCCGAACGGGAGCTTCACGCGGACCCTCCGCGAATCGCGCGCCGCGCGGACCATCACGATCGGATCGCCCGGCCGCACGCGCGCGGGAAACACCTGCGCGAGCCGCGGGTCCCTGGGCTTCACCGCGACGAGAGAAGTGTACGGCGTCACGATCTGGTAACGCATCGAGAGGGCGACGATCTCGTCCTTCGCCTCGCTCCGCTCGCCCTGCAGCCGGTTCTGCGCCAGGAGGTAATCGATACGCTTCTGCGCCCACAGCCGGGCGACGAACGGGCTCTCCTCGTCCTTCGCCGGGAACTGCGCCATGAATGGGATGCGGATCTTCCGCCCGTTGAGCGTGCCCACCAGCGCGGCCTGGGCCCTGCCCGCGCCGCGATAGCGGCCGACCAGCACGAGCTGGGATCCCTTGTACAGATCGGGCAGCACGTCGGGGTACTGCATCGCCACGGTGATCGAATCGCCGAAGTCGAGCGAGAGATCGCTGAGCACCGGCTTCGCGATCTTCGCGTAGAACCCGCCGACGACGGTGTCGATGTTCCCCCCTTCGGGGACGAATCCGGACCCGCCGCGGTTCTCGCTGCCCAGCTTCTCGAGGAAGGTGCGGTTCACGTCGCTGCCCACGCCGAAGGCGAAGAGGCGCGCGTGCCCCTGGTTGAGATCGCGAAAGCGCCGCGCGATCTGCACCGGATCGCGCACGCCGGTCGAGGGAATCCCGTCGGTCATGAAGACGATCACGCGCGGGCGATCGCCTTCCGCCGTCATCGCCAGCGCGTACTGCAGCGCGGTGTCGATGTCGGTGCCGCCCCCCGCGCGGAGCGCATCCGCGAAGCGCATCGCCTCCCGCACGTTCTGCGCGCTCGCGGGCCGGAACTGGTTGGAGAAGGGATCGAGCGAGTCGTTGAAGGCGATCACCGCGAAGCGATCCTCGGGGTTCAGATTCGAGAGGCAGCGCTTGAGCGCATCGCGCGCCTGGTCGATCTTGCGCGCGTCCCCCATCGAGCCGCTGGTGTCGAAGACGAAGAGGACGTCCTTGTGGACGATGTCCTGCGCGCCCGTCAGCTCCTGGGGCGAGGCGAGCAAGAGGAAGTAGCCGCTCTCTTCGCCCTCCGGCTTGAAGGGCACGAAGGAGAGACCGAGCCGCGATGACTCCGTCCGGTAGGTGAGCAACAGTTCCTCGTCGGGCTGCGCATTCTTCGCTTCGAAGGTGAGGACGAACCCCGTGGCGGTCTGCTCGATCTTCGCCTGCTGCCTGGATGCGAGCTTCACCTCGGCGATGCGCTTCTGGTCCTCGCACTCGACGCGGATCCGCATCACGCCGATCGCGTCAGCGGTCCTCTGCAGCGGAACGCGCAGCGTGACGAGGCCGCCATCGTACGGAAGGATCTGCGCCCACGAAGCTTCGACCCGCTTCGTGCCACCCGCTGGAATTCCGTCGACCCGCATCCGGAACTGGCGTGCATCGCTCTGTTGCAGCATCGCCGGCTGCTGGTGACGCTGCTTCGCTTTGTCGTAGGTCTCTTCGGCCTTCTTCTTCTCCTCGATGCGCGAGGCCACACGCTGTCCATCGACCCACGTCGCGAAGTCCGAGACCGCCGCGCCGTCGGGCAACTGCAGCACGTAGTTGGCTTCCAGCGGGCGGGCGGTGGTGTTTTCGAAGACCTCGTCGAGCGTGGAGCGAGCGACCTGATCCTTGATGCGGATCTGCAGGTCCTGCTGGCGGATGAGGAGCGGCTTCTGGCCGCTCTCGAGGGGGACGAGAATGCCGGCGATCAGAGCGAGGGGCGCAAACATGTGGGGCCTCCGGAAGATTGCCGGAGGCCAGTGCAAGCCACGCGCCTTGATGCGTTCGTCTGGGGCCGCAGGGGCGGCGCTTCGCGATCTATAGATCGCAGAACCCCCCCGTGGTTTATTGCCCGAGCAGCGCGGGAACCACACCTCGATCGGGAGCGGCAGCATGGGTGACCACCTCAGCGCGACCGAGTACCGCCTCCTCGTCGAGCATTCACCGGTCATGATCTGGCGGGCGGCGCTCAACGCGGAGTGCGACTACTTCAACGACACCTGGCTCCAGTTCACCGGCCGCCCGCTCGCCAAGGAGATGGGCAACGGTTGGGCCGAGGGCGTGCACCCCGAAGATCTCGATCGCTGCGTGAAGCACTACCTCGATCATTTCGCGCGGCGCGAGGCGTTCGAGATGGAGTATCGGCTCCGCCGCCACGACGGCGTATACCGCTGGATCTTCGATCGCGGCACGCCCTTCTACGACGACGCCGGCAACTTCGCGGGCTTCATCGGCAGCTGCGTCGACGTCGACAATCGCCGCCGCGCGCAGTCAGACCGCGAACGCAAGGGCGAGCAGCAGCTCGCCTCGGCTCGCGATTTCGAAAAATGGATCGTCGCCATCGTCAGCCACGACATCCGGAACCCCTTGAACGCGATCGCTGGTTCCGCGTCCACGCTGCTCGAGATGACGGACGTCCCAGCCGTGAAACGCGCCGGGGAGCGCGTCCTTCGCGGGGCCGAGCGGATCCAGGAAATCGTCGCCGACCTGCTCGACCTTTCGCGCGAGCGGCAGGGCAGCGGCGTTCCGGTTGCGCGGGCACGCACCGATCTACGGAGCATCTGCCGCCAGGTCCTCGACGAATTCGACGCGGCGGCCAAGGACCGCGCGCTGGAGCTGCGCTGCGAGGGGGAAGCGGTCGGCGATTGGGACCCGCACCGTCTCGCGCAAGCGATCTCGAATCTGGTCGGCAATGCCATCGAGCACAGTCCGCCTGGCTCTCCGATCCAGGTGAAGATCGACGCCCGCGAAAACACCGTCGTCGCCGAGGTGCATAACGAAGGGCACATTCCGCCGGAAGTGCTGCCGGAGATCTTCCAACCCTTCAAGTCCGGCGGAGAACGGATCGGACGCAGCCAGGGTCTGGGGCTCGGGCTCTTCATCGCGCAGGCGATCGCGAAGGCGCACAGGGGACACATCGAGGTCGCTTCGACCGCCGAGACCGGCACGAGCTTCCGGCTCGAGCTGCCGAGAAACAGCGCCGGGCCGACGTGACGGCCACGCCTGGCCGAGCGGGAAGACTTTTCGCGCAATCCGAGGGTCCGCGATGCTGACGCGACGCAATCTGGTGCAGGGCGCGGGTGTGGTCCTCGCAGGTTCGGTGCTGCCGGCGAGTGGGGCGCGCGACACACCGGCGGTGGTGCCGGCGAAGCCGGCGTCCGGCGCAATGAACGATCTCACCGGAGAGTTGGCGCTCTACATGGTGGCGGCCCGTGAGCAGAACCTCCCACCCATGGCGATGCGCGACGGGAAGCACCGCATCCTGGATACGCTGGGAGCGATCGTGTCGGGCACACGGCTCCGACCCGGGGAAGCGGCCATCCGCTTCATCCGTGCGCAGGGCGGCGTGCAGGAGGCCTCCGTGCTCGGCACGAACATCAAGACGACCGCGATCAACGCAGCGCTGGCGAACGGGATGTTCGCGCACGCCGACGAGACGGACGATGTCGATCCGCTGACCAAGGCGCATCCGGGCGCAGGGGTCGTGCCGGCTGCCCTGGCGATGGCGGAAAAGGAGCAGCGGTCCGGGCTGGAGCTGCTCCGGGCGGTCGTGCTCGGCTACGACGTCGGATGTCGCTTCGTCATCGCCCTCGGCCACGATGCCGTTCGCAAGAGCCACCGAGCCATCGAAGGTCCCGTCTCGACCATGGGCGGCATGGCCGCGGCGGCGTCCCTGGCGAGGCTCGGTGAGGAGGGGATGCGCTACGCAATCTCCTACGGCGCCCAACAGATCTCCGGCCTCTGGAGCTGGGTAGAGGACCACGAGCACATCGAGAAGGCATTCGACATTGGCGGGATGGGTGCTCGCAACGGCGTCACGGCCGCCGTCATGGTGCAGAGCGGCTGCACTGCCGTCCGCGACGTGCTGACGTGCCGGCACAACGCGCTGCAGGCGCTCTCCGCCAACCCGCGCCCCGAGGAAATGATGGCCGGGATGGGCACCCGGTTCTTTGTCTCGGAGACGGGCATCAAGACCTTCCCGGTGGGCTACCCCAACCAGGCTCCGCTCGATGCGCTGCTGACGCTTCGTCGCCAGCATGACCTGCGTCCCGACAACGTCGAGCGCATCGTCGTCCGGCTGCCCGAAGACGCCCCGGGCATCGTCGGCAACAGCGGCATGCCCGACGTCAACTGCCAGCACCTGATCGCCACGGCGCTGGTGGACGGCGGAGTCTCGTTCGAGAAGAGCCACTCGCGCGAGCACATGAGCGATCCGCAGATCAGCGCGATCATGAAGCGGGTGCAGGTGGTCGGAGACCCCAAGCTGAACGATCCCGCTGCGCCCCGTAGCGGCCTCGTCGAGGTGACCCGACGCGACGGCAAGACGGTTACCCATTTCACCCGCTTCCCTCCGGGGACCAAGGAGAACCCGCTGGACTCAGAGAAGGTGAGCGCGAAGGCACGGGATCTAATGACGCCCGTGCTGGGTGCGAGCAAGACGGAGGCAGTCATCGAGCAGGTGAACGGCTTGGAGAAGGTCGCGAACGTTCGCGACCTCATTCGGTCGCTGGTCACGGCGTAAGCGGTTTCTTGGTAGAGCGCGACGGCGCCCCTGGACCGCCATCACCACGCCGTCAGCGACTCCTCGAACAGGTGTGCGAGGTCCGCCTCGTTCACCGGTCGCGGCGACAGCTTCGTCACCCGTGCCTGCGGCAGCGTCCCCTTCACGAGCGCCGGGATATCGGACTTGTCGTAGCCGACCGAGCGCAGGCCGTTCGGCACCTTGAGGCGCTGCATGATCGCGATCAGCCGATCCGAGAGGATCTTCCCCGCGTCCTCCGGCTTCGCCCGCGAGATGTCCGCTCCCAGAATCTCCGCCGCAATCAAGTGCCGGTCCGGGCACGCCTCCGCCGTGAAGCGGAACACCGCCGGCGCATTCAAGATCACCGACATCCCGTGCGGCACGATCGGATGCGTTCCCGGGAACCCCTCGGGCCGGAAATCCTTCACCATCCCCGAGACCGGATACGACATCCCGTGCGGCAGGTGCACCCCCGCATTGCCGAACCCCACCCCCGCATACGACGCCGCGAGCTGCATCTTCTCGCGCGCCTCGAGGTCGTCAGGATCCTCCACCGCGCGCACGAAATACTTCGAGACCCAGCGCAGCGCCTCCAGCGACCAGACGTCGCTGATCGGATTCGATCCCTGGTACGCCGGCCGCAGCACCGGCCGCTCGGGACGGGGGCGCTTCTGGAAGGGCAGGGCGGTGTACGACTCGATGGCGTGGCTGAGGACGTCGAAGCCGCTCGTTGCCGCCACCTGCCGGGGCATGCTGCGCGTGTTTTCGGGATCGAGGATTCCCAGCAGGGGCTTGAGACGCCGGTGCGCGATCCCCGTCTTCGCGTGCAGCGGCGTGTAGTCGAAGATAGCGACGCCGGTGGTCTCGCTCCCGGTGCCAGCGGTGGTGGGCACCGCGATGAGGGGCTTGAGCGGCCCCGGCGCCGGCTTTCCCTTGCCGATGGGCGCGTTGACGTAGTCGAGGAAGTCAGCCGGATAGGTCGCGTAGAGGTTGGTCGCCTTGGCCGTATCGATGGTCGACCCGCCTCCCACCGCGACGAAGGCGTCGAACCGCCCCTCGGTCGCGAACTGGATGGCATCGAGAAAAGACCCGTCGGTCGGCTCGACCCGCACGCGATCGTAGAGCGAATAAGTGATGCCGTTGTCGCTCAGGCTCTCGAGCACGGTCGCGACGGGTTGCAACCGAGCGAGGTTCGGATCGGTCAGCACCATCACGCGTTTCGCGTTCATCTCGGCCAGGTCCATTCCCACTTCGCGGGTGACACCGCGGCCGAAGCGGATGGCGGAAGCTGCCAGCTCGAAGGCGTATTCGGAGGCCATGGCTGCCTTCTATCAGACCGAAGGCGGGGCATGGGGCGATGGGATGCGACAACGAGAGCCCGTTGTGCGAGCTTGCGAGCCGGAGGGCCGCCCATGGATGCGGATCGACTCAAGTCGGTGCAGGCGCCGCTGAAGGACCGCTACCGGTCGGAACCTTCGTCCGCGCTCATCACCTTGCGCGCCGCGGGGCGGGCGACGGAAGGAATCGCCTGCAAGCTCGAGACGGGAAAGGGGATGGTGGAGGCAGGGCTCCATCCCGCGACGGGCGGGACCGGCCTTCAGGCGTGCTCCGGAGACATGCTCCTCGAGGCGCTGGTCGCGTGCGCGGGCGTGACGCTGCGAGCGGTGGCCACCGCCATCGGAGTCGAATTGCGCGATGCCCGGGTGCTCGCCGAGGGCGACCTCGATTTCCGCGGTACGCTCGGCGTTTCCAAGGATGCAAAAGTCGGATTCGAAAAGATCCGTTTGCGGTTCGAGCTCGATACCGACGCCACCGACGAGCAGCGCGCCACGCTGCTGCGTCTCACCGAGCGTTATTGCGTGGTGCTACAGACGTTGCGCGTGCCGCCTGCCCTCTCCGTCGAAGGCGTCGCGAAAAGCTAACGGACCTTTCCCGGCTGGGCGGGTTCGCGGCCGGGCCGGGTCTGGATGTACGTCTTCCCGGAGCAGCCGCACCGGCCCATCCTGATCTCGGCCTTGTCGCGCACGAGCGATTCGTCCACTCGAGCCCTGCTCCAGTCCGACCAATCGATCGGGACGTTGCAGGTAGGGCACACGTCGGGCACTTCGTCGGTCATTCTCGTTCACCGGTGTCAGCCCGCGGCGGGTCTTGTATCGCGCGAGGAGCGATCTCGATGTGAGAGGGAGATTAGAAGTCCCTCATGCCGTCGCATCCGCCGCGCGGTCGTTGCGTTCGGTTGCGGCCGTCTCGGGCAAGGCAAGCTCGAACAGGGCGCCGGCGGAGGACGGACGCAGATCGAGCGTCCCGCCATGGGCCAAGGCGATGGCGCGGGCGATGGAGAGGCCGAGCCCGAAGCCTTCCCCCGATCTGGCGCGGTCGCCCCGGGCGAAGCGCTCGAAGAGGTTGGACGCGATTTCCGGCGAAATTCCCGGTCCGTCGTCGGCGACCCGGATGCGCGCGGTGGTCCCGTCCGAGGCGGCAGTCACGGTCACCCGGGCACGAGCGTGGCGGACGGCATTGTCGAGCAGGTTCTCGAGGGCACGGGAGAGGAGCGGCCGGTTGCCCTCGACGAGCGCGCTGGTCGGCGTGCACTCGACGCGGATGGGTGCGCGCCCGTTCTGCGACGCCCGTTCCCGGGCTCGCGCGACGGTGGACTCGAGGATCTCGCCGAGCGGCAATACCGCCCTGCTGGAGAGCAGGGTGCCGGCGTCGGCGCGGGCGAGCGAGAGCAACGCCTCGAGAAGCTGCGCGATGCGCTCGGCCTCCTCCTTGACCGTGCCGAGCGTCGCGCGCAATTCCCCCTCGGTGCGCGTGCGGCGGAGCGCCACTTCCACCTCGCCGAGGATGGCGGTGAGCGGCGTGCGCAGCTCGTGCGCGGCGTCGGCGGTGAATCGGCGGACACGGGACATCGATCCGCGCGCGTCGGCGAGGAGCACGTTGAGCGTGCTGGCGAGGTCGTCCCACTCGTCGCCGGCGCCGGTGACCGGAAGCGTGAGATCCAGCTCGGAAGCGCGCGCGGCAGCGGCTCGCCGGCTGGCCTCGCGCATCGGCGCCAGAGCACGGCGCGCGAGATAGAGACCGAGAATCGCCGCCCCCGCGATGGCGAGGGGAGCAACGATGGCCATCGCCATTGCCGCCCTGGGCACCACCAGCAGGTCGACGTCGTCGACCGGCAGGCCCCGGCTGATCTCGTCCCGCATGTGCGCTTCCGTCTGCAGCGCGATGACGCCGATGGTGGCGGCCCCGGACACGAGGAGGGCCGCCGCGACCGCGGTCGCGAAGAGCAGGGCCAACCGGTGGCGCAGGGCGGGCTTCACACGTCGCTCCGCAACGAATAGCCGACTCCGCGCGAGGTGTGGATGAGCCTGTGCGGGAACGGCTCGTCGATCTTCGCGCGCAGGTAGCGGATGTAGACCTCGACCACGTTGGAGAACGTCTCGTAGTCGTGCTCCCAGACCGCCTCGACGATCCGCGCCCGGGAGACGACTTCGCCGGCATGCTCGAGGAGGAATTGCAGCAAAGAGAATTCGCGCGCGGTCAAGCGGATGTCGCGTCCCGCGCGCTGCACCCTGCGGGTCACGGGATCGAGCGTGAGGTCGTCGCATTTCAGCATTCCCGAGGCGCGCCCGGCCGCCCGGCGCAGCACGGCCCGGATGCGCGCCAGAAGCTCGTCGAAGGCGAAGGGCTTGACCAGATAGTC
>Ga0066684_10000693_pt1 | contig 12187 bp, 8 predicted proteins | sample GraSoiAngelo_133_FD_62301 | JGI IMG/M metagenome (GOLD analysis project Ga0066684, IMG submission 62301) | Grasslands soil microbial communities from the Angelo Coastal Reserve, California, USA - 14_0929_05_20cm | ecosystem: Environmental > Terrestrial > Soil > Grasslands | place: USA... | reverse complement strand
TATCCGGACCTCACCATCGCAAAATTCAAGCAGGCAATGGTGTTTTCTCCCACTGTTCTTGATCGCATTGCGGACCACCTTCGAAAACTCGGATTGCCCGAGTGACGGATAAATTGGCCTACTGCCAAGGTGGCCGTTTCGGGAGGGCTCACCCGACTAGAATTTTAATTTGCTTTTAACGCGATAGCCGTAGGTCGTTAACCATCTGGCCGGGCCGAGCTGGTATGCAACGCTGAACAAATCCTGAGTTGCGTAAAATTGCTCCAAGCGGTTTCAGTCCTCAAAGACAGTTTGCTGGCTAAGACCCCGCCTGCGGCAAGACTGTGACGGCCTATACAAGTGATCCCAAGGTGGAATATGCGGCTCTATATCTGTTCGTTGGTATCTTCGGCACTGGTAGCCGGACTGGCGTACGCCGCGTCCGCTCAACAGGCTATTCCGGAGCCATCTGAATCGGAGATGAAGTCCTCATTCGGTCAATTCGTCTCGCAACTAGAGTCGAAACCGGCGGCGCAGATTCAGTTCGTTGCGTTTGAAAAGCGCTCCTGCAAGCCAGCCAGCATACAGCGTTATCATTGCAGCTTCACATATTCGACGAATGTGCCAGCGGATAGCCTTTCAATTATCCTGCCGCGCGGCTCTCTTTCCGGCATGTTCTTCGCCGATGATGACGGCCATCTCAAATTTGAGATGGTGATTGGGTAGAGTTGGCAAGAGAACTGCTATGTCGAACGCATCATTGAAATGGGGGCTTGGGCTGGTATTGCTCGGCATGTTAGCCGACACGGTCACTCCCCATCCGCTGCTCGAGGTCAAAAACGAATATCAGTACGAAGGCCTGATCCCGCAGCCAGTTGTGCTGGGTTTCGCCAATGAAAGACAATGGTTATTCGCGCATCGTGAATTTCGAAACCAGTGCGTGCTTGAAGCATTGGCCGAACAAAGAAAGCGATCGGGAAAACCTTTGCAGTTTGTGTCCGCCCGATTGGGCGACGCTATCTCAGTCACTGATCTGCGGTTGCGTCCGAACGACTAGCTCGCGCGAAAAGCCGATTGCAATCTGATGGCGGAGTCCTCGCCTTAAACATCGCGAACGGCTGGCCCGCCTGCCCTGATTATTTATCTTCCCGGGGCTGGTCATCGTGGGCGACCTGCGCAATCTCGGCAATGGCGAGATCGCCCTTTTGCGCCTCCACGCTATCCGCGAGCCGCGCCTTGGCGGTCTTGCGGACATGGGCCGCAAGCGCCGGCATGCGTTCAAGCAGCGCGTGGAAGTCCTGGGCATCGAGCGCTAGCAGCCTGGTCTTGCGCGTTGCGGTCACCGTGCCGCTGCGCTTGGTCCGGTGCAGAAGTGCGATTTCCCCAAAGAAGGTGCCATCGGCAAGCCGGACCCGCTGGTTAGGCAATTCGATTTCGACTTCTCCCGTAGTAATGAAGTACATCGACGAAGCGGCGTCGCCCCGCCGAACCAGGACTTCGCCGGCCTCAATGGTCCGGGCCCTCAGCAAACGCATGATGTCGGCGATCTCGGAGGCGCTGAGATGCGAGAACAGCGGCACCCGCGCCAGCATGCCCCAGGTCACAACGAAATCGCGCCGGCGGATCTCGTCCGCAAAGGCGGTGGAAATGATCGCCACCGGCAGCGCGATCATGGTCAGCCCGCCAATGATGGCAAATGCTGAAACCAGCTTGCCCAACGCCGTGACCGGAACGACGTCGCCATAGCCGACTGTGCCGAGCGTCACGATAGCCCACCACATCGCCTGCGGGATGGTTCCGAACTTGTCGGGCTGCACGTCGCGCTCGATCGCATAAAGCAGCGAGGCGAACACCAGCACCGCCCCCGCCAGGATCACGAGGCAGCCGATCAAGGTTCTGCGCTCGGCATGAAGGGCCGCGAGCAGCGAGCGCATCGCGGGCGAATAGCGCACCAGCTTGAAAAACGGCAACACGCCAAGCAGCATCAGCGTCGAACGGTCTCCGGCGATCAGTACGATTGAGGCGGGCAGGAAAGCCATGAGGTCGATAATGCCGAGGCTGGAGAACGCATAGTCGAGCCGATCCTGCGTCGCCGACAATTTTCTGGGCGAGTGGCCGGCCACGCTCCAGAGCCTGGCAGCGTACTCCAGCGCAAACACCCCTGCTGCGCCAACTTTGATCGCGGTAAGCAGGCCTCCGAAGCGGGCGTCGTATTCGGGAACCGACGCCAGGATCATCGCCAGCACATCAATGATGATGATGCAAACGATCAGCCGCACGAACCGCGAGCCGACCGAGTAAGGCAGGTGATCGTGCTCAAGCAGTTCATAAAGCCGATCCCGCAAATCCGGGTCGCTGAGGCGAGTTCTGCGCGGGAGGATCACCACGACACTGTCCCGAGTTCACGAAGTCCGGTCATCCCTGGGGGTCCTCCGGAGCGAAAGACCTGTATGTTTAGCTCGCCCTCGATCCTGGCGCTTTGATGTTCCTCAACCTCTATCGGACGATGCGAGAACTTGAGAACGCGTTAGGCGCTAGCCATTGCTTTTTCGATAGCGGCGAGGGCCGCGTCTGCTTTGGAGCCATAAGGCCCGCCGGCCTGCGCCATGTCAGGCCGTCCGCCACCGCCCTTACCGCCAAGCGCTTCGGAAGCCACCCGCACCAGATCGACGGCGTTATAGCGTGGGGTGAGATCGCTGGTCACACCGACGACCACCCCGGCCTTACCGTCCTCGGTGACGCCGACGATCGCGACCACGCCGGAGCCGAGCTGCTTCTTGCCGTCATCGGCAAGGCTCTTGAGATCTTTCATCTCGATGCCCTCAACGGAGCGCGCCAACAGCTTGACGTTTCCGACTTCGCGGACGCCCAAATCTGCGGCCGAATTATTGGACGCTGACGCCCCGCCGCCCAGCGCCAGCTTCTTGCGCGCCTCCGACAATTCGCGCTCCAGCTTCTTCCGTTCTTCCATCAGGGAAGCGATGCGCGTTGGCACCTCCTCGAGCGAGGTGCGCAGTTCCATGGCCGCGGTCCTGGCCAACGCCATTGTCTCGTTGGCGTGTTTGCGGGCGTGGTGGCCGGTTAGCGCCTCGATACGGCGAACACCTGAGGCAACCGCGCTTTCGCCGGTGACCGAGATCAGGCCGATATCGCCGGTCCTGCGCACATGGGTGCCGCCGCACAATTCCACCGACCAGCCGAGCGCGTTGCTGCCGTGCTCGCGCGCCGTCTTGCCCATCGAAACCACGCGGACCTCTTCGCCGTATTTTTCGCCGAACAGAGCGCGCGCGCCAGCCTCACGGGCCTCCTCCACCCCCATCAACCGTGTCGTGACTTCATCATTTTCCAGCACCACGTCGTTGGCGATATCCTCGATGCGGCTCATTTCGTCCGGCGTGATCGGCTTCGGATGCACGAAGTCGAAGCGCAGCCGATCCGGCGCCACGAGTGAGCCGCGCTGCGCGATATGATCGCCGAGCACCTGCCGCAATGCCTCATGTAACAAATGGGTCGCGGAGTGATTGGCGCGAATCGAGGACCGCCTGGTGTGATCGACCGCTAACAACAACGCGGTGCCCGGCTTGAGAGTACCCTGCTCCACCGTGCCGAGATGCACAAAGAGATCGCCGGCCTTTTTCTGAGTGTCGGTGACACGAAACCGCGCGCCCTCGCCAGTCATCAAGCCGGTGTCGCCGACCTGGCCTCCCGACTCGGCATAAAATGGCGTCTGGTTGAGAACGATGGCGCCGGACTCGCCGGCCTTCAGGCTTCCGACCTCGTTACCGTCTTTGACCAGCGCGGCGACGACGCCTTCGGCGGTCTCGGTCTCGTAGCCAAGAAACTCCGACGCGCCGAGCTTCTCGCGCAGCGGAAACCACACGTTCTCGGTAGCGGTATCGCCTGAGCCGGCCCAGGCGGCGCGAGCTTTTGCGCGCTGCCGGTCCATCGCATCGGTGAACGAGGCAATGTCGACGCTGATTCCACGGTTGCGGAGCGCATCCTGGGTGAGGTCGAGCGGAAAGCCATAGGTATCGTACAACGTAAACGCAGTATCGCCGTCGAACATGTCGCCTTCTTTGAGCGAACTGCTTTTTTCATCGAGGATCGACAGGCCGCGTTCCAGCGTCTTGCGGAATCGCGTCTCTTCCAGCCGCAAGGTTTCCTCGATCAGCGTTTCGGCACGCATCAGCTCGGGATAGGCCTGGCCCATCTCGCGCACGAGCGCCCAAACCAGCCGATGCATCAGCGGATCCTTGGCGCCGAGTAATTGTGCATGGCGCATCGCGCGGCGCATGATCCGGCGCAGCACGTAGCCGCGACCTTCGTTCGACGGCAATACGCCGTCGGCGATCAGGAACGAGGACGCCCGCAGATGATCGGCGATGACGCGCAGCGAAGCCTTTTGCTCGCCTTGAGGATCGGCGCCGGTCAATTCGGAGATGGTGCGAATCAGAGCTACGAACAGATCGATGTCGTAGTTGTCGTGCTTGCCCTGCAACACCGCGGCGACCCGCTCGAGACCCGCGCCGGTATCGATCGATGGCTTGGGCAGCGCATTGCGCACGCCGCCCTCGAGCTGCTCGAACTGCATGAACACGAGGTTCCAGATCTCGATGAAGCGGTCGCCGTCCTGCTCGGCAGAACCGGGAGGACCGCCCCAGACTTTGTCGCCGTGGTCGTAAAAGATTTCCGAGCAAGGCCCGCACGGACCGGTGTCGCCCATCTGCCAGAAATTGTCCGAACCTGCGATGCGGATGATGCGTGAGTCCGGCAATCCCGCGATCTTCTTCCAGAGATCGAAGGCCTCGTCGTCCTCGACATAGACGGTCGCCGTCAGCTTGTCTTTCGGCAGACCGAATTCCTTTGTCACCAGATTCCACGCCAGTTCGATGGCGCGATCCTTGAAATAGTCGCCAAACGAGAAATTGCCGAGCATCTCGAAAAACGTGTGATGCCGCGCGGTGTAGCCGACGTTGTCCAGGTCGTTATGCTTGCCACCGGCACGAACACATTTCTGGGAGGTGGTGGCTCGCTTGTACGGCCGCGTTTCCAGGCCGGTGAAGACGTTCTTGAACTGCACCATGCCCGCGTTGGTGAACATCAGGGTCGGGTCATTGCGCGGAACCAGCGGGGACGACGGCACGATCTCGTGGCCGTTATCGGCAAAGAATTTGAGAAAAGCCGCCCGGATTTCGTTAACGCCGCTCATGTCAGTCCAATCACCAAAACGCCCGGGAATAGCCCTAACTGGCGTCATTTCTCCCGCGCCCCGCTTGTAGACAAGGGGAATGGCGGTGTCCAGAAAGTGTGCAGGAGATCAGAGGCTTGCCGCAGCCGCGCTACCACGCCGATGTGAACCCAAAGCCGGTGCTCCATTCGTGTCAGAAGGGCAACGAGCCACTACGAAATTCGGAAACCGCGCCCAGAGCCGTTGATAGAGGTTGCGGTCGCGTTGACAGCCTTGGCGCGGCTGTGTTTTCCTCCTATCTGTTCAAGATAGTCACGTCGGGAGAGATCGGCTCAAGAAGCCGGCGCCGAAGGAGCAACCGCCCCGGAAACTCTCAGGCAAACGGACCGCGTGACTTGCTAGCATCTGGAAAGAGACCCCTGCGGGATTTTGCCCGGACGGGTCCGCCGACGGGATAATACTCTCAGGCACAGCGACAGATGGGGCTTCGATGGGTTTACCAGGGATTATCCTTGGGAACCGCGAGGACCCACTGATGCTTGCGCACGATGATCAATCTTCTTCGCAGTCCTCGCAATTCCCGCTGAAGCGTACCCCTTTGCACGCCATGCATTTGGGCTGCGGCGGGAAAATGGTGCCGTTCGTCGGCTATGAAATGCCGGTGCAATTCGCAACCGGCGTTCTGAAAGAACACCTTCATACCCGTGCAGCCACCGGCCTATTCGACGTCTCGCATATGGGCCAGATCGCGCTCCTTCCGAAATCCGGCAAGGTCGAGGACGCGGCGCTGGCGTTGGAACGGCTGGTGCCGCAAGACATCCTGGCGTTACCGCCGGGACGCCAGCGCTACGCACAGTTCAGCGACGAGAGCGGTGGCATTCTCGACGACCTGATGGTCGCGAACTTCGGCACCCATCTGCTGCTGGTAGTCAATGCCTCCTGCAAAGCCGCCGATGAGGCACACCTGCGCGAGGGTTTACGGGGCACCTGCGATGTCCAGCCGCTTGCAGAGCGCGCGCTGATCGCGCTGCAGGGTCCCAAAGCGGAATCGGTGCTCGCGTCACTATGTGCGGACGTTCCGGCCATGCGATTCATGGATGCCGGGCCGCGCCGCGTCGACGGCATAGACTGCTTCGTCTCGCGTTCGGGCTATACCGGCGAGGACGGCTTCGAGATTTCGATTCCGGCCGAGCACGCCGAACGGCTCGCGAAAACGCTGCTTGCGAACAACGAAGTGCTGCCGATCGGGTTGGGCGCGCGCGACAGCCTGAGGCTGGAGGCAGGCCTTTGCCTGTATGGCCACGATATCGACACGACCACCACGCCAGTCGAAGGCGCGCTGGAATGGTCGATCCAGAAGAGCCGCCGTCGTGGCGGCGTCCGGGCCGGCGGTTTTCCGGGCGCCGCTAAGATTGTTGCCCAGCTTGAACAGGGTGCGCCGCGCCGCCGCATCGGATTGAGGCCGGAGGGCCGTGCCCCCGTGCGTGAGGGCGCGCTGCTCTTCGCCGATCAAACATCAGCCGAACAGATAGGCGCCGTCACCTCGGGCGGTTTCGGTCCCACCCTCAATGCACCGGTTGCGATGGGCTATCTGCCCTCATCGCACGCAGCGCCGGGCGGCACCGTATTTGCGGAACTGCGGGGCCAGCGGTTGCCGGTGCGGGTCTCTCCGATGCCTTTCGTTCCCAACACTTACAAACGCTGAACTCGCAAACTCTGAAGGATGATCATGACGACGCTGTTCACCGCCGACCACGAATGGCTCCGCATCGACGGCGATGTCGCCACCATCGGGGTCACCGATTACGCGCAGTCGCAGCTCGGCGATGTGGTGTTTGTCGAATTGCCCAAGGTCGGTCGCAGCCTGAAGAAGGCGGAAGCCGCCGCCGTGGTCGAATCCGTCAAGGCGGCTTCCGACGTCTATGCGCCGATTTCCGGCGAGGTGGTTGAAGTCAACGACGCGCTTTCGTCCGAGCCGGCGCTGGTCAATTCCGACGCAGGCGGCAAAGCCTGGTTTTTCAAAATGAAGATTTCCGACACGAGCGAACTCGACGGCCTGATGGACGAGGCCGCCTACCAAAAGCATACCGCCTGAGAGAGGACAGCCATGAGCGCGCACCGCAAACCCGCCGAGGCAGCCACCACCTTCGTGCGCCGCCACGTAGGCCCCTCGCCCCGCGATGTCACGGCGATGCTGGAGGTGGTCGGGGCGAAAAGTCTGGGCGAACTGATGGGCGAGACTCTGCCTGGATCGATTCGGCAGAAGACGCCGCTCGATCTGCCTGCGGCCTTGAGTGAGACCGAGGCGCTCGCGCATATGCGCGGCCTTGCTTCACGGAACCAGGTTTTCACCTCGCTGATCGGCCAAGGATATTCAGGCACAATCCTGCCGGCCGTGATCCGGCGTAATGTGCTTGAGAATCCGGCATGGTACACCGCCTATACGCCATATCAGCCCGAGATCAGCCAAGGCCGTCTGGAAGCCTTGTTCAACTTCCAGACCATGATTTGCGATCTCACCGGGCTCGACGTCGCCAATGCCTCACTACTCGACGAGGCCACAGCGGCGGCCGAAGCCATGGCGCTGGCGGAACGCGCGGCCCAGACCAAACCAAAATCGTTCTTTGTCGATGCCGAGGTGCACCCGCAAACCTTGGCCGTGCTGCGCACCCGCGCCGAACCGCTGGGCTGGCAACTGATCGTCGGCGATCCCTTCATCGATCTCGATCGCGCCGACGTATTCGGCGGCATGCTGCAATATCCGGCGTCATCGGGCGCGGTGCGGGACCTCCGCCCAGCGATCGCGGCGTTGCACGCGAAGGGCGCGATGGCGATCGTCGCCGCTGACCTGCTGGCGCTCACGCTGCTGGCCTCGCCGGGCGAACTCGGCGCGGACGTGGCGATCGGCTCGGCGCAGCGCTTCGGGGTGCCAATGGGCTATGGCGGACCGCACGCGGCCTATATGGCCGTCCGCGAACCGCTGAAGCGCTCGCTGCCAGGACGCATCGTGGGCCTCTCCATCGATTCCCGAGGGGAGCCCGCCTATCGGCTGGCGCTGCAGACGCGCGAGCAGCATATCCGCCGCGAAAAGGCCACCTCCAACATCTGCACCGCGCAGGTGCTGCTGGCTGTGATCGCTTCGATGTATGCGGTTTATCACGGACCGGAGGGGCTGACGCATATCGCGCGGACTGTCCATCGCCGCACGGCGGTGCTGGCGGCAGGACTCCGCAAACTCGGTTTTGCGCCGCGCTCGCAGGCGTTTTTTGACTGCGTTACGGTAGAGGCTGGCGAGAAGCAAAACGACATCGTCGCCCGTGCGCTGGCCGGGAAAATCAACCTGCGGATCGGCGAAGGCACGCTCGGCATCGCGCTGGACGAGACCACGACGTCAGATCAAGTCGAGGCGGTGTGGCGCGCGTTCGGCGGCGACCTGACCTACGCCGATATCGAAACAGGCACTGCGGAAGCACTTCCGGCAGAGCTGAAGCGCACCGGCGCATTCCTCACCCATCCGGTGTTCCACGCCCACCGCTCCGAGACCGAGCTGTTGCGCTACATGCGAAAGCTCTCAGACCGCGATCTCGCGCTGGATCGTGCGATGATTCCGTTGGGGTCCTGCACCATGAAGCTCAACGCCACGAGCGAGATGATCCCGCTGAGCTGGCCCGAATTTGCTGATCTGCATCCGTTCGCGCCGCGCCAGCAAGCTGAGGGCTATCACACCCTGTTCAAGCGACTGGAACGATGGCTGTGCGAAATCACCGGCTATGACGCGATCTCCTTGCAGCCGAATTCCGGCGCGCAGGGGGAATATGCCGGGCTGCTAGCGATCCGCGGCTATCACACCGCGCGCGGCGAGCCGCATCGCAAGGTGTGCCTCATCCCCTCCTCGGCCCACGGCACCAATCCGGCCTCCGCAAGCATGGCCGGAATGGAAGTGGTGGTGGTGGCCTGCGATACCAGCGGCGACGTCGATGTGAATGATTTGCGCGCCAAGGCGGCGCAGCATTCCCGGAAACTCGCCTCCATCATGATCACCTATCCCTCCACTCACGGGGTGTTCGAGGAGCATATCCGCGAGGTCTGCGAGATCGTGCACGGCCATGGCGGACAGGTCTATCTGGATGGCGCCAACCTGAACGCGCAAGTGGGCCTGTCGCGGCCCGGCGACTACGGCGCCGACGTCAGCCATCTCAATCTGCACAAGACCTTCTGCATTCCCCACGGCGGCGGTGGCCCCGGAATGGGGCCGATCGGAGTGAAGGCGCATCTTGCGCCGTTCCTCCCCGGCCATCCCGCGAGCGATGCGAAGCCGGCGCCGATCGGGCCGGTCTCCGCGGCGCCGTTCGGCTCGGCATCGATCCTGACAATCTCCTACATCTATATTCTGATGATGGGAGGCGAAGGCCTGACGCGCGCTACCGAAATCGCGATCCTGAATGCCAATTACATTGCGGCCAGGCTCCATCCGCATTTCCCTGTGCTGTACCGCAACCACAAGGGCCGCGTCGCCCATGAATGCATCGTCGATCCGCGCCCGCTGAAGGCCTCATGCGAGGTTACGGTGGATGACATCGCCAAGCGCCTGATCGATTACGGATTTCACGCGCCGACCATGAGCTTTCCGGTGTCGGGCACGCTGATGATCGAGCCGACTGAATCGGAGTCAAAGGCCGAACTGGATCGCTTCTGCGAGGCGATGATCGCGATTCGGCGCGAGATCGCCGATATCGAGACCGGCCGCTGGAAGGTGGAAACTTCGCCGCTGCGCTACGCGCCGCATACCGTTAACGACATCGCGGAGGATAATTGGGCAAGGCCCTATTCCCGCGCCGAAGGATGCTTCCCGGCAGGCAGCTCGCGAATTGATAAATACTGGTCTCCGGTCGGGCGCGTGGACAACGTCTATGGCGACCGGCACCTGGTCTGCTCGTGTCCGCCGGTTACTGAATACGCAGAGGCGGCGGAGTAGAGAATCGCGTTGGTGTATAGATCCCGCACTTCAAAGTGGCTCTGGCGTTGCACCCATCATCTCTCGCGCTGCATCGGCGCTGACACGAATTCTTGTCGCTAGTCCCGATGCCGCTGCAGGCATTAACGCACTCGTCTACGTTTTGAAGGCATATGTAGTTATAAATTTGCCGGCACTTCACACAGTCCTCCTGAGCCAAACCAGTGTTGATTGAGCTCAGGAAAACGGCGAACGCGGCTATACCAATGCTTCTCATGAGGCATCACTCTCGGGCGTCGGCGCGACTAAGCTCCGATCAAGGCGCGGTTCGCCGCGTCCCAGCGCCAGAGCCGGTGATTGTTCAATTCGGTGCCACCCCACCAGCGGTGGATCGGGTTGTGCAAGCTGAAATCTTCGGTCCGCGCCAGAACAGCTTTGCCAAGCGGGGTGAGATTCAGTTTGCTGCGTTGGTATCGCTCGTGACGGTTACGGTCCTCGTGTATCGCCATCGTGAACGGCCCCTCCTCGAGGCCGGACACAGCGGGCGTCGGACAATGAGCCAAACCGTCGAGCAGGCTCCCGACCTCCCAGTAGCCGAAGACATGTCGTTTGTTGGGCTTGCGGTGGCCGGGAAAGACATCGAATGGACTTGCATTCCCTACCGATATCAATTCCAGCATGCGCATTTCCGTGCCTCCAACCCCCGCGCCGATCATGGGAAGTTCTTCGAGCAATTCTAGCGCGGTTTGCCGAAGCTGTGGCAGCACGCTCAGATCCCTGCCGAGCAGATCGAACCAGTCCTGCGGCGTCGGCTGTCGATAAGCCTGCCAAGCCAAGCTGGCCAATTCGACATGATCGTTGAGGATTTTGACAGCTGGTGGCTGCCATGCGGAAAAGGCTTCGGCAGGACTGTTGCCAATGCCGACGTTGGCCTGGCGCAAAGTCAACCTCGATACGGCCTTTCCGTCCGACCCGAAAAAATCGAGCAGACAAACCAGCATTAATTGTGCATTCGGGTCCGGGTCGATCCACAATTCCACCGTTTCGCATTGCTGGCAAAGCTCAACCAGACCCACGCCTTGCTGGCGGATTTCTCCACGTCGCCGGTCGAAATTGTCCAGCCAATGCGGGACCGCGTGGTCATCTCCTTGAACGCGGCGCCATCAAGCTTGCGAACTCTGCGGCGGATGGCAAGCGTCCCCAAGCGAACCTGAAGCCGAACGGAATCACAATTTCCGCAGCGCCCGCTTGCATCAGGCATCCCGCTCCCGAGTCGCTGGTTGTCAGGATCAGACGTGCCATGTTGGCTTACGAATAGTCGATAGCAGATGGCGTTTCCCCAACTGCTGCGACGTTCCTGATACCTGCCAAGTGGCAGATGGCGGGGGATGAGCTAGAGCATGATGTGTAGAGCGCGCGCGCATCGAAACAGAATGGCGCTGAGGATGTCGGCAACTCAACATCCTCAGCGCCCGCCGCTTCGAATCTCAACGCGTCCGGGACACGACAGACAACTCACTCCTCAGCCGCCGCGTCCTCACCATCGGCATCGCGCTCGGGGGAGCCGGCCAGAATCTGTTCAGCGATCAGGCCGGAGTTCTGCCGGATCGCCGCTTCGATTTTCGCGGTCATGTCGGGATTGGCCTTGAGGAAGGCTTTTGAGTTCTCGCGGCCCTGACCGAGCCGCTGGCTGTCATAGGAGAACCATGCGCCGGACTTCTCGACGATGCCGGCCTTCACGCCGAGATCGAGAATTTCGCCCATCTTCGAGACGCCCTCGCCATACATGATGTCGAATTCGACCTGCTTGAACGGCGGCGCCAGTTTGTTCTTGACCACCTTGACGCGGGTTTGGTTGCCGACCACCTCGTCGCGCTCCTTGATCGCGCCGATGCGGCGAATGTCCAGCCGGACAGAGGCATAGAATTTCAGCGCGTTGCCGCCGGTGGTGGTTTCCGGCGAGCCGTACATCACGCCGATCTTCATCCGGATCTGGTTGATGAAGATCACCATGGTGTTGGATTTGTTGATCGAGGCGGTGAGCTTGCGCAGCGCCTGGCTCATCA
>Ga0066684_10000687_pt1 | contig 12241 bp, 11 predicted proteins | sample GraSoiAngelo_133_FD_62301 | JGI IMG/M metagenome (GOLD analysis project Ga0066684, IMG submission 62301) | Grasslands soil microbial communities from the Angelo Coastal Reserve, California, USA - 14_0929_05_20cm | ecosystem: Environmental > Terrestrial > Soil > Grasslands | place: USA... | reverse complement strand
GGTCTTTACTTTTCCGCCGCGTAGTCCAAACCGCTGATTGATCTTCTAGTCCACGACCGCCCAGTCCAATGATGGATGCCACTCGCCCAGGTTCCCCAGATTGCGGTCATATAGCTGCCCTCCGACATGCAATTTATCCGTCACAAACGTGGACATGTTCACTCCGAAATCGGTGAATGCTCCACTCCCTTGGCTGGTGTGCATAGTCAGCCACTCGTTGTGATTGGTATAGATGAAGCCCTGGGTGGCAAAACCGTGGACCTGAACCGCACGATTGAAGATAGTGAAGTCCTGCGCAAATGTCGTTAACGAGACGAAGCCGAGCCAGACACACAGAATCGCTTTCGCCGGGGTTCGGCACATACGCGATTAATCGGCATTTTCAGACTGGAACTTGAGCGGCAGGCGACACTGGAACTTCTGCTTGACGAACGGAAATGCTGCTAACTGACCTTTAAGACCTTCACGCTTTCGCTGCCTTCGATTTAACCAGCAACCGGCGGGTGCTTGTGATCAGGTCGCTTACCTTGAATGGCTTTACCAGAAAACGGACGCTGTGCTGTTCCAGGAAGCTGCGGACCTCTGGCTCGGCAAGACTTGAGAATGTAAACAGGAAGTGTCCGCTCAGCTTCGGATAGGTATCTAGGATCCATTGGTGTGTCTCTTTCACACTGTTTGCGCCGGGCATTTTACCGTTCAGGATCAGCCCGTCAAACGACTGTTCCGCAAGTATCGTCGTCATTGCGTCGGTGCTCGTCGCCGTCGTCACTTGTGCGCCGGCGCCCGACAGCACATCTCGTTCAAATTCCAGAACACTCTCTTCATCTTCAACCAGAAGTATGCGTCCCTTCAGCGCCATATCTCGTGGAGCTGCTTCGGTCGGAACCTGTGGAGCCACGGCCCGCCCAGCCGAGGGCAACTTCACCTCGATAACTGCGCCCTCAGTATCTCCGTTGCGTGCTGAAATGTCGCCATTGTGCTCCTTGACGATGCCGTAGCAAATGCTCAAACCCAGCCCAGTTCCCTTGCCTACAGTTTTCGTCGTATAGAAAGGCTCGAAAATACGATGAGGCTCCTGAATGCCCGAACCTGAATCATGAAATTCGATGCTCACAGAATTGTCGGACGCGGCTACGCGAACTCGAAAATGCTGTTCCGCCTTGCTACCCTCCCCGACCGCGTCTGTCATCGCGTCAATGCCGTTATTGATGATGTTCAGGAAAACTTGTTCGAGCTGGTGCGGGTCGCCAAACACCGCCGGAACATCAGCCTGAAAATCCCGCTCCACTTGAATATTTCCGACCTTCATGTCGTAATCGCGCAACAGAAGCGCCTCTTCGAGCACTTTGATGACGTCGAATTCTTCTTTCTGCGGCTTGCGTTGTCGTGCAAATGACAGCAGATTCTGCACCACGCGATGCGTGCGCTGCCCCTGCTTGAAAATCTTGCCTACGTGCTCCATAGCTTTCGCTTCCATCTTCTCCGACTCGAGTAGCTGTGCATAACCGAGAATTGCTGTGAGCGGATTATTCAATTCGTGCGCCACACCCGCAATCAACTGTCCCACTGCCGACATTTTTTCGCTTTGCAGTAATTGCTCTTGGGTGCGGCGAAGATCGTCGTAAGCCTTGCAGGTCTCCTCGTACAACCGCACCTTTTCCACCGTCGTTGAAAGCTGCCGTCCAATCGCCAGCAGCAGATTTTCATCATTGCTCGAGTATTCGCGAGCCGGGCCGCGGCTGATTCCCATCAAGCCAAGCGGATCGTCTTTCCCCCACAGCACGACCCACATCGCCGAACCCCCGTTCGCGGCCTTCATGAATCCAGTCACAGACGCGGGAAGATGTGGCAAGTATTCCGCCGTCAGCACCTCGGCGCGCGAGCGCATCACCAGATCTCCAAAGCTTTCTGGAAAATGAGTTTCGGCCAGGCGCTTGCGTTCAGTGACGCGTTGTCCCCATTCGGCCCGCCGACGGTACCGGTTCTCTGGTTCGGCAAGATAGACTGACCCGGCCTCCGCCCCTAGAAGCGAGATCACCTGGCGCAAGGTCAGATTCAGGATTTCATCCAGATCGAAACTCTGGGTTGCGATCACAGCCATCGCATTCAGCGCATTCAGTTCCCGGTTGCGCCGCCGGATCTCGTCCTCGGCCTGCTTCTTCGCGGTTATATCAAGCAGGAAGCCCTGGTACCGCTCGATCTTGCCTTCTTCATCGCGGATCGCGAAGCTGCTTTCTACAGCGGTCAATTCCGAGCCATCTTTGCGGCGTAGGTTGACCTCGAAATCACGCACAAAATCATGCGCTTCCACTTCGCGCCGAAAAGTAACCCGCTGTTCCCGTGACGTATAAAATTCCGCGTCCACGTTGCGGCCGAGTAGCGACTCGCGGCTGCCATGGCCCAACATGCGGACGAAGGCGTCGTTGCAATCCAGCAGGTTGCCGGATGGTGTGGTGACGAATACGCCTTCCTGCACCCGTTCGAACAGCGACCGGTACTTCTGCTCCGCTGCGCGGCGCTCGGTGATGTCGCGGACCACGTGGATGGTAGCGCGCTGCTTCGTGCCCTGATCGACGTAGGTGGATGTTGACGCCACCGAGAAGCCCCCAAAAGGATCGATTCCTTCAGAGAGCTCATCTTCGGCTCCTCGACAGTACGGGCAGTTCTCCCACGCAAGCTCTTCTTTCGGCAGCACCACTTCACAGATCTGCCCCACAACTTCCGCCTGCGATTTACCCAGTCGGCTCAGCAGTGCCGGGTTTGCTTTGAGAATGCGGAATTGTGAATCGTGCAACAAGACCAAATCCTGGATGGATTCAAACGTGTTGCTCCACTGCCGGTGCGACCGCAATATCTCTTCCAACAGATGCACATTTTCGAGCGCCAATCCAAACTGCTGGGCGCACGATATCAGGAAATCAGTTTCATCAGGCGCATACGACTTCGCACGCCGGTTGCCCAGGACCAGGCTTCCAACTAAAGATTTTCTTCCAGGCACGGTTACGACAATGACTTGCTGCAGCTTTTCAGCATGAAAGCTATCGTCGAGCCCCTCTTTCGGCACAACCACCAGGCGCGTCTGCTGGGGAACGCATTCGACCTCATCGCTGATCGCGATTGAACTCTTCTTACTCAGGAACTCCGGTGACAGCCCGATCTGCTGATGGATATTTAGGCAGTTGCTTTGCAGCAAACGGAACCAGGCAGCCTCCGCACCCATGAGGTCCTTCAACTCTTTAAGCGCCGTCCCCGCCATGATGCCGTCTTGCCCCACTCGCGCAATACTGGTTGTAAGCGCATTGAGCGTCGCCAGACGCCGGGTGTGCAGCCGCGATTCATCGAACACCACCAGCAGCATGCCCAGTCCCAACACCATGTCGGACAGCGTTCCAGCATCGGTGGGCAGCGGGATGGCAATTGGCCACCAGTCCAGGTGCAGCAGCAAGAGCCCGCCAGCAAGAACCCAGGGACCAATCTCGCGTCGAGCGCGCCGGAAACGTAATACCAGCGCGGCTGCGGTCAGAGTCAGAAGTTGATACGACAGCTCCAGCGCAAAGTGAAGCGGCACCGAATCCGGCCAGTAGATGTCCCGCGAAACTGCAAACGCAATCAGCGCTGCGCTGATTGCAAGCAACGGTCCCAGCAGAAATCGCGCATTCGCATAGATCAGCGCACCTGCGACGAATAGCATCACTGATAGAAGAAATTCAGCCTGTGCCACAGAGGCACCGAATGGATAACCCTGAGCCGCCGAGGACGCAAGCGCGTGATGTGAAACGAAGTAGGCAATCCAGCCCACGATCCACACCATGAGGCAGCGTTCCCGCAGGGTCCGAAATACCAGCAGGCTGGCGGCAAGGATCAGCAGCACCGCCGTCTCGCGACTCACGAGTTTTGGCGCGGCGAGCTCTCCGAGGATGTGCCCGGCGCGCCACAGGAGCGTGTTCATTAAATTGCAGACCTAAGCCGAACTGTCTAGGTTTTAGCACGTACAATCCCGTAACCAGTGGGGTTTCCATGGTGCTTTGGTTACTTTCGATACCACGCATTTCAGGTACAATCGCCGTACACTTAGTCGAGTCCAGCCATGCCTGCTGACCGCATCCTTATTGTTGACGACGAAGACTCGATTCGCGAAGTCGTCTCTTCCATGTTGAGTTCCTCAGGCTTTGTTTGCACCCAGGCGCAGTCTGGGCGAGAGGCTCTGGCCCTGCTTCAGTCCGGCGAAGAATTCGAACTCATGCTGTCTGACATGATGATGCCGGTTATGGACGGCGAGGCTCTGCTGGCAGCTACCAAAGAACGCTTTCCGGATATTCCCGTCGTCATGGTTACCGCCATGCACGATATTTCTATCGCGCTGAATGCGATTCGCAATGGGGCCTATGATTACCTGCTCAAGCCGTTCGATCGCGAGCAGTTGCTGGCCACGGTAAGGCGTGCCCTCGAAAACCGCCGCTTGAAACTGGAGAACAGGAAGTATCAGACCGAACTTGAAAGCCTGGTTACCGCCCGTACCGAGCAGGTGCGGCAAGCACTCGCATCACTAGAACGCTCTTATGACATCACCCTCGAAGCCCTGGGCAACGCGCTGGATTTGAAAGACGCGGAAACCGAAGGCCATTCCAAGCGCGTCACGGCGTTCACCATTGCCATCGCTCGCGCTATGGGAATTTCTAGTGATCAGATTCGGGTAATCGCTCGCGGGGCTTTCCTACATGACATCGGAAAAATGGCGATCCCAGATGCCATCTTGCGAAAGCCCGGCGCTCTTGATCCGGAGGAAACCGCGATCATGCGTGAACATTGTTATCGCGGATATCAGATCTTGCGCCGAATCCCCTTCCTGACCGAGGCCTCAGAAATTGTTTACTCCCATCAAGAAAAATTTGATGGCACCGGGTACCCTCGCGGTCTCAAAGGCGAGCAGATTCCGCTCGGAGCGCGCATCTTCTCTGTGGCAGATACTCTGGATGCAATGACCTCAGATCGGCCCTACCGCGCCAAGCTTCCACTTTCCGCAGCACGGGAAGAGATTGACAAGTGGTCCGGCCGCCAGTTCGATCCGCAAGTGGTTAAGATCTTTCTCGAAATGCCTGAAAACATTTGGGACGACCTGCGCAGAGGCATCGATGAGCAAATCCATCGTTTTGCCGCCTACTCCGCTGGAAAGATGTAAGCGCCGTTTGCGTCATTCGTTTCCCCACTGCTAATCTTTTCTACGCGACCTTCGGAGGGCTTGGAATGCCCAAATACGTAATCGAGAGAGAATTGCCCGGAGCAGGAAAGCTAACGCAGGATGAGTTGCACGCGGTTTCTCAGAAAAGCTGCGATGTGCTGAACCATCTCGGCCCGCAGATTCAGTGGATCGAAAGCTACGTCACTGATGACAAGATTTACTGCATTTACCGCGCGCCCAGCGAAGAACTGATCCGGCAGCACGCGAAAGAAGGCGGGTTCCCTGCCAACAAAATTTCTCAGGTCAGATCTGTAATCGATCCTTCCACGGCGGATTAGTATTCCGCACGTTCGTGTTCAAAGCCTCGTGCCCGAATGCGCGAAGCATCAACCGCCACATCTCGCTGCAGGATCACTTCCAGAGTCGTTCCGGGCCCCATCTTCACTTCATTGCCGTGGCCGAAAGCTGCGATTGCAGTTCCGATTGCGCCACCGACACCTGCGCCAATCAGGCCACCTTCTAAGCCGCGACTTAGCCCGCCTACTACCGCGCCCGTTGCCGCCGGCTTGCCAATAGTTGCCGCAGTTTGGCCGGCATTGCTGTCACCCTTGATCGTTCCCTCTTTATCTTTAACCTGGGCCTTGTCTACGCCTGGCGCGCTTTCAATTGAGCCGGGCAGCAGCACCGTGTAGCCGCTCGGATAAATCAGCGAAGTGAAATGCATCAGAACTTCGGCGCTTCCTTTGAGTCTTCCCGCCGGCTTGATTGATGTTATCTTCCCCTGAACGTACGTTCCTGCCGGGATGACGATATGGTCGTTGATAACAACTGGAAACGTCGTCTGCGCATACACCTGGTCACCCACGTGGCTGCTTTTAGTTGAGATCGCATTACGCAGCGAAACCGGCACATGCGTTCCGGCAGGAATCGTGACTTGACGGGCGTCGCTGCGCTCGGCAGGTAACCCTTGCTTCGCCGGCGCTGCCTCCAGCGGTGCGCTCTGCTGGGCCAGGGCCGCGACGGAAATAATCAGGACGACAAACAAGGGGCGCATAGCCACCTCCGACGCTGGAATAATGACAGGAAACGGGCTTTAAAGAAAGTACGATGCGCCAATGTCCCGATAAAGCAGCCTGAGTTTGCTATCATTCGGCCTTCCTGGACGGAGGCTATTATGCGCAAGCTGTTTTGTATCTTCCTGTTCGCAGCCACAAACTGGGCCACTGCTCAATCGCCCGCCGGCCTTTCGGATCTGTCTCAGTTGCGCGATTACACCTTGAAGCGCTCGTCGAGTTATGACCGTACCGGCGGCAATGCCGACGCCCGCAAGGTCGCACCCGGAGACAGCATTACCGTGCTCGATGAAGCTGGTTCCGGACAGATTTCCCACATCTGGTTCACCATCGCGGACAAAGAAGAAAAGCACCTGAAGAAGATTGTCCTCCGCATGTACTGGGACGGCGAAAGCACACCCAGCGTTGAAGCGCCCATCGGCGACTTCTTCGGTTTGGGCAACGGCGACTATTTCCTGTATCAGTCAACGCCTCTAGCGGTCGGAGCCGACAAGGCTCTGAACTGCTTCTTTCCCATGCCCTTCCGCAAACATGCGCGGATCACGGTCACCAACGAAGGACAGGAACGCATCGACTCGCTTTACTGGAATATCGACTGGCGCAAACTCCGACAGCTGGTCCCTGCCAGCACCGCTTACTTTCATGCCCAATACCGTCAGGCAACGCCGAGCAACGCCATGCCGGATGCGAAAACGAATCTCGACGGTAAAGCCAATTATGCCTGGATGGAAGCACAAGGCCGCGGCCAGTTCGTTGGCGTGACCATGTCCGTTGTAGAAAATGCAGACGGCTGGTGGGGTGAAGGTGACGACATGTTCTTCATCGACGGCGAGAAACTGCCGTCAATCAATGGCACTGGAACCGAAGACTATTTCCTGGGCGCCTGGGACTTCGGCGGAAAGCCCTTCTACTACGCCCTTTTCGGCGCTCCTGTTGTTGGCCCCGAAAAGAAAGCATCAAAGTGGTCCCTGTATCGCTTTCATTTGGATTCCCCCATTCCTTTCACAAAATCATTGCGCGCCACCATTGAGCACGGACACGCGAACGATCGTGCCGACAACTTCTCCTCGGTCGCATACTGGTATCAGGTTGAACCGCACTCAGCGTTTCCCGCACTTCCTGCTGTGGGTGAGCGAGTGCACTGAGTTTCGGGACAATCGCGCGCTCCGGCTGCGCTATCATTCAAAGATGTCTCTGCAATTCCGATCCCGGCCAGCGCTGGTCGCGTATCTCACCTGCGGCGATCCCGACCTGTGCACCAGCCGAGAGGTCGCTCTGGCGGCGATTTCCGCCGGTGCCGAGGTGATCGAGCTCGGCGTGCCATTTAGTGATCCTGTCGCCGATGGCCCTGTGATTCAGCGCGCCAGCGAACGAGCGTTGAAAAATGGCGTTTCACTGGAGCAAGTTATAAAACTCGCCGCGGAGATTCGTCGCGAGAGCGACGCCGGCCTCATCATTTTTTCTTATTTGAACCCAATCGTGCGTATGGGACTTGAGAAATTTGCCAAAGCATCAGCCGACGCCGGGGTCGATGGGGCTCTCGTCACCGATCTGCCCGTCGAAGAAGCAGGCCACTATCTGCAGCACATGCGCAAACACAAACTCTCCACAATATTTCTAGCGGCGCCCACCAGCACCGACACTCGCCTCAAGCAAATCGCTCAAGCCTCGACCGGCTTCGTCTATGCAGTTTCGCGCACCGGAGTCACGGGCGCACAGAAGAACTTGCCTGAAGACGCGCAGAGACTAGTTGAGCGCTTGCGAAGAATCACCGATCTTCCCATCGCAATTGGCTTCGGGATTTCCGGCCCGCAACAATTTGCTTCAGTTGGTAAGTACGCCGACGCCGCCGCCATTGGCAGCGCCATTGTTCAAATGATCGAGCAGAATCCGCGCAAAGAAGCGCAAGCTGTGGCAGAATTTATAGAACAGCTCTCAACCTTCAGTCGTCAGCCGTCACAAAAAACTGCTGCAAAAGCACGTCGCCTCGCCGGCGCGGATTGAGGAAATCGTGTTTGGCTGAATGTTGATTGCTGATTGTTGAGGCTGAATCCTGAAGCCTGGTTCTATGGACATCACTGATTGGCGGCGCAAAATCGACGATATCGACCGCAAGCTGGTCGAATTGCTCTGCCAGCGCGCGCAGGCTGTCCATGAGATCGGGAAATTGAAATCGATTGCAGGATTACCGGTTTACGAACCTGACCGCGAGAAAAAGGTTTTGGAAAACGCCCGCAGTGTGAACGTCGGTCCCCTACCGGACCGCGATCTGCTCCGCATTTACGAGCGCATTGTGGACGTCATGCGCCAGAGCGAAATGGAATTAGCAGCCAAAAAGCCTTTGCCGCCAGACGGTCTCGGCGACACCGAGATTGATTCGGAGGTCAACGACTAGACGTCAGCTCTTAGCTTTTAGCCATTAGCTCACAAAGTGCATTTGAGTTAACAGCTAAGAGATAGCAGCCAAACCCACACATGATTGTCGCAATGCAGGAAACCGCATCCGAAGAGCAGATTCAGGTAGTCATGGAACACCTGATGAATATGGGCTTCTCCGTTCATCGCACGACGGGCGAGCGGCAAAGCATACTTGCCGCCGTGGGGGCGCGCTCTGATTTCGACACCCGCAATCTCGAAGTGCTCAGTGGTGTTGAGCACGTTCATCGCATCAGCGCACCCTACAAACTTTCGGGTAAAGCCTTCCGTCCTGAGGGGACAATTGTCCAATTCGCTAATGGCGTAAAGGTAGGCGGCGAAGAGGTCATCGTGATGGCGGGCCCGTGCTCTGTCGAATCGCGTGAGCAATTGTTTACTGTGGCTGAGCTCGTTGCCAAAGCCGGTGCGCGGGCTCTGCGCGGAGGTGCATTCAAACCCCGCAGCTCGCCGTATTCATTTCAGGGCCTTGGAATTGAGGCTCTTAAACTTCTGCGCGAAGCCGGAGATAAGTTCAACCTGTTGGTAATCAGCGAGGTGATGGAGATTTCGCAGATTCCCCAGATGCTTCCCTACATCGACATTTTTCAGGTGGGCGCCCGCAACATGCAGAATTTCAATCTGCTGCGCGAACTCGGCAAAGTTAAGAAGCCTGCGTTGCTCAAACGCGGGATCGCTGCCACCATCGAAGAACTTTTGCTCTCGGCCGAATATATTATGTCCGGCGGCAACTACGACGTAATTCTTTGCGAGCGGGGCATTCGTACTTTTGAAACTTACACGCGCAACACGCTCGATATCTGCGCCATTCCCGTCATTCACAAGCTTTCCCACCTGCCCATGGCTTCTGATCCGTCCCACGGTACCGGTCTTCGCGACAAAGTTGCGCCCATGGCGCGCGCTTCCATCGCCGCTGGCGCTGATGTGCTGCTGATCGAGGTTCATCACGACCCTGACAAGGCCCTTTCGGATGGAGCGCAGTCGCTCTATCCCCAGCAGTTCCATGAATTGATGGACACCTTGCGCATGATCGCGCCCGCAGTCGGAAGAAAACTTGCGTAGAAATTGGATCATTGAGGATTGAATCATTTAGTCCTGTGCTGCGCCGGGTTTCAATGATTCAATGATCCGATGATTCAATGACTCGATCCTCTCCATTTCGCCAAATCACGATCATCGGTACCGGCCTGATCGGTGGATCGCTCGCTCTTGCCCTGAAAAAAAGCGGGTTTCGCGGCAAGATCGTCGGATGTGATGGGAGTCTCGTACTCGAAAAAGCGAAGCGGCGGCGGACTATTGATGTCGCCATTTCTGACCCGCTCAAAGCGTGCTCCAAAAGTGACCTCGTTGTTCTCGCCACGCCCGTTGGGGGCATTATCGAGCTGATCGAGAAGCTCGCGCCTCATCTCCCCTCTTCCGCCCTGCTTACCGACGTCGGCAGCACCAAGTCGGAGGTCATGAGCACTGCCGAAAGAGTGTTCGGCACTGATGTCTCTCGGCGCTTCCTCGGTGGCCATCCCATGGCCGGCAAAGAAAACTCCGGAATCGAATTTGCCGATGCCGAGCTGTTTCGCGACGCTGTCTGGTTCCTGACGCCCTCGCCCAAGCAAACGCCCAAAACGGCCGGCGTAGCGGAGTTTTCCGCACTCCTTAAAAAGCTGGGCACAACAATTATTGCCCTCGATTCCGCCGAGCACGACCGTCTCTGCGCCTGGATCAGCCACGTTCCGCAGATGGTCTCAACTGCCCTGGCAGCTACATTGGTTGAAGAATACAGCGACAACTCCGCTCTGCTCGAAGCCGGCGGTCGGGCGTTGCGGGAAATGACTCGCATCTCTGCCAGCCCGTATTCCATGTGGCGCGATATAGCGATTACGAATAAACAGCAAATCGCTGAGGCGCTGCTCAAGCTCGAACAGGAACTCGCGCACATCCGCGAAAACCTCGACACACGCCAACTGGAAGAAGAGTTTGACCGCGCGCATAAGCTGAATCGCCGCTCAAAGCGAACTCAACTTCGCTCGCGCGGATGAACGCAAATGAACACGCATTAAACCCAATCACTTCTTGTTTCGTCAGTCTCGAAACGTACACGCTTCTTGCCGGAGATATTTGCTAGAGATTTTAAAATCCGTGTGTATCCGCGTTTATCCGCGGAGATGAAGTTGCCTTTGCCGCGCTTGCAGTAAATTTCCGTTACAATTTTTGCGATGAACAAAGTGGTTGCCAACTCCGACGAAGCCATCCAAGACGTGTTCGACGGCGCCACTATCATGATTGGCGGATTCGGGCTGTGCGGTATTCCGGAGAATCTGATCCGTGCCCTGGCCCGCAAGGGAAGCAAAAATCTCAAGACCATCAGCAACAATGTCGGCGTGGACGGCTTTGGCATGGGCCTGTTGCTCGCGGCTGGGCAGATTCGCAGCCACATCGGCAGCTACGTGGGCGAAAATCGATTGCTCGAGCAAATGGTGCTAGAAAAGAAGATCGACCTCGAACTCGCACCACAGGGAACTTTTGCTGAACGCATCCGCGCCGGCGGCGCAGGCATTCCTGCTTTCTTCACTCCGACAGGAGTCGGCACCATCGTCTCCGAAAACAAAGAGGCGCGCGAGTTCGATGGCCGCAAATACGTGATGGAGCGCGCGCTCAAGGCCGACTTCGCGTTCGTCAAAGCGTGGAAGGGCGACAAATGGGGCAATCTTGTCTATCGCAAGACTGCTCGCAACTTCAATCCGATGATGGCAACCGCCGCAAAGGTCACGATCGTCGAAGTCGAAAATCTGGTCGATGTCGGCGAACTTGAGCCCGACAGCATTCACACTCCCGGAATCTATATCAAAAGAATTTTTCAAGGCGAAATGTACGAGCGCCGAATCGAGAGAAAGACGGTGAGAACCGTCGTTAGCTGATGTTGGCTTAAGGCAGCTGCCAAACTGATCGGCGGGCGACCAAAGACGAACGACCAGCGACGAACTTATGCCCAAACCCGCCAAAGACCATGACAAACGCGAACGCATCGTGAAGCGCATCGCGCGCGAACTGCGCGACGGATTCTATGTAAACCTCGGCATTGGCATGCCGACGCTCGTCGCCAATCATGTGCCCAACGGAATTCAGGTGGTCTTGCAAAGCGAAAACGGAATGCTTGGCATCGGGCCGTACCCATTCGATGGCAACGAAGACCCCGACCTCATCAATGCCGGCAAGGAGACCATCACCGAAATGCCGGGAACTTCGTACTTCTCGAGCACCGACTCTTTCGCCATGATTCGCGGCGGTCACATCGATCTCAGTGTTCTCGGCGCGATGGAAGTGGATGAAGAGGGCAGCATCGCAAATTGGATGATTCCCGGGAAAATGGTCAAAGGCATGGGCGGCGCGATGGATCTGGTCGCGAGCGCCCGCCGGGTTGTCGTCGCCATGGAACACACTACTCGCGAGGGTGCTCCGAAAATCCTGAAGAAATGCACGTTACCGCTTACCGGAGCCCGCGTTGTGGACACAATCGTGACAGAGATGGCGTACATCCGGGTCACTCCTACTGGCCTGGTGC
>Ga0066684_10000684_pt1 | contig 12253 bp, 13 predicted proteins | sample GraSoiAngelo_133_FD_62301 | JGI IMG/M metagenome (GOLD analysis project Ga0066684, IMG submission 62301) | Grasslands soil microbial communities from the Angelo Coastal Reserve, California, USA - 14_0929_05_20cm | ecosystem: Environmental > Terrestrial > Soil > Grasslands | place: USA... | reverse complement strand
CCCGAAAGGAGCCTGCATGGACGGGTCGCTCAAACGGAAGGTCGTCGCCGGCGCCGCCGCCGCGCTCGCGGTGGGAGGCACGGGCGCCGGAGTCGCCGCCACCAAGCTGAGCCACTCTCCGCGCGAGGAGAGCCAGGCCGTCGTCAACGACGCCGCCAAGCAGCTCGGCGTCGAGCCGAGCAAGCTCAGCGCGGCATTGAAGAAGGCCTACGAGGACCGCGTCGACGCGGCTGTTGCCGACGGCTCGATCACCAAGGCCGAGGGCGATGCGCTCAAACAGCGACTCGAGTCCGACGGCCTGCCGCTGGTGGCGCCGCCGCTCGGGTTCCGCCACTTCGGCTTCCACGATCACGGTCAGCCCGGGCTGCCCGCCGCGGCCAAGTACCTGGGCCTGAGCGAGACCCAGCTCGAGTCGAAGCTCGAGTCCGGCAAGACGCTCGCACAGGTCGCGAAGGACGAGGGCAAGTCGGTCGACGGCCTCGTCGCGGCGCTCAGGACCGACCTGAAGCAGAAGCTCGACCAGGCCGTCTCCGACGGCCGGCTGACCAAGGCGCAGGAGGAGCAGGTCCTCGCCGCGGCCGACCAGCGTCTGAACGATCTCGTCAACGGGAAGTTCCCGGCAGGACCGCGCGAGTTCGGCCACCGGGGCGGCTTCGGCTTCCGGGGCGGCTTCAGCCGTGCACCTGCGGAGGGCCTCGGAGATCCCGGCCTCTAGCCATAGCCCGCACAAGCAGTCGCCCGCTACGCTGAGCGCGTGCCCGACCTGCGCGAAGAGCTGGCGCAGCGCCTTGCCCGCGGCGAGCGAGTGGCGCTCGCCACCGTGGTCGCGACGAGGCGCTCGGCGCCGCGGCCGGTCGGCTCGAAGCTGGTCGTCTCCGAAACGGGCGAGCTCAGCGGCTCCGTCTCCGGCGGCTGCGTCGAGGGCGACGTGGCCGTGCAGGCGGCCGAGGTGATCGAGGATGGCGGGCCCCGCCTCCTGACCTACGGGATCAGCGACGACCAAGCGTGGTCGGTCGGACTGCCTTGCGGCGGCGAGATCGACGTCTTCGTCGAGCGCTTCGAGGGCGAGCTGCCCGATCCGGCCGTGCCCGCGGTCGCGCTGACCGTCCTCGGGGGCGAGCGGGCCGGCGAGCGGCGCGTGGTCGAGCCCAGTGAGGTCGCGCCAGGTCCGAGCCGCGTGCTCGAGCTGGACGGAGATCGCGTCTTTGCCGAGGTGCTCGGCCCGCCGCCGCGAGTCGTCGTCGTCGGCGCGATCGACACCGCCGAGGAGCTCTGCCGCGCGGCGAAGGCTTTGGGCTGGCGCACCGCCGTGGTCGATCCCCGGCCGGCGCTCGCCACGCGCGAGCGGTTGCCGAGCCCGGACGAGCTCGTGGTCGCGTGGCCAGACGAAGGGCTCTGTCAGCTGCACGTTGCACCCGACGACGCGGTCGTCGTGCTCACGCACGAGGAGCGCCTGGACGTGCCCGCGCTGACCGCCGCGCTGCCGGCCGACGCGTTCTACGTCGGCGCGATCGGCTCCCGGCGCACGCAGGAGAAGCGACGCGAGCGCCTGCTCGAAGCCGGGCTCGAGGAGGACCAGATCGATCGCCTGGCTGGGCCCGCCGGGATCGACCTCGGCGCGCACACGCCGGCCGAGACGGCGGTCTCGATCCTGGCCGAGATCCTGGCTGTCCGCACCGGCAAGGACGGCGGGCGCCTGCGCGACCGCTTGGGCCCGATCCACGCGAGCGCGTAGTGGGCTGGCTGGCGGAGCTCGTCGAGGAGCGCGGCGCCGAAGCGCTCGACCTCCACGCGCAGACGGTCAACCCGCAGTTCGTCAAGCTGCTGCGGACGATCGGCTTCGACCGCCGCTGGGCCCGCGCGCAAGGCCAGTACCTGTGGGATTCGGACGGAAACCGCTACCTCGACCTGCTCGGCGGTTTCGGGATGTTCAACGTCGGGCGCAACAACCCGCGCGTCCGCGAGGCACTTGTCGAGGCGCTGGCGCTGGAGCGGCCCGGCTCGACGCAGCTCGGCGTCGACGTGCTGCCCGCCCTGCTCGCCGAGGAGCTGCTGCGCCGCGCGCCGGCTTCCGTCGGAAAGGCGCTGTTCACGAGCTCCGGCGCCGAGTCGGTCGAGGCCGCGCTCAAGCTGGGGCGCGCGGCAACCGGACGCTCACGTGTGCTCTCGGCCGAGCACGGCTTCCACGGGCTCACGCTCGGCGCGCTCTCGGCGAACGCGACGCCGGAGTTCACGAACCGGTTCGGACCGCTGCTGCCCGGCTTCGAGCAGGTTCCGTTCGACGACCTCGACGCGCTGGAGGGCCAGCTCGCCGGTGAGGACGTCGCGCTCTTTATCGTCGAGCCGGTGCAGGGCAAGGGCGTCAACCTCCCGGCCGACGGCTACCTCGAAGGCGCGCAGGCGCTGTGTCGCCGCTACGGGACGCTCTTCTGCGTCGACGAGGTGCAGACCGGCTTCGGCCGCACCGGCCGGCTGCTCGCGCTCGAGCACTGGGGCCTCGAGCCCGACCTGATCACGGTCTCCAAGGCGCTCTCAGGCGGCTACGTCCCTGTCGGCGCGCTGCTGATGTCGGAGGCGGTCTACGACGGCGTCTTCGACTCGCTGCCGAACGCGGTCAGCCACGGCTCGACCTTCGCGCCCAACGATCTTGCGATGGTGGCCGGCCTCGCGACCCTGCGCGAGCTGGACGAGCAGCGCCTCGTCGCAGAGTCGGCGCGTCTGGGCGAGTACCTACTCGAGCGGACTCGCCCGCTGGTCGAGAGCTCCGAGGTCGTCCGCGACGTGCGCGGCCTCGGGCTGATGTGGGCGATCGAGTTCGAGGAGCCGCCGGGCGGCTCGCGCACCTGGAAGCTCCTGGAGCGGATCCAGCCCGGCCTCTTCTCGCAGCTGGTGGTCGTGCCGCTCTTCCGCGACCACCGGATCCTCAGCCAGGTCGCCGGCCACGGCATGAACGTGCTCAAGGCGCTCCCGCCCCTCGTCGTCACCGGTGACGATCTCGACGGCTTCGTCTCCGCGCTCGAAGAGACGATCGACCGCGCCGAGAAGATGCCGCGCGCCCTCGTCCGCTTCGCCCTCACCGCCGCCCGCGCCGGCCGCACTCCGAAGCGCCGGTTGGCGAGGGCCTAGCTAGCGCCAGATCGAGCTCACGTTGAGGGTGGGGGAAAGCACGCTCGCCCAGGCGAGACGCCCTCACGTTGTAGAGATCGGGTTCCGGCGCGAAGGCGGATGTCAGCCGTGGCGGACCTGCAGTACAAGGGTTACAAACTCGGCCAACTCGCGCCAAAGCCGAAGGGCTAAGCATCGCCTCGGCTCGCCGGACCGTTCTCGCCGGCTTGTACGAGGCCTGATTCGTACGCGAGGACGACGGCCTGTGCCCGGTCGTGAAGGTCGAGCTTCGAGAAGATGCGTGCGACGTGCGTTTTGACGGTGGCGTCGCCCACGACGAGCTCGCGGGCGATGTCGTTGTTGGACATGCCACGGGCCAGGAGCCGCAGAACCTCGAGTTCGCGCGGGGTGAGCTCGCCCAACGTGGTTGGCTGCGCTGCCGGCGGCGGTCGTCGCATATAGCTCTCGATCAGCTTTCGCGTGATTGCCGGTGAGAGAAGCGCCTCCCCAGCCGCGACCGTGCGGACGGCGCCGCAGAGCTCTTCGCCGCGCGCATCCTTGAGCAGGAACCCGCTGGCGCCGGCGCGGAGCGCTTCATAGACGTAGTCATCAAGGTCGAAGGTGGTGAGGATGAGAATGCGTGGCGCCGCGTCGGTTGCGGCGATCCGCCGCGTTGCTTCAATCCCGTCCAGGTTCGGCATGCGGATGTCCATGAGGACGACGTCGGGGCGGAGCTCTCTCGCAGCTTCGAGCGCGGCGAAACCGTCGGCGGACTCGCCGACGACCTCGAAGTCGGGCTCGGCGTCCAGGACGACGCGGAAGCCGGTGCGGACGAGCTCTTGGTCGTCGACGATCAGGAGGCGGATCACGACGTATCTCCGAGCGGAAGGCGAGCGTGGACGGCATAGCCGCCGCCGATTCGCGGACCGGTTTCGATCGTGCCGCCGTAGAGCGCGACCCGCTCGCGCATGCCGATCAGGCCGTGGCCGCCGCCGTTGACGCTCGCGGCCGCACCGAGCCCGTCGTCGAGGACGTCGAGCTCGAGCGCTCGCGCTCCAAAACAGAGCACGACCTCTGCACTGGTCGCGCTTGCGTGCTTGACCACGTTCGTAAGCGCCTCCTGCACGATTCGGTAGGCGGAGAGGTCGACCCCGGCTGGCAGATGCACAGGGTCGCCCTCGACCCGTAGCCGCACGGGCAGTCCGGATGCCCGCACCTGTTCGATGAGCGACTGCAGCGAGTCGAGTCCCGGTTGCGGTCCGATCGCAAGCTGCTCGTCCTCGGAACGCAGGATTCCCAGGAGGCGTCGCAACTCGACGAGTGCGTCGCGTCCGCTCGACTCGATCGCACGAAACACGCTCGCCACACGCTCCGGCTCGGCGACCAGATGCGGCCCTGCCCGTGCCTGGGCGACGATCACACTGACGCCGTGCGCGATCACGTCGTGAAGCTCGCGTGCGATGCGCCCTCGCTCCTCGGCCACCGCAACCTGCGCCTTCTCCTCGCGCTCTCGCTCCAGCCGCTCCGCGCGATCCTCGAGATCGGTGACACGCTGCCGTCGTCGGCGCAGGTCGCGGCCGACAAGCCACGCGATCGCGAAGGCCAGCCAGGCCGAGGGTCTGGTGCCGCTTGCGCTGAATGTGCCGGGCCGCGCGAGGTCCGCAGCTGCGATCGCCAACACTGCGACGGCTCCGACGATTGGAGAGCGCCGGTCGTCGCAGTGCGCGCCGACTGAATAGAAGGCGAGCAACATGGCCAGGAAGACCCCGATCGGGAGACCCTTCGAGTGGCTCACGAGGAACGCGCCGAGGACCAGCGCGCCGGCCGCCGTCAGGAGCGTGACCGCCGGGATGCGCCGCCGGACCGCTAACGGCAGCGTCACCAGAAGGAGCAGGGCGGCGAGGACGCCGCGGCCGCCGACGACGCGAAGCGTCGACGGCTCGTGGCCCCAGAGATCGATCTGAGTCGAGATCACGAAGACGAGCGCCAGCACGGCGTCTCCCCAGCGATCAAGCAGAACGCGGACGCGCATGGATGCAACGTACTGCGGCCTCGTCGCGCGCGCATCAAACCCGGTGCTGATCGGGCGTCCCCCTGCGGGACTACGGCGAAATAGCCACGCGGGGTGACGGCAGATAGCCGCACCAGCCGACGAAATCGACGGGTTCCCGCTCTAGCGTTCCGGGCAGATCCCCCGACCGAAGGAGACCACGATGAACAGACCACTGCTGCCCCGACTCGCAGCCGCCTGCGGCGTCGTCTTCCCGATCGCGCTGTTCCTAGCCGTAGGGAACGGCAACAGCTTTGCCCCTTGGCGCGCCGTCGCCTCGACCTGGGCTCTCGTCCTCTTCCTCCCTTTCCTGGCTTACCTGTGCGGCCTGCTTCGCACAGCTGCACCCGACGATGGCTGGCTTCCCACGCTCGCGCTCGTCGCTGGAGCCTCGGGCGTCCTGCTGAAGCTGGTGAGCCACGCACCTGAGCTAGCGATCCACCAGGACCACATCGCAAAAGGCACGCCCCTCTACAAGGCGCTCGACCACACGGCCGGCGCAGCCACGACCCTGTGCCTCTACCCGCTCGCGATCTACGCAGCGGCGGTCGCGATCATCGTCTTGCGCGAGCAGGTTCTCCCGCGGTGGGTCGGCGTCTTCGCCGTGCTAACGGCGGCCGCGCTCGTCGTCAATGGCGCCTTCGTCTTCGCGGGATTCGTCCCCGCGCTGCTCCTGTTCCTGCTCTGGACGCTGGTAACGGCGATAGTGGTTCTCCGCCGGACATGGGTCGCATCAACACAGGTCGCCTACGCGACGTAATCGCTTAAGACGTCGGCCACTCCAGCCGTTCGGGTGCGCGAGTCCTGCCAGCCTTCGGGTTGGCGGGACTCGGCCTCTCTTTGCGGAGCCAGGAAGGCCCCTCCTTACTTGGGCCACGAGACGGCCTCATCTCGAGTTCTTCAGCGGTGCCTTCAATGAGGAATGAGGCGGGCCACCCTCGCAGCGAGCGTGCTAGTGCGTGCTGCCAGCGCCTGGGGGACTTCGACCGTGTAAAACCAGGTCGATGGTTAACTCCGCGGGCACAAGGCTCACGCTCGGGTGACATTCCCACATACTGGCCAAGGCGACGGCTGGGTTTCCAGTTGCTCGCAGGCGGGGGACAGTCCTACTCGTCGCTGCCACTTAGCGTCGGCTGGTCGGTGGGATAGACGCCGACCGCGAAGCCATAGACGGTCTCGCCCGTTCGCGGAAGCTGGTCGAACTCCGCTACCAGCTTCGCCATCCGCTCCCAGAACTCCGACGCCTCCGCCTCCGAGATGCGGGCGTGGCGAATGAAGCCCCATAGCTTCCCGTCACGGTAGGCGTCGGACGACTCGCGAGCGGCGACCTCGAAGTCGTTGAAGTCCCGAGGCATGTCGCCGCCTTCTGCGCTCTGCTCGACGCCGACGTAGAACATTCGTGCCGTGCGGCCGTAGAAGCGTTCCTCGATCGCCCGCACCCGTCGGGTTCTCACCACCTGAACGAGCCCCGACTCAGTAAGCACCTTGACATGGTAGGCGACCGTGCTCTTGGGGCGCCCGAGCGCGACCGCGAGTTCGCTGACTGAGGCTGCCCGCTCATGGAGCAGACCGAGGATCGTCGTGCGGAGGGGGTGGCTGATCGCCTTCACCTCGGAGGGTCGGGTGAGCGCGATGCGGTCGGCGAGCTCGTAGTCCGGGGGAGTGGAGTTGTCAGCCACGGCTGAATAGACTAACATCTCCGAACGTTCCAATTCTGCGGATCAATAGTTAGGAGGACCTACAATGAACGAGGTTGTGCTGTACCACCACGTCCAGGGCCTGACCGAGGGAGTCCAGTCGTTCGCCGAAGAGTTGCGGCAGGCGGGGCACATCGTGCACACCCCCGACCTGTTCGACGGGCGCACGTTCGACACGATCGAGGAGGGGATGGCTTTCGCACGCGAAGCAGGCTTCGGCCCACTCGCCGAGCGCGGACTGGCTGCCGCAAAGGGGATCAGGCCCGACGTCGTTTACGCGGGCTTCTCCTTCGGAGTCACGGTCGCCCAACAGCTCGCACAGACCCGGCCCGGCGCCCGCGGAGCCTTGCTCATCTACTCATGCCTCCCAGTCTCCGAGTTCGGGGACGCATGGCCGGAAGGCGTACCCGTCCAGGTGCACGGCAAGGACGCCGACCCGTTCTTCGCCGAAGACCTCCAAGCCGCACAGGCGCTCGTCGACGCGACCGACGGAGCCGAACTGTTCCTCTACCCCGGAGAAGAACACCTCTTCGCCGACTCTTCGCTCCCGGCCTACGACGCCGTCGCCGCAGCATTGCTCACCGAGCGCGTGCTCGCATTCCTCGACCCACTTCAAGCCCACGAGAAGAACTGAAGACCCCCATCGACCCGGCACGTGCCATTGCTGAACCCATCTTCTCCGCCGACCCTCCCGGTCTTGGGGACATTCCCGAACACTGGCGCAGGGACCGATTCTTACGCCTCGGCCGTAACATCAGGACTGTGTCGCTGCCTCGCGGCAAGGCTCGTCAACTCACCGTCCCTGTGGTTGCGCTTCAGCTTCGGTGCGTTCGTGTTCCTTCCGGTGCCCACGAGCTACGTATCGGCGTCAGACCGGCTCGACCGGATCATCGACGCGAACCGGGCCGGGCTCTGCAACCGCGACGTGGACGCCGAACGGGAGCGGCTCCGTCGTCTCGAGATCCCGCCGGTACGCCGCCAGCGCCTTCAGCGTGTCGAGGTCGGGCACGCCTGTGTCTGGATTCTGCGTCGTCACCGCACAGCGGCCGACGTTCCCCAGCGGGATGACGACCGCGTCGCCGAGCCGCACGCGGCGCCTCAGCCACTCGTCCTCCTCGTGCTCGGCCAGGCCGTCGATGCCGAAGTTCATCCGGAAGCGCCGCCCGTCGACTTCGTCCACGCCGAGGTGGCGCGCCATCGCGCGCAAGGAGCCGGTGCCGAGGAGCGTGGCCGCACCGCTGCGCAGACGGTCCGGCGCCGGCCCGGGCGGCTTGACGAGCCGCAGGCTCTGGCCGGCGAAGTCCGAGATCGCCTCGCTCCACGGCCCTTTGACGACACTGGCGCCGACCGTGTTGCCCCAGAACTGCGCCTCGACCCCGCCGTCGAGGCGGACCTGATCGCTGACGGCTGTGCCGTCCGGGAACGTCAGCGTGAGCACGCCCGCGTCGTCGTAGGCGGGAACGATCTGCTGAAGGACGCCGAGGCCCTTGCTGTTCACGAGGCGGTCGTTTTCGTCGACGAGGAAGAACTGCCGGTCTCCGATGACTCCGGCCTCGGTCAGCTCACACTCGTCGAGCTGCCGGAGAGCGAGCCCCTTGACCGGGGAGACCGAGATCCAGGCGACGCGGGCGCTCATAGGCCGAAAGCTAGCTGTGGCTGCAGCCGGGGCGGTGAGGCCCGCCGTCAAGCACGGCACCGCATTCGGGACAGAGCCGGTCGGCGAGGCAGGCCGGCTCGCCGCCCTCCTCCTCCTCGCGGCGCCTGCCCGGCTCGTCCTGATGGTTCTCGTCGTCAGCGCGCTGCACCCGGTCAGAGTACGTCGGCGGCCATGAGATAGTCGAGGGGTGAAGCACGTCGTGATCCTCGGTGCAGGGTTCGCGGGCCTGGAGCTCGCGACGCGGCTGTCCGAGTCGCTCGCCGGCGAGGTGCGCACCACGCTGATCGAGCGGAACGACTCGTTCACCTTCGGGTTCTCGAAGCTCGACGTTCTCCTCGGCCGCAAGCCGAAGGCGGACGTGCTCCTGCCCTACGCAGAGATCTCCAAGGTGGGCGTCGAGTTCCGCCGGGAGCGCGTGATCGCGATCGACCCGGAGGCGCGGCACGTGATGACGGACGCGGGCTCCTACGACGCCGACATCCTCGTCGTCGCGCTCGGAGCGGCGTACGACTTCGCGGCCACGCCTGGGTTCGAAGAGGGCGGCGTCGAGTACTACACGGTCGCGGGAGCGGAGCGGATGCGCGACGTTCTCGCGGAAGTCGACTCGGGGCAGATCCTGCTCGGGATCCTCGGCCATCCGTTCAAGTGCCCGCCGGCGCCGTTCGAGGGCGCGCTTCTCCTCCACGACCACTTCGTCGAGCGCGGCCTCCGGGATGCGGTCGAGATCCGCGTCGCCGGGCCGATGGCGGCACCGGTGCCGATCACGAAGGAGGTTTCCCGGAGCTTCCTCGACGCTCTGACCGAGCGCGGCATCGAGTACATCCCCAATCAGCACATCGTGGAGCTCGACACTCGAGAGAACGAGGCGCGCGTCGCCGATGGCGAGAGCCTTCCTTACGACCTGTTCGTCGGGATCCCCGTACACCGCGCGCCGCAGGTGGTCCTCGATTCCGGGCTCGCAGACGGTGACTGGGTGCCCGTAGAGCGGACCAACCTTGCGACCCGTTTCCCGGACGTCTACGCCGTCGGCGACATCACCGCGCTGCCGATGGCCAAGGCCGGCGTGTTCGCGGAGAGCGCCGCGCAGGTCGTGGCCGACGACATCGCCGCGCGCCTCCACGGCGAGGAGCTCGAGCGGCCGTACGAGGGCGCGGGCATGTGCTACCTCGAGTTCGGCGGTGGCGCGGTTGCCAAGGTCGAGGCCAACTTCTTCGGCGGGCCTCAGCCGACCGCGCGGCTCGTCGGTCCGTCGCAAGAGCTCGCCGCGGAGAAGGTCGAGTTCGCCTCGACGCGCCGCAAGCGCTGGTTCGGCTAGAGCTCGGAGATCTCCGCGTGCCGGTCGGCGATGCAGTCACGCGCCCAGCTCTCGGCGGCTTCGACGAGGCGGCCGCAGAGCTGGTCGAGCTCGTGCTCGTCGTCCGGGAGCTGGTCAGCTGCGACCTCGATCCGGACCTGGTTCACGGAGGCCTCGCTCTCCTCGCCGATCTCGTGCCGCTCCTCGGCGACGATCGAGACCTCGCCTACCTTGGGCAGGAGCGCCTGGGCGAGCTCGTCGATCTCGGCCGCGGTCGCACCTCGCCCCGCGAAGACGCCGAAGTTCACGCGCACCTCGACCTCGGGCGGCTCGACCTCGCGCACGCAGAACGCCAGCTGTGGTTGGACCCCCATTTGAAAATAGTACTAACCACTCGCCGGGGATCTAACCCTCAGCCGGCTTCGACCGGCTCCCAGCGGAAACCGCGGATCGCCAGGACGACGCCGAGCACGCCCCAGGCGGCGATCATCGCGAGGGAGCCGGGATACATCCAGATCTCGTGCCCGTGCAGCATCACCCCGCGGACGATCCGCAGGAAGTAGGTCAGCGGCAGCGCCGCCGCGATCCAGCGCAGGAAGGCGGGAAACGAGTGCGACGAGAAGAAGGCGCCGGAGATGAATGCCATCGGCAGGTAGATCGCGTTCACGACCGCCGACGCGCCTTCGGCGCTGCGGATCAGCGCGGTCAGGCCGATTCCGAGCCCGGCGAACGAGACCGCGCCGAGCAGGAGGATCAACACGAGCGAGCCGATCCGGTCAGGCGCGCCGATCGAGAAGAGGAGCCGGCCGAGCACGACGATCGCCAGGACCTCGACGGCGAAGGCGGCGAGGAAGGACGAGAGCAGCGCCACGATGTAGGCGGGGGCCGGCAGCGGCGTCGCGCGCAGGCGCTTGAGCACGCCGCTCTCGCGCCGGAGCACCAGCACGATTGCGAGGCCGGCGAAGGCGATCGAGATCGCGCCGTAGCCGATCATCCCGGCCTCGAGGAAGTTCGCGCCGCGCACGTTGCCCTCGCTCTTGATCCGGTCGTTCCCGTAGCTCGAGCCGAGCAGGACGAAGAGGATGATCGGGAACAGGAAGGTGAAGAACGCGAGCTCCCGGCTGCGGACGTAGAGCAGGAGCTCGCTCTTCAGCTCGTGCCGGAAGAGCCTCACCCGACCTCCTCGTCGATCTCCCCGCCGGTGAGCTGCAGGTAGACGTCCTCGAGGGTCGGCCGGGTCACGACCAGGCCCTCGAGCTCGCGGTTCTCGGCCAGGGCCTTGGCCGTGAGCTCATTCAGGACGCGCGTCGGCGCATCGGTCTCGAGCACCACCTCGCGGCCGTTCTCGCGGTAGCGGATCTCGGTCGCCGGGAGGGTGGCAGAGAGCTGGGAGGGCGGGCCGGCCGCGACGATCTCACCTTCGCGCAGGACGGCGACGCGGTCGCAGAGGCGGTCGGCCTCGTCGAGGTAGTGCGTCGTCAGCACGATCGTCTTGCCCAGGCTGCGAAGTGAGCGCAGCGTCTCCCAGGCCTGGCGGCGAGCGTGCGGGTCGAAGCCGGTCGTCGGCTCGTCGAGGAAGATCAGCTCCGGGTCGCCGACGAGCGCGAGCCCGAGGTCGAGCCGACGGCGCTGGCCGCCCGAGAGGCGTCGGACGAGCTCGTCGCGCTTCTGCCCGAGGCCGACCAGCTCGACCACCTCGTCGACCGGGCGCGGCTTCGAGTAGTAGCCGGCGAAGAGGCGCAGGTGCTCCGTGACGCTCAACGTCTGGTACATGGCCGAGGACTGGAGCACGACGCCGATCCTGTCGCGCCAGGCGCCGCCCGCTCGCGCCGGGTCGACGCCGAGCACCTCGACCTCCCCCGCATCGCGCTTGCGGTAGCCCTCGAGGATCTCGACGGTGGTGGTCTTGCCGGCGCCGTTCGGGCCGAGCAGGCCGAAGACCTCGCCCACCTGTACCTCGAAGTCGACCCCGCGCACCGCTTCCAGCGCGCCGTACGACTTGCGCAGTCCTCGGACCGAGATCGCGCTCATCAGAGCTCTATTTCGAGCATGCCGGCCGGCGGGAACGCCGGCTCGGGGCCACCCGTGAGCTCGGCGGCGACCCGGCCGCAGTCGGGCTGGTGCCCGATGACGACGATTGTCTCGCCGCGCTCCGACGCCGCGGCCCTGACGCTCTCGGCGGTCGCTCCCGGCGCGAGGCGCTCGTCGGGCTCGGGCTCGACGCCCACGAGCCGCGCCAACTCGGCGCCGGTCTCGCGGGCGCGCAGCAGCGGACTCGTCAGGATCGCGTCGGGTTGGATCCCGTCGGCCGCGAGACGCTCGCCGAGCGTGCGGGCGGCGCGGCGTCCCTCCGCCGTCAGCGGCCTCAGCTCGTCGGGCTCTCCGTCCACAGCCTCCGCATGGCGCACGAGGTAGAGCTGCACGCGTGGGAGGATAGTCACCTCGATGGG
>Ga0066684_10000682_pt1 | contig 12261 bp, 8 predicted proteins | sample GraSoiAngelo_133_FD_62301 | JGI IMG/M metagenome (GOLD analysis project Ga0066684, IMG submission 62301) | Grasslands soil microbial communities from the Angelo Coastal Reserve, California, USA - 14_0929_05_20cm | ecosystem: Environmental > Terrestrial > Soil > Grasslands | place: USA... | reverse complement strand
GTTCGAAATGCTGGCGAGTGAGGCGTCGAACAATGGCCAGAAAGCACGCATACAGGAATCACTTGCGTTGCTAGACCGCACCATCGATGGCCTGCGAAGGACTATTGCGAGGTTGTCGCCTCGAGTGCTTGAAGAGTTGGGCTTGATCACTGCCATCCGCAAGCAGGCTCAGCTTTTGGCCAGGCACACCGGAATTCACTCGCAATTGGAGTTGCCGGAGGACATAGGGGAGTTGGATTCAGATGTGCAGGTCGTTGTGTACCGTTCGGTACAGGAGGCGCTTAGTAACGTCGCAAAACACTCACACGCGAGTAATTTCAAAGTGAAGCTCACGTTCAACAGCAGCAAGCTTGCGCTTGAGGTGGAAGATGATGGGATCGGGTTTTCACCACGCACCGCACAAGATCGCGGCTTCGGGCTCAAAGGCATGCGGGAGCGTGCGACGGCGCTGGGCGGGTCGATGAATATTCGCTCGAACCCAGGTAAGGGAACACGGGTTCGAATTGTCTTTCAACTGGAGGACCACGGAAGTCGCTCGGGAACAGGCAAGCCCCTGAGACGCGCTTCAGCTGCCTGACACCGGGAAAAACGAATCATGGCCATTCGATGTTTGATTGTTGACGACCACACACTGTTCCGTGAGGGTTTGCGCCGCCTGCTCGAAAGCGAGCCCGGCATTGAAGTGGTGGGCGAGGCTCGTGACGCGTCAGAGGCAATTGAGCGGGCGCATTTCCTCAAGCCCGACGTCATTCTCATGGATATCGGAATGCCGGGGCTTTCCAGTTTTGAGGCATCGCGTCGCATCACTCGCGAGCTGCCCGGCCGCCGCGTGATTTTCCTGACGATGTACGAAGACGAGGAGTATCTTTTGCAGTGCCTCGACGCCGGAGCTTCCGGGTACATTTTGAAAGATGCTCCTGCACCGCGGCTGATCGGAGCGGTACGCGATGTGAGCGCAGGCAGAAAATATCTGAGTCCACAGGTGCTGGGAAAACTGGTGGACGATTTCCGCTCACGTTCGACTTCTGGAGTCGCACGAGGATCGACCCTTACGCCCCGCGAACGCGAAGTGATCAAAATGTTGGCGGAAGGAAACTCTGTCCGGCAGATCGCCGGAATTCTAGGCTTGAGTGTTAAGACCGTGGAAGCGCACAAGTTTAACCTCATGCGCAAACTGAACATCCACAACAAAGCCCAACTGGTGACGTACGCGATCCAGAAGAAAATCGTGAAAATGCCTGCGGGGGCTTGATCACCTCGCCCCATTGGGATAGACCAAAATCTTGCTTGCCTCGCCTCTCTTCAGCCGTTCCATAGCGCTTGAGAAGTCCTTCATTGCAATCCTGTCTGTGATCACCGGATGCAAATCAAGTTTGCCGGCCTTCAGCAACGCCGTCATTTGGTACCAAGTCTGATACATGCGGCGGCCATTGATACCCTGAACAGTGATGCCCTTAAAAATAATGTCTTCGGAGAAATTCAGCGAGATCGGCTTGGATGTCAATCCCAGAAGGGAAATGCGACCACCTCTGCGCACAATGTCGAAAGCGGTGCGAATGGATTGTGGATGGCCAGCCATCTCGAGCACCACGTCGACGCCGAGCCCGCCGCTGTGCTCTAGAATTGCGTTCGGCACATTCTGTGACGACGGATCAAGCACCAGGTCCGCCTTCATCTCGGCAGCAATTTTCCTACGGTGCTCGTTCACCTCGATTGCGAAAACCTGCGCTGCACCCACCGCTCGCGCCACCGCAATTGAGAACAATCCAATCGGCCCGCATCCGGTGATGGCTACTGTTTTCGCTGCAATCTCGCCCGCCAGCACCGAATGGACCGCATTCCCAAGTGGATCAAGAATGCTGGCGTATTCCTGCGGAATGGCCGGATCGAGCTTCCAGATGTTCGATTCGGGAATGACGACATACTCGGCGAATGCCCCATCTGAGTCCACGCCGATGATTCGGACGTTGTGGCAGATGTGCGCTTCGCCCGTCCGGCATTGCAGGCACTTGCCGCAGGCAACGTGCATTTCCGCCGAAACAAAATCGCCTTCCTTCACGCTGCTCACTTCGTCGCCAAAGGCGACAACTTCACCACAGAATTCATGGCCAGGAATCAAAGGAGGATGGATCCGCCGTTGTGCCCATCGGTCCCACTCGTAAATGTGCAGATCGGTGCCGCAGATGGACGCGACCTTGACCTTCACCAGAACTTCCGAGCGTCCGAACTGAGGAACCTTAACCTCGCGGATCTCGGCGCCGGGGGCGGAACTCGCTTTCAAAACTGCCTGCATAATATTTGGCATTCTGCTCACGGAACAAAACTCAAAATTCTACACCCTGAGCACAGATGCGTTTTAGAAGTCGGAAGGAAGAAGTTAGAACTCAGAAGTGACGAGAGCAGACATTGAACTCTTCAATTCACTTCTTCAATCTGCACTTCTTCCTTCTGCCTTTCTCCCCTGCCTCAAGAAGCTAACCTGTTCACAATGCAAGTTTTTGTTGACAACCGTGTTAAGAGTCCGCAATATCTTGAGTCAGAGATGCTGCGGACACAAAATGTCGGCATGCATCTGCAGTACGGGCCCTGAGTAACGATGTTCGAAAGGGAAAATCGTCCAGGAGGGAAAATAGATGCCAGCGAAGAAAAAGGCTGCCAAAAAGAAAAAGCACTAAGACAATGACGGCGAGAAAAACTCGCCTAGACAGTTCGCAAGGCCTCTCGAAACAGACTCTCTCGAGAGGTTTTTTATTGCGCGCTATTGTTCCGCATGCGGTATCGTGCTAGAAACGCTGTTAAGGATTCGCGCTTCTTCTTCCGGGGTCAGCATGAGCACTCATTTAAAGCCGAAAGCCAAGTCCGGATCGAAAAACGAGATCGTCATTCCGGAGAAGCTGTACTTCCGGATCGGAGAAGTTTCGTCTCTTTGCAAGCTGCCTGCATATGTTCTTCGCTTTTGGGAAACCGAGTTCCCGCAGTTGAAGCCGGTCAAGAGCAGCACTGGACAACGCATGTACAGGCGCAAGGATGTTGAAACTCTCATTCGCATCAAAACCCTGCTTTATGAGGAAGGCTTCACCATCGCCGGCGCGCGCCAGCAATTGCGAGCGGAATCTTTGAATGCGAAGAACCAGGCGCCGCTCCCGTTTCCGTCGCACTCAACGGCTGAGCTTCGGAGAATCCGCCACGGGTTGGAAGAAATACTAACGATGCTTTCGCCGCGTGCGTGATCTCACGTCGGTATTTCTAGTCAGTTTGGTTTTCTCGAGATATGCGTCAGAGTCTCGCAATCGTCTCTGCCATATCTCCCTCCTGAAACAAACGAATCCCCGCAACGCCTTTCGCTCCCGCCTTCAAGCAAAGTGCAGCATTTTCATGTGTCACTCCGCCTAACGCGAGCACCGGAATGCTGTACTCGCAGGCCGAATGCAGCCGATCAATCCCGCGGACAATGAAATCGGGCGAGTCCTTCTTTTCAAACACCGGACCGAAAACTGCAAAATCAGCGCCCGCTTCGGCCGCTTTCGCGACATCCGCTCCTGTGTGGCAAGAAACCCCAATCACCGGGGGCCGCTCATTGCCCGCAGCTCGGCATGCCTTTCGCACGTCTACCGGAGAGATATCGTTTGAGCGCAAGTGGATGCCGTCGGCGCATACTGACATCGCAACATCCACGCGCGAATTGATGAGCAACTTGGTTCTGCTCGTTGAAGATTGGCGCAAAATATGCACAGCATCGCGTGCCAGGGACTCCAACTCACGTATCGCAAGGTCCGTTTCGCGAACTTGAATGTAATCAACCTCGTACTCGACTGCTGCTTTGATTTTCTCGAGTAACTTCAACCGGCGGTGTGACTCGTCTTCGCCAAGTTGAGTTCGATCGGTGATGTAGCAGAGGAGCAAGGGCGCAGTTCTCAGAGCGTTTTTACGGATTCGTCTTGGCGATTTCCGGCACCACTTCGCCGACTCTGCGCGGTCGATCGGGACCAAGGTGATATTTCGTCAGCCCGTCTTTCAGAAATTCGAAGCCTTCTTCCGGAGAATCGACCAATTTGAACAAGTCCAGATCAGAGGCCGAAATGGCTCCCGCATCGATCATTGCCTGAAAATTGATCAGCCGGTCCCAATACTGACGCCCGTAAATTACGACCAGAATTTTTTTGGCGAGCTTCTGGGTTTGCGCCAGAGTTAATATCTCGAACAACTCGTCCATCGTTCCGAATCCGCCCGGAAAGATGACCAGGGCTTTCGCCAAATACGCGAACCAGAACTTCCGCATGAAGAAGTAGTGAAAGTCGAAATTCAGCGAAGGCGTGATATAAGCATTCGGGTACTGCTCAAACGGCAGGCGGATGTTGAGTCCTATGGTTTTCGAGCCCGCCTCTCTCGCTCCCCGATTCGCAGCTTCCATAATCCCCGGGCCGCCGCCGGTTGTGACCACAAACCGTTTTCGGCGAGCTGGAATCTGCGCCGCCCACTCGCTCAAGAGGTACGCCATCCGCCGCGCATCTTCGTAGTAGCGCGCCATGTCGATGCTGGCTTGCGCGGCCTTTCGTATAGACTCGTCTGCGCCGGAAGGGAGTTGATCGAGAACGTGACTGGCATCTTCCGAGCTCAAAAATCGCGCCGATCCGAAAAAAACCACCGTATCCTGTATTTGCTCGCGCCGGAAACGGGCCAGCGGCTCGGTGTATTCCGACATAATCCTCAAAATCCGCCCGTCTGGGCTGTTTAGAAACTGAGGATTCTCATACGCCAGCGGCGCGCTTTCACCGTGATTCGTGCTCATCGTGTGCTCACAGGGTGTTCGTGATAGTGAATGGCTTCCCAGAATCCTAGCCATAAATCCAGCAAACCAAGTCCGCTGGCGACGCCCCTTACAAACCCATTACTGACGAACGCACGGAGGCCAGGCGAAGTGAGCAGCAGGGGATTGTCTGTCCATTTAGGGGTCCACGGCAGAATTACCAGCAACACGCCAAACGTCGCACACAAAGTCACCAGCAGCAGTGCGCGTAAGCGTAGCAGCCATACGCTGTGGTCATTTCGCGACGTTTTGGCGGCAGCCTCGTTCGATGGAGATTCGTGAACCAGGGTAGGCGACGAGTTTTCTTCGGAAACTGACGAGACAGTCTTCGGATCGGCGGTCACGCAGTTCTCCGCAGTTTTGGGCTGCGCAAACAGCCAGCAGGATTCACTCCCATCGGGGTATTTTACGTCCTCAGGGCCTTGATCCGCTCCGCTACGTCACGATAATCGATGTTGTTGCTGTATACCTCGAGGAAGTTGGTGAGTGCGGCACTCCGATCACCGGCATGTTCGAAGGAAGATGCGAGCTCGTAATGCAACGCGGTACGGGTTTCTGCATCAAGTTTCGGAAGCTTCAAGGCGCGTTCATACCAACGCACGGCCGCTTCAGGCACTCCCTTATCGAGGAAGCACTGGGCCAACCAGGTATAGGTTTGCATCAGTTGCGAGAAGGTATGCCCGCGGTCTGCTGCCTGGCATACTTTTTGGAATTCGCCGATTGCCTCGTCAAGCAAACCCATCTCACGGAAAGCAACACCCAGGTTGTAATGCGTTTCAGGATCTTCGTCTGCGTTGGCGTTGCCTTCTTCAAGCTCATGCTTCAGCTCGCCGAACATGTCGGAGAGATCGACGCCAACTACTGGGTCGGGGCCGCACGCGACTGCGCTTGCCGCGGGACGAGTCTCGATGTAGTGTGTCCCGCCGTCGGTATTAATTGGCGAAATTGATGGTGTAAGATGCGCGCTCTGAACTGCCGAAGCTGCGGCTGCCATCGCAACCTCATAATGGACCGGCACGTTCGCGGCCGGCGCCATAGCCGAAGCTGCGGTAATTGGTGCGCTAGCCGAAGCTGCGGTAATTGGTGCGCTTTCTTCACGGACCGGCTGAGTGCTCGGCAAAAAGTCCGTACCAAGCGAAGCCTCAAGATCGGAAACGAAATCGTCGAGCGTGCCGGAACGAAATTCATGAGCGCCAACAGCGGTCGTTTCCGGCGTGGCGGGTTCGGATATTTCTGGAACAGCGGGTACATGGGCCGCTTCGCCTTGCGAACCCAAAAAGCTGTCGCCGAGAGATTGTTCGATGCTCGAAACCATCTCCTGAAGTACCGGGCGCTGCTGCGGCCAGGGCTGTTGCTGGACCGAAGTCGCTACTTCCTCGTCTACCTCGGCCATGTCATGGGTCTGGTTCTCGTCAATGGAAACTTCCATTTCTAGTTGCGGCATGACACTTTGTTTCGATGACTCCACGCCGAGCCGTAACACTGCAAGTTCCGGCGATCCCGGCGCGACCGCTTCGAGCCGGACCAATACCTGTTCCGCCTGCTCGATCATTCCCTGCCCGAGATAGAAGCGTACTTCCTCCATTGCCTCGTCGAGACTCGGCACGGCGGGAGGGGTGGAATCCTGGGGTTGAACCTGCAATTGATTTTCCGGTTCAGAGGCCAGCTCCTCGAATTGAGAGTTGCTCGCAGACTCTGAAACGTCCTGGCCTGCGGGAGTCTCGACGGTAAAGTCCTGCTCCCATTCGCTTGAGAGATCGACTTCGGGGCCTACATGGGTTTCGGGGATTGCGGCAAGTTCGGAAACCTGAGCAATCCCAGTTTCGGCAGAGACTTCACGCGGCAATGTTTCAGTGGGCGCTGAGACAGGAGCTGTTGGTACAGGCGTCGCCGCATGGAAAAACAAACCGCTCTTGGTTCCGGACTTCTGAACCGGAGCAGGTTTCGTATGTGCGACAGCTCCGGGTTGTGATACCGGCGACTCGCTGATCGCTTCTTGAGGCTCGTTTGCAAACGCGGGGCCAGAAATCTCAAACTCGGGCGCGCCAGAGTTGTGAACCGCTGGGGAGCTTTGGATCTGTGCCGCCGCGGTAACAGATGGCTGCGTTTGCGCCAATGGCGTCTTCGGCGACGCTCCTCCGCTGCGCTCCTCATATTTGGCAGCCAGGTCTCCATAGCGCGCCGCTTCTTCGGCGTGACCGGCATCGTGATAAACACTTTGCAACGTGCGGCAGCACACTGCCGCTTCCCCGAACCTTGCGGCACGTGTGTGCAGAGCCGCGAGCTTCTGGTTCAGGCGCAAATCGCGAGGCGCTTTGGGCAGAGCTGAAAGCAGGGGCGGCAGCGCCTTGGCCGGCATGTTGTACGAGATGAATAGTTCGGCATCGGTCATCGCCGAACGAACCGCCAATGCAAGTTCATCGTCATACCGCTGATCGATGAATGGCGCCGTGGCTTCCAGTTCGTCCGCCAGGACCGCGCCTTCTTCCGCTGTAATCAACTGCGATACGCTGCTGTGCTCGGTGCCTTGCTTTTCGAGCACCTGCTGATAATTTTGCGCATGCATCTGATTTGCCGGCTCCAGCTGCATGAGCTTCAAATAATATTCGCGTGCCTTTTCCAGATCTTCGGACTGCACGTATGCATGCGCCAATAATTCGTAGATCTCGGTTACGTGCGTGTTCTCGCCAGCCTTTTGCTCGAGGACGAGCAGTTTTTCCAGCGCCTCAGTATCTTCCTTGACATGGCCGATGATTGGCCGCAGCGCCTCGATGAGCTTAGCGGGATCATTGCGCAGCAAGCGATCGGCATGTTCGTCATAGACTTTCAGCGCTTCGCGATATTGTTGGGCTTCGATCAGAGCGGCTGCGAGTTCACCGATGGCGGCGCCATCATCGTGCACATTGGTCAGCTTCGAGGCGAGTGTGCCAGCTTCCGCAAAATTCTTCGTCCGGAGATTTGCCTTGAACAGAGCCCGCAATGCGTCGGGATTGTTATCCAGGTCGGCGATCCGGCTTAGGCACTCGATGGCCGCCTTTGCATCTCCTGAATCGAGCGCGGCCCGTCCGCGAAGCAGTAGAGCATAACTGCTGCCGGGCTCCAGCTTGAGCATCCGCTGCAGAATTTCATCCGCAGCTGCAAGCTGTCCTTTGGATCGAAGGGTCTCAGCGGCGGCGGTCAGAATCTGCCATGCTTCCGGTTTCTTTCCTAGACGAATGTAAACTTCAGCCAGCTTGGTGCGCATGGCGACATTCTCGGGATCCATCTCCAGCGTCTTTTCGAAGATCTTGACGGCTTGATCGAGCTGGTTGGTCTTCAGGAACTCTTCCGCCACTTGCAGATACTGCGTGCGGGCATCATTAAAAAGTCCCTGCTGGGTATACAACTCGGCCAGACGCAGCACGCATTCCATGGAAGCTTTGAGCTTGCTCAGCTTCTTGTACATGGCAATGGCTTTGACGGTGAACCCCTGCGCGGCATAGGCATCGCCTACACGTTTGAAGCAGTCCGAGGCCTTTTCAACATCGCCGAGTCTTGAATGCAGATCGCCCACCGTATTCAACACGGTCAGGTCCTTGGCATCATGTTTCAGAATTTTTTCGTACTCGGAGATCGCATTCTGCAACTTACCCTGCTGGACACACTTCTCCGCAGCGCTGAGGACTTTCTGTTTGTTGAAACCGAAACCAAACGCCATAAGATTGCGGACTCCAGCTCCGTGCTTTCCGGATTTACCGGCAAAACGAATGACCATCCTGTCGGCGATACCTGGAGCAATCCTGGAATGGCCATTCGGACATGGTCATTCTACGGCTCAACAGCCAGAATCGTATGGTTACTAAGGGTTACCGGGAGGGAGTGTACGAGTGGGTAGAGGATCGAGTCTTGAAGCCGGAGTGTTCGCAGAGTCTCTTGGATAAATAGCACGGCATTGCGAAATCAGTTAGTCGCGGGCAACATCTGCCAACACAAATATCAGGCCGATAAACACCAGAGGCTTTGGCATCCTACGCAGAATTTTCCACGCTAAGAAACTCATAAGGGTGATCCTCTCGACAAGAACTTGCCGGACGGGGCTGGACACCTGAGATTTCTTGGACGGCGGCATCCTGGGCCAGAAATCGTTTTAAGCGCAAGAGCTTGTACAAAACTCAGCCTCTCGACTAGTCAATGAACTGAATGATTTAGGCTTGTACTTGTGGTGCGCAACAGCATCGCCGATTATCTGCAAGATTTCGAACGCCTGGGCCGCGAGACGGCCTACGCTGAACGTGTCGGCTATCGCACGGTGAAATCGAGCTATGGCGAGGTCGCGGGGACTGCGTACAGGTTTGCCCGCGAATTGAATGCTCGCGGAATTAAAAAAGGCGACCGCATCGTTCTGTGGGGGCCAAATTCGGCGGCTTGGGTGAGCGCCTTTTTCGGATGCGCCAATCGCGGAGTGATCGTAGTTCCCATTGACGACGCGGCTGCACCGGATTTCGCGCTGCGTATTTTTCATCAGGTTTTAGCGCGCCTTTTAGTTTGTTCTCGCGAGCATTCCCAGCCGAATACTCCAGGCATTTTTTTTGAAGACCTGCATGCGGAAGTCAGTCGGCACTCGCCAGCGATGCTCGAATCAGAAAAGGTGGGATCTCAGGACGCACTGGAGATCGTCTTCACTTCCGGCACCACCGCTGAACCCAAAGGGGTGGTCATCTCGCATGGCAATGTGCTTGCCAATGTGTCGCCTCTGGAGGAGCAGATGCGGCCGTATCTCAAGTATGAACGCTTCGTACATCCCATCAGGTTTTTGAACCTGCTTCCTTTGAGTCACGTCTTCGGGCAATTCCTCGGTATGTACCTTCCTTCTATGCTCTCCGGCTCGATTTTCTTTCAAGACAGTCTTAAACCGACTGAGGTCGTCGCCACGATTCATCGAGAACGGATTTCGGTGCTGGTCTCGGTGCCGCGAGTGCTTCAGTCGCTACGAACCAAAATCGAGCGTGATCTGGAGGATGCTGGCAAGCTCGAGAAATTCAGAAGGGATTACCGCAAAGCTTCCAGCGGGCGCTTCCTCAGGCGTTGGTGGATATTTCGCAGCATTCATCGCCAACTCGGCTGGAAATTTTGGGCGTTCATTTCCGGAGGCGCAGCGCTAGACCGCGAAACCGAAGAGTTCTGGCAACGATTGGGATTTGCTGTGGTTCAAGGGTATGGTCTAACGGAAACGACGTCCGTCATCAGTGTCAATCATCCCTTCAAAGTCGGGCAGGGCTCAATTGGGAAAGTTCTTGCCGGTCGCGAAGTAAAGCTTGCGCCAGACGGCGAAATTCTCGTTCGAGGCGCCGGGGTTGCGGCGGGATACTGGAGCGAGGGGGCACTCCGGCCAGTTTCGACCGACGAGGGTTGGTATCACACTGGTGACATCGGCAAACTGGATGCGGCAGGCAATCTCTTTTTCAAGGGAAGAAAGAAGGATCTGATCGTCACCCCCGCAGGGATGAATGTATATCCCGAGGACCTTGAAGGTGCTATCAAAGTTCAACCTGAAATCAAGGACTGTGTAGTTGTGGCCCTTGCTGCCGGAGGAAACGCGGAAGCTTGTGCGGCGCTAATTCTCAAAACTGGCGATGCTGGTCCCGCCCAGATTGTGGATCGCGCGAACCAGAAGCTCGCCGAGTATCAACGCATTCGCCGGTGGGTGGTCTGGCCCGACGAAGATTTTCCGCGGACCTCTACTCAGAAGCCCCGCCGCGCAGAAGTCGCCGAAGCTGTGCAAAAGATGCTGAACCGGGGCTCGCCATCAGAAGTTCCGAGCAGCGGGATATCGCAGCTGATCGCTCAGATTACGAAGCGCTCGCCGCAACAGCTTTCGTCCACTGCCCGCCTCGATTCCGACCTCAGTCTCAGTTCGCTTGATCGCGTTGAATTGATGAGTGCACTCGAAGACCGTTATCAGGTGGATTTAGGCGAAACGCGCTTCTCCTCCGTCAGCACAGTGGGCGATTTGGAACGGATGCTGAAAGGCGACTCTGGAGCGCGCGCGGAGTATCACTATCCCGCCTGGGCGCAGCGCTGGCCGACAACGTGGGCGCGCTTTATCGTGCACTATCTTCTTCTGCGCCCTGCAGTTTTTATTCTGGGGTGGCCAAGAATCGAAGGACGAGAAAATCTCCGTAATGTGAAAGGTCCGGTGCTGGTGATTTCCAACCATATCGGCGATGTCGATGTTGGATTCATTCTGACCAGCCTGCCAGCCCGCATTCGACATATGCTCGCCACTGCTGCTGGTGGCGAGGCGCTTGAAGCACTACGCACCCCGGCTCCAGAGCGAAATCTGTTTCTCCGCATTTTTGACCGCGTTGAATGGTTTCTAGGAGTTTCTCTACTAAACCTTTTTCCCCTTCCGCGCCAGGCCGGATTTCGTGAGAGTTTTGCCTTTGCCGGGGAATCGGTGGATCGCGGTTACAGCATCCTGGTCTTTCCCGAAGGACGACACACCACAGACGGCCGAATGAATCCTTTCCGCTCCGGCATAGGGTTGCTGGTTCGTAATCTGAGGATTCCGGTGGTTCCGATGAGAATTTATGGCCTGTTTGAGTTAAAGCAGGCCGGACGGAAGATGGCGAGACCGTATCAAGTAAAAGTTAGGATTGGCCTCCCACTTAGGTTTAATCCGCAAGACGAGCCTGACCAAATAGCCGCTCAGCTGCAATCTCGCGTCCAGGAACTTTAGACCGTCAGGTAAACGTTATCTTCCACAAGACAAACATCTTATTCACAGTTTCCTAGACGCTCTCTACAGGAAAATCCCTACGTCAGATAGGAGAGTCGGGCCGGAGCTTAAAAAGAATCGGGCTGATCCGGAGACTAATCGAAACCAGCCCGAACAGTGACGAAGGAGCAGCGCGACGGAGCTCCGCGCAAGCGCAAATCCCCGCGCCCCCGCTGCTTACTCTCACCGTATGGTTCATGCGAGTCTGCGGTCAATTCCGCGAAAGTTGCAGGCTCGATTACAACTTAAGTTGCAACAGATCGGGCCAACGCCGCTTCGCGGCAACATCGGCTACCGAGATGGCGCAAATTGCTCATCAAGCCGAGTTTTCGCTCGGCGTTGACGTAAAAAGCGCAACTGCTTACGAGCTGATTCGATCTATAATCGGCGCGATGCGGGCCGTCCCTTCAGTCCTTGATATCGTCAGCCGCCGGCTCGCTTTGCCGCGGGGGCGAAACACTCTGATCGGGATGGAGCGCGTTCTTGCTTCGGTACGCGCCGTTTTGGCGTTCAGTTCGCTCCTTCTTTTGTGGCTGAATCCAGCGGTGGCTTATCCACGGGGAATTGCCCTCGCAATTCTTTGTGTTTACCTGGCGCATTCGCTTGGGCTTTTGACACTCGTTTACCTCCGTAGCGAGATTTCCCCCAGATTTTCCGTGGCCGTCCATATCGCCGATATTTTGTGGGCAGCGATCAT
>Ga0066684_10000676_pt1 | contig 12294 bp, 11 predicted proteins | sample GraSoiAngelo_133_FD_62301 | JGI IMG/M metagenome (GOLD analysis project Ga0066684, IMG submission 62301) | Grasslands soil microbial communities from the Angelo Coastal Reserve, California, USA - 14_0929_05_20cm | ecosystem: Environmental > Terrestrial > Soil > Grasslands | place: USA... | reverse complement strand
ACCCGATTCTCGTCGGCCGCCTTGCTGGTGCTGAGGCAGTCGGATATGTGGGCTTGGCGATCCGAATCTGCGAGGTGCTTTCGTTTGTGAGGAGCGCAGCCTGGCGCATCGCTATGGCTGCCCTGGCAAAGCTGGGAAACGACACCGATCGTCTGCGCCAAAGCATTACCGAGGGCATGCGTCTACAAACTTTGGCAGTCGGACTGCCACTGGCGGGGTTTGCCATTATCGCCCCATACACGATAGCCCATGCTTTTGGAACGCGATGGGAGCCTGCGATCCGAGTCTATCCGTTCATCGCGCTCAGCTATTTTGCGAGTTCCGTTTTTAACCTACATTCCTCAGTGCTCTATCTGCTGAAGCGCAACTGGAGCGTTACCGCGTTTCATGCTGTCCATGTTTTTCTTATTGCGGGCAGCGCAGTTTTGCTTGTGCCCCGTATGGGCATCTTGGGCTACGGCTGGGGGGAGGTTGTCGCCCTGGCAAGCTATGTGGTGCTCCACTATTTTGTCCAACACGAAATCGGCAGCCCCTCATACAGAATCGGCGCAATCTGGTGCGGCGCAGCAACGTGTGTCTTCATTCTTACCGCGCTCGGCACCCCCGCGGTTTACCTCGCGCCGCTGGTGCTGCTGTTCCCGCTACTTTTTCCTGAGGAAAGAAGCAGCCTGCACGGATATGCGCAAATCCTGCTTTCGAGAACGGGTGCATGAGCGTGCCGGGGCCGCTGGTCAGCGTCTTAGTTAACAATTACAACTATGGCCGCTTTTTGCGCGATTGTATTGATAGCGCCCTAAATCAAACTTATACAAACACGGAAGTCATCGTGGTGGATGATGGTTCGACAGATGATTCGCGAGAGATCGTTGCCAGCTACGGTGACAAGGTCATCGCCGTGTTGAAAGAAAATGGCGGCCAGGCTTCAGCGTTCAATGCAGGTTTCACCGCGTGCAAGGGACAGATTGTCTGTTTCCTGGATTCGGATGATGTCTGGCTGCCTACGAAACTTGAAGCCGTTGTCAGTGCTGCCGAAGCGGCACCCGATGCCGTAATGCTGTACCACGCGTACCAACGTACTGATGCGAAACTGCGACCACTAGGAAGGACACTGCCAATCAGCTTTCTTGAAGGCAATGTTGCGGAGAAGGTCCTGGCCTCCGGGGGATACTGGCCGTTTCCGCCGCCGAGCGCGATGGCCTTTCGCAGATCAGTGCTGGCATCACTTATCCCGATGCCGGAGGCCCCTTTCCGCATCTGCGCTGACGCTTGCCTTGCCTACTGCACGCCACTGATCGGGCACATCGCTGCCATCCGGCAGGCGCTCTGCTTGTACCGCATGCATGGTTCAAACGTCTACGCCAGAATGACGGCGGATCGGCAGCAACGAACGGACAGTAGCCTAGCCAGGGAACGCTATCGGCTCATCGTTGAAGGTGCCAATCAGGTGCTAGCCAGGTTAGGGCGAGTGGAACGGTTCCGGTTACAGGATCACATTGGCTATGTTAAGACGGCGTACAGCGCGCGAAGTGGTGATAGGACTTCCTGGACATATACGAGCTGGAAACTAGTACGAATGTCATCAGAACCGTCCATTTTCGTTCGCTTTAGTGCGCTGACAAAATTTTGGCTTGAGTCGCTGGGATTGCAGTGGTCGTAGTGGAGTGTCGCTCCCAGAGCGTCAGACCTCAATCGCGGCAATGATTGCCGTCGGCGGCTGCGGCAACCGTTCTTAGGATGTTCTTGTGAGATCGAAAAGGTGAATTCCCAAATTCAAAGCGAACCCGGGACGGGCGAGAAAGCATTCGTTTTATTGGTCCTGCTGCTTTCGCTCGGAGCCTTCCAGAACCTGATGGTCACACGTGCTGCGCAAAGTCCAAATTTGGCAATGCCCAAAATGCAGGGTCTTTGGTCCTTTCTTTATCTGGTCACATTGTTGTTATATTCGCGCCGCTGCGAGAGTCCGATTCGAGGCCTTTTCACTGTCTCTCCCCTTATGGCTGTAATCGTGTTCACTTTTGCATCGGTTCTGTGGTCCCAAGACCCCGCGTTGACCGCGCGCCGCTCGATAGCACTGGCGCTGACTGTCGTCTTCGGAGTTTACTTCGCTCTGCGCTTCAAGCCCAAGGAACAATTCCGCCTTCTGGCCTGGGCCTTTCTTATCTGCATCATATTTAGCTTTATTTTCGAGTTATTTGGTCTCAACTACCAGATGGGTTCAGGATGGTATGGTATTTTTTTTATTAAGGTTCATCTTGGGCGGAATATGGCACTGGGCGCCCTGATATTCCTCTTCTGGGAGAAAGTTGAATCTAAACACAGTGCAGTCGCCAGGGTAGGACTTGTGGCATCGATCGTTCTGGTAGCGCTTTCCCGCGACGTGACATCGTGGATCGTTCTTACGGTGATGTTGATACTTCTACCTTATCTGCAATGGACTCTGCGGAGGAGCATACGCTGGGCGCTTGGTGGAATCGGATTCCTCCTGGCGCTGGGAACATTCTCAGTCATGTATGTGTGGACCCATCTCGATACGTTTACTGCTTTTCTCGGCAAGGACCCACTGCTGACTGGGCGGGTGCCGCTCTGGATTCTGTCCACGGTAATGGCAATGCGGCGTCCATGGCTGGGCTATGGCTTTGACGCCTTTTGGCTTCCGGATGAAGGCGCTGTGCAAAGGATCTGGCATATATTACGCTGGGAACCTCCGCACGCGCACAACGGCATTCTGGAGCTTTGGCTGGAAATAGGACTCATCGGGACCGCGCTTTTTCTAATTGTGTTTGTTTACTATGTCACAAGAGCGCTGCGGATGTTGAGAAGCAGTTCGGAAGCAACGGCGGCTTGGCCGCTCATGTTTCTCTTGTTCCTCTTCTTAGCCAACCTCACGGAGAGCGTCTTTCTTGGCACTAATAGTATTTGCTCCATTCTTTATGTAGCCGCGGCCACTACTCTGAGTCTGAAGCAAAGCGAGGCCCGTGTTGGCGGAAGATTTGCCGTACCTCAGGCGAGCTATGCTTAAGGAATCGGACTCGGCGAAACCTGTGGTGTTGATTTATGCCGAGCCACTTCTGGCGCGCTCCATGACATTTGTCCGAACGCAGGCAGAAGCCCTGACACGTTTTTCTCCCTACTACATCAGCCCGCATTATCTGCGTGACGGCCTGCCCCTCTCGACGGAACGAGTGCTTGTTATGCGCCGCGGGCAGAGCAGCTTGTCCCGGCTAACCGAATTACCGTTCAAGATGCTAGGACTGGCTCCGTTTTTTGCTCGGCGTCTCAGAAAGCTTCGCCCGGCGCTGCTGCACGCGCACTTCGGACCTGCAGCTCTGCGGGCCTTACCACTGGCTCGTGCCCTGCGCATTCCCCTGGTAGTGACGTTCCAGGGCTATGATGCGACCGTGTACGATCAGTTCGCCCGGACTTCGAAGCACTACTCTCATCGTGTGTACGTCCGGCGGCGCAAGGATCTCGAGCGAGGCGCGACCCTGTTGATCGCCGTCTCGAATTTCATTCGTGACGAGATGATCAGGCAAGGATTCGCTGCCGACAATATCGTAGTGCACTACGTTGGCGTGAATACCGAGCTCTTTCATCCAGATTCCCAAGTTAGGCGTGAGCCGATCGTCTTGTTCGCCGGGCGGTTGGCGGAAAAGAAGGGGTGTGAGTACCTGATCCGGGCCATGGCCGAGGTGCAATGCGCGTCGCCACAGGCCCAGTTGGTGATCATCGGGGACGGTCCTCTTCGTTCGGAACTGGAGGAGTTGGCCGCTCAAAATCTCCAACACTATCGCTTTCTGGGTTTTCAAACCCCTGAGGTGGTCAAACACTGGATGAACCGTGCACGAGTCTTCGGAGCACCCAGCGTTCGCGCACGATCAGGTGACGCCGAAGGTTATCCCAACGTGTTCGCGGAAGCACAAGCCATGGGACTTCCCGTCGTCAGCTTTGCCTCGGATGGAGTAAGGGAAGCCATCGCGCACGGAGAGACCGGCTTTCTGGCACCGGAGCGTGACGCCGAGGCGCTTGCTTACTACTTGCAGAGGCTGTGCGATGACGAGACCCTTTGTGCGCGAATGGGCGCGGCAGCCAGGGCGCACGTGTGCGCACAATTCAATCTCCGAATCCAAACCGGAAAGCTCGAAGAGCTGTACATGAAGGTGCTGGGAAAGGCTGGCCCATGGCCCACAGGGGCGTCACGGAAAGTGGAGCATGAAGAACGGGTTGCGGCACTGGACTCCTAAGGGCGACAGCAAGCTGATGTATGAGTTTCTGCCGGACGACACTTCTCGTCAAACCGATGCGCTGAAGGAAGCTGTGAGGGTATTTGAGCGCGCAGCGAACGGATCTGGGGCTGGACTCACGCTTCTGGACTTAGGCTGCGGCCATGGCAGCAGCTACGACGTATTTGCCGCGCGCACTCGGAAGGTACGGTGGATAGGGCTAGACATCATCGAGTCACAGGAAGTAACTTCTCGGCCTCTAAGACCACTTCCTTTCTGCGCCTATGACGGAGTTCGGCTTCCTTTGCCCAATAATGCGATTGACATCGTGTACTCCCGGCAGGTTTTCGAACACGTGAGGTATCCCGGTCCCCTGATCGCCGAAGTTCGCAGGGTACTGAAGCCTGACGGAGTATTTGTTGGTTCTACGTCCCACCTTGAGCCATTCCATTCGCGCAGTTATTGGAATTACACGCCTTATGGCTTTTGCGTGCTGCTGCGCGAAACTGGTTTTCAGTCGATTCGCGTCCGGCCCGGAATTGACGGATTAACGTTGATCGGCCGGCGCTGCTTCAGTTATCTGAAACTCGCGCATCTTTTCGAACCTTTTTTCACGATCGAATCCCCGATGAATGCGCTTTTGGAAGCGGCTCTCCGATTGCTGGGACAGCCAGCACAACGAAGAAACGCTCTGAAGCTGCTTTTTACAGGACAGTTCTGCTTTGTTGCTCAGAAGTGAACACAAGTTTCTGTATGCCAGTAATTACTCGCCCGCACGACCATTATGACTCGAAATATGCCTCGGCTAGTTTTCGCGAGGTCAGCGGCGTGTCACGGGTCAAGTACCCGCGTGACCGGCTTCAAATGGCGGTACATTTGAGCACTATGTTCGCTGGGGAGCGCTATTTAGAAATTGGCGCGGGAAATGGATCAACTATGCTGACCTTGCTCGATAGTTACCGCGAGTTGGTTGGCACCGAGTTATCTGTAGTCAGGGCTCGGGAGCTGCGGAACCTCTTCGCTGATTATCCGCAGGTTCGGATTGTCGAGAATAATTTCGAAGAAGAGCCCCTGCCGTTTCCTTCTGAGTATTTCGACACCATTGCGCTGACTGCGGTCATCGAACATCTTTTCGATCCTATCAGCACGCTGCGAAAGCTGCATCGTTTGCTCAAACCCGGTGGAGTCGTTATTGTCGATACTCCCAACATCGCGAAGTGGACCCGTCGTGTTAAGTTGGCCTTCGGCTACTTTCCCTCTACTGCTTCCTTGAATGAAGGGTTGCTGTGCTACGACCGTAAAACCCCAACCGATCTTCACGATGAGGGTCATTTACATTACTTCACGTTCCGGTCATTAAGAATAATCGCCCTGGAGAGAGTGGGTTTTCGATCCGCTAAAGGTGTTGGTTACGGTAATTCTTTCTTGTGTCGGTGCTGGCCGCAAATGTTCTCGGAAATCGCCATGGTGCTGTGTAAGTAGCGGCACAAATTCGCAGGCATCAATGTCACGAGTGCTGATTATCCAGAGCCAGGTGAAGCAGTACCGGATTCCCTTCTTTATCAAGCTCCACGAAGCGTTACAGACAGACAGCATTCAATTGCGGGTGGCTTACAGCCAACCGGCCGTTTCTGAGGGGACCAAGAAAGATGACGGCGAATTACCGGAGAGTTTTTCAGTACGTGTCCGGGCATATTCAGCGCTGCGGGAGCGCTGTCTGTATCAGCCGTTGATAAAGGAAATCGCGCGCGCAGACTTGGTGATCGTTGAACAGGCCAACAAACACGTTATCAACCATGTATTACTTCTGTTGCGCTTTGCCGGCCTGAAGTGCTTTGGTTTTTGGGGCCTGGGGAACAATAAACAGGCAGATCGTTCAAGACTTTCGGAGTGGTACAAACGGATTACTGTAAAGTGGGCAGATTCCTATTTTGCTTATACAGCGGCAGTGGCCAGGGAAGTTGCTGTGTTGGGTGTGCCCGAAGAGCGCATTACCGTAGTACAGAATGCAACGGACACGCGCGAGTTCCGAAATCACATTCTTTCGATCAAAGATTGCGAAATCGACCTTCTTCGAACGGAACTGCGGATAAACAATGATGCTTCGGTCGGGCTCTTTTGCGGCATGTTGGATTCAGTCAAGGGCATTCCGTTCCTTATAGACTGTTCCAAGCTTATCAGGAGTAAGCTGCCGGAGTTCCACCTGATACTCGTTGGGGGTGGCCGTGAACAGAGCGCGATTCAGCAATTGGTACAAGACTTTCCATGGGTACACGCCGTTGGGCCGAAGTTTGGACGAGACAAGGCCTTGTTCTTCAAACTGTCTGACCTACTTGTGTTGCCGGGCCGTGTAGGTCTTGTGATCTTGGATTCTTTCGCGGCCGGTCTGCCGCTGATCACCGTACAAATTCCAATCCACGGTCCAGAGGTCGAGTACCTACAAGAGGGGGTGAATGGGTTTATGGTGCCAAGAGATGTTACCACTTACGCGGATGCAGTTGTTCGTGTACTGAAGGATCGTGGGTTGCTTCTGCGCTTGAGAGCGGGCGCATTGAAATCTGCAGACAATTACTCGATTGAGGCGATGGTGCAGAATTTCCGAGCCGGGATTGTCGCTTGTTTGCAGCCCGAAAATGCGAGAGGACTCTCGTAGACATGGACCTGCATGCCATTGAAAGGCCTGTGCTGGAGTATTTTCGATCCAAACGAATAACTCTGTTTTATAGTCTCTTTCACATTACAAACTCGACGCGAATTGTGGATCTTGGGGGAACGTTGTTTTTTTGGGAACTGGCAGAGCAATCTGGCTTTCCGACTGCGAAGGTGACAATTGTAAATCGTGATAAACCGCGAACTGCCGTTCCGGGCTATGCAGAGTGGTTGATAGGGGACGCTCGGAACGTAAACTGTGCCGACAATGCTTTCGATATCGTTTTTTCGAATTCTTTAATAGAACATCTTGGCTCGTGGGGAGGTCAAGCCAGATTAGCAGCCGAGATCCAACGGCTCGCCCCCCGACACTTTGTGCAAACACCAAGCCGCGACTTTCCTGTGGAACCGCACTTTCTCACTCCGTTTGTGCATTGGATGCCGAAAGCTATAAGAGCTTCCATTCTTCGGAACTTCACAGTGTGGGGCTTGATCACTCGACCCTCGAAGCAGCAATGTGCAGCATTGGCAGAGGAAATTCGTCTGCTTTCGAAGAAAGACATGGCTCGTCTGTTTCCACATTCGGATCTTAAGATTGAGAAATGTTTCGGACTTCCCAAATCGATTATTGCCGTTAAGGCTTAGAACTCTATGAACCGACCGCGCTCGCAGCGTCTGTGGCCTTTGGCTGTTCCTTTACTGTGCTTGGCGTCCATGCTTGCTATTGTTCCGGCAATTTGCGCACAGCTCGTGCGAACGCCCACGCCTGCATCAACCATTCCCCACACTTACTTTGGAATGCACATTCACGGTATGGTCACGCCACGTCCTGGCAATACGCGCCCTGCTGGCTGGCCGACTGTACCTTTTGGCAGTTGGCGGTTGCTCGCGGCATACGTGGACTGGCCGCAGTTGGAACCCGCCAGGGGACAGTGGAATTTTGCGGCACTCGATCGGTATCTTCAGTTGGCAGAGCAGCACCACGTCGAAGTTCTGTTGCCGCTTGTACTCTCCCCAGCGTGGGCGTCGTCTCGCCCGAACGAAAAATCGAGCTACTCCCCAGGCAATGCTGCTCCACCTGCCAACCTAGATGACTGGCAAACCTACGTTCGAACGGTTGCTACGCGTTACAAAGGGCGGATTAGTGATTACGAAATTTGGAACGAGCCCAGCGTAAGAACATTCTTTTCCGGAACACCGGACGAAATGGTCGCACTAACTCGAGAAGCAAGCAGAATTCTGAAGGAGGTCGATCCGCGCAATGTAGTAGTTTCGCCTTCGGCTGCCGAGGGTGGCACGTCCTGGCTTGACCAGTTTCTTGCGGCGGGTGGAGGCAAATATGTAGATGTTATTGGCTATCATTTTTACGTACGCCACGATCCGGAAGCGATGGTTCCGGTAATCGAACAGGTTCGCCGAATTATGGAAAAACATGGGGTGGGAAACCTGCCACTTTGGAACACAGAAACTGGCTGGCGTATTGCGAACCACAGATCTGAGGTGAAGCCTTACGAAAGTGGAAGTCCGGTGCTCGCTGATGATGAAGCCTCGGCATACGTTGCCAGAGCCTATGTAGTCGCGTGGGCGTCAGGCATTTCTCGGTTTTACTGGTATGCCTGGGACAATGGCGTTATGGGATTAACGGAGGCCGATGGCGCGACGGTAAAGCCACCCGCGAAGGCCTATGGGGAAATTGAAAACTGGCTAGTTGGGGCACGCATGAAGCTGTGTGACCGGTACAGCGGTCTTTGGAACTGCCGGTTAGAGCGCGATGGTGGATACACCGGGAACATCATATGGATGTCGGGCACAAGCAAACCATTTGAGCTTCTACCCGCCTGGAACATGAGCCAAGAGCGCGATCTGGAGGGTCGGACCCGGAATATTGCCGGCGCCAAAACAGTGCAGATTGGCCCTGAGCCCATCCTGATCGAGAACCGGGCACCGTGAAGATCCTGCTTCTCCACAATTATTACCAGCAGTCCGGTGGTGAGGATGCGGTCGTTGCTCAAGAGAAGGAACTGCTGGAGTCCAAGGGACATACGGTCGAACTCCTTGCCGCGGATAACCGCAGCATCAGGGGTTTTCGCGGTAGCGTTAAGGCTGCTCTGGACACCACCTACTCCTGCAAAGCCAAGGTGCGTGTAAAGCACGAACTCAATTCCTTTCGGCCTGACGTCGTGCACGTGCATAACTTTTGCCCACTGCTTTCACCATCTGTGTATTATGCGTGCCGCGAAGCAGAAACGCCGGTTGTACAGACTCTGCACAACTTCCGCTTAATCTGTGCGAATGCATTGTTATTTCGAGAAGGGAAGCCTTGTGAGCTGTGCTTGGGCAAGGCTGTGCCGTGGCCCGCAGTGATGCACGCATGTTATCGCGGGAGCCATGCAGGATCTGCTGTTCTGGCTTCCATGCTATCGGTACACCGGGCTTTGGGCACTTGGGACTCCAGTGTGGACATCTACATTGCGATGACAAATTTCTCTCGCGAAAAGCTGGTTTCGGGCGGGCTGCCTGCTCATCATATTTTCGTAAAGCCAAATTTCGTGTTTCCGGACCCAGGCAATGACCGACGTGCAAATGGGTTCGCTCTGTTTGTGGGCCGGATTGCGCCGGAAAAAGGCATTGCTACGTTGGTTTCGGCGTGGAATCAGATTGGCCGGCGGTACAAGCTGAAAATCGTGGGGAATGGCCCATCCTCGCCGCAATTACTGAAGCCACCGAGCCATGTGGATATCGAAATTCTCGGAGCCCAGAATCAGCAGACGGTACTGAACCTGATGCAATCCGCCAGCTTTCTCGTGCTTCCGTCAGAATGCTACGAATGCTTCCCTCGCGTGATCGTGGAAGCATTTGCCAAGGGCCTACCTGTCATAGCAAGCCGGCTTGGCTCGATGGCAGAACTCATTGACCATGGCCGCACCGGACTGCTATTTCCTCCCGGCAACTCCCAGGCTCTGGCCGAGGCGGTCGAGTGGATGTTTACTCATCCGGTGCAGGTGGAACAAATGTCTCGAGCCGCGCGCGATGAATTCGAGGCAAAATATACTGCCGACCGCAACTACCAACGGCTAATGGAAATTTATCAGTATGCCCTTGAAGGGTCTCGTCTGCAGCGGGCTCCCGTGCTACATGCTACCGGCATTCATCAGAATAACCCCATCACTAATTGACCGTGTTTGCTTCACTTAGTACTTACGCGGGAAGGGGGACAATGAGACTTAACACACGTGTATTAGTCACCCGTGCGGGTGGTTTTATCGGACATGCCCTTGTGAACCGCCTAAAAGCTCAAGGCTGTTTCGTCCGCGGCGTTGATATCAAGTATCCGGAATATGAATCCAGCAAGGCGGATGAATTTGAAATTCTCGATCTCCGCCGCTGGGATAACTGTTTGCAGGCCACTCGCGGCGGTATCGATGAGGTCTACAACCTGGCCGCCGATATGGGGGGCATTGGTTACATCACCGCCTTTCACGCTGACATCGCCCGCAATAACATCCTGATCAACGCGCATATGCTGGAAGCCAGCCGCTTGAACGGAGTCGGCCGGCTTCTGTTCTCGTCTTCCGCGTGTGTGTATGGTCAAAACAAGCAAAGGTGCGCCGACGTAACTCCATTGTGCGAAGAAGATGCCTATCCTGCAGACCCAGAGCCCGGCTATGGCTGGGAGAAGCTGTTCACAGAGGAACTTTGCCGCTACTACAGGCGCGACTATGGCTTTGAGACCCGTACGGTGCGCTTTCATAATGTTTACGGGCCGCTCGGAGTTTTCGAAGGTGGCAAGGAAAAAGCGCCCGCGGCAATCTCACGCAAGGTCGCACTTGCAGGCGATGGAGAAGCCATCGAGGTTTGGGGTGATGGCGAGCAGACCCGCTCGTTTATGTACATTGATGACTGTGTGGAAGGCTTGCTGCGGTTGATGGAATCTGATTACGAGCAGCCCCTGAATCTCGGTACCAACCGGCTTGTCACGATTAATCAATTGGTGAATATCGTTTGCAGCATAGCAGGCAAGCAGCTGGTCAAGCGGCATGACTTGAGCAAACCTCAAGGTGTGCGCGGCCGAAACAGCGACAATACGCGGATCAAGAAGGTGTTAGGTTGGGAACCGTCCATTCCTCTCGAAGCAGGTCTCGAAATTACTTACAAATGGATCGAAGGTGAGCTCCGCAAAGCTAGTCGAATATCTGCCGGCAAAACTCGAAGCGCGGTCGTTTAGTCCTGCGCGCGCCAATGTTCTAGGCGTTGGCGTTCACGCCCTCGACCTTCTCCAGGCTGCTGGCACAATCGAAGCCGCGATTATTGCAGGGCGCAAGGGATACGTTTGCGTCACTGGCGTTCACGGCGTGATGGAAGCGCAGCGTAGCCCAGAGTTTCGCAGCATTCTGAATCGCGCTTTTCTGGTGACCCCGGATGGCATGCCCACCGTCTGGGTCGGAAAGCTGCAAGGTCACTACTACATGCGCCGGGTATTTGGTCCCGATCTTATGCTGGAGGTTTGCCGCCGGTCACCAGCTCGCGGCTACACTCATTTTCTCTACGGAGGGAAACCTGGCGTGGCCGAGCAGTTGCGCGGAGTTCTGGCTCAAGCTTTCCCAGGAATTGAAGTTGTGGGAACGTATGTTCCCCCTTTTCGCGACTTGTCCTGCGCAGAGGAGGCTAGCCTAATCCGCCAAGTCTCGCTATCAAAGCCGGACATTATCTGGGTAGGCTTGAGTACCCCCCGGCAAGAGCGCTTTATGTGGAAGTACCTTCATCGGCTGAACTCGACACTGATGATCGGCGTAGGTGCGGCTTTTGACATCCATACCGGCAGAATCAAGGACGCGCCCTCTTGGATTAAACTATCAGGCCTCCAGTGGCTGCACCGTTTATGTCAAGAGCCTTCGCGGCTCTGGAAACGTTATTTGATCAACAACTGCGGCTTCGTCGCAAAGCTTGCACTTCAGCTTTTCCGGCTTAAGAACTATGAATTAGATCCCACATTGGAATATGACGAAGAAGTTCCCGACGTGAATAGTTAACAAGTTTTCGGGCACCCGTAAGTTTGTTTCCCTTCGTAGATCGATACCGAAATTCCTCCCACCTATTGCCGCTTCCGCCTGGTTTCATCAGGGTGGACCCATCGCGGCATTCACCCTGTTTCTGCCAGACTTTATCATTGTCCCCACCCGGCCCGAGTGGACTTCAGAGTGTCAACCTCAACGGCAACGCCAGCACCGACTGTGGAGCCGGCAAGGACGGGAGCACTTGGAACGGTTGGCGCTGGCGCCGTGGACGGCGCGACGGCGACGGGATCTGCTGCAGCTATTGGACCAGTTGACACCCCAGATCGCTGAGGTAAGTCAGGCGATCGAGCAGGAAGCCGAGCGGTGGCCAGAAGGCAGCTGTTCGGCCCGCTGCCTCCGTTGACTTCTAC
>Ga0066684_10000671_pt1 | contig 12320 bp, 4 predicted proteins | sample GraSoiAngelo_133_FD_62301 | JGI IMG/M metagenome (GOLD analysis project Ga0066684, IMG submission 62301) | Grasslands soil microbial communities from the Angelo Coastal Reserve, California, USA - 14_0929_05_20cm | ecosystem: Environmental > Terrestrial > Soil > Grasslands | place: USA... | reverse complement strand
AGAGGAATCGGCTGAGGAAAAATGGGAATACATACGGGAAAATCCGGTGCGTGCGGGCTTGGTCTCGCATTGGTCTGATTGGCCGTACCGAATTGGATTCGAATTGTAGGGCAAGCATTCCTGCTTGCCATCCATATTCCGGCAAGCGGGAGCGCTTGCCCTACAAGATGAATGCTAAATCGCTAAATCGATTTACGTGCTATAAACGCATGGTTCCCTGCGCGGCCAATTTGCGATATTATCCTCCGATTGCACCTGCCACCTGCTGCCGGATCCGTCGCGATTGGAAGGGCCACGTCTCAGAGAGACGCGGTTACAAGGCGCCCTCTCACTTTTTTATTCCTCGCCCTCGCCCTCGGCGCGCTCTGGTTTGTTTGTTGCCGTCATCTCAGCGAAGAGTGGCGCTTCAACGAACAATACAGCTACGGCTGGTTCGTTCCGTTTTTCGTCGCCTTTCTCTTTTGGCTGCGGTGGGAGGACCGGCCGAGTCCAGATGTCAGAGGTCCCGCCTTCGCCGGGCTTCGGCGTGGCAGGCAGAGGTCAGATGTCGGGAGTTGGTGTGCCGCGATTTCGATCGTCGGTGCGGCGATAATCCTCCTGCCGCTGCGCGTGTTTGAAGTTGCCAGCTCGGATTATCGGCCGCTCGGCTGGTTGCACGCGTTTGCCGTCGTGACCATCACCTTGTCGATCATTTATCTGATCGGCGGCGGTTCCTGGCTCCGGCATTTCGCCATTCCCGTTTTGTTTCTTTTAACCGCGGTGCCGTGGGTCACTGCGATCGAAGCGCCAATTATTGAGGGATTGATGCGGAGCGTCGCCGCGATCGCTGCGGAAGTTCTCGCACTGTTCGGTATTCCCGCGCAAGCGGAAGGAAATCTCATGCGCTTACCCAGCGGCCTTGTCGGCGTGAACGAAGCCTGTAGCGGAGTGCGATCATTGCAGACTTCGATCATGATCGGGTTGCTCTTTGGCGAATTGAAGCGGCTCAGCCTCTGGCAAAGAATTTTTCTTGTCGTCGCCGGCGTCGGCATTGCGCTTTTCGCTAATTTTCTGCGTGTGCTCTTTCTCGTCTCGATGGCATCACGGGCGCACGATGTCTCGGTCGTCAACAAGTGGCATGATCTCGCCGGTTACGGAATTTTGGTGCTCGTCTTTCTCGGAACGATGCTCATCGCAGCGCGGATGGGGAACGAGGCGAAGGGCGAAGGGCGAAGAGCAAAGGGCAGAGAGGATTCAGGATTCAGGATTCAGGATTCAGCAATCAACGATCAGCAAGCGTCGTCAAATCAGCAATCCGCAATCCGCAATCCGCAGTTTGGCTCTTGGCTCTTTGCTCTATGCGCTTTGCTCCTTGTCTGGCTACTTGCGGTCGAGATCGGTGTAGAAGCCTGGTATCGAATGCACGAGCGCGCTACGATCCCTACTCCGCCATGGTCGGTTCGCTGGCCTAACGAGGCCCCTGGTTACCAGGAAATTAAGACCGATGAGCGCGTCCGCGAACTGCTCCGTTTTGATTCCGCGCATGAAGCACTCTGGCGCTCCCGTAATTTGGCAGAGACAAACTACATGTTTTTCTTTCGCTGGAATGCGGGCAGCGGCACCATCCTGCGAGCACGAGCCCATCGGCCCGACATCTGTCTGCCCAGCGCCGGCTGGAAACAGCTGGGCACGGATCGCATCGAATCATTTAGCATCAGTCCGGGACACACGCTCGCCTTTCGTCGTTTCACTTTCGGACACATCGAATCGAAGGAGACCCCGGTGCGGGCACATGCCTATTATTGTTTGCATGAAGATCGGGTGCACACGTCAGAGAAGGACAGGCAAGATTTGTATTCCAACTGGGACCTGGCCGATCGCTGGCGCGTGGTGAAGGACGGAATTCGTAACCTGGGACAACAAGTTCTGGAGGTAATTATTCTCGCACCCGCAGGTGTGGACGAAAAAGTGATCGATCAGAGATTCGGGGAGATGTTGCCGGCGCTCATTGCGGCGGAAAACGCTGAAACACTGAAACACTGAAATATCTCACATGAAGGCAATCAAACTAATTTCAGTGTTTCAGCTTTTCAGCTTTTCAGCTTTTTAACGCCCATGGCGGATGACGACTTCATGCTGACAGAGGCGCAGCGCCAAAGAAAGCGGCGGCGGCGGCGGCGCATCCAAATCTCGTTAGTCGCGCTTCTAATTCTTGGCGTAATCGGTTTCTTCGTGGCACGGCCGATTCGAAATTCGATTCGCGGCTGGCAGGCTCGCCGGCACGCGCAACATGCTTTCGCCTTTATCGATCAACAAAAATGGAGCGACGCGCGCGATGAAGCGACCGCCGCCTATCGCTTGCAGGCAAGCGAGCCCGATGCGATCCGCGCGGTCGGCCGCCTTCTCTCCCGCGCTGGACAAGGCGAAGCGCTCGAGTTTTGGAAAAACTTGCGCACGATTGCACCGCTTACTCGCGAAGATCTGCGCGATGAAGCGCGCGTAGCCTTGCGCGTAAACGATAACGCGCGCGCCGATGAAGCAGCCAGTGAGTTATTGGAAGCGAAAGAGGGCGGGCCCAACCCCACCGATTGGCTGATCGCGGTCGACGTGCAGCTGCGCAAGCATTCTTTCGATCAAGCACAAGGGCTCGCTGAGAAAGTCCTCGCGTCTCCGAAAGCAAACCGGCGCGAACAATCACAGGCAAACATCGCGCTCGATAATATCGCGCGCAATGCCGGTCCCACCTCGAGTATCGACATCGCAAAAATCGACGAGCGCATCGTGGCTCTGTCGAAAGGCGACGACGATGTCTCACTCGACGCCCTCACTTTCCTCGCCGCGCGCGCCGCAGCTGCGCCAACAGAATCGAAACCGCCGTTGCCCATTGATCAGCTAATCGAATCAATCAATCGACATCCGTTGGCTAAAGCGCCGCACCAATTATTGGCGGCGGATTTGGAAATCGCGCAGCATCGTGACCAACGCGACGAAATCCTGCGGCGAACGATCGAGCACTGGAAAGGAGGAAATAACGAGAGCCTGACCGCGTTGGCGGCGTGGCTTTATCGGAACGGCGAGCAGCAACGATTGGTGGAAGCCATTTCACTGGACCGCGCATTGCAGACGCGGGAATTATTTTTGCAATATGTCGATGCTCTGGCCGCGCTCTCCCGCTGGGATGAAATCCGCCGGATCATCGAGTCGGAGCGTTTTCCACTGGATCCGGTGATCGAGCACATGTATTTGGCGCGGTGTTTCCAGCAGCAAGGCCAGGAAAATGGCGCGGAAAATAACTGGCAACGCGCTCTGAAAGATGCGGCCGGCGACCTGAACAAACTGCTTACGCTGGGCGAGTATGCGGAAAAGAATGGCGCGGAACGGGTCGCGACCACTGCCTTCGAGGCGGCGGCGGTGGCGAACCCGAAATCGCGTCAAGCCCAGCAAGGCCGGTTGCGCATCGCGTATTCGGCAAGAGACACCAAACGGGTGCACGCGGTTCTGCAGGAGATGCTAAAAATTTGGCCCTACGATACCGCGATTCAGAACGACGAAGCCTACACTCATTTGCTCCTGATAATTGGAGGGACGAGCTCCGTCTCGTCCCAAACTCCTGCCTCCAATCCCCCGCTCTCCGCCTCCTCATCTCCCAACTCCAATCCTGAATCTTCCAGCGAAGCTGAGGCAGTCGACGCCATAGTAAAACTGGCGGAAAAGATGGTGCGCGATGAGCCTGCAAGTTTGCCACACCGGACATTGCTGGCGCTGGCACTCCTGAAACAAAATCGCGCCCAAGATGCCCTCGCTGTTTATGCCAATTTGAAAGTGCCAAGTAACGCCGTTTCCGCCTCGGCCGTGGCGGTGCACGCCTCGGTTCTGGCAGCCGCCGGACGCAAGGACGAAGCGCGCACCGAAATCGCCAAAGTCCCCTCCAACCGTCTTCTGCCCGAGGAAGCCATGATGGTGCTGCCGCTGCGCGGAACATAGGCTTTCAGCCTGTGCGCCCAGCGGGCTTTTAGCCTTGCTGTCGCGTTTCGTTATCAGTTCTCGGTTATCAGTTGTTGTAGGGCGGGCGCGTCGCCTGCCGCAAATTGAACTTTGACGTCCATGGGCTTTTCGCCCGCTGCCAAACAGCCATGGTAAAAACTGCACAAAGCCGGCGCTGCGCTCGTGCGCGAGTTAAGCGCCACGTGCGTTACCTATATTGGAGATACGCTTGCGAACCCGCCGTTCGCCGTTTCGTATCTCGGCGACTGGGAAGGCGCCGCTCCTTGAGGTTGCTCTTCCTTTTAACCGATAACAGATAGCTGAGAACTCGCGCGGCTTGCCGCGCGCCCACGTTTCGTTCCGCCCTGCGGCGCGGAGCCTGCTGCAATCTCCCCACAAGGAAGGGGTTCAGCATGCTTTCGATTTCTTCAAAATCCTTTTTGCCAATCGCGGCGAGCTTGATCTTGCTTGGCGTCGTCCCTGTTAACGCCGATGTCTCAGGGGTCATTCCCGAGATAGGCGATCTTGAGCGCTGGACCGCATTTTCTTTGGGCGACGGCCATCGCTTTAGCTGGGCCCTTGGACATGCCTTTATCGACGGGGATCTCGGCCTGGCTGGAAACGGAGATTTTCTGATGACCGGACACGCCACCATCAATGGCGATGTTTACGACCGAAGCAACGGCACTGTTCTGACATTCCAACACGCCGTCATTACCGGACCGATTTTTCATAATCAGGACGCACTTCTTGACAATGGCGTCAACGAAGCGCTGGCCGCTTCCGCTCACGCCTTCAGTCTGACACCGAATCGGCCGAACACGTCGGTCAAGTTGCTGGGAAATCACGCTATAACGATCACCGGCGCGCCGGGCGAGACGATCGTTCTAAGTCTGAAAAATTTTATTCTTCGGGACAACAGTTCCTTTACCCTTCAAGGAACCGCGACCACCACGTTTGTCATCAACGTGAGAAAAAAATTCTCGTTAAGCGGCAATTCGCATATCGACCTGGCCGGACTACAATGGAACCAGGTTTTGTTCAATGTTGTCGGAACCGGCCAGAAAGTTGGGCTCGGCGGGGATTCGACCTTCAACGGTATTCTGATGGCAAATGACCGTACCGTTAGGCTAAGGAAAGACGCCATGGTTTCCGGCGAAATCATTGCTAATAGGCTCAAGATTCGCGGATCGAGCCGCGTCCTTCATCCACCCATCCTCAGTCCATTGGTCGACACGTTCTCGGAAGCAGATTTTGACCGCGGGTCGCGGGATTACGAGACGGGGCAGAGCAGGGAGCAGGGAGCAATGGGCCGGAAGTTGAAGTGAGTGATCGGCCAGTGATGAAGCGTGAACTGAGGAAGGAAGACTGCAAGCGGCAAGATTACGGGACTACGGAAAGCCACGCCTGCTAACAGATAATAGAAAAAATCTCACGCGCGCGGGGGCTAGCCCGGAACCTGCTTAAGACCGCCCCGTTGCCTGCGGACACTTTATGGTTAATCAAATATTTGCTAGTTTTTATTGGGACTCCATTGGCTCTTTTCGGCGAATTTGTTCTTATTTGCGCCCTAACTCAGTCCCCATCCCACAAACGACTTTACTTCGTTACCGTAAGGTGGATCGCAGCGCGAGCTGCGTGCTAACCGCGCTGCTGACTCTAGCCTCTTCGTTCATCGCGGTTTCGCAGGTTGTTGCCGCCACCACCTACACTTGGGACGGGAATGGTACGAACAGTGGCAATGGGAAATGGAGTACTGCCGTTAACTGGGACGCTAATGGTGTTCCGGTGTCCAGTCTGACCAACACGGATATAGTGTTCGGCGGAACATTCCATCTGACACCACTGATGGATGCTAACTATAGCACTCATTCACTGAGTTTCGCGAGCGGTGCAGGCGCATTTGATCTAAGGCCAAATAGTACTACAACCCCGGAGACCTTAACAATTGGGACGGGCGGAATCGTTAATAACAGTACGACTCTCCAAACGATCAGCACGCCGCTTGTCCTTGGAGCCGCGCAGTCGTGGAACGCGTTTGCAGGCGACCTCTCAATTCCGGCACTGGTCGGCGGCACCGCCTTCACGGAAACAGTTAACAACGGTGGTTTCCTCCTAACATTAACCGGATCTCATAATATTTCGATCGCGGGCGTGATCAGCGGCACAGGCGGCCTGACAATGAGCGGTGCCGGCATCCTGACGCTTAGCGGCGCGAACACCTACACAGGGCTTACGACTGTTAGCGGCGGTACCTTAAAAGAAGGAATCAACAATGCGCTCTCGTCCGGTGGCTTGACGGTCTCTGGAGGTACCTTCGATATCAATGGCAAGACGGATACAATCGGCGCCTTCACCCTAGGCGGCGGTGGTGGTGGAGGAACTTTTGTCGGAACGGGCGGTGGAACTTTGACGGCAACGAGCGTCAGCGTCACCGGGAGCGGTAACTTAATTAGTAGCGGAACAGTCGCGGGCAACGCAACGCAGGCTGCCGGCTCAGCTCTGACTATTAACGGTAATCTGACTGGCACCGATAGTTTGACGGCCGGTGCTACGTCCTTGAATGGCACCGGCACGATCAGCGGCGCTGTGACATTGAACGGTGGTGGAAACACCATCAGCAGCTCCGGAACCCTCAGCACAGGGGGCTTGACCGTGAATGGCACTAACAACACCCTCAGTAGTGGTACCGTAAGCGGCAATGCAACTCAGGCTGCGGGATCGGCCCTTACTGTTAACGGTACACTCAGTGGCACCGATAGTTTAACGGCTGGTGCTACATCCTTGAACGGCACCGGCACGATCAGCGGCATCGTAACATTGAACGGTGGTGGAAACACCATCAGCAGCTCCGGAACCCTCAGCACAGGGGGCTTGACCGTGAATGGCACTAACAACACACTCAGTAGTGGTACCGTAAGCGGCAATGCAACTCAGGCCGCGGGCTCAGGCCTTACGATCAACGGCACGCTCAATGGGACCGATAACTTGGCCGCGGGCGCCACAACTTTAAGTGGCACGGGAACGGTCGGCGTCGTGACGGTAAATGGTGGCGGAAGTATTCTCAGCAGCCTGGGCACGTTGACCACTGGTGGGCTGACGGTAAACGGCACCAACAACACCATCAGCAGCGGAACCATTGCTGGTAACGCCGCGCAAAACGCAGCCTCTGCTCTTATTGTCAATGGCATTTTGTCGGGAACAGACTCGCTCGCCGCCGGCTCGACTTCTCTGAGCGGCACCGGTTCTGTTACCGGTTTGGTAACAATGAACGGAAACGGCAATACCATCAGCAGCACCGGAACTTTGAGCACCGGCGGGCTAACGATTAATGGACTTAACAATACGTTAAGCTCAGGCACCGTTAGTGGGAACGCGACGTTAGGAAGCGGTGCCGCTTTCGCCGATAATGGAATTCTTTCCGGCGACATCACTATTGGTAATGGGACTTTGAGTGGCACCGGCTCAGTAACGGGTAACGCCACTCTCAATGGCGGCATTATTAATTTCGGTAGCGGTGGCTCGATTGGTGGCGCACTCGGCGTCACGGGCGGGAGCTGGAACGGTGCAGGGAGCGTGACCGGACTGATTACTTCCAGCAGCGGGATCTTCACTATCGGCAGCGGCGCCAACCTGACGGCGAATGGCGGCCTCAATGTGACCGGCGGAACTCTGACGGCCGGGGATAGTTCATCCACGATTACCGGCAACGTGAACTACACCAGTCCAGCGAGCAGCATTTTCGCTGGAATTATCGCGGGAACTGGCAAGACCCTGACTCTAAATAATCCGGTGGCCACACTGACTCTAACCGGCGCCAACACTTATACTGGCACCACCACAATCACGTCAGGAACCTTACAGATTGGTAATAACGGGACTACCGGCAACCTGGGATCGGGCAATGTCGTGGATAATGGCACACTTGCCGTTAGCCGAAGCAACACCATCACGATCTCGAATGACATCAGCGGAAGCGGCGTTTTCAACCAGATCGGCTCGGGGACAACGATTCTGACCGGGAACAACAGCTATACCGGCACCACCACGATTAGCGCTGGTACCTTGCAGGTTGGCAGCGGCGGAACAACCGGTATTCTCGGGACCGGCGCGGTTACCGATAACGCTGCGCTATCCTTCAACCGATCTGACAATGTCAGCGTTGGTAATACGATTTCCGGCAGCGGCACGCTGAACCAGATCGGGACAGGTACCGTCACGCTGACTAGTGCGAACACCTACAGCGGCGCGACTACTGTAAGTTCCGGAACATTAGCGGCTAGCGCGACGCATGCCCTCGGTGGTACTTCCAGCGTCACCGTTAGTAGCGGCGCGACGTTAGCCTTAAGCGGCGCAAGCGGAAACGATCGCATTAATAACAGCGCTGCAATTAACTTGAATGGCGGAGCTACCTTTAATACCGGCGGACTTACCGAAGGTGTTGTTCCTACTGGGCCAACTGGATCGGGCGGCTCGGCTGGAATGGGTGCGCTCACATTAGCAGCTACCTCCCCCTCCAGCCATATCGTGATTAACTTCGCCACGCCGGGTAGTGCCCTCGCTTTCAGCAGCCTGGTTGGTGCGGCCGGCCAGTATGTCGATATTTTCAACTGGACCGGCAATCTGGGATTTGACGATGGCAACGCAAATAATGATCGATTGCTTTCTGCGAGCGATCCCGGCCTGAGCCAGACCGACCTGGCAAACTTTAACTTCTATAGCGATGGTGGCAGCACCTTGTTCGCCGCCGGCGGCACCGAGTTTGGCTACGGTAACATGTTCGAAATTGTGGCCGTTCCAGAACCGGGCACATGGTTCGCCGCCGTTCTGACGCTGGTCGCTATCGGATTCTCGCAGCGAAAACGCCTGCGCGCTTGTGCGTCATCCGCGGCCCAAAAGCATTCTTAATTTTCCAAATATTATGCCACCCAAAGCCGATCCCTACGCCACGCCACTCCACCGACGGATCGATGCCTTCCTCTGCATTTTTAGCGTTGTCGCTGCTGCGATTGTCTTCTTCCTCGCCGCGCACTGACGCGCGCGCGCGGGTTATCAGTTATCGATTCTCGGTTGGCAGCAATTCTGATCCACTTGCGTGGAGGGACGGGCGCCGTCCCGTCCCAAATCTTGGGACGACACAGCGGTCGTCCCTCCAAAGGCATCCCGGCAAGCCAGCCTCCGGCTCGTAGCCTGCGCCTCGGAGAGAGCGCTTGCCCTACAAGCTCACGCACGAATTATCCGTTAGCTGTTCTCAGGTTTTCGGCGTTCGGTGTTCTATACTAGATGCCGGATTCACGATTCACGGCTTCCGTGGTCTCGTAGTCCTGTAGTCCTGATCTCCCGATCCCGGATATCCACGTCGTCCCATTAATTTAGGGACTCGTCCCTCCAAGGCGCAACGGCGCGCCAGCGTTGTAGGGTAGGCATTCCCTCCGAGCAATTAGGCTACGAGCCGGAGGCCTGCCTGCCATCCCGGCAAGCGAGAGCGCTTGCCCTACCAGCTCCGCACTCCCATTGCAGTCAATCGTCCACCGCAAAATCGAGAATTGATACGGCTTGACGTCGCTGCCGCTCGCGGCCTTTCTCCTCGTAAGCGTGCCATTTCCAAGCTCCGGAAACTTTTTCAGATTTTTCTTGACCTACTGAAAAAGTTTCCGAATTCTCGCGCTTGATTACGTCACCCGACGTTTCAACGCATCTTTAGCCGGGCTGAAGAAGCCCGTGGGGCTGGACCCGCGCTGGGGCGCCGCTTAACGCGATCACCAGTTCTAAACTGGACCCTGACTCAGCCTGCTGGAGGTGATGGGTGCACGGCGCCTTCTAGCGTTGTTTTCTGGTTCCGCGCGGAACTGGATTGCAGTTAACAATACCGCCCAGTGATGAACGCAGAAAACGCAGCGCCTGCTCCCCATATGAATCGAAACACGTCGTACCCCTGCACCGTTTTTGTATTTTCAATCACCGCACTCGCCTATGCCTTAATGGCAGGCAGCGCGGATGCGACCACGAGAACCAAAGCAAACAATACCACCAATCTTAACCTCACCGGGAGTTGGTCGGCAGGAGTGGTACCCGGCAGTACCGACATCGCTCTTTGGGACAGCACTGTGACAGCTGCGAATACGGTGTCGTTAGGCGCGGACCTGAATTTTGGAGAGATTCAGATCACCAATCCCGGCGGCGCGGTGACGATCAACGCCGGTAACACTCTCACTTTGAATGGTGTTTCCGGGGTCGGCATTGATATGTCGTCCGCCACTGTGGACTTGACGCTCAACTGCGCGATCACCCTCGCTGCCGCTCAGACATGGAACGTTGCTAGCGGCAGGAATCTGATATTCAACCCCAGCGCCGCGGTTAACAATGGAGGAAACCTTTTGACTATTGCGAGTCCCGGATTCACCTGGATTCAATCGGTGATTAGTGGCGCAGGCGGTTTAAGCATCACCTCGGGCACGGCTCTTATTGCTGCTAACAATACCTACTCTGGCGGAACGACAATCTCGGGCACCGGGATGCTGGAAATCAGCACGGATGGCAGCTTGGGGTCAGTCCCTGGCAGTCCGTCGAATAACATCCAATTTACAGGAAGCGGAACGTTACTTTCAGTTTCCAACGTCTCATTAGCTGCCACACGCAATATCACCATTGCGAACGGCGCCACAGCTACTTTTCACGACAATAGTCAGAGTCTAACAATCAATGGGATTATTAGCGGGGGTGGCGCTGTTAGAAAACTCGGTGGTGGTACCGTGACACTAACCGGCGCGAATACATACACTGGAGGTACAGATGTAGCTGTTGGTACGCTAACGGTGAGCGGGAGCGGGACACTCGGGGCTAACACTGGCAGTCTTGAAGTTGATAGCATTAGTTCGTCGGTTCCAACCGTTCTTAACTTAAATGTCAATCAGACCGTCGGATCCCTCCAAGGAAATGTAATTTCAGGAGGCAGTGCGACAATCAATATTGCCAGCGGGAAGACGCTTACGTCGAATCAACCAGTCGTCGGCAGTACCTATGCTGGCGTAATTACCGGCGCCGGCTCCCTCACAAAATCTGGGGATGGCATCCTGACACTGAGCGGCCTGAATACATATATAGGCGTCACCAGAATTGATGGGATCAATGATCGGCTGGACGCGACGACGCTCGCAAACGTGAACTCAGCAAGTTCGATTGGCAAGGGGTCGGTGGCTGGTTCGGCGGCAGACCTAGTGTTTGGCAGTGGAACGCTCGAATATGTTGGAACGACAGCGGCTAGTACAGATCGTCTGTTTACGATCGGGGATGCGAGTGGCCTTACTGCCCAGATCAATTCCAACAGCACGAACGCGGCCAACACGGTGAGCTTCACAAACACCGGGGCGATTGCGTTTGGCGGTAGTGGCGCTCGGCAATTCACGCTAGCTGGTATCAACACCGGTAATAATACTTTCGCACCTATTCTGGGGGATGGCCCGGGAGGCGCGACGTCTCTGGCAAAATTCGGCCCCGGTAGTATCTGGATTATCACCGGAGCGAATACGTACACTGGAGGAACGACGGTACAAGTTGGTACGCTGACGGTGAATAGTGGCGGTACACTCGGTGCGAGTACGGGCGGTCTCACCGTCAACAGCCTTTTCAACTTACCATCCGTACTTAATCTGAATGTGGATCAGACTGTTGGCTTCCTTTCAGGTTCGGTCGGAACAGCGACGGCGACGATCAATATCGCCAGCACAAAGACACTTACAGTAAATCAGTCCAGCACCACCAGCTATCCTGGCGTGCTGGCGGGTGCCGGCTCGTTCACAAAATCCGGCTCTGGAACACTGACATTGAGCGGCACGAACACCTATTCCGGAATCACCAAGATCGATGGTGGCATTCTATCGGTAGGTAGTTTGGCCAATATCAACACAGCTAGCGGCATCGGCACAGGCTCCGTGGCGGGCTCGGCGGCTGATCTAGTATTCGGGGGTGGAACGCTTCAATATTCCGGGACAACAGGCGCAACGAGTACTAATCGCCTGCTCACCATCGGCGATACAGCTGGGCTGACGGCGGCACTGGATAGCAGTAGTGCGACTGCCGCGAACACGATGAGCTTCACAAGCACGGGCGCCATTGCGTTCGGCGGCACCGGTGCTCGAACTCTAACGCTAACCGGCAGCAACACCGGCAATAACACGTTCGCCGCCATCATTGGTGATGGCACCGGCGGCGCGACCTCTCTCAACAAATCCGGTTCCGGCACTTGGATTCTCACCGGCGCCAATACCTACAGCGGTGGCACGAACATCAGCGGCGGCACCTTGCTCGTAACAAATACCACCGGCTCCGGCACCGGAACGGGCGCCGTGAATGTAACC
>Ga0066684_10000668_pt1 | contig 12328 bp, 9 predicted proteins | sample GraSoiAngelo_133_FD_62301 | JGI IMG/M metagenome (GOLD analysis project Ga0066684, IMG submission 62301) | Grasslands soil microbial communities from the Angelo Coastal Reserve, California, USA - 14_0929_05_20cm | ecosystem: Environmental > Terrestrial > Soil > Grasslands | place: USA... | reverse complement strand
CTCATGAACCACGCCGGGGTCAGGTGGCGGAGGGGAACGCGCCCGAGGGCGTGTTCCACGAAGTGCGCGACGCCGACGACCCGGAACCCGATCGGCGCAAGGTCGAGGAGAGGATCGACGGCCCACGAGCTCACGCGTTCGTCGGTGAGGATCACGATGTCGGGCCGGTGACTTTCGACGATCTTCCGGAGCTCGCCGAACGAGCCGAGGCGCGGGACGTCGCCGGCGGGCACTTCGCATCCCTCGCCGACGAGCCCCAGCATCGTGAACGGGGCTCGCTTGCCGCGCTTCAGCTCGTCCAGAACCTCGGCAGCGCACCCTCCGGTGCCAACAACGAGCACGCGGCGCTTCGCGATGCTGCGGACGGCGTGCTCCCAGGCGGCGGACAGCGCGAAGACGACCAGGGCGGTCTCCGCCAGGGCGCCCGCGCCGAGGTCGATCCTCGGCACCCAGAGGTCGAAGGCCGAGACGGCGACGAGCCCCGTGAGCGTCCCCGCCGCCGAGGCGACTGCCGGACCGAGGGTGAAGTAGGCGCTCAGTCCGGCGCGGAGGCCCAGGAGCCAGATCGCCGAGACCGCGCAGGCGGCGACGAGCGCCTTGGGCGTCGGGGCGGTCTGGGCGAGCAGGAAATAGACCGGCAGCCAGATTAGGAGCGCGCGTCCGCCAAGGACGAGCCAGGTGACGCCGTTCCGGGGTGCGACATAGGGACGCGCGGTCGGCTCCGCCCGGGTGAGGCCGTGCAGATGCTCGGGCTCGAAGGGGCGCGCCTCGGTGCCGGTGCTCATATCCGCCTCCGTCCGCGGAAGACCAGATTCAGGGCCCGTGCCACCAACGGCCCCGGGTCGGTCACGCGGAACCACGAGTGCGCGACCCGGCGGTGAGGAAGGATCGCGGCAGCAGCCGCCCGCAGTCGCCGGTGACGAAGCTGCCACGCGAAGTGGCAGAAGTCGCCTTCTTCCCAGCGATACCGCCTGGCCGGCTGCGCGACCACAGGAAGGGGGTTGCGCCCGAGCAGCCAGTCACACCAGACGGCAGCGGGGTTCGCGCCGGCGTAGTTGTCGAGCGCGATGGACGCGAATACCCGCGGGTTGAGATCGATCACCGAGAGCTGCCCGCCCGGCAGCTCGAGCATCTGCAGCTGGAAGATGCCCTGCCAGCCGACAGCCGCAAGCAGCGCCCGCACACGATCGGTCAGGCCGTCCGGTGAGCTGACCGTCTCCGCGTAGCAATGCATTCCCGCGACGGGCGGCCAGAGCCGCAGGACACGCGAGGTGGTCGCGGCCAGCAGTCGCCCCTCCGCGAACACGCCCGTGCAGGACAGGAAGCCGGCGCGCTCGAAACGTTGGACGATGAAGGGCGGCGTCAGCTTCGGCACCGAGCTCTCGAGCGTCTCCGGGTCCGGAACGAAGACGACACCCTGCTGCTTCGAGCCTCCGTTCATGGGCTGGAACGACTGCGCCGGCTTGAGCACGACGGGATAGCCCAGCTCCAAGACGGCGGCTTCAGCCTCCTCGAGGCCCTTGCAGGCCTTGCTGTGCGGCGCAGCAAGGCCTGCGCGGGCAGCCACCTCGAGCAGCAGCCGCTTGTCGACGCTTCGCCGCACGGCCTCGCGCGAGGGCAGTCCGAGACGGGTCGCATGCTCGAGACGTTCCCGGTGCTCGGAGACGGCGAGCAGCGAGGCCTCGCTTCCCGGGATGAGCGCGTCGTAGCGACCGCTCCGTAGAAGCTCGTCGAGCCCGTCGATGAAGCCGGGGACGTTCTCGCGCGGGTCGGGCAGCCGGACGCGCTCGGCACACGAGCGCGACCAGTGCGTCGCCGCCGTGCGGCCGTGCGCGACCGCGCACACCCGGTAGCCGGATCTCCGGAGGCCGCGAGCAGCCCCGAGCGCCGCGCGTTCCTCGGCATCGGTCACGACGACCGAGCTCATCGCCGCTCCCTCCCAGCGGAGTCGTGCTCGTACGAGACCGGGACTGCGCCCGACGCGAGACCGTCGAAGTTGTTGTCGTAATACCGGTTGTCGACGCCCAGGAAGTCCCCGATTCCGGCCCAGTCCTGGCCTACGAAAACGCAGTGGCGGACGACTGTCCGGGTCGTTCCCTGGTCGAGGTAGACGCCGACGTGCGACGTCCGGAAGTACGCGTCCTCGATGACGTTGTCGACGCTGGCCGGCCGCCCGCCCTGAGCGCGATTTGCCCACTCGGCGTTAACGCCGCGCGTGACGCCCGCTGCGAACCGCAGGCGCCGGAAGGTCGTGCCGGTGGTGAAGTGCTCGATGTAGATCCCGACCTGGGAGTGGTCGATCGTTGCGTCTTCGATGCGCGCGCTCTTCATGGCCGTGCCCGTCCAGATCCCGCTGATCGCGCAGTTGTGGACGCTGACCCGCTGGACCGTCCCGCGGCTTCCGAGCCAGAGGCAAGCCTCGGCCGTCCCGTTCGACGAGCCCGGCACCGTACGGCTGACACGCGTGATCCTGAGGTCGCTCAGCGAGAACGGATGCCTCGTCGTGTAGTTGAAGTTGCTCGGGTCGACGACGATGCCGTAGCTCCGGAACCGTCTCGCCACGACCCGCCGCGCGACGAAGCCGCTCGGCTGATGAACGACCAGCCCGGCGTCGATTACGCCGTGGCCGTCGATCCGGGTGTCGAGCACCTGCGCCCGGGACGCGGAACCCCAGACGTGGATGACGTCTCCGTCCAGGGTCTTCCTCGGATCGCTGACGCTGAAGTTCAGGCCTCGGATCAATGCTCCCGGCGGGCCGTTGTTTCCGCCGAGGGCGATCCCGGCCTTGAGCACGGCGCCGCCCAGCCGCGACGCGTAGATCCGATCGCCTTCCCGGTTGGCGAAGTCTCCGGAGCTGTCGTAGATCCCGGGGGCCAGCACGAGCGTGTCACGGCGCCCGTTCGAGAGCGCCGCCGTGAGCCCCGACGAGGAGGAGACGCGCAGCGCGTAGCGGGGGACCGTGTACGGGGCCGGAGCGCGAGGGCGACGGACCCGGCTGAGGGTGACCGGGGCGCTCGTCGGGCTCGTCATTGCGGCCGACCGCGGAGAGCCGGGCGAGGCCGACGCGCAACCGGCCTCGCTCGCGGCAAACAGGCCGGCACAGGCGAGCCCGACGGCGACGCCTAGCGACATGAGGCTCGTTGCGATGACGCCCATCGGTCTCCTGGTGGGTAATTACCCATTCGTGACCGCTCGCTTCTCCGCAGAGGCGGCCGTTTTCGAGGCGCCCAGGGAACAGGCTCCGCTCAGGCTCGAGACGGTCGACTCCGAGGACGGGCTGGTCGCTCTCGCCGACTCGTGGGATGAACTCGTCCGCGCGATGCCGCGGCCCAGCCCGTTCCTCCTGCACTGTTGGCTGGTCGAGTGGTGGCGCCATTACGGCGAGGGCAACCGCCTGGCCGTCGAGGTTGCCTTCCGTCGTGACCAGCTTGTCGGCGCCCTACCCCTGATCACGTTCTCCCGACACGGCCTGCGGGTTGGGACCTTCATCGGGGCGCGCCAGTCCGCGCTCGCGGACGCACTGATCGCGGAGGGCGAGGGGCAGGAGGTCGTCGAGGCGCTCGTCGACCGCGTCCGCGCGTCCGAGCACGATTACGTCGACCTCTTCGGTCTCTCCGACCGTGGCCGCCTGGCAGTCCTGGGCGGGCCGCGCCGGCTCGAGCTGTTCCAGCGGAATGAGGCCCCCGTGCTGGATCTCTCAGACGGCTGGGAGGCCGTGTACCGCGCGAAGACGAATGCTCGCAAGCGCTCCCATCACAAGCGCAGGCGCCGCCAGCTCGCTGAGCTCGGGAAAGTCGATCTCATCTACGCGCGAACGCTCGATGAGCTCGAGCCCGCGCTCGAGCACGCCTTCCGCCTGCACGAGCTGCGCTGGCAAGGCCGGCAGGACGGCTCCGGGTTCGTGACGGCTACAGGGAAGCGGTTCACCCGCGCCGTCGTCAGGAGGCTCACGGAGATCGACACGAACCGAATCGTGCTGCTGAAGGTCGGCGGGCGACCGGTCGCCTTCACCTGGAACCTCCTGCTCGAGGGAAACGTGTACCTGCACCGCCTCGCCTTCGATCCCGCCTTCAGCCGGTTTTCGCCCGGAATTGTGACCGCGCTCTACTCTCTCGAACTCGCGGCCGGGGAGGGCGCGACCAGGGCCGAGTTCCTCGGCGGCGCCGAGCGGTACAAGCTCGAGATTGCTGACGGGCTCGAGCCCCTTCACCTCGGGCTCGGCCTGGCCGGCAGCGCCCGAGGCCGCACGGCCGTCGCGGCGCGGGCGAGGTGGCTTCGTCTCCGTCGCCGCAGCAAGAACTCGGTGCTCGCGAGGAAGGTCTACTACGGGTCCGCCTCAGCGCGCCATCGGCTGACCCGGGAGCGCGACGTGCTGCGGCCGAGCGGCGTCCGGCGGTTCCGCGACTAGCGTGGCCGGCGGGGGCATCCCGGGCCTTGGCCCCTCTTTGCCCGCACCGCTCAAAGCAGCGGTCACGAGGACGCAGTCGGTCTGGTGGCTCGTTCGAGCCCGCGGGAAGCTCGATGACTCGAGCGGCCTGCGAATCATCTTCTACCACCGCGTCTCGGAGGACGACGATCCGCTTGCGGTCTCCCCGCGCCGGTTCCGGCAGCAGATGGAGTTCCTTGCGAACGCCGGCTTCCGCGTCTTCGGTCTCCCCGAAGCCGTAGCCCTGGTCGAGGAGGGCCGGTGCCCGCCGCGCACGATCGCTCTGAACTTCGACGACGGGTTTCGGGACGTCGGCGAGAACGCGCTGCCGATCCTGGAGCTACTCGGCTTCCGCGCGACTGTCTTCGTCCCGACGGGGGTGATCGACGGGACGGCGTCGTTTCCCTGGTACTCCGACCAGCCGCCGCTTCTGACCTGGGAGGAGATTGTGGAGCTCGACAGGGCGGGGACCCTGCGCTTCGAGGCGCACTCCGTCACGCACCCGAATCTGCTGCTGCTCAGCGACGCCGAATCGCGGCGGGAGATCTCGCAGTCGAAAGCCGACCTCGAGGCGCGCCTCGGTCGCCCGGTCGAGGCCTTCTGCTACCCGGCCGGCCTCTTCGGCGAGCGCGAGCTCCGATTCGTCGCCGACGCGGGGTACCGCCTGGCCGCCAGCTGCGAGCCTGGCGTGAACGTACGCGGGGCTGACCCGCTGGCGCTGCGGCGGCGGCAGATCGACCCGCGCGACCGGCGGCTCGACTTCCGGGCCAAGGTCGCCGGTGGGCACGACAAGCCACTGCCCCTGCGAGGCCTGTACCGGCGGGCCCGCTACGGGGAGCAGCATTCCAAAGGCCCGGTCAATCCGCGGCTCCGAGCTTCGAGCTGATGGTCGAAGCGGTAGCCGTCCGCAGGTCGAGGCTCCCCGTTGCCGAGACCATGGGACTGGTCGCCGGAGCCGTCGGGATCGGCGTCTTCGCTGCGGCGCTCTCCTACCTCCTCTACCGTCATCCGCCGAGCCTGCTGATCATCGCCGGGTTCGCGTTCGTGCTGCTCGGATCGCTGGCGCTCGCGATCTTTGCCTACGACGCTGCCGTGGCGGTCGGCGTGATCCTGCTCGCGGCGGTCCGCTTCCAGCCGGCGCCGACGGACGTCGTCTTCGCCGTGCTGATGGCGGTCGCGTTCCTGACCGGCCGCTTCAGCCTCCGGCGCCTGACGGCCGGACCGGTGCTGCTTGCGGGCGCATTTCTCGCCTTCAATCTCGTCTCGACGATCGGCGTCGTCGATGGCCAGCGCGCTGCGCAGTTCCTTGGGATCACGATCTACGTGCTGATCTTCGGGCTCTGGCTGGCCTCGACCGTCACGGAGCTTTCGGTCGCCCGAAGGATCGCGCGCTGGTACGTGGTCGGGGCCGTCATCTCGGCTCTTCTCTCGACTCTCGCCCTGATCATGCCGTTCCCCGGCCACCACCTCTTCACGCGAATCGGCCGGGCGGAGGGGCTCTTCAAGGACCCGAACGTCTTCGGGCCGTTCCTAGTCCCGGCAGCGCTGATCCTGCTGGAGGAGATCCTGATGCCGCGCCTGTTCTCGTGGCGCCGCTCGACGAAGGTGCTCGCGTTTCTAATCCTGACGGCCGGCGTGCTCTTTTCCTACTCGCGTGCGGCCTGGCTCAACCTCGCTGCCGGGCTCGCGGTGATGGTTGTGGTGTTCAGCTTTCGCCGTGGGGCCGGCCGGCAGGCGGCACGGACCGTCGCCCTGGTGCTCGTTGCCTGTGTCGCTCTCGGCGCGGTGGTGTCGTTCACCGGCTCCCTGTCGTTCCTGGAACAGCGCGCGAAGGTGCAGAGCTACGACAACGGCCGCTTCGGCGCGCAGTCCGAAAGCATCAAGTGGGCGGAGCGCCATCCGTTCGGGATCGGGCCAGGGCAGTTCGAGCGGTACGCGCACATCTCGGCGCACAGCATGTACGCGCGAGCCCTCGCCGAGGAGGGCGTCCCGGGACTCCTCTCCCTGTTGATCCTCATGCTTGCCACCCTCTACTGGGCGGGCAGGAACGCGATCTTCGGACGCGACACGTACGGGATCGGCTCGGCGGCCTTACTCGGTGCGTGGGTTGGCGCGCTTTTCAACGGCTTCTTCGTGGACACGCTTCACTGGCGCCATCTTTGGCTTCTAGCAGCGCTGATCTGGGCCGGAAGCGCGCGGCGCTCAGACCGCTAGTCGGCGAGGCGCTCCCCCGAGCCCAGCAGCACGTGCCCGAGCACCGTGGTGTCGACCTGCTCGAGCTGGTCCCTCAGCTCCACCAGCTCGTTCGGCGCCATCTTCTCGAGCCGCGAGACGACCAACATCGCGTCCGCGTGCTGAGCCCATGCCCGGCAGCCCTCGGGCTCGAGCAACGGCGGAGCGTGGATGACGACGAATGTGAACGCCGACTCGCGTAACTCATGGAATAGCACCGTGAGGGCATCCGGGGAGACGAGCGAAGGCGAGGCGGCCTCGCCGGCTCCGAGAACGGCCAGGATGCCGGTGCGGCGCCGCGACGAGGCGGACGCGGGGGGCTCGACGATCATCCCCGCGGCCGTCTCGGTATCGCCGTGCCGCGCGGCGGCGAGGATCTCGGCGAGCCCCGGCGCGCGTTCCATCCCGAAGAGCTGCTCGAGCGACGGCCGGCGCAGGTCGGCATCGACGACCAGCGCGGTCTCGCCCGACTGCGCGAGGGCACGGCTCAGCCCGGCCGTCACCCGCGCCTTGCCCTTGTCTGCGAGAGGGCTGGTCACGAGCAGCACCTTCTGACGCTGAGGCGGGAGCTGGGCTGCAACCACTGCGGCCAGCGTGTCAAAGGCGTCTCGCTCGGCCGCGGCGCCGGCCGCGCTGCGGCCCGCATCTGGGATCTCGGTCACGATCGGGACGCCGCTGAGGCGCTCCAGGTCGCGGCGTTCTCCGACGCGCGGCGCGATTCGCTCGCGTCCGAGCGCAACCAGGACGGCGATGAAGAGCGCCGCGACGAATGCGAAGGCTGCGTTCCGGACCGGACGTGGAGACGTCGGCTTCGTCGGGGGACGCGCTGCGTCGGCGAGCTGGAGCTCGTTACCGGCTGTGGCGGCAGTGACGCTCAGCTCGCTCAGCCGCTCCCGCAGCAACAGGATCTCGGCCTTCCCGCCGGCAGTGCCGGCGAGCCGGAGGATCGCGTTCTCCAGGCGCGTCTTCGAGGTCTTCAGGCTCGACAATTCAACCGCCCGCTGCCGCGCGAGGAACGCCGCGGCAACCGCGTTGGCTGTGGCCGCGGCGGCCTTCGGGCTCGAGGCGGAGGCCGAGATGCCGACGATATTGGCGTTCGGATCGACCGTCGCCTGCACCTTCGCCTGGAGCGATCCGACCGACGTCCGAAGCTTGCGCGCACTGAGAGCAAGCACGTCGCGGGTCATCAGGAGCTTCTGAATCGTCGCCAGCTGGCGCTGCGCGTCGATCGTGGTCGTGACGCTTGGCGATTCGTCGAAGAGAATCGTGGCCTGGGCCGTGTAGGTCTTCGGCAACGCGAGCGAGAGCAGCAGCACGAGCGTCGTCAGACCGATGACGATTGCCGCGATCAGGACCCGTGAGCGGCGCAGCGCGTTGACGTACCTTCGGACGTCGATGGGCTCCTCGGCCGACAACTCCAGGGCGTGTAGCCGGGAAACGGGGGCGCGGATCTCTCGCTCTTCGATCACTGGATCAGCTCCTTTGTGGACGTGGACGGACGAGAGGCTTGGGCGCGAGGGCCCGCAGCACCTCGAAGTCGCCTGGCTGAGGAACGGCGAGCTCGCGCAGGCGGAACGGCGCCCACGCGCGGTAGAGCAGCAGGGCCGTCAGGCCTCCGGCGATGTAGGCACCGCTTGCGGCTGCCGCTGCACCCGATGCTCCGAAATAGGGGATCAGCGCGAAGTCGAGCGCAAGCCCGACGCCGAAGCACGCGACTGCGGCCACCGATGATCGTGTCGGCAGCGACGACGCCATCAGCGCGTTCGAGAAGACGATCAGCGCGGTGAAGCCGATCAGTCCCGGCAGCAGGAGCAGGAACGGCGTCACCGAGGCGCTGAAGGCGGTGCCGAAGACGAGCGGGATCAACGGCGGGCCGAGCACCGCGCTCAGGAGCAAGGTGGCAAGCGTGACGTACGCGGCCGATCGGAACGCCTTTAGTGTCTGGGCGAGCCGCGGCACCGGGGCGCTCTGTGCCGCGAGGGGCAGGAGCGCCGTCGCCACTGCGCCCGGGAAGTAGAGAAGGATCTCGGAGAGGTTCACGGCGACGACGTAGAAGCCGAGTGCCGTCTCCGACGCGATGATGACCAGCAGGATCTGGTCGATGCGGAAGCCGAGCGAGTCGGCCAGCGTCCCAATCCATGCCCGCACGCCGAACGAGATCGATTCTCGGAGGACCCGCAAGTTCGGCCTGCCGAGCCCCTCGCGGGAGACGGCGAGAAAGATCAGCAGGGTCGCCCGAAGCGCCTGCGTGGCCGCCCAGACGAAGGCGCCAAGCGCGATCGTCAACCCGAAGAACGCCCAGAGGGCCACGACCAGCAGCGGATAGACCCACGAGGTGACTGCGGTGACGAGCGCATGCGCGCGAAAGCGGCTGCAGCCGAGCATGAAGCGGTAGCCGGCGTCGGCGAGGCAGGCGGCGAGGATGCTGAACCCAAGGACTGCCAGCTCCGTCGCACCCACGTGCTCGGGCCGCAGCGCGGGGACGAGCCAGAGCGTCCCGCAGACGAGCGCCGCTGCGGCGATGCCCGCCACCGCCGAGAACGAGAGGCTGTTCGCGAGGAGAACGGAACGTTCCTTCGGCCGCCGCGCCGCGAAGACCACCGTCGCCTCCGTGACGCCGAGCCGCGCGATCCAGGCGGTGATCAGCGCGGTCACCGTCAGGAATGCCACCGTCCCGCGCCCGGCCGGGCCAAGTGCGCGGGTGACCAGCAGCAGGCCCACGAACAGGCCCGAGTTCCCGATGACCTGGGCCCAGAAGAGCAGCGCCGGCCCTCTGGTCGCGGCGCGCTCCTCGCTCCGAGGCTCCGGGTGGCTGGGTTCCAGGACGTTCACGCACGGTCACTCGCCCGGCTCGCCAGAGCCGCGATCTCGAGGAGCGAGCTCAGCCGTTCCGGGCCGCACTCGTGGCGGGTGCGCAGCTGATCCGAGTTTGCCGCGAACTCCTCACAGTGTTGCGCGTAGGAGGACGTGAGCGTGAGGATTGCCGCGGCCGCGGCGTCGGGATCGGCTGCGTCGACGCAGAACGACTGGAGCGACGCGGAGACGTAGTGCGCGGGCGCGTCCCCGACCCGGGTGGAGACAACGGGGATGCCGCGCGCGAGCGGCTCCAGGATGGCGATCTGAGTGGCGTCCCGCAGCGACGTCGACAGGCAGACGTGGCCGGCGTCCTGAGCCGCCTGGACCTCGTTCCAGCTACGCGGGCCGCAGAGAGCGAGCCACGGCCTGTTGCGCGCGAGCCGCCAGAGCTCGTCCCAGAGGACACCGCTGCCGTAGATATGGAGAGTCGCATCCCGCCGGCGGCGCACACGCTCGACGACCTCGACCGCGAGCAGGGGATTCTTCTCCGGGTACAACCTGCCGACCCACACGATCCTGAGCGGCTCGTCCGGGCCGAGGGAACGAGGCGACGCGGGCGGCAGGTCCCGCAGCGGGTACGGAACGTGGGCAGCCTCGACGCCATAACGCCGGCGCGCGCCTCCGACGCCCGCACGTGAGAGCGAGGCCGGCAGCGACAGTCGCAGGGCTACGCGAACGACGAGCCACTCGAACGCGGACCCGAGCAGGCGGTGGTAGACGAACGAGCTCGTCGTGAACGGCGCGCCGGAACCGTGCAGGACGAAGATCGCCCTTCGTCCGCGCAGCCGGGCCACGAGGGCCGCGATGTTGGGCAGAAGGTTGCGGCTGCCGTTCACGACGACGGCGTCGGCGCGGCCGATCTCCTGCCAGAGGGCGCGCCAGCCACCCACCGGCACGGGCCATCCCCCTGGGGGCAGGAAGTAGGTCGGAATGGTGACGTCGGCCGCGGCAGTCCCCTCGCGCGGCCTGCAAGCCAGGACGCGGATCGCCCAGCCGCGCTCGGACAGGAGCGCCGCGGCGGTGTCGACGAACTGCTCGACGCCTCCTGCATGGGGGAGGACGAAGCTCGAGACGATCAGCGCCCGCCTGGCGTCCGGCGCCGGAGCCAGGTCGAGATGCCTTCGTCGAGCCGGCACCGCCTTTTCCTGCGCAGGCATTGGTGTGGGGGCCGCGCGGGGCATCGCTAGAAGCGCACGACCCGTGCGACGCCGTGCGTGTGGTTTCGGGTCAACCAGAACCAGAGGACGAGGAAGGCAAGGTATGCGAGGCCGAGCGCGAGCCCGAGCCCCATCAGCAGCCTGGCGTCGGCCAATCCCTCGGTTGGGCGAACCGGGCTTGATATCACCTTAGCGCCGTGAGCTTGAGTCTCTCCCCCATCGATCTGCTTGATGATCTGATTGAACTTTGATCCCAGCGTCTGATCTAAGAATGACGACGGAATCGGGCTTCGTAGTCTGGTAATGCTTATCCGTGATGTCTGATGTAATTGATACCGCGTAATTTGCGTTCGATACCACTCCTCCGCCTGGGGCACTGGGCGAGCGTGCGGGGCGCTTAGCGCCGGCCCCGCAACGACACGCCGCAAAGCGAGCGGCTCGGCGCCTGCAACGGCGCCGGCGAGCTGCGTCCAACGGCCTCTGGGACCCGACCCGGCGGCGACAGCGGCGACGTCGCCGCCGGACGGGTCTGCGGCAGGCCCGGCTTTGTCCTCAGTATCAGCGGTTTTCGCCTGATACTGCGGCGATACCAGCAGTTCTACGGCCGGAACCACTGTGGCCGGTGCCGGCGAACGGGCCGCCGAGCCGATCGGGCTCGAACTGCTGGGGCTGAAGAAGGCGAGGCAGGCGCTTGCAGCGGCGAGTGTGACCAGTCGGAGACTCCCCCCGCCTCCGAGCCGGTGCGGGAGCCGGCCTTGGTCGAACTCGACGTGTGCCGGCGTCGCCGTGACGTGCGCCTCTTTCCCGTTCCTCGCCACATCCACCTCGCCTTGTCCAGCCTCAGCAGTGATATGCGGTAAGTACCCTCACCCATCAGTAGCGAACCATTGGAGTGGGTTTCTATGTCAAATCTGAAAGGATTTGCTAATCGAAAATACGAGCGCTATAGTGAGCGAGTTCAAGATCGCCAAATGAGACGCCACTAGGGGGATGAGGAGAGCGTAGTGGTTGCGATTGCGGCAGAGATCGACCGGCAACAGCCGGTACGGCCTCGAGTGATTGGCCCGGACGTCGGGCGTTCACAGACCCGCCGCAGATCGGCCGGCTCCAGCCGGGAGAGCGTTCACAGCCTGATCCGCGAGTATCGGGAGGAAGGGAACCTGCAGGCGCGCGAGCGCCTCATCCAGCAGTACATGCCGCTCGTCAAGAGCCTGGCCCGGCGCCACAGCATGCGGGGCGAGCAGTATGAAGACCTCGTCCAGGTTGGCTGCATCGGGCTGATCAAGGCTGTCGACCGGTTCGACCCGCAACGGCGCGTGGAGTTCGGCGCCTTCGCGATCCCGAACGTCGCTGGCGAGATCAAGCGACATCTCCGCGACCGCGGCTGGCCGATCAGGATTCCGCGGCGGCTGCAGGAGCTGCGGCCCGGCCTGTGCGCCTGCTCCGCCGAACTCTCGGCCCGGCTCGAGCGGCCCGCGACGATCTCCGAGATTGCGGAGTCGTCGGGCGTCGCGGAGCCGGAGGTCGTCGCCGCGCTGGACACCGAGCGGCTGCAGTCCCCGGTCTCCCTATCGCAGCCGACGCCCGACGAGGACAAGGATGCCTATGCTGACCTCGAAGTGCTCGACGGGGGGTACGAGCGGGGTGAGCAGCGTGC
>Ga0066684_10000663_pt1 | contig 12348 bp, 11 predicted proteins | sample GraSoiAngelo_133_FD_62301 | JGI IMG/M metagenome (GOLD analysis project Ga0066684, IMG submission 62301) | Grasslands soil microbial communities from the Angelo Coastal Reserve, California, USA - 14_0929_05_20cm | ecosystem: Environmental > Terrestrial > Soil > Grasslands | place: USA... | reverse complement strand
CATCAAATTGGGCACGCGACGATGGTCGATGTTTGGATTGGGATGGCGCTGCCACTTGTGTGGATACACGCCAAAGTTCCCGACCATGTCCTCGTGAACTTCTTTCTGCAGGTCAATGCCGACTGCGCGATAGATCCGGATAATTTCGTCCGTGCAGACTCCGGTACCCTCGGGCACATCACCGCCCGGGTATGAGATTCGTGCGTAATCGGAAACATACCGGACAGAGTGGTGAGTACGCTCAATAGCCGCCGCAATCAATTTGTGAGTGAATTCAACGTGAGACGCGTTGCGGAGAATTTGCGCGTGAGCACAAATCGCTAAGGCAACGAGTAACAGCATGCCCCATCTGTTCCTCAATGCGAATGCTCTTCCTGCACCGGAATCACGCAGCCGTGCGCCACTTCGCACACCGCGTGCTCAAACTGGATGGTCGTGTGATTAATGCTGAAATCGTGGTGCAGGCATTGTTTCACGTCACGCAGGATTCGTTCGCTCGCTGACGGTGGGATATCAGCGATTGAAATGTGGCAGGAAAGCGCGCTGGTCTCAGACCCGATGCTCCACACGTGCAGGTCGTGAACGTCGTTGACGCCATCAATCTGCCGTATAGCGGCTTCGACATGGTCAAGCTTCATTCCGCGTGGCGTCCCTTCGAGCAGGATGTTGAGCGTCTCGCGCATGATGCCGAAGCTTGACCACAGGATCAGCGCGCCGATCGCGAGCGAGAGGGCAGGATCGATCCAGGTTTGACCCGTGGTCAGAATCGCCCAGCCGCCGCCGATTACAGCTGCGGTCGAAAGCGTGTCCCCAATTTCGTGCAGCAGCGCGCTGCGGACATTTACGTCGCGGTCGGTCCGGTATAGCATCAACGCGATCGCGCCGTTCATAATCACGCCGGCTGCAGCCACCCACATCATCGTTCCCGCGTGTACCGACTGCGGCTGCTGAATGCGCTTTACGCCTTCGTAAAAAATGAGAAACGAAATGATCACCAGTGTGGCGGCGTTTACGAGCGCGGCTAAAACTCCAGCCCGGTGATAACCGTAGGTGTGCGTCGCGCTCGGCGGACGGGATTGCAAATACACCGCGACCAGAGAGAGCAGCAGAGCAACGAAATCCGTGAGGTTGTGCCCGGCCTCAGAGAGCAGTGCCAGGGAATGCGCTTTCATTCCGGCTACTACCAGCAGCACGATGTAAGCGGCGGTTACACCCAGCGAGACGCGCAAGACGCGCGATGTCCGCTCAGTTCCGACATGGGAATGGACATGCACGCTTCTAGTCTAAGGACGGAGGGAATGGGATTCAAGGCAGCAGTCGGGGACATCATCCAGCACATGTCATTCCGAAGATCTTAATATCTGACGAACCTGCTTTTCACGGGAGTGAACGAAAGAGCAGGTTCCTCACCGCTGAAGCGGTTCGGAATGACAGGTGTTTTTTGGTCTTTGCTGAGTATTGACGCTTTACTGCCTGAGTCCCATCCATTTTTCTGAGACCACGATAGAGTTGCCAGGGTTTTGTGGATCGTAGCGCACCGAAGTAGGCAATCCCAATCGACACGAGTGCAGATTGATCCACTGTCGCAGATGCGTGACGTCTTGCGACGCCTCATAGGAAACGCCACCGACGTCGTACTGGAAGATCAACATGGTGGCTGCGGGATGGCCGTTGGGGACCACTTCCTGAACGTCAATGACCGTGCCATCGGTTATACGGCCAATCTGATTGAGCCAATCGCGGCGCTCGCGCTCGATCTCGGCCGCTGTTTTTTTCTTCCGGCCAAAAACCAAGTAAGCAGCAAAGATTGCTCCCGCCATGCCGGCGAGCACAGTGTAGAGACGGATAACTGACATTTTCGACTGAGACCCCAGGAATAAAGAGAACCGCTCAAGGAAGAGAATACGGCGAGAAATCCGGCGAGGGAAGATACTGTTCGGTTACGAAGGTGTAAAACTGCGTCGCGCATCGTTGGCCGTACGCAAACAGTTCGCAATCATCTTCGAAAGCCGCACCTCGAAACTCGAGGACAGCCGAGGGCGGCTGTCCCCGCGGGAACTACGTTACTGCAACGATTTCGGATCGGACAAATTCTTAGGCGATGCTTTTGCGAGTTCGGCGTCAAGGACGCTCGCCGCGGCTGGTCTTCCCACTTTGCCTTCGCGCAGGATTTCCTGTGCGGTGACCTTTTTCCCATACAGCTTTTCGTTCGCTCCGTTGTCAGGGCGTAAGGTCGAACCCTCCAGCGACACGCCGGCAAACAGTCCTCGGGAACGCGAGTAGGAAAGAATCTCGGCGCGCATCACAACGTCGGTGGCTGCAGTCGCCGTGCGGCCCTTCGGGCCTGCTGCTGCCGCGGCATCAGCTCCGAGTTTGACTTTGCTACTCATCAGAGACTGCGCGCCTCGCGGATTCATCACCAGGAGAACAAAATCGGTGGCTTGACCACCTAGTTGGAAGCCGATGTTTGCGCCTTCAAGCGCATACATGGCAGGGGCACCCCAAGACCCGGTAAAGTGTTCGCCGCTTCGGCAAACCATAACGCCACGGCCGAAACTACCGCCGATGCCGATAGCAGCCTTCAATACCGACGGAAGGACGATTACGCATTCAGCACGATCAAGAATATCCCTCGGAATATCGTCGGGTATGTCGAGGATCTCTTTGAGGACGACACCCGAATCCTTCACACGATTAACTTCTTTTTCATTACCGGCAGCGAAAGCCGGAACTGCGCAACTCAGAACCAGCAGGACAGACAAAAGTCTTTTCATCTTTTCATTCTCCTGAGAGGTTGTATGTGTGCCGCATCATTTTACTCTGCCTTGAGAACTCTGCTTTGGATGCGGAAGTCTGGCCTTGATGGACCGCAGCTATGACCGTTTGCGTGCTCCTTTTGTAACTTGGGAACTCTTGAAAAGACGCCTACAGTCAGGGCTGTAGCCAGAGTGCATGGTGGATAGTGACAAAAGTCTTCGGCAGCCCACGTGCATCTAATAAGTTGAGGTAGCCTCTGGCCGTGGCTAGTGGTGCAAATTTTGGATGGTTCAGGAATGAAGTACATAGGACTGATCATTTGTCTCGTTATGGGCCTGGGGCTTGCAACCCGCCAAGCCGGTGCCCAAACTCAGTCCTATGTGGCTCCGGGGCTGACGCTAACGTCCCCGTCTAACGCACTCATCGAGACTAACGACCCGGCATCAATCATCACTATTCAAAAACGGGTCGACGAAGTTAACGTTCTGTTCATCGCCACGAACAAGCATGGCAAGTTCGTTCGCGATCTACAGGCGCAGGACTTCAACGTTCTTGATGACCACAGGCCGCCGCAACAGATTGTTCGCTTCTCGCAACAGACGGATCTTCCGCTGGAACTAGGGCTGCTGATCGATACCAGCGGCTCGGTTCACAGTCGCTTTCAATTTGAACAGGAAGCCGCAATCGGATTTCTGCAACATACGATTCGTGCGCATTACGATCACGCCTTTGTGGAAGGCTTTAACACGCGTGGCCGCCTTGCCCAGGAATCAACCGATAACGTGACGCTGCTGGCAACGGGAATTGAGCACATGCAAAGTGGCGGTGGAACCGCCTTGTACGACGCGATCTATAACGCCTGCAAAGACCATTTGTTGAATGACAATTCCGACCGCCCCAAACGGCGCGCGATTATCGTGGTCAGTGACGGTGAAGATAATCAGAGCGAGCACAGCCGCGCTCAAGCCATTGAAATGGCGCAACGGGCGCAAGCAATTATCTATACGATTTCCACTGACGACAGCGGACTGATTCTGCGCGGCGACAAGATCCTTCAACAGTTGGCAGACTCGACCGGCGGTCGCGCCTTCTTCCCTTTCAAAATGAAGGACATCAAGAGCTCGTTTTCAGCCATTGAAGACGAACTGCGCAGTCAGTACATCATCTCTTATCACCCCGCAAATTTCGACGCTGACGGGCGATTCCGTTCCATAGAAATCACAGCTTTGAAGAAAGATCTTCAGGTCCGTGCCCGCAAGGGCTACTTCGCTCCGCGCCAGTAAACGGCGGCTTTCCCCATAGTGCTAAAATCGCATTAGAACTGCGCGTTTCATTACGCAAGCGCGAGTGTTTCGCGCGTTCTTTAGACAGGTAGTTTTTCGAATACGAAGACCTGATTGAATATGTCCCGACTCTATCGCATAGTTCTGCTGCTTACATTGTGTTCGGCCGCTTTGACTCTTGCGAATGCGCAGAAGCCAAGTAAGCCTGCCGTGAAAAAACCACAGAAACAAGTGGTCCAGCAGCAAACTCCGCCTCCGACACCGGCTCAAGCGCAGCCCGAGCCTCCTGCAACTCCTGAGCATGGACCGTCATCTCCGCCGGACGTTACTTTCAAAGGTGGGCAACTGACGATCACTGCACGCAATTCCACGCTTGGAGACGTGCTAAATGCCGTAAAACAGAAGACGGGTGCGGCCGTTGATATGCCTGCATCCTCGAGTGAACGCGTTGTCGGGCAATTTGGCCCTGGCGCTCCGCGCGATGTGATGGCGCAGCTCCTAAACGGATCGCACTACGACTATGTGCTGATGGGTTCGCCTGCGGATCCGGGCGCATTGAACAAGATCGTGCTGATGGCCAGGGCAAGTGGCCCTGAACCAGCGCCTGCCCCGCAGCAAAATCAGCCTTCGGCAGCGGGATTTCAGCCCGGCCTTCAAGTCGTCCCTCAGGTACCGACGGATCAAGCTGAAGATAACGCGGGCGAGATGCCTGCTGAGATGCAGCAAGCGCCGGAAGAGGAACAGCAGCAAGAACAGCCAGAGCAAGTGGAGCAGCCCGACCAGCCTTCCCCATCAGGCCAAGGCACTCCTACCGTCAAAACACCCGAGGAATTGTTGCGCGAGCTGCAACAGCAGCAACAACAACAGCAGCAGCAGCAAAATGGACAACAGCCGCCGCAGTGACAGCAGCACTAGATTTTTTGGAATGCTCAGCGGTAAGGTCGGGTTCTAGTCGCCGCTGGCGTGGCTTTGACTATGCACCAGAACGAGCGCGGGGCGCGGCTTCTGGGTACGGTGGGCGAAGGCGTGCAACAGGGCAAGAACACTTGTATAGGCGAGCGTGATTCCTAAGGCAACGGATCCCGCAACTGTAAAGGTCAGAACAGAAGCAACAAGCAGACTACCCAAGTTCGGCCCACTTTCCCGCGGGTCTTTTGCTTACAATCAGCGGCTGGCGACCAACGGATTGCTTTCCGGTTTACCTATCTCCTCGCTAACAGCGCTGGGCGAAGCAAAAAGGTTTGTACGTCCGGTGCGCTCTACTGTACCCGCGTTGACGCTTGCCGCTGTTTATAACTAAGATACGTGAGTAAAGCCGCGCACACCCACTCTCCAACATTTCTGTGGCCCCGTCCACGTTACGAAGGTAGTAGTGCTCGCTCAATTATGGCCATCAGGGAAATCACAGTAAGGGGCGCACGCCAGCACAACCTTAAGAATGTTGATGTTGTGATCCCTCGCAATACCCTGACCGTCATCACCGGGCTCAGCGGATCGGGCAAATCCTCGCTGGCGTTCGACACCATTTATGCGGAGGGGCAACGCCGTTACGTTGAAACGCTTTCCGCCTATGCCCGCCAGTTTCTGGATCAGATGGAGCGGCCGGATGTGGACTCGATCGACGGCCTGAGTCCCTCTATTTCCATCGAACAGAAAACCACCAGCCGCAGCCCACGTTCGACGGTGGGCACAATCACAGAAATCTACGACTACCTGCGGCTGCTGTATGCGTCGATTGGGGTTCCGCACTGCCCCAAGTGTGGTCGGGCGATTTCGCGGCAGAGCGCGTCGCAAATTGTCCAGCGCGTGATGGCGCTCAAGCCCGAAGACCGCGTCATGGTGCTCGCGCCAATTGTTCGCGGCCGCAAAGGCGAGTTTAAGCAGGAGATTGAAAAGCTTGCCCAGCATGGATTTACCCGCGCCCGCATTGATGGCGAGTTGGTCAATTTCGAAGACGAGATTGCGCTCGACAAGCGCAAGAACCACACCATCGAGGTGGTCATTGACCGGCTGCTGGTAAAACCCGGCATCGAGCAGCGGCTGGAAATGTCAGTTGGGTTGGCGATGAAGCTGGCCGGCGGATTGGTTCAAGTCGCAATCGTCGGCGGGGAGGAGCAGCTTTATTCTGAGCGGTTGGCCTGTCCCGACTGCGGCATTGACGTCCCCAAACTCGAGCCGCGGTCATTCTCATTCAACAGCACCTACGGAGCCTGCCCGGAGTGCCACGGCCTCGGCAGCACGTATGATTTCGATCCCGCCAAAGTTATTAATGATTGGTCGAAGCCGCTGCTTGACGGTGCGCTCGGGCCTGGCTCGGCTTCGCAGAATCTGATTAATCAGATCAAGATCGTCGCGGCAGCTTATGGCATTGATCTGAAAACGCCTTTCGAGAAGCTGCCGGAAAAAGTGCAGAACTTGTTCTTCTATGGCGAACCTGAAAAGCGTGGGAAGACAGGCTTCCTTGGAATCTTCGGATATCTGAAGAGTGCGCTCGATGACTCCAGTTCTGAGGGCTACAGCGACTGGCTGATGGAACACATGTCCGCTAGCGACTGTCCGGTGTGCCACGGCAAGCGACTCCGTCCCGAAAGTCTGGCTGTGCTCGTCGAAGGGATGTCAATTGCCGACTTCACAGCCATGCCGGTTGCGCGCTCACTCGAGAAAGCAAGAGCGATCAAGCTCACCGGACGTGATGAGCAAATTGCTGGACGCATTATGCACGAGATCGTCGAGCGCTTGCAGTTTCTGAATGCAGTCGGTCTCGGCTACATTTCGCTCGCCCGCTCCGCGGCAACGCTATCAGGCGGAGAAGGCCAGCGCATTCGCCTGGCCACACAGATTGGCTCGAAATTACGGGGCGTGCTCTACGTGCTTGATGAGCCCTCGATTGGGCTGCATCACCGCGATAACGGGCGTCTGCTGAACGCCCTCGAAGAGTTGCGTGATCTCGGCAATACCGTGCTGGTGGTCGAGCATGACGAAGAGACCATCCGCCGCGCCGACTACGTGGTTGATCTCGGTCCCGGTGCCGGTCGCCACGGCGGCGATGTCGTCGCCCACGGCACCCCTGACGAAATCATGCAGGCACCCGAATCACTCACCGGCGCGTACATTGCGGGCAAAGCAAAGATCGAGATGCGTCCCGAGCGCCGCCGCGTGAACGGCAATGCAATCGCTATTCTGGGGGCGCGCGAAAACAACCTGAAGAATGTGGATGCAACCTTCCCGCTAGGATTAATGAACGTTGTCACCGGCGTTTCGGGCTCGGGAAAATCCACGCTGGTCAATGACATCCTCTACCGTGCCCTCGCCAAAGCGCTTTACCGTTCCCGGGAGCATGCGGGAGAGCACAAAGCGATCTCCGGCGCGGAGAACATAGATAAAGTCATTCGCATTGATCAGTCGCCCATCGGTCGCACGCCGAGGTCGAATCCTGCAACTTACACTCAGGTGTTCACACACATTCGCGATCTCTACGCGATGTTGCCGGAATCCCGCGAACGCGGCTACAAGCCGGGACGTTTTTCATTCAATGTGAGCGGCGGGCGTTGCGAGGCCTGCCAGGGTGAAGGCCAGCGGCGGATTGAGATGAACTTTCTTCCCGACGTTTACGTTCTCTGCGAGATCTGTGGCGGGCGGCGTTACAACCAGGAAACACTGGCAGTGAAGTACAAAGGATATTCAATCGCCGACTTGCTTGAAACTCCAGTCTCCGAAGCCTTGCCGATTCTCGAGAACATTCCGCAGGTCAGGCAACGGCTTCAGACTCTTGTCGATGTCGGGCTCGGTTATCTCCACCTTGGTCAATCTGCCGTGACACTCTCCGGCGGCGAAGCGCAGCGGATCAAGCTGGCGCGCGAATTGAGCAAGCGCCAGACCGGACGCACTCTATATCTTCTGGATGAGCCCACGACCGGGCTGCACTTTGACGACGTTCGCAAGTTGCTCGACGTGTTACATCGCCTCACCGATCTCGGCAACACCATCATCATCATCGAACATAATTTGGACGTAATCCGAAACGCCGACTGGATCATTGATCTGGGCCCCGAAGGCGGAGAAGACGGGGGGCGAATCGTGGCCCAGGGCACCCCCGAGCAGGTGGCGAAAAACAAGAAATCGTACACCGGGCAGGCACTGGCGGACTACTTCGCCGCAATCCGCAGCCATGTACCGCTTGAATCAGTGTCTTAGTTGGAAACGGGGCACAATGGATAGGCGCTTTCGTGTAAATTCAACTTATGTCGTCGGAAGCACAAACGTCTGAAATAACCGTCCCTTTTTCTGAGCACCCGCATCCTGCGTTGCAGGAGAATCCGCCGTGGACGGGCTGGGACATTCTCTACATCATTATGGTGATGTTTGCCAGCCTGCTGATCTGCCTGATCGGAATCACGATTGTTGTTAAGCGGCTGGGATATCCGCATGTCGCGTTTTTTCAGGTGATGAGTTTCCCTCTGGTCGCGTTTACGGCGCAAATGTGTTCGTACGTGGTGACCCTTGGTTTCATGTTCACGACCGCGACGCACCGTGGTGGGACTAGATTCGGGTCCGCAGTCCGCTGGAATTGGCCCCGTTCATGGGCCGCATACCTGGGCCTGGGACTCGCATTCGCGATTGGCTTGCAAGTTCTGGCCAAATTCCTTCCCATGCCCAAAGAAATCCCCATGGAGGCCTTCTTTAAAACTGCGCTCCGGGCCTGGATTCTCTCTATTGCCGCTATGACGTTCGTGCCGTTGATGGAAGAATTATTCTTCCGCGGATTTCTCTATCCGGTGGTGGCTCGGCGTTTAGGCGTCATATTCGCCGTGCTGTTTACGGCGGTAAGTTTTACGGCCATCCACGTCCCGCAGTTGGCCGATCCTCACATGCCGCTCTCCGCTTCGTGGGGAGCCGTGCTGCTCATCTTCATTATTGGGCTGGCGCTTACGGTGGTCAGGGCACTCAAGAAATCTGTCGCGGCCGGCGTTCTCATTCACATGGCATATAACGGCGTTACCTCACTTGCCGCCATTGTGGTGACCGGCGGGTTCAGGCATCTCGATCGCCTCTCGAACTAAACAGCTCTGCTACTCTATACATTCATGCTGTCACCTCGCCAGGAACTGCTTCGTCTGCTTGCGACCAAGTCGTTCCGTCTCGGCCAATTCAAACTGGCTTCCGGCGGCACTAGCGACTACTACATTGATTGCCGAACAACGACGCTGGATGCGCGCGGCGCACAGTTGACCGGCCAGGTTTTTCTGGACGAGATTCGCGCGCGAGGCTGGAATGCGCGGGCAATCGGCGGGTTGACGATGGGAGCCGACCCCATCGTGGTCGCGGTTGCGGTCGTAAGTGGCAAGTTAAACGGATTTCTGGTCCGCAAAGCCGAGAAGCAGCACGGCACCGCGCAGCGCATTGAAGGTTTCCGCGAAAGAGGGACTCGCGTGGTCATTGTGGACGACGTATGTACTACCGGTGGATCGACGATTCAGGCAACCGAAGCCGCGCGCGAGTTCGGATTCGAAGTGGTTGGCGTGATGTGCCTGGTGGAGCGCGAAGAAGCAGGTGGAAGATCTCACGTGGAGAAAGCTGCTGCGCCTGCGCCGTTTGTGACTGTGTTTACGGCGAATGATGTTAGGAGAGAGCATATTGCAATTAGCTCGAAGTCCGTCGTTGGTCATTCGTCGTAAGTGGTTGCCAGAGATCAAAATACCCACCCTGTCGCAAAGAACATAGCAAGGTGGGGCAACCGCGGTTTGTTTGTACAGCACGGCCGGGAAGGGCACGGCTTCAGCCGTACCGAAGAGCGTCTCATGTTGAAAGGCTTTAGCCGCTGAGATTTTGCCGAGAACCGAGGCCGAAAACGTTTGCGCACGATATGCGACGGACGACGCAAGACGAGATTTTCAATAATTCAATTCCTCAATGATTCAATGACTCAATCTCTATGATCCAAACTCTCGAATGGACTGACCAGGGCGTACGCTTCCTTGACCAGACGAAGCTGCCGACCGAAGAAACTTACGTCAACTGCACAACGTACCAGGAAGTCGCAGACGTGATCCGCAACATGGTCGTGCGCGGAGCGCCGGCAATCGGCGTTGCGGCCGCACTGGGCATCGCTCTCGGCGTCAAGAACTCGAAAGCTGAAACTGTCAATGATCTGAAACGCGACTTCGACCAGATTTGCGGCGTGATCGGCAAGACGCGGCCGACTGCCGTGAATCTATTCTGGGCCATCCGCCGGATGCAAGCGAAGTTCGAGACATTGCGCGCGCGGACCGTTGCGCAGATCAAACAGGCAATCATCGAAGAAGCGCAGCATATGCACGCAGAGGACATCGCCATCAATCAGGCGATGGGACGCCATGGCGCTGCGCTCATGCCCGCGAGCGGCAGCGTGCTTACGCACTGCAACGCCGGCGCGCTGGCAACCGCTGGGTACGGCACGGCGCTCGGAGTAATTCGCGCTGCGGTCGAGGCGGGCAAGAAAATTCATGTTTATGCTGACGAGACGCGCCCGTTTCTGCAAGGCTCCCGCCTGACAGCGTGGGAACTGGTGAAAGACGGCATCCCGACGACGGTGATCTCGGACAACATGTCGGGCGCGATGATGCGTCAGGGAAAAATTGCAGCAGTGATTGTCGGCGCGGACCGCATTGCCGCGAACGGCGATGTCGCTAACAAAATTGGTACCTATACGGTTGCGGTGCTGGCAAAAGAACACGGCATCCCGTTCTACGTTGCCGCCCCGATTTCTACGGTTGATCTCGAAACTCCCGACGGGAGCAAAATTCCTATCGAGCAGCGCAATCCTTTAGAAGTCACGACGATAGCTGGGAAACGTATGACGCCGGAGGGCGTGCAGATCGAGAACCCTGCATTCGATGTGACTCCGGCGAAGTACGTCACCGCGATAGTCACTGAACGAGGAATCGCGAAAGCACCGTATGGGGAATCGTTAGCAGGGATGGTGCGGAGAAAAGGATCACCAGTCTGCCACTCCGGCGTGAGCCACACAGCTGTCCGTCTAGAGTGACTTCATCAACTTGAGATATCTTTGTTCTTCCTCCGCCTCTCCAAGGTAGTGGCAAGTGCGTGACGCTCGATGATATATGTTTTTTCGCAATTCGCGGTCAATCGCCGATTCCGGAAGTTGCAAAGCAGATTCCAGTTGATATTTTGCTTGTGCAAAAGCGCGATCCCTGAAATATAAAAATGCCCAGCCGATACCGGGCGCTGGCTTCATGTTCATTGCTCACGCCTAGTTGTATTGCGCGCAGTAAAGCCTCTTTCGCGGATGCTGGTTGGGACGTATCTTGATAACAAATGCCCATATAAAAGTACACAAGGTGCGGATCCGAATCCTTGGTGAACGAGGCGGCCTCTTTGAGGATGGGCAAGGCCTCCGCGTATCTCCGCAAGCTCGTTAATGCGAAGCCACGCCTTTCCTGGAGATCCTCATAAAGATCTCTGTTTCTTGGATCGCGCAGTTCCTCGTGGTTCGACTGCAATACCTTCTCAAACTTAAACTCCTTGTTCGAGATTGCCCAGTTATATCGTCATGCAGGCATCACCGAAGTCCACGATCATGCGAACGAAATTGTTTTGCATAGGCAGGACGCGGATTTCACGCATGACCTCTCGTGCTTCATTTAATTTGCCGATTTGGCAATAGCACTTGTGTTCGTTGATCAGTACTCCCGCTTTTTCGTCGGCGTGCTCAACCTCTTCTGCGATAGCGTGGAATTCCTGAGCCGCGTCCTCATTGCGTCCCGCCTTCCACAGCTTGTTCGCGTTTTCGAATCGTGTCCAGTCCATCAGAAAATGATCATCACCAGAACAACGCTTACATCACCATCCCATTTTCGCCCTTCATCCGTTCTGCCTGGAAGTGAGTAATAAGCGCATCAATGACGGGCTGGAGTTTGCCATCCATAATTTCGGGCAACTGATGAATGGTGAGTCCAATGCGATGATCGGTGACGCGGTTCTGTGGGAAGTTGTAAGTGCGAACCTTCTCGCTGCGGTCGCCGCTGCCCACCATAGACTTCCGTTCTTTTGCCAGCGCCTCCTGCTGCTTCTGCATCTCGATCTCATACAGCCGCGAGCGCAACACCCGCATGCCTTTCTCGCGGTTCTTGATCTGCGACTTCTCATCCTGGCAACTGACGACCGTGTTGGTAGGAATATGAGTGATGCGCACAGCCGAATACGTTGTATTGACAGACTGCCCGCCGGGCCCTGATGAACAGAAGGTGTCAATGCGCAGGTCTTTGGCTTCGATTTTGATGTCAACATCCTCAGCTTCCGGCAGCACGGC
>Ga0066684_10000658_pt1 | contig 12381 bp, 8 predicted proteins | sample GraSoiAngelo_133_FD_62301 | JGI IMG/M metagenome (GOLD analysis project Ga0066684, IMG submission 62301) | Grasslands soil microbial communities from the Angelo Coastal Reserve, California, USA - 14_0929_05_20cm | ecosystem: Environmental > Terrestrial > Soil > Grasslands | place: USA... | reverse complement strand
TGGCATCCTGCAGAGCATCATGACGCCGCCGCTGAAGTTGAAAGACGCGATTACCTCACGCGTGAAAATCATGTCGAAGCTCGACATCAGCGAAAAGCGGCTGCCGCAAGACGGTCGCATCATGCTGAAGATGAACATTGGCGGTCGCAAAAAGCAGCTCGACTTCCGCGTTAGCACGCTGCCGACTCTCTGGGGCGAGAAAATCGTGCTTCGGTTGCTCGATAAAGAGAACCTACGGCTCGACATGACAAAGTTGGGTTTTGAACCGGAGTCTCTGGTCAAGTTTGAGAAAGCCATTTTGAAGCCGTATGGCATGGTGCTGGTTACGGGACCAACGGGATCAGGTAAGACAAATACTCTGTATTCATCCATTGCGCGTCTGAACACGCCTGATACCAACATTATGACCGCCGAAGATCCTGTCGAGTTTCAACTCCAGGGCGTTAACCAAGTGCAGATGAAAGAACAAATCGGCTTGAACTTCGCGGCCGCCCTACGCGCATTTTTGCGGCAAGACCCGAACATCATTCTGGTGGGCGAAATTCGAGATTTTGAGACTGCGGAAATCGCCATTAAAGCTGCGCTCACCGGTCACTTAGTTCTTTCGACGCTGCACACCAATGGCGCGCCTGAAACGATTACTCGTCTCATGAACATGGGTATTGAGCCATTTCTGGTTGCAACTTCCGTTCACCTGATTTGCGCGCAACGGTTAGTGCGACGCATCTGCAAGGATTGTGCCGAAGTTGTGGACGTGCCGGTCCAGGCATTAATCGAAGAAGGCTACGCGCCGGAAGAAGCCAAGAGCGTGAAGATTCAAAAAGGCAAGGGGTGCGGGACCTGCAACAACACCGGATACAAGGGCCGCACCGGTTTGTACGAAGTAATGGAAGTTGATGATGAGATCAGAGAATTGGTCCTGGTCGGCGCCTCTGCTTTGGAACTGAAAAAGAAGGCGATCGAACGGGGAATGCTCACCCTACGCCGCAGTGGGCTGATCAAGGTTGCTGCCGGCTGGACGACGCTGGAAGAAGTAGCTCGCGAAACTATTCACTGAGGTTCAGGAAGGGAAGAGAACACTATGTCGCTCTCGTTAAGTGATCTGTTGAAACGATTAATGGAGATGTCCGGAAGCGATCTCCACATCACCACCAACTCACCGCCGCAAATTCGTGTACACGGACACCTGGTGCCACTCGACCTGCCGCAGATGACGCCGGCAGACACCAAGCAACTGGCGTATAGCGTGATGACGGACGCGCAGAAGCATCGCTTCGAGGAAAGTCTGGAGCTCGACTTCTCTTTCGGTTTGAAAGGCCTGGCACGATTCCGTGCCAATGTCTTCAACCAGCGTGGCGCGACCTCGGCTGTGTTCCGACTCATTCCCTTCGAGATCAAATCCTTCAACCAGCTCGGGCTGCCGCCAGTGGTGAGCAAACTCTGCGATAAGCCACGTGGGCTAGTACTGGTTACCGGGCCTACGGGATCCGGCAAATCAACCACGCTTGCAGCCATGATCGACAAGATCAATACGGAGAGACACGACCACATCCTCACCATCGAGGACCCGATTGAGTTCGTCCACATGAATAAGAACTGCGTGGTCAACCAGCGCGAGCTGCACGCGGATACCAAGAGTTTCACTGATGCCCTGCGCGCCGCGCTTCGTGAAGATCCCGATGTCGTGTTGATCGGTGAAATGCGTGACTTAGAGACGATTGAGTCCGCCTTGCGCATCGCTGAAACCGGTCACCTCACTTTCGGCACGTTGCACACCAACTCGGCGTCATCGACCATCAACCGAATCATCGACGTGTTTCCGGCACACCAGCAGCCGCAGATTCGCGCGCAACTATCGCTCGTGCTGGAAGGCATCATGTGCCAAAGCCTTCTGCCAAAATCCGACGGAAAAGGCCGGGCAATGTGCATGGAGATCATGGTTCCGAATGCCGCCATCCGCAACCTCGTCCGCGAAGACAAAATTCACCAGATTTATTCGGCGATGCAAACCGGACAGGACAAATTCGGGATGCAAACATTCAACCAGGCGTTGGCGACTGCATATTTAGAGAAGCAGATCACTATCGAGATGGCATTATCGCGTTCCAGTAATCAGGATGAGCTAAACGAAATGATTAGCCGGGGCGCAACTCTGAACCGTAACCAACCTGGAGCAATGGCCAAAAGTGCTGCCCCAGGCAGGCGTTAAGTTTTGAGTCGAGATTCGTAACGAAGTGACACCTGAAACGCGCAAGAGCGCGTTCCAGCAGAGACAAAGGGTCGTAAGGAGAGGCTAACCATGCCAGTTTTTACATTTTCGGGAAAAAATGCAGGGGGTGAAAAGGTGAGCGGTGAACGCTCCGCCCCCAACAAGCAGGTGCTGCAATCTCAACTTCGCCGCGAGCGCATCACGCCGAGCGCCATTCGCGAAAAGGGCAAAGAATTCGCCCTGCCGACATTCGGGTCCGGCAAGGTGAAGGTGAAGGAGATCGCTATCTTCTTCCGCCAGTTCTCCGTAATGATTGACGCCGGTCTTCCGCTTGTACAGTGCTTGGAAATTCTGGCGGCCAACCAGGAAAACCCTGCCTTCCAGAAGACGTTAACCGGAGTTCGGACCACAGTGGAGGGTGGCGCAACTCTTGCCAACGCCATGAAGCAATACCCGAAAGTGTTCGATGATCTGACCACGAACATGATCGAGGCGGGAGAAACGGGTGGCATTCTTGACGTGATCCTGCAACGCTTGGCGATTTACGTCGAAAAGGCAGTCAAACTTAAATCGGCAGTGAAGTCGGCGTTGATTTACCCGGTCTCGGTCGTCTCGCTGGCAGTGCTGATCGTAGCCGCACTGTTGAAGTGGGTGGTGCCGATCTTTTCCAATCTGTTCGTGGGTCTTGGCGTAGCGCTTCCACTTCCGACCCGAATTGTCATGGGGCTCAGTGCGTTTGTCGGCCAATTCTGGTGGTTCTTCATCGTGGGTGCCGTCGGCCTGGTGGTGGGAATTAAGCAGATCCGCAAAGATCCTCGCGGAAAATACTACTTCGATTTCATGCTGCTCAAGATGCCGATCGTCGGCGTACTGCTGCGCAAAATTGCGGTGGCTCGCTTTACGCGAACGTTGGGGACATTGATCACGTCCGGTGTGCCTATTCTTGAAGGCTTGAGTATCACCGCACGGACTTCCGGCAATGCGGTGCTGGAAGAAGCGCTCATGAAAGTCCGGAAAGCGATTGAGGAAGGACGCACCATTGTCGATCCTCTGCGTGAGTCAGGAGTCTTCCCGAATATGGTGACGCAGATGATCGGCGTGGGCGAAGCCACCGGCGCCATGGACGCTATGCTCCAAAAGATTGCCGACTTTTATGAAGACGAAGTCGACGCCGCGACCAAGGACATGCTGGCCATGCTGGAACCGGTCATCATCGGCCTGTTGGGCGTCATGATCGGCGGCATCGTTATTTCGCTCTACATGCCGCTGTTCTCGATGATTGCAAAGCTGGCTGGCTAAAGACGATCGCCAAGCGGGCCGCAGGCAAGCGGCCCGCCCAGGCGAATCCAGGATCCAAATGCAACCCATGTTTGACGAGCGGCAGTGGCTGGCGTGGCTGGTCAAGGTCCGCATCATCATCCTCACCTTTTTGTTGGGGATCGAACTCGCAATCGCGCGGCTCACGCCGAATCCGCTTCCGCTGCGCCTGTTCATCGATGTCATCCTGCTGTGGTACACCATCTCCATCTTCTATTTAGTATTGCTTTCCTTCTGGCAAGAATACCGAATTCAATCACTGCTGCAGGTGCTCACCGATCTGGGGCTGGTTACGCTCGTGGTCTACGCGACAGGGGGAGTGGACAGTTCTCTGAATTTCCTCTATCCGCTCGTCATTATCGTCGCCTCCATGCTGTTGCCACGGAGGTGGGCCTACCTTACAGCCGCTTCGGCATTCATTCTTTATGGCAGCGTTCTTGAGCTGACGTATTTCGGCATTATCCCTTCGTACTCAACGACCCATCCCCACATACGTTTGTTGCAAGCAATCATTCTGATTAACTTGGTCGCTTACTTCGCCGTGGCCTACTTAACCGGATTGTTGGCGGCGAAGCTGCGTCAGGTGGATGTGAAGTTGAAGTACGCGAGGGGAGCGCTAAAAAACCTACAAGCTCTGCACGAGAACATTATTCAATCCATCAGCGGCGGTCTGATTACGACCGGGCTCGACGGTCACATAACTCTGGTGAATACGGCGGCGAAGAAGCTGCTGGCAAGTTCAGACCGTGAACTTTGGGGACAGCCGGTTGAGAAGCTCTTTCTTGACCCCCTGCCGAACCCAGATTTCGAATCGGCGCACGGCGAAGTACGATTCATAGCGCCCAATGGCTTTCGCAAGAGCTTTCGCGTAACGGCCGCACCGCTGACGATTCCCGACCGCGGCGCGATTGGACACGTCTATACGCTGGATGACCTGACCGAGATCCGCCGGTTGGAGCGTGACTTGCGAATGCAGGATCGCCTTGCTGCCGTGGGACGTCTGGCAGCCGCGATCGCCCACGAAATTCGCAACCCTCTGACCTCGATTGCCGGATCGGTCAGTATGTTGTCGGGAATTCCCGATCTGAGCGAAGAGCATCGCCAGTTGCTGCAGATTGTGACCCGCGAATCGGAGCGGCTCAACGGAATCATTACGGATTTTCTGGCTTATTCCCGAGGCAAACAGTATCAATTTTCGAAGGTCGACCTGCTCCCATTGCTCGAGGACACTCTCACGCTCCTCGAAAATCGTCTAGTTTCGCAGAATGCCGGTATTCGTATCGAGCGCCGTTTTGCTGCGCGGGAAGCCCTGGCTTTGGCCGACGGTGACAAGATTAAGCAGGTGTTCTGGAATTTTTGCGAGAACGCCGTAAGAGCGATGCGCGATGGTGGAACCCTGACTGTGTCTGTGGACCCGATTGGGGAAGACTGGCAAATCAACTTCGCCGATACCGGGAGCGGAATGAGTCCCCAGATAGTAGAGAAAGTATTTGAGCCTTTTCAATCGAATTTCGAAGGTGGTACAGGCCTGGGTCTAGCCATTGTCTATCAGATCGTGCAAGCGCACGAAGGCAAGGTTTGGGCCCGATCCAAGCTGGGGCAGGGAAGCGTGTTTGTTCTCCGTCTGCGCCGCATAGGCGCCGCAGAGCCGGTCACCATGGACCCAATGGACACGCCGGCCCTGGCCGCTGCCGCAACTGCAACCAAAAGTACCGCCGTAGGAGGCAGAGCCCGTGGCTAACATCCTGGTTTGCGACGACGAGCGCTCAATTTGCCAGATGCTGGACATCGCCTTGCGGCGCGAGGGCTACAAGGTCGAGACTGTCAACTCAGGCGAAGATGCAAAGAAGAAGCTCGATAGCGCCATCTTCGACGTCGTCGTAACAGATATCAAGATGCCGCAAACCAGCGGCATCGAGGTGCTGCGCTATGCGCACCAGGTCTCGCCTGATTCAGCCGTGATCCTCATAACAGCGGTTGACGACTACGAGGCCGCTGTACAGGCCGTGAAAGCCGGCGGGGCCACGGACTACATCCGCAAATCTCCTGGGCTGGTGGACGAAATCAAATTGGCCATCAAGCGGGCGCTGGAGAAGATAGCCCTCAGCCGCCAGAATTTTGCCTTCAAACGTGATGCCGCCACCCGCAATTCCCTCGACAACATCGTGGGCGCGAGCCCCGCAATGGAGAAGCTGAAGCAAACCATTCGGACGGTTGCTTCCACTCAAAGCACAATCCTTATCTATGGCGAAAGCGGCACGGGTAAGGAACTGGTTGCACGCGCCGTGCACGTTTGCTCGCCTCGGGCGGCCGAACCGTTCGTTTCCATCAACTGTGGCGCTTTTCCGGAGACACTTTTGGAAAGCGAGCTCTTCGGTTATGTGAAAGGCGCATTCACTGGCGCGAATCAGAACAAGCGCGGATTGTTTGAAGTCGCAGATCAGGGAACCATCTTCCTCGATGAGATCAGCGAGATGACATTGACTATGCAGGTCAAACTCTTGCGCGTGCTGCAAGAGCGCTGCGTCCGGCCAATTGGCGGGAGCGATGAAATTGCGATCGATGTGCGGGTGATTGCAGCGACCAATCGCGATCTCGACAGGCTGGTTGCGGAGAATGTGTTTCGCGAAGATCTGTATTACCGTTTAAACGTAATTCCAGTCTGCGTGCCGCCCCTGCGCGAGCGTCGAGAGGACGTTCCTCTTCTCGTTAATCATTTTTTGAAGAAGTACGCGCCGGGGGCAGGGAAGAGCATCTCGCGGGTGAACTCCTATTCGCTGGATGCGCTATGCGGATATGATTGGCCCGGTAACGTCCGCCAGCTCGAAAATACAATCGAGCGGGCCGTCGCGCTTGAAACTGGAGAAGAGTTGCGTGCCGAGCTGCCGATTGAGCGTCCAAAAACACGAGCCGCGGCGGCCGGAGTGGGCGGCGTTTCTGTAGGAGGAGTTTTGCCCGATGGCGTCGATATGGAGAAATATGTCGCTGACATCGAGCGCTCACTGCTGCAAAGCGCGTTGGCCCAATCCAACGGTGTACAAACCCGCGCCGCCGATTTGTTAAAAGTCTCCTACCGATCCTTCAGACATTTGATGAAGAAGTACGACCTGTAAGGCGCCCATTATAATAGTTGTTTTCTTTGCTCTAGTATCGCGTGCCAAAACTTCGCGCCATAAGTTAGAAACGATTTGAAAGGGCGGCGCGTCTTCAGGCGCCCATACCGCGAAACTGCGGGTCGCCACACTAGCCCCAAAAACCTTCGATGACGGCGCTTATACTACGATAGGGCCATGCGCTACATCTTCGGATTCCTCTGGAACGCGACTCGTGGTCACCGCCTCACGCCCTGGCGCAGCCCTTATCTTCTTTGGCGAGTGGAGACCTACTGCGGCGTGAAAATGCAGCAGATCGGATTCCTGGAATTTTGGGAATTCGTGCTGCGCGAGCGCAGCCACCTATGGCGATTTCTAAGATGGACGGCAGAGATGGAACGCTATGCCCATCCCAGGTTGAAAAATCCGTGAGCTTCGCATAACTGTGAGCCGGAGGACGTGTCTTCCTCCGGCTCAAATGCCTTCACTGCTGGCGTAAGCCCGTCATTGGTTCCGGAATGCTAAAGGTCTTCGAGCCAACTCCAACCCCGCCTTCACAGGTATTTGGCGGATACGTACACACAGTGCCGTTGCCCTGGCATCCTCCACCCCAGAACATATACCCGAGCATGCCGTTCGAGGTTCCCGCGCCATTTGGAGGAACGTTCTCCACGAAGTTGGCAGCGGTGCTTTGATCCGAGGCGCTGAAATTCGTGCAGTTAGCAATCGGTGAATTCCCAACCACCCAGAGGCTTCCCGTCAGTTTGGCGGGAGCGAGGGGCGGTACTGAGCCGGATAGCCCACTGATGTGCTGCTGCCATCCATTCTCCAAAGCGCCTACGCTGGTCTTCTGCGAGGCCACCATGGCATTGGCATAGTCCAGCACGGGATTGTTGGTGGTGAGCCAATTCGTCGTAGCGTAGTTGGCTAGTGCAGTCAGATAGGTGTCGCCGTCTCCCAAATCGATGGTCAGCCGCGCCGCGAAGTTACTGCCCGTTGCATCGTACGGCACGACAGAACGGTAAGCGCTTACGAATTGTTGCAGCCCGGTCAGATTTGGGTTGCTGCTTTTCTCGTAATCAATTTCCATCCCGACATTGAATTGCTTGGCCGCGTTCGCAGCGTTGATGCCTAGCTGCGTGGGATTGCTCCCGAGTGCTTTGTCCCAATTTTTGGTATAGCTGAATCCGCCGATCGACATCATCACCCGCACACCCTTACTTTGAAAGTAATTGACCACTGGTGTGGTCATACCAATTGGAATTCCGTTCACGTCGCCCGAATCTGTTGTGAGATTCATCAGCTTCACCGGATTGACGAAGCTCAACACGACGACATTCACCGAGGGATGACCGTCGCCTCGATCAATGATCCAGTGATTATTAGTGTCGAAAAGCGTCATCTCCGGCACAGATGCCCAGCTGCATGCGTCCGTGTAGCAATGCCACAGGCCGTAGACCTGCATCTGGGCGTTCAATCTTGAAAATGTCAGCAATATTCCCAACAGGACAAAGCACTTCACACCGCTTTTGAGCGACAGAGGTTGTAGCTTCATATCCTGCCTCCTGAATCTGTAAACGTAGCGCCGGCATCTTGCCGGCTGTCCGGGCGGGCGACTCGCCCGCATGTAGCGCCGGCATCCTGCCGGCTGTCTAGGGGGCGATTCGCTCGCCCATTATGCCTCTTACAAGCTCACGGTGTGCCCGACGGCGCGCCCGCAACCTCCCAGGCGAACGCCAGCGGTGATGACGCGGTCAGGTCTATCGCCGGCTCGACTGTTGAATACGACTGCACAAAGTCCTTGTACACGGCTTTAGTGTTGTTGAACTGCGCAAAGACATCGACGCCGTTCGGAGGACAGGCCACCATCCCAGATAGCGTGCCCTTGGCTGCGAAGGAATTCGGCCCTTCCACCGCCGCGCCGGAGAGAAACGGAGGCCCATTCGGCGGCATTGGAACCAGATTGGTCACTTGATGCTGCATGCAAAGCGGAAATGTGCTCCCATTGTTAACGATCAGAGATGTCCCCCAGGCATTAGCGCCAAGGATGTTGCCAAGCTGACGGTTGGCATAATCTGCGGCGGCAATTCCCCCGTTCAGAGCCGGCCCGTTGAGGAAGGCATATTCAGCCGCCATGACACCCAGACCCGCACCATGGGAGGTTGTGTCATATGTCGCCCACGGGAAACCGAACCCAAAGGGATCCGTGCCGCTCTGAGCGATGGCCTTGTTCAACTGCTTTTGCAGATCCGCAACCAGAGCGGTCTGGTTCGTTTCCAGACCAGTGCCACCCGGATTGCCTGCCAATGCCAGCGCGCGGTAAAGCTCGAAGTGCGCCAGCCCGCTGACATCGTAAAGGTTGAGCGTATCAGCGGCATCATTTGGTCCGGTGATGTAAGCGTTTGCCCAGTGCGCTGCTTGTTGCAAATAGTACGACGCAGGGTGAGGACCGGCTGGGCAGCTGGTGCCGCATCCCTGCAGAGCGAAATAAAGTTCCGTGGCGCCCAGTTCCAAATCATCGCGCCATTCCGACTCTGGATAAAAACTGAAAGGGATCACTGTCAGCAGATTTCCGCTAGGCGCGGTGTTCGCCAAGTCGAAGATGTGCTCGGCAGACGCCAGGCACTGATTCGCATAAACCGTGTTGCTGGTCTGATATTCGTGATAGCAGAGGGCAAGATCGGCTGCCAATCTTCCCGCCAGATTCGGGCTGATCAGCGCGTTTGCGACCACTTGGCCAGACGAGTTCACCGATGCCGGACTGATAAAAACCGGCCTATGACAAATATAACGATAAAGCGACGTACACCCGCCGTACGTGTCATCCGCCTGCGGCAGGCGCCAGATGTCATGATCGCTGATGGTCTTCCCGTTGCCGTTGCCGATGCCGACCTGATAATAGAGAACTTTGTTATTGTCGTCCCACATGTGCTGTAGCCAGTCGAGCCCGAACTTTGCCTCGGCAGTGAAATTGGATGAACCCGCTGCCATCTGGTTAGGAAAGTCCCGAACGCCGACGAGCAACAGCGCCACGGTATAGCTGGTTGTCTGTACAAACTTCAAATAATCACCTGCGTCCCACCAGCCGCCTGATGCGTCGATTACCGTTGCCGGCGATACCGGTGTAAGGTCGCCCGAGAACCGGCCGTTATTGTTTGTCGAGGGCGTGATATAGACACTGGCACTTTGGTCGTTGACATGGCCCGCAGCCGTGCGTAGCGGACTGGCGATGAAATTGGGTCCATCGCGTTCGTTCTGGTAAAAGAAGAGTGAGTTGGCGAGCGGCGTGGAATAAACGTTTGCGGCTGAGTCGATCTTAAATGTAGGAGAGGACGCCGCGATTGGACCACTGACCGTAATCGTGTAAGTACCAGCGGCGGTCACGGTTGAAAAGTCCAAAGCATAGACATCGGGATAGCTGCCGCTCCAGGAACCAAGATTGGCGCCGATCGCGGCGGGCCCGAATACAGTAGTGCCGCTGGAATTCTTAACCACGAACGTCGCGCCGGCCTCCGATCCTGAAGCCATCAGGTAAGCGCGTTTGGATCCATTTGCCGGATATCCGACCTGGTTGACGCGCACGAACGCTGCCGCGTGAGAGATCGCGGGAAGAAGCAGGGTGAATGAGAGGACGATCGGAATATTCAGCAGTGACGAGGCCTGAGTGCGAAAGACTTTCATATTTCCCCCTTTCAGTGGTGGGTTGAAGACTAGGGGTCGATACAGTTACTCGCCCGCGCAGGCGAGCCTATTGAATGGTTTCAATAAAACGGATGAATGCTCCTACCGAATGTGGCTGTTTGTCAATACAGAGAACAAGGTAGGACTTCTGAGGATTTCACAGATTGGCTGGGACTAGAGAGTAAAAAGATCCCGCCCATCCCGGAATTCATAACCCACAAGACCAGATCGGAGAGTTAGCTGCCGTTCGACGCCGCGACGGCACCTTCGATCACCAGGCTCACTTCGCTGCCCTTGCCAGTCCCTAGAACTTGTGCCGCGGAACCTCGATTGGCAGCGATTTCCAGATACCCCATGCTGCCGAGAATCCCAAAGACGGATCCCGGAGCTCCCTGGGCATAATTAGTGTGCATTTCGTTTATCTCCCGCTTGCCGACAGTGATTCTGAACGTCGGCGGCTCAGGCTGGAAAAGTGCGGGGACATCCTGCGGAGTGATGTTGGTCACCAGATTGCCGAAACGATCGACCTTGAGAACTACGCCACGGAGAGTGTTGCCATCAGCCGGTTTGGGTTTGGGCGGATTGAAGCGAACGAAATCGTTGATCTCCTCCCCGAACTTTTCAGGATCAACCCCTTTGGCGAGATAGGCGGTAATCGGAGCAAATATATCGCGGCCATGAAACGTGCTGCTGACCGGCTGCAGGTAGTAATGCTCCGCTGTGACATGGCGCACGTGCAAGCGCTCCTCGCGCCCGTACACCAGTGAGAGCACGCCATTGTCGGGCGCGACAAAGTGATGCCGTTCGCTGCTCACCACGATCGGCCGCCGGGCTGTTCCCACTCCCGGATCAACAACAACCAGGTGCACCGTCCCCGCCGGAAAATATGAGTAAGCCTGAGCGATGGTGAGCGCGCCATCCAGCACGTCGAAAGCTTGGACGGAATGGCAGATGTCTACAATTTCAACATCGGGAGCGATATCAAGAATCACCCCCTTAATAGTTCCGACGAAATGATCGTTGAGACCAAAGTCGGTGGTTAGCGTGACAATGGGCCGATGCGCCAAGGCTTTCCTCGCGGCAGACACCAATATTTTCTCCGGAATGCTGAAAGTAACCTGCCGCGAAGGCCGGCGTCAAGACACGGAGGTAATGGAAGATAAACGTAGCAATGAATTTCACGCTGTGTAGCTCAGTGTCTTCCAAGCGTCGAAGCCGCCCGTAAGATTGGCGATGTCGCGAAACCCAGCGCGCCGCAGAATGCTGGTCGCGATCGAGCTGCGGTAGCCGCCCTTGCAATGGACCACGAGCAGTTTGTCGCGGTCGAGCTCCGCGGTCCGATCCGGCAATTGACCCAAGGGAATCCGTACCGAGTTCTCCATGGCGCCGGCCGCGACTTCACCAGGCTCTCGGACATCGAGCACCGCAATGTGGTTCTTCTCCCGTTCCAGCAGCTCGGTAAACTCCTGCACCGATATCTGCGGGATGTAATCCAGCTCGTAGCCGGCCGCAATCCAGCCGGTAATGCCGTCTTCGAGGTATGCCTGCACGTTCTCGATGCCGACGCGCGCTAATCGCAGCTGTGATTCCCGTAGATGATCCGCGTCTTCTCCGACCAGGATGATGCGCTTGTCCAGTCCCAAAATCCGGGCAGCCCAGGACGCGTATTGCCCGGAGAGGCCGATATGAATGGACCCCGGAACATGCGCCACCGCAAACTGCATGGCCGGACGCGTATCAAGCACGATTGCGCCTTCCGCTCGCAGGCGGAAGACCTCGGGCGCGCGTACCGGCACTGGCGGCGGAATCCGGTCGAGCGCTGTAGCGCCTTGCCGGTTCAACTCCACGTCGCGGCCGAAGTACTCGGGGCGAGGCGGCATTCCGTCCGTTAGGAGGCGGATGAACTCCTCGCAGGTGCCCGCCTGAAGGGCATAATTGCTGCGGCGTTCTTTCCCGATAGTGGATGAGCGTTCGGCACTCATCTGCCGCCCGCAAAGCGATCCGGCCCCATGCGCGGGAAATATCTCCGTCTCGTCCGGAAACTTGAGCAGCTTGTCGTGCAAGCTGTGGTAGAGCATGGCG
>Ga0066684_10000651_pt1 | contig 12423 bp, 10 predicted proteins | sample GraSoiAngelo_133_FD_62301 | JGI IMG/M metagenome (GOLD analysis project Ga0066684, IMG submission 62301) | Grasslands soil microbial communities from the Angelo Coastal Reserve, California, USA - 14_0929_05_20cm | ecosystem: Environmental > Terrestrial > Soil > Grasslands | place: USA... | reverse complement strand
CGTACCAGTGTGCCACAGGTACAACCGTGCTGGGACTCCACTATAGGCCAGACACTCCCAAGTTACTTCTCGGGTTTCAATTGTCACGCGAAGCTAATTGCATGACTCACGAAAAACTGGTCGCGCGCGCAGTGGCGTGGCTACGCGGCTATGGATGTGGCGTCGTTCTTTCGGAACAAAGTTGTTCTAGCGGCGAAACTCCAGACGCGATCGGCTGGAAGCGCGCCAGTCATTCGGTGATTGTTGAATGCAAGATCTCGCGGGCCGATTTTTTAGCGGATCGCGAGAAGCCCTTCCGTCGAAAGCCGGAAATTGGTATGGGCTGCGAACGCTATTATCTGACTTTGGCAGAGTTATTAAAGCCAGACGAATTGCCTTCTGGGTGGGGCTTGCTGGAATTGCGAGGAAGGGAAGTGCAGCGGGTATTCCCGGCACAGGAGAAGATGCGTTCAGCGCGAGGCTTCCGCTACGAAATGAACCTTCTACTCGCAAGTTTGCGACGCGTCGAGGTTCGAATCGAGCCGCAGTCGATTACCGATTTTCTCAAGTGGAAGAACAGAATGGCGGAATATAACCGCGGCAGTTTGCCGGAGGGGATTGTGGCGCTCGGGGAAGAGGCAAACGGATTCCTGGTCAGGTCAAGTGGAGGAGATTAGCTAGTTGAAACCCACAGCTCTCCCGGTGTTCTCTAATATCCGGATTTCACTCAGCCTTGCACTCGGGGCATATTAGCCTCATCCAAGCACTTTTACCTGGAAATACTGGCGGATTCCAACAACGTTGGAGAACATCCGCGTGAGTTTGCCTTCCGAAGAGAAGAACAAGATTAGGTAGCGATCGCGAAGCGGATCGAGCCGGGAGATGTCATCCGTCCACCGCTCCACAAAGTAAATATAGGCAAGAGTTCAAGGTTACTCGCAGAAAATCCCAGCGGCACTGTACTGAAGAGTACAGAGAGTTCATGGCAGCCGATTCAAAAGGCGAGTACTTGAACCGAGTGTTCAAACCTCGAGGATATCGGTATCTGATTCTGAAGAAAGCAACTTGGGCCTAGAAGCAAATTCGCAACAGGCCAAGCCCCGAGGGACGCAAGTTGAGAGCCGCACGAAGCGCCAGCTGGGTGAGAGCACAAGGACTTCTGGCAGGGACACCACACAGATGCTTCCTTTTTCAAAACGCATCAATTCCGGTTACGCTCTGTCCAATGATCAGCGTGTGGATGTCATGGGTGCCCTCGTAGGTTTTCACGGACTCTAGGTTCGCCATGTGGCGAAAGATGGGGTATTCGTCGGCCACGCCGTTCGCGCCCAGTATGTCGCGCGACATCCGGGCGCATTCGAGCGCCATCCAGACGTTGTTTCGTTTGGCCATTGAGATGTGCTGGTGTTTGAGTTTGTCTTCGTCCTTCAGTCGGCCAACCTGCAGCACCAGCAGTTGCGCCTTGGTGATCTCGGAGATCATCCAAGCTAGCTTTTCCTGGACAAGTTGTCGCGAGGCAATCGGCTGATCGTGGAATTGCTTGCGGAATTGCGAATACTGCAGAGCACAGTCGTAGCAGGCCATCGCCGCGCCCACGGCCCCCCACGCAATTCCATACCGTGCTTGGTTCAGACACATCAAGGGAGATTTCAGGCCGCCTGACTTCGGCAGCAGGTTCGACGCGGGCACATGAACGTCTTGCAGCGAAAGGGAAGATGTCACAGACGCCCGCAGGGACCACTTGCCGTGGATATCTTCGGCGCGGAAGCCGGGACGGTCGGTTTCGACCAGAAATCCGCGAATGCTGCTGGCGTCGTTGGGGTCGCCGGAGTCATCCGTCTTTGCCCAAATCACGGCGACATCGGCAATCGAGCCTGACGTGATCCACATCTTCTCGCCATTGAGCACATACTCGTTACCAACTTTCCGCGCGCGAGTTCTCATACCGCCGGGGTTTGAGCCGAAGTCGGGCTCAGTCAACCCGAAGCAGCCGAGCTTCTCGCCCTTTTGCATCGCCGGAAGCCAGGTGTTTTTCTGCTCGTCGCTGCCAAAGGCATGAATGGGATACATCACCAGCGCCGACTGCACGCTGACAAACGACCGCACGCCGGAGTCGCCGCGCTCTAGTTCCTGCGTGACCAAGCCATACTCCACGTTCGACATGCCAGCGCAGCCGTAGCCCTTCAGGCTGGCACCGAAGAATCCCAGTTCGCCCATCGGCTTAACCAGTTCGCGTGGAAATCGTCCGGCGCGATTGCACTCTTCAATTATCGGAATGAGATTGTCTTCGATGAATTTGCGAGCGGTGTCGCGGACCAGCCGCTCGTCGTCATTGAGCAGAGTGTCGAACTCAATGAAATCTACGCCGCGGAATTTGAGGGCCATTAGAAAAGCTCGTTTCTGTTTCCGGTACTCGTGTGGCGCGGACATTCTTGTCCGCGCACTTCCACGCAATTTGATCAGCTGATTGCAAACGCGGTCGGACAAGAATGTCCGACCCACATGGCAACGTGCAAGGAAACGTTTGACCTTAGCAGAGGCCCGAGAACCCGGTCAAACCTGTGGTAGTGCACCACGCGAGCCCTCGTCCAGGGAACTGTTGCCTGCACCTGCTTTACAACTCTTTTACGAGAATTGGACGGAGGAACACGGCAGAACGCATCTATACTTGTACGGCCCTCAATGCGCTTGCAATCGACATTCCGGCGAATTGCAAAAGCCGTCGTTCCTACCATTATCTGCGCGATCTTGCCCGCAGGAGCATTCGCATCCGATCTTGCGTTTTCGGTGCCTCCTCTCGATCGCGGCTTCCAGCTTCTCTACAACCTCGATTTCGATCACGCGCACAACATCTTCGCGCAATGGGAGCAGAACCACCCTGATGATCCGATGGGACCGACCGCCGACGCCGCCGGGTTGCTGTTTTCTGAATTTCACCGGCTAGGGGTGCTGGAGTCGCAGTTTTTCGAACTTGACAAGCGATTTGAGAACCGGCCAAAGCTGAGTCCAGATCCCCAAGTGCGTGCACGTTTTCAGGCGGCGATTGGTCTCGCTGAAAAAATCGCGCGGGTGCGGCTGGCCAAGAATTCAAAGGATGAGCCCGCGCTTTTTTCACTGACTCTGGTCAACGGTCTGCAAGCGGACTACGCTGCATTGATTGAGAAACGTAATCTCGCCTCGCTGCACTATACCAAAGAGGCTAGTGGGTGGGCGGACCAGACCCTGGCCGTCAATCCTCAATGCTACGATGCCCACATCGCGGGCGGCATCAGTAAGTATCTGGTAGGCAGCATGGCGGCGCCGATTCGCTGGTTGGTGCGCCTAGGTGGAGTTGCGGGCGACAAGCAGGAGGGCGTGAAAGAGCTGAAGCTGGTCGCCGATCGCGGGCATTATCTCGCGCCTTTTGCCAATATTCTGCTGGCAATTGCTTATGTCCGCGACCACGACAAGAAACATGCCCGCGAGTTGCTGGCGTCTTTGCGCGATGAGTTTCCCGCGAATCCCCTATTCGCCCAGGAAATTGCAAAGCTGGATGCCGTCCACTAGAAAGTCTGCTTCAGCTTCTGGGAGCTGTATTGACTCTGACTCAGAATCCTAAAGCCCTGACGCCTGCTGCCGATTTTCATACTCCTTTAACAATTTCGCGCTAGATTCGGTCTGAGATTCGAGCGAAGCATCTGCTTTATACTGGTGTTCGGCAGCGCCGCCCGGTGCGGTCAACGCTTGCCAACTCTGCCGCATCTCCTTCGATTTCCATCATGGCCCGCGCTACGGTTGACAATCCGGCCTACTACATCAATCGCGAGCTTTCGTGGCTGCAATTCAACCGCCGTGTGCTCGAAGAGGCGCAGGATGAAGCTAACCCCGTTCTCGAACGGCTGAAATTTCTTTCCATCAGCGCCAGCAATCTCGACGAATTTTTTGAGGTACGCGTTGCCGGGCTGGTCCAGCAGATTGAGGATGGCTACACGGAAGCTGGTCCCGATGGGCTGACGCTCGTCGAGGAGCGCGACCTCGTCTCTGACGAACTTCATCAATTTGTCGGTGATCAATACCGCTGCTGGAACGAACAGCTGCGCCCGCAACTCTCAGAAAAGAGCATTCGTGTTCTCGGACTCCATGAACTGGACGATAACGCCCGCGCCTTTGTGCAGGATTATTGTGAGCGCGAACTCGATCTGCTGCTCACGCCAGTTACTGTTGATCCGGCGCATCCGTTTCCGCGAGTGATCAACAAAGCTTTGTGCGTGGCGTTTTTGCTGCGCCGCCGCCGCCGCTCGTCGCTTACCTACACCGGAGTGGTGACCGTTCCTCGATCGTTGCCGCGATTGGTTCGCCTACCGTCTGAAGGCACTACGGATTTTATTTTTCTTGCCGATCTCGTCGCCTTTCATGCCTCGCGCATGTACAACGGTTATGACATCATTTCCTCCGCCGCATTTCGCGTCACGCGAAACAGCAATCTTTATCTCGCGGAAGAAGAGTCGCGCAACCTGCTTGAGTCGGTGCGTACTGAACTGCACAACCGCCGCAAGGGCGATGCCGTGCGCATGGAGATCGAAGCCGACGCTGATCCGGAAATCATCGAACGCCTGCGCAGCAACTTCGGTCTGGAACCGTGGCAGGTTTTCCGCATGGATGGCCCGGTTAACCTCTCCCGGCTTTTCAATATTTACGAGCAAGCCGATCGCCCTGATCTAAAGTACAAGTCTTTTGCACCGCGCGAACTGCGGCTTACCGCGAAATCTCAGGACTTATTCGAAGAACTCCGGCGCCACGATGTTCTACTGCACCATCCGTTTGATTCGTTCGACGCGGTGGTTTCGTTCATCGAGTCCGCAGCAGAAGATCCAAATGTGTTATCGATCAAACAGACGCTCTACCGTACCAGCGAAAATTCGGCCATCGTGCGGGCTCTTATCGATGCGGCGGCAAAGAAAGAGGTCACCGCCGTCGTGGAATTAAAGGCGCGCTTTGACGAAGCTTCAAACATCCGCTGGGCGCGCGCTCTCGAAGACGCAGGCGTGCAGGTCTTCCATGGACTCGTCGGCTTGAAAACACACTGCAAATTGTCGCTTCTTGTGCGTAGAGATCCCGATGGAGTCTCGCGGCGTTATGCCCATTTAGGCACGGGAAACTATAACGCGACCACTGCCCGCATCTATACGGATCTGAGTTTGATGACGGCAGACCCGCAGATCACCGGTGCCGTGCATGATGTCTTCAGTTTTCTCACCGCATATGCTGAGCACTCCGACTACGGTCCGCTGATGGTTTCGCCGGTAAACATTGCCGAGCACAGCCTCGATTTGATCGCCCGCGAGGCCGATCACGCACGCTTGGGCAGACCGGCGCATATTATCGCGAAGATGAACGCGCTGCTCGACAAGAACGTGATTGCCGCGTTGTACCGCGCATCGCAGGCGGGAGTTGAAATTGACCTGCTTGTGCGCGGCATGTGCGCCTTGCGTCCGGGTGTTAGAGGAATCAGCGACCGCATTCGCGTGCGCAGCATCGTCGGCAGATTTCTCGAGCATAGCCGCATATTTTATTTTGCGAATGGCGGAGATGAAGAAGTTTATTTGGCCAGCGCCGACTGGATGCCGCGCAATCTTTATGAACGTGTCGAAGTGATGTTCCCGGTGAAGGACCCCATGTTACGCAACCGGGTTCGGCACGAGATTCTCGATGCGTACCTTGCTGATACCGTCAAAGCGCGGGTGCTGCGCAAGGATGGTTCGTATGTACGCGCCTGGCAGGCTGCCGGGAAAAGGAAAATACCTGTTCCCGGATTCAGCGCGCAGGACTTTCTCGTTGCGCTCGCCGAAGGGAAGCAGACCATCGAAGCTATCCCGGGTGTACCCGAGCCCAAACCGCGCCGTATCGCCGCACGAAAGGAACGTAAAGTCTCATGATCCTGTACATGGTCCGCCACGCGAGCGCCGGAGAGAGCATGAGCAATCCGAAAAAAGATGAAAAGCGTCCGCTCGACGCTGACGGCATCGAGCAGTGCGGAATCATCGGACGCGCTTTGGCCGCACTCAATGTACAGCCGGAAGCAATCATCTCCAGCCCGCTCAAGCGAGCAACCCAAACCGCTTCATTGATCGGGAACGAACTGGGTTTCGAAGGCAAGCTGCAACTGGATCCTGCTATGCGGCCGGAAGCGCCCTTCGCCGATTTTCGCCGGATGCTGGAAAAATACTCAAGGCAAGAAGCAATAATGGTGGTGGGCCATAATCCCAGCATCACCGAATTCCTGGCGCGCATCATCACCAAGTCCGGAAGCGAGGCACTGATTGAATTCAAGAAGGGCGCTGTCGCGCGCGTCGAAACTATCCGTCATGCTGCCCGATTGAATTGGTTTCTGACGCCGAAAATGGCCCGCGCAATTCAGGCCGCTGCCGCGGCCTCTGCCGAAAGATCGCAGCCGAAGACGGCGCGGAAATAAGCTTTCTCCTTTTCGACCGCCCACAGCTCCAAATCCACGCTCATCGGATGTTTCGGAACCAGGACGATGTCTACCGAGGTATCGTGGATGCGCACCCGAATCGTTTTTAGGGCGCCACTCCGTCCCAGGTTGAGCGCCCAGGCAAGCCGCAGCAGCAGGGAAGCCTTGGCAATGTGCTTCTGGTCAGAAGGTGGGAGCGATTTGATCGGAGCGTCCCCGGCCGACGGTCTCGACTTTCCCAGGTATCGTGCGATGGCTGCAATCAGCTTTCTTTGTTGGAGTGTGTAGCCCAGGACTTCTGAGTGCGAAATGATGTAGTAGGCGTGCCGGTGCCTACCCGTACGATTCACGTAATCTCCCACTTCGCACAGCATCGCTGCGGCCGCAATCCATTCTTTGTATTCCGGAGGCAAGCGATGAATGCGGCGCAAGTCCGCGAACAACTGGAGCGCTGAGTCGCGCACGCGAATTGCGTGATCCAGATTCACGCGATAGTGCGCCACTGCCGAGAGAATCGAGTCCTGCCGTTCCGATTCGATCTGCCGCCCTGAGCGCGTTGCGCGGTCATACTCGGCGGACATTTGCGCAAGCAGTCCATCGCGGAGTCCGAGTGGAGAATAACGGAATCCGCCCAGTTTGCAGCGATCAAGCAGGCCGGCAAAAACCGCAGCTCCAGCAATGACAATCTCGGCCCGCCGGGGACCAATGCCGGTTATTTGTTTGCGGTCTTCCAATCCAAGACGGCTGAGCATCTTCGCGATCCGGCGCATTTGCACATGTGTCACCGTCATGGCGCGCTGGCTCTTCGTCCGATACATCGCATGAGCGACGGCAGCCAGCGCCTCGGCTGTGCCGGATGTGGCGATGATTATGTTCGGTTTGGCGTGGCTGATACGCTCGGCACTTCGCCGTATTTCGCGATCAATGAGGCTGCGCAGTTGCCTCAACTCAGATTTTCGTGGCGGATCATGATGCAGGAAATCGTTGGTCAAACGCACGGCACCCAGCGGAAGACTGACGGTCTCCTGAATATGTCCTTTCTTGGATATAGTCAGCTCGCAGCTTCCGCCCCCCAGATCGATCATCAGTACCGGAGAAGAACGAACACGCAGCGTCGAAGTGAGGCCAAGATGAATCAAACGGGCCTCTTCGACACCTGAAATGATCTCAACACTCCAACCGGTCGCTGACCGAACCCACTCGAGAAATGCACGCGAATTGCGTGCGTCACGCAACGCACTGGTCGCAACCACACGTACCGAATCCGCGCCGGCCCGCTGCGCAGCCCGATGAAAACGCCGCAGAACCTTCACAGTCAGTGCGATGGCTTCAGGCGACAGAAATCCGCTCCGGAAAACAGACTCTCCCAGGCGCGTCACTTCACGGTCTTCGTGCATTTCAACTAGTCGGTGTGCCACCAGGCGGGAGATCTTTAGGCGAACAGAGTTCGATCCAATGTCAACGGCGGCGAAGGTGGGCATGTAGCAGACAGTTTACAGGGGCGATGGAAGAGTTGAGATCAAGCTGCGGCGACGTGAACGCTCGCTGGTGCTGATTGTGGCTTTGGTTCAAGAGGCGCAAGAGCCCGCTGATCGAGTTCAGATAGTGCCTTGAGGGCATTTTGCAGGGCGCTTCCTGCGCGACGAAATCTTGCGTGATTAATATTTTCCAATGCAGAAACCAGGGATGAGTCGTGGACTCCGCCGAACAACCTCTGCGCACGCTCAGTCAGCTTCAACACGTCATGCCATCGCCCGATTTCATCCTGCGCTTTCTTCAATTCCTCAACAAAAAACTCCGCATCTTGCGAGTCGGAAGAAAGCTCAGCGAGGTATCGTGCGTGCTTGGCAGAAGTTCGGTGTGCATGAAGAGTTTTCTCGTTCAGCGCGCCCTGTCCCAGTTTCGGCAAACGCGAGAACGCCAGCTTCAAAGGGTCAACTTCAGCGAGGTTCGTCTCCGCCTTAGCCTTGCGCAGACGCTTGCGCAACTTACGCATGACGGCCCGATCCAAGCTCCTGGCGAATTTCTTGGACTGCTTCTGTTGTTCGCCCGTAAGCGTCTCCAGCAACAGTGCCCGATGGTTTTGCCGGTCCGGAATCTTCAGTTCTTTAAGGAACGCGATTTGCACATCTAGATCTCGGACTTCCCCGGCTTTCCTGCGAAGTTTCGAAAGCAGTTTCAGCAGCTTGCGAGTGTTGCCATTTTGCGGTGACAAATTTGCAGCTAGGACTTCCACGCGTCGGCTATTCGTACGGAACCGGTGCACATTTTCGGGCTTGGCATCCTTCGACACTCGGGTGATCTGGCGTGTCAAACGATCAAACACTAGACGGACTTGCGGTTGAACAGCAGCGCGGTTTGAGAGTTGCTGTGGGTCAGTTGTTCTCATCAGTAACAGTGTGGGAGACAGCAGTAGCCGAGAATGAAGTTGTCTTCGTGCTCGAGTCACGGTGATTGTAACACTGTGTTAACAATCCATCGAGAGCAGTTAGATTCTGTAACGAAAGACATGGTTGCTCCTTGTAAATGAACGAATTAGCGAAAATGTTTAAGGTGTCACATTCGCTACGCGCTCGGAGCTCTCTGCGAATGAGAACGCGTTGGAAACATTGGGATACGGTTTCCCCCCAACTTCAACGTAGGGATAAATGAAGTAGTTGAGCAGATCGCCTTGCTGCGCCGGACTCAGTTTCAAGTCTCGACCCACAGTGAACTGAATGCGATCGGCATCGTGCGCGCCGAAGAAGTAGTCCTTCTTGACTGGATTTTTCCATGCCTCGGAGATATCGACGGGAATCCATCCGTGCTGAGGATCGAAGAATTCTGCCCAACAGTGATATCCAGCGATATCGGACGAGGCTTTGTTGGCCGGTAACGGAAATCCTATTTCGAACCGTGCCGGAATTTTTTCCGAGCGTGCCATCGAGATGAAGAGCGAATGGAAATCAGTGCAGTTGCCCTTCTTAGCATCGCAGGCGTACAGCACATCACCGCGTCCCCAACCGGTCCCGCTCTTGTCGTATTTCATATTGTCAAAAACATAGTCGTAAAGGGCACGTGCTTTATCCAGGGTTGAGGATTTTCCCGCAGTAATTTTCGCAGCCAACTCCGCAGGCAGTCCGCTGATCGGGACTAACTTGTCGGGTCCGAGAAACTCCTTGCTCTCCTTCCCGCTCAAGGAAACATCTTGAAGGCGCGGACGACTGATTCCGAGCGTGAGATGTTCGTGTCGCACGACGTCGTACACGAGTTCGAAATGCAGATCGCTCGCCTTCGCTTTGCTGGTTTCGGCGTAGTACATCTCGTTACCGAAACGCGATTCACGCGTCTTCTTCAAATCCAAGTCACCTTTGGCCGAGACAACGCGAATTTCCTGATAAGGATCAGAATGGGCTTGCGGGAACCACACGCGCACGTGCTCACCGGTCGGGACATCTTTAATCGTGAAGGCGTAATGAAAAGTGAAGTGTCGAATACTCTGTGCCGAGGCGAGAGTACTTAGGCCAAAAATAGCAGCGAGTGCAAACTTGCGCAGCATTGTCTTTCTCCTGTCTGAGTGGTTGCGGTTGGTGACCACACATGGTGCTCAGGAGAGTCGGTTCAAGTGAAGCCGTGCGATACCCCTCGCATCTCGAAGATAGATTATCGCGTATTCACTTAGGATTCGGGAACCTATCATGGACGTGACGAACTTAGTCGAACCGACGCTTATCTTGCGCTTCCTTCCATTAGAATGACCGAATGTCTGTCGTGGTCCAATGCCGTGACTTGCGCAAGACGTACGAAGGCAAGGTCAAGGTTGAAGCGGTTCGAGGGCTGAGTCTGGAGATTCGCGCCGGGGAATGTTTCGGCTTACTTGGGCCAAATGGCGCAGGCAAAACCACGACCATCGAAATTCTTGAGGGCCTGCTTGAACCAACTTCCGGCGAGGTAACCATTCTTGGCTGCTCCTGGAAAACGAATGCCCGCGCAATTCGCGAGCAGATCGGCATCTCATTACAGGAGACGAGGCTCTCCGAGAAATTGACAGTCAGGGAGACAATTGAACTTTTCGCTAGCTTTTACCGCCAGCCGCAGCCGGCGGAAGAAGTGCTGGCAGCATTGCAGCTCACCGAAAAAAGCAATGCGCAGGTGGGAGACCTTTCTGGAGGACAGAAACAACGTCTGGCGGTGGCAACGGCGCTAGTCGCCTCGCCAAAAATCCTGTTTCTCGATGAACCAACGACCGGCCTCGATCCGCAGAGTCGCCGTCAACTTTGGGAAATAATTCGCAAGTTTCAGCAGGGCGGCGGCACTGTCCTGCTAACAACGCACTACATGGACGAGGCCGAGCGTCTTTGTGATCGAATTGCGATTGTTGATAACGGGCAAATTATTGCCGAGGGAACACCTGCCGAGTTGATTGAGAAACTCGGGGGACATCACATGGTTGAATTCGCGCTATCGGGCAATTCGCATGGTGACAGTACGGCGTGGCGATCACTCCCTGGAGTTGAGTCCGTGCGCGATGAAGATGGGAGAGTGTGCCTCAGCGTCCGCGAGCCGCACCGGACTATTCCGGCGCTGCTCGAACAAGTTGATCGATTTTCCGCGCAACTGGAACATCTCACGACGCGCCAGGCGAGTCTTGAGGATGTGTTCGTGAATTTGACTGGCCGGCATTTGCGCGAGGAGTAGTTCGAAACCATGAGCATCGCCCAACAGACCCCATTCAAAGGGCCGCCTCAATCGGCACCGACTCCATCGGCAGCGCCCCATAACGGCCGCTGGTCCGGCTTCCGGCACCTGCTCAGTGCCCGCATGCTTGAAATGGCACGGGAAAGAGAAATCATCTTCTGGATATTCGTTTTTCCGCTGCTCCTGGCTTTGGGTCTGGGGTTCGCGTTTCGTAACAAGCCGGCGGACAGGACGACCATTGCCATCGCCGCCGGACCGGAAGCGCAGAATACCCTATCGCTGATGCAGAATTCAGCCGCGCATGCGTCAATTCGGGCTGAGATTGTGGATCAGGCGCGAGCGAAAGATGGACTTCGACTTGGCAAGTTTGACTTGGTCATCGAGCCACTCGCACCCGGACGGGTCCAGTACGATTTCGACCCCGCGCGTCCCGAAAGTGTGCTTTCGCACGCTGAAGTTGATCAGGCATTGCAATCGGCAGCGGGACGCAAGGACATTTTAACCACGAACGTATTCACGTCGAGCGAACCGGGTTCCCGCTATATCGATTTCTTGATCCCTGGCCTGCTAGGTATGAATCTGATGAACTCCGGCATGTGGGGCATCGGGTTTGCGCTTGTCGATATGCGTCAGCGAAAGCTGCTGAAACGATTTGTCGCAACGCCGTTGCGCCGCAGTGATTTTCTAATGGCCCTCGCCAGCAGCCGTCTGATCCTGATGGTCATTGAAGTTGGCCTTCTCCTCAGTTTTGGCGCTCTGATATTTCACATTCGCGTCGTTGGATCGGTCCTGGCAATTTTGCTCATCGGCGCGATTGGTGCGGTTTCGTTTGGCGGCTTGGGACTGCTTACCGCCAGCCGCGCCCGCAAAATTGAGAGTGTAAGCGGATTGATCAACATCGTCATGATGCCGATGTGGATCTTCTCCGGCGTATTCTTTTCCTACGAGCGGTTTCCCGCCTCCGCGCAGGTCTTTATTAAAGCCCTGCCGTTGACTGCGCTGAACGATGCTCTGCGCGCCACCATCCTCGAAGGCTCAAGCCTCGCTTCCCAAGGTGGAAGACTGCTGGTCTTGGCATTATGGGGCGGGATTTCTTTCGCGCTCGCTCTTCGCTGGTTCCGCTGGAGTTAATCGGGCAACCAGGAACGAGCCATCAGCAACCAACCTCCTCACTGCTTTCGCCAGCGTCAAAATGGACAACAATGGAACGCTTCCTGTTACAGCCGTTCAAGTTTTCGGCTGGTTTACGCACAACTCGAAGTGTACTTTCAGTTGAGCTTTCCTCTTTTATACGTGCTAGACTCCGACTCGTGATC
>Ga0066684_10000650_pt1 | contig 12424 bp, 7 predicted proteins | sample GraSoiAngelo_133_FD_62301 | JGI IMG/M metagenome (GOLD analysis project Ga0066684, IMG submission 62301) | Grasslands soil microbial communities from the Angelo Coastal Reserve, California, USA - 14_0929_05_20cm | ecosystem: Environmental > Terrestrial > Soil > Grasslands | place: USA... | reverse complement strand
CAACAGCAAGCTCATCGGAAACATCGAGACCGATCCGGAACTGCGGCCTGGCGCAATCGTACTCGAGCAACACGGGCCAAGATTGTTCACGACCAATGCACTTGGCAGTCAAATCATCGTTGTCGATCGAAAAAAACGGAAGATCCTCGCGAAATGGCCTCTTCCCAATGCCGAGAGAAGTGGCACGGTTGCATTGGATGAAGCCGGCCATCGGCTATTTGTTGGCATGCGGAACCCCTCGCGGGTGATTGTCCTCGACTCCGATACAGGCAAAGAAATTACGAACTTCACAACGGTCTCCGGCATTGATCGCCTGCTTTACGATCCCAATAAGAAGCGGATCTATGCAACAGGCTCTGCTAAGACGGGAGAGCATGAAGGATCGATTCAAGCTTATCGGCAGGTCGATGCGGATCACTACGAGCCCATCGCGAGAATCCCGACGGGTCCTGATGGCGGCACCTCGTTACTGGTTCAGCAGACTGGAACGCTGTACGTGGCCCTCCCACGATTTGGCGACAAGGATGCCGAGATACGCGTTTATTCGACTGCCGCTGACGCAAGCAAGATTGCGACGGGGATCGGGTCTCCCAGGCTCCGAAAGTAACGGCTCGACAGCATATTTCGAGGGGCGCCAGAGGTGCGTGACTCTGAAGTTCCTGCGCGCTCCAGCGTGCTTCGTCTAAATAGCCTTCTCTCAGTATCGCCAACCTTAAAAGAAATTAATTGGATTGTTCGAGACCTTCGGCACTATTATGCCGCCCGTTTGCGTTCTGCTGCAGAACCGCACCTGACGGGCGGACATATTCATGAATTCTGACGGAAGCACCAGGCCTAATCCGTTCCGCAAATCGCTGTGGCAGAAAGAAGAAAAATGAGACTCCCACATTGCCGTGTTTTCGTCGCATCTGCGTGCGCGTTGTTGCTGCTCTGCGGTTCAATTCGGATAGTTGCGCAAGTCACTGGCGGCACAATTCTGGGCACCATCATCGATACCAGTGGCGCGGTCGTTCCAAAAGCAACTGTCACCGTCAAGAACCAAGCCACCGACCTCAGCCGTATAGTCTCGACCAATCAGGACGGGCTATACCGAGCACCTAATCTCCTTCCCGGGAAATACGAGATCAGTGTCTCCGCCACTGGATTTGCAACCGCTGTCCGCAACGATGTCACGGTTGATGTCGGCCAAGAGTTGCAGATTGATCTTCAGCTACGTGTGGGCCACGCGACTGAAACTGTTCAGGTGACTGGGGAGCAGTCCGGCGTCACAACGACCACTGCGACTATTAGCGCAATAGTGAGCGGCACCGAAATGCGTGAACTCCCACTTAATGGCCGTGACTGGGCTTCGCTCGCCACACTCGAGCCCGGAGTTGCGCCAGTGCGAACTCAGATGCCGCTCGCCTCCGGAGCGAATGATCGCACTATCCGAGGGATTGGCTCGCAACTCACCGTCGGTGGAACGCGCCCGCAGCAGAACAACTATCGTCTAGACGGTATAAGCATTAATGACTCTTCCAATGGAGCGCCAGGCAGCGTACTTGGTGCGAACCTCGGCGTAGATGCCATTCAGGAGTTCTCGGTCATCACCAACAATCCTTCCGCCGAGTATGGCCGTAGCTCAGGTGGGATCGTGAACGCAATCACACGGTCGGGCAGCAATAGACTTCATGGTTCTGCTTTTGAATTCTTACGCAACAGTGCACTGGATGCGCGTAACTATTTTGACGGTCCTCAAGTTCCGCCTTTCAAAAGAAATCAGTTCGGCGGCAGCCTCGGAGGTCCGATTCTCAAAGACCGGACGTTCTTCTTTGGGTCCTATGAAGGTTTACGCCAAAGCTTGAGCATTACACAAGTCGACTCCGTTCCATCGCCGAACGCTCGCAACGGACAGCTGACGACTGGAAACGTTGTTGTCGATCCAAATGTGAAGCCATATCTGGCTTTGTACCCGCTGCCTAACGGCGCCATCAATGGCAATTTCGGCACGTTCACGCTTGTCACCGCTCAGGTGGCAAATGAGGATTTTGCGACCGGGCGAGTCGATCATAAGCTTTCGAGTAACGATTCCCTAGCCGGCACCTACATGTTTGACACGAGCACAAACTCGTCGCCAGATCCTTTCGATGCTGTGGTGATGGCTGCCGAATCGCGGCGCCAGCTCGTGAGCCTGGAGGAAACACACACCTTCAGTCCGAACTTTGTTAATGCGCTACGCTTTGGATTCAGCCGGGTTCTGTCCGACGGCCCAAAAACATTGAGCGCCATCAATGCCGCAGCGAAAGATCCCACGTTGGGTTTCGTACCGGGCAAGAATGTCGGCAAGATTCAGGTCCCGGGCTTGACTCAGTATCCAGGTGGATTCGGCGCGACCGGCGAATACGATTTTCACTTTAATTCTTTCCAGGTATATGACGACGCGTTCGTAACGAAAGGTGCACACAGCCTGAAATTCGGCGCCGTAATCGAACGCATTCAGGCGAATCAGGAAGGCAGAGCAAATCCCGCCGGTTTCTTCCAGTTCGGTTCATTGGCCAACTTTCTCACCAACAAGCCCACGGCTTTTACGGCCGCAATCCCCGGATTGATTTCGCCCCGTGATTTACGACAGACAATCTTCGGGACTTACGCAGCAGATGACATCCACTTTCGTCAGAACCTGACTTTTAACCTCGGGCTCAGGTACGAAATGGCCACCGTGCCGACCGAGGTAGCGGGAAAACTATCGAATCTTCGCAATCTGACGGATGCCGCACCTCACCTTGGTTCACCATACTTTTCTAACCCAACATTGCTCAATTTCGAACCGCGCGTCGGGTTTTCCTGGGATCCTTTCAGCACCGGCAAGACCGCGATACGCGGAGCGCTTGGGATGTATGACGTCTTACCGCTCACCTACATGTTTGAGACCCTGACGATCTTGCCAGCTCCGTTTTTTGCTCAAGGGCGGGTGACGGGACTGGCGCAGGGAAGTTTTCCAACCGGAGCCTTTCCGCGCTTAGGAGCAACGACTTTCCGCTACGCGCATGTGGACCCAGACCCTTCGCGCGCGTACGTCTTCCAATGGAACTTCAATATTCAGCGCGAACTTGCCCCGAACCTTACGGCGCTCGTCGGATATGTAGGTTCAAGAGGTGTTCACCTGCCATATCGCACCGAAGACGCCAATATGGTGCTCCCTACGCTAACGCAGCAAGGATACGTGTGGCCTTCCCCCGTCGGCAGCGGCAAAGTGCTTAACCCCAGTTTGGGACAGATCAGCGCGCTGTTTTGGGATAACAATTCCATTTACCATTCTCTACAAGTCCGTCTCTCCAAGCGAATGGCACACGGTTTCCAAATTGGTGGGTCTTACACTTGGTCTAAGAGCATCGATGATGGGTCCTCTACGCTCGCCGGAGACGCGTTAGCGAATGCCATTGGAAGTCCTCCTTTTTTTGATGTGAGACTGACTCGCGGTGTCTCGGATTTCGACATCACCCACAATGCCGTGATTAACTACACGTGGATAATTCCCTCTCCGTCAACGTTTTCTGGCCTCGCGCACTGGCTCACCGACGGGTGGCAGTTAGGCGGAATTTATCAAGCTAGCACTGGAGAGCCATTCAGCGCGCTGGTAGGCGGAGACCCGCTTGGCGTGAACAACGGGATCGTCTTTGATTATCCTGACAGGATTCGGGGATCGGCTTGCGATTCGCTCACCAATTCCGGTGATCCGATTAATTATGTTCGAACTCATTGCTTCCAGTTCCCCAATCCCAGTAACCGCCTCGGCAATGCGGGCCGGAATATTCTCAGAGGTCCCGGTTTATCAGCCTTTGACTTTTCGGTCTTCAAGAACAATCGCATTCGCAGGATTTCCGAACAGTTCAATGTCCAGTTTCGCGTCGAGGCCTTTAACATCTTGAACCACACTAACTTTGCCCCGCCGCTCAAAAACAATGCCCAAAATTCAGCGTGCTGCGTGTTCTTTGATCAAACTGGGAATGTGATTTCAAGTGGAAAGCTCGATTCGACTTCGACGACGTCGCGACAGCTTCAATTCGCTCTAAAGCTCACATGGTGAGCGACAGAAAACGTGCAAAACTCAGGGTCGCCATTGCCTTTGTAGCTGCAGCTCTGCTCGCTACTCTAGACTCAGCCAGCGCAGGTTCACGTTTGCCTGAAGACCGCGGTTCTACCGCCCTGGCTCAATCTTTGCGCAAGCTGCAGACTACCGGCCGTGTTGTGTACATGATTGCGCACCCCGACGATGAAGATGGCGGGACCGTCACCATGCTTACGCGTGGGAAGGGATACGAGGTCAGCCTTCTTGCTCTGAGTCGCGGCGAAGCTGCTGGTGACGCTGTCAGCAGCGATGCCGGTCCGCCACTTGGCATTCGCCGCACGTTGGAGATGATGCGGTCCAGCGAGTACTACGGCGCTAGGCTTCGTATGTCACGCTTCCTTGATTTCGGCCTATCCAAGACACTAGCGAAAACCTTGCGTTATTGGAATGAAGAAGACGCGCTGCGCGACATGGTCCGATTTATCCGCCGAGAGCGCCCGCACATTGTGCTTTCACGCTGGCAGGGCAATCCGGGTGACAGATTAGGGAATCACGAGATCGACGGACTCGTTGCCCGACAGGCATTCGATGCGGCCGGCGATCCGACGCGCTTCCCTGAGCAGATCGCCGAAGGATTGTCAGCATGGCAGCCTTTGAAGTTTTATAACGATAATCGAACAGAAAAAGACGACTGGACAATCAAGATCGATTCGGGGATGTACGATCCGATACTGGGACGCACTTATGGAGACATCGCGAACGAGGGCTTAGGACAACAGATTTCTCAAGCCGCTGCCGGTGCCATACTCCCTGTCGGCTGGCCCTCGGTGAGTTATTACAAGCTCATTGCTTCAAAAGTGGGAATGGCCGACAAGGAGTCAGAGCTCTTCGAGCGCATCGATGTTTCTTTGGCCAAGTACCCGATACTAGAAAAGCACGTCCAGGCGGCGACGAAAGGGTTCGATGCACAGCACCCGGAAACGTGTGTTCCACATTTGAGTGCGGCTCTCATCGAAGTACGACGTCTGAGGCAGTCAGACGCCAAGAATTTCGATCTCGAGCTCAAGGAGCGTCAACTTGAAACCGCATTGTCTCAAGCCTTGGGCCTGGAGTTCGAAGCTTTAGTTGAACCGGCGAAGCCAGGACGCAGCTCGGGCGAGTACAAAGCGATCCGAACACCGTTAACCTTTGTGCCGGGAGACAGCTTTCGTGTCACAACTAATTTCCATGCTGCTGATAGTGCAAAGGTGAATCTGAAGCAGACTCGGCTGCGCGGGCCGGCAGACTGGAAGATAGCAGAGTTGGCGCCGAATCGATTCGAAATAACGCTTCCGCACGATACGAGTTTCACTAGCGCCTTTTGGGTCCGCAATTCCCCGGATGAGGGCTTCTATCGCATCACCCGGCGGGAACTGTTGGGTGAACCGATCACTCCAGATCCTCTCAAGGCCGAACTGACATATTCGATTAGCGGCGTAGACTCTGTGATCAGCGCAAACGTAGAAACAAGTTCGATCGGAAAGATTGGGACACAGTATCGACACGAAGTTGCCATTGCCCCACCGGTTTCTGTTCGCTTTCATCCTGAGGCGATTGGGTTTCCGCTGGGCCGCCAGCGACAAAAAGTTGTTTGTTCGATTCGCAATTACGTGAACGGTCAAAATCAAGGAACCGTTCATCTAGAGCTCCCGCAGGGCTGGCGGTCGGAGCCGGAATCGGCATCCTTTGCATTCCAAAAGCAGGACCAGGAGGCAGACGTTGTCTTTGAACTGGTGGCTCCTTCGGATGCGAAAGATTCTGAATATCACATTCAAGCAGTAGCTGAACTAAACGGAAAAAGTTATCGGAACAGCTTCGTGCCCGTAACAGAACCGGGACTGGAAACGGTATATATGGAGAATGCCGCGACGTTGCTGGTCCGTGCGGTCAACGTGGTGATTCCGAATGTGCGAGTCGGGTACGTGATGGGCACAGGAGATGAGGTTCCGGATTCACTGCGCTTGCTCGGCATCGATGTCGATCTGCTCGACCGCGGAGCGTTAGCGCAAAGTGACCTTTCCCGTTACGGTACGATCGTTTTGGGAGTACGCGCCTACCTAGCGCGAGAGGACCTCAGGGCTTACAACTGGCGCTTGCTTGAATACGTGAAAGGCGGAGGCGTCCTGATTGTGCAATACAACACTGAGGAATTCGACGAAAGCTTCGGGCCGTATCCATACGCCGGGGCGGGCGCGGCTCAGGACGTGACTGAAGAGGACTCTCCGATCGAAATTCTTCAGCCACATCACGCTGTCCTAAACCAACCCAACAAGATCGGCCCATCGGATTTTCAAGGGTGGGTCGAGAAACGAGGGCTCCGGTTCTTATCGTCCTGGGACGATAGATACGTTCCAATTCTGTTAACACATGACCAAGGACAGAAGCCTCAAGCCGGTGGTTTGTTGACGGCCCGATACGGCAATGGGTTGTGGGTTTACAACGGCTACTCTCTATACCGCCAACTCGCGTTCGCAATTCCCGGCGGTGTACGTTTGTTCGCGAATCTTATTCAGCTAGGCTCTGACAAGGCAAGTTGGCGAGACTCCCAACCAAAGTAACTTCTCGCTCACCATGAGGGATCTCTTCACCTCCTCCATCGTTGATGTCGAGCATTCGCGTCCCGGAACGATGCGCTCTGGGTTGTGGCTCGGTAGGGATTGTCTGTGAAAATTCGGGTACTCGTGGTGGATGACTATGAACCTTGGCGTCGTTACGTCTCAACGGCGCTTCAAACACAGCCGGACTTGGAGATAGTCGCCGAAGCGGTGGATGGGTTAGAGGCAGTTAAGGATGCCGAACAACTGAAACCAGATTTGATTTTGCTAGATATTGTGCTTCCGGAGCTGAACGGAATCGAAGCCGCTCGCAGAATCCGAAAGCTCTCGGACAATTCCAAAATTCTTTTTGTCAGCATGGGTCGAAATCCGGAGGTTGTATGGGGAGCTCTAGGCACAGGCGCTCATGGCTATCTCGTTAAGTCCGATGCCGGAAGCGAACTCTTCGTTGCAATCAGGACCGTTATGGGAGATAAACGATTTGTCAGTAGCAGCGTGGATTTGGCAAAAAGCCGCCTCAAGTTATGAAAGATTCCCGATGACTTTATTCTCGTGAATGATCTGCCCCAACATGTACATCAAAGCGGGAATTGAGTACGTTGTAAATTGGCATCAGCGAAGCCCGACGTTGAGTTTTGGTCGGATTCAAGTGATTACGGAGACTTAAACTTGAGACGGCTTCAAACCCTATCGAGGTCCTTGCTGTGGGTGCCAATCGCGATTGGGTTCCTTGCGATGTCGGCAACGACTTTTTCGCAAACGGACGAAATCCAGGTGTACGATGCCGAAATTGCTGAGCCGGGAGTCTTCAATTTGATGATCCACACCAACTTCACTCCTGTCGGCCGGAAAACTCCCGCATTTCTCGGAGGCATCATCGCCAACGACTCCGTCAACGGCGCTGCGGAATGGGCTTACGGCGTGAAGCCATGGTTCGAACAAGGCTTGTATCTCCCCGTGTACAGTTTCAACTCAACCAATCATGGCGCAACTCTTAATGGATTCAAGATTCGCGAGCTCTTCGTAAGTTCTCACGCTCATGATCGCAAGTTGTTTTACGGGCTGAATTTCGAATTCAGCGTCAATGCTCTTTATTGGGAAGGGAGACGCATTACGTCTGAGCTTCGACCCATTGTCGGTCTACACCTTCATCGTTGGGATCTCATCTACAACCCAATTATGGATACGGATTACACCGGAGGCGTGAAAGGTCTGGAATTTAATCCGGCAGGACGAGCTGCTTACAATCTCAGCAGCAAATGGGCGGTCGCCGTAGAGGAATACGACGGCTTCGGTCAACTGCGTGGCTTCGTTCCTTCCGACCGGCAGTTCCATGAAACTTGGGCGGTCTTGGATCGTAATAGCAGATTCGTGAATGTCGAGACGGGAATCGGCGTGGGCTGGAGCGGAGGCGCCGATAGGGTAACTCTAAAGTTGATGCTATCCCGCGATCTAAACGTCCATTCTCACTAAAATCGAGTTGAGTTTCTCGCTCCGAAAATGATAGGCGCATCACAATCGCGTTCACGTCACCCCTTTCTGCCGGCAAAATGCATTCATAGGTTCTTTCAGAAAGCCTTAAGACTTTGCTGTTACGATCACGCTCGGTAAGTCTGAAAGCTTGATTCACGGAGTCTGATGAAGCTGATTTCCTTTTTGGCAGGCGCCTTGCTGCTGACACTGCCCGTGTTCGCACAGAAGGCAACACTCCGAGGCCAAGTGACAGATGAAACCGGCGCTATCGTTCTTGGCGCTCAAGTGACACTTAGCGAACCGGCTGCCGGACTTTCGAAGACGAGTACGGTAGATAGCAATGGCTCGTATTCATTCAGCGATGTGCCGCTCGGAAATTACACGCTGCAGGCATCGGCGCCTGACTTGGCGCTACGGCAACCAGCGCAGATCTCGCTGAAGGCGGGCGTGCAGTTTGAATCTCGTATTGAGTGTGGTCACAGTAAAACAGCAGATCGCTGTCGAGGAAGATTCTTCACCCACGATCAATACGGACGCCGGAAGCAATGCGAGCGCGACGGTAATCAGGGGAGCGGACCTTGACGCGCTGTCCGACAATCCAAACGACCTGGCGGATGATCTTCAGGCTATTGGCGGGACCTGCTGCCGGACCAAAGGGGGATTACATCGATGGATTCAGTGGTGGCCAGTTGCCACTGAAGAACGCGATTCGCGAGATTCGCATCAACCAGAATCCGTTTTCTCCGGAGTACGACAAACTCGGTTTTGGCCGAATCGAAATCTTCACTAAGCCCGGTTCGGACAAGTTTCATGGCACGTTTGGCTACAACTTCGCGAACGACTTCTGGAACTCGCGCAATCCATATGCGGCAGAGAAAGCTCCTTTCCATTTGCACGAAGTCGGCGGAAACGTGAGCGGTCCGCTCAATAGGCGGGCATCGTTCAACATCGATGTGACTCGCGAGATGAACGACAACGGCAAGGTGATCAATGTCGTCGCACTCGATCCCTTGACGCTGATCACAGCTCCTCTCACCGGCAGTGTGCTTTCCTACGATCGCTGGAAGTACGTGAAAAGCGGAGGCGTTCTGATTGCACAATAAAACACAGAAGAATTCGACGAAAGCTTTGGGCCTTACCGGTATTCAGCAGCCGGCGCGGCCCAGGACGTGACTGAAGAGGACTCACAGATCGAGGTTCTTCAGCCAAATCATGCAGTCCTGAACCAGCCCAACAAAATCGGCTCCCAACAGACTTTCAAGGGTGGGTCGAGAAACGAGGACTCCGATTCTTGGCGTCATGGGATGACAGATACATTCCAATTCTTTCGACGCATGATCAAGGACAGAAGCCACAGGCCGGGGGTTAATTGATGGCCCATTACGGCAATGGACTATGGGTTTACAACGGCTACTCTCTCTACCGTCAGCTCCAATTCGGAGTTCCAGGCGGTGTGCGTTTATTCGCGAACCTGATTCACCTGGGCTCTGCCAACGCAAGCTGGCGAGACTCGCAACCACATTACTAAACTTCTTGCGCATCATCAGGTAACTGCGGCATCCGCTCTCCATCCGTGATGGTTCTCTATTCGAGCATTAGCATGGACGATCAATGCAGCTTCGGATAGCGGTTGGCTGATAAATAACAATTAATCTTATGTTTCTGTTCTGCAGAGCTATGCTTTGCGGCGACGAACAGAGTTCCGATACCGCAAGAACCACTTACGCCTGAAGCGGTTCTCGATCTCCTATTTTGGCGAATCGCCACTCAGTCGCGTCGTCTTCCGAAATCGGCCTTGTCCCGCAGCTTGAGAGGAGGCATTGTCAATGCACTCGAAGAAACAATTGTGCCTTTTGCTTCACTGGTTGGCAGTTGTGGTTCTTGCTCCTCTGTTGGCAAGCAATCTATGGTCGCAAGTCGCGGCTGGGACGATTCTGGGTACCGTCACAGATACTTCTGGAGCGCGTGTTCCCAGGGCGAACATAACGATCAAGAACGTCGCGACCGGCTCGGTCCGAGTGGTCACGACGAACAGTGATGGCCTCTACCGTGCGCCGGATCTGTCACCTAGTACGTACGAGATTGCGGCCGGAGCTACTGGGTTTGCGACGGTTGTTCGGGCAGGTGTTCAACTCGACGTTGGTGTCGAACTTGTCATCGACTTGCGATTGCCTGTCGGAAGCGTTATCGAAAGGGTTGAGATTAAGGAGGAAGTGCCTTCCATTGAAACGTCGAGTTCCACGATGAGCGCTGTAATAGGCTCAAACATCGTGCGCGAGTTGCCGCTGAATGCGAGAGACTGGACGCTACTTGCAAACCTTGAGCCTGGCGTTGCCACGGTTCGTACGCAGAACGTCGCTGCGACCAGTGGCTTTGAAAGAAGCAATCGTGGATTCGGAACCCAACTCACCGTGGGCGGAAACCGACCACAGCAAAATAACTATCGATTGGACGGAATCAACATCAACGATTACTCAAATGGTGGTCCCGGCAGTGTTCTTGGTGGAGACTTAGGCGTTGATGCGATTCAGGAATTTTCTGTGGTGACAAGCAACGCTACGGCGGATTATGGGCGCACGTCGGGAGGCGTCATTAACGCCGTCACACGTTCTGGAACAAACACGTTCCACGGCTCTGCTTATGAATTCCTACGCAACAGTGCGCTCGACGCTAGTAATTATTTCGATCTAAAAAAGCCGCCCTTTAAACGCAATCAGTTCGGCGCAACAGCTGGTGGGCCATTTCGAAAAGACAGGGTATTCATCTTTGGTGACTACGAGGGACTTCGCCAAAGCCTAAACATAACGCAACGATCCACAGTACCCTCAGTCGCAGCGCGCAGCGGCCAATTGACTAGTGGGAATCTAACTGTCGATCCAAAGGTTCAGCCTTTTCTAGCCATCTTTCCGTTGCCTAACGGCCCTGCATCGGGTGACTTTGCTACGTTCACCTTCTCCATTCCTCAAGTGTCACGAGAGAACTTCTTTACGACTCGGCTAGATGGCAAGCTGTCGGAGAAGGACAATCTTGCCGCAACATTCATGTTCGATGACAGCAATATCACGAATCCCGATGTCTACAACTTCGTTCTCATGGAATCCATTTCAAGGCGGGAGCTGGTAACGCTTGACCATACTCACACGTTCACGCCGAATGCCATCAATTCCCTGCGATTTGGATTCAGTCGAGTGATTTCCGAGTCCCCTAAGACTCTTTCGGCGATTAACACTCTGGCAAAGGATCCATCTTTAGGTTTCTTGCCCGGACGTAACGTGGGACTCATCAATGTCTCGGGCCTGCCGATTTTTCCGGGCGGACTAGGTGCAACCGGAGAGTTCGATTACCACTTCAACACCTTCCAGTTGTATGACGATGTATTTCTGACTCGAGGAAGAAATTCCTTTTCTTTCGGCGGATATGTCGAACGCATCCAAGCCAATCAACTTGGACGATCGAATCCCAGCGGCAATTTCCAATTTGGATCGCTGCTGAATTTCTTAACCAACAAGCCGCGATCTTTTAATGCCGCCCTACCTGGTTTAATCACTCCTAGGGACTTACGGCAAACGATTGCGGCAGGATACGTTCAGGACAACGTACAGCTCTTCTCGAACCTCACAGCCAACCTCGGGCTGCGTTACGAAATGGCATCGGTTCCAACCGAAACGAATAACAAGCTCAGCAATCTACGAAACGTAACTGATACTCAACCCTTCTTGGGGTCACCGTATTTCGCCAATCCCACTCTGCGGAACTTCGAGCCGCGAGTTGGCCTCTCCTGGGACCCCTTCAAACGCGGAAAATCGGCAGTCCGTGGTGCCTTTGGAATCTATGACGTCCTGCCACTCACATACCAATTTGAATTGCTCTCCATACTTGCGGCTCCATTTTTTGAAAGAGGAAATATCACGGGTTTAGCGCAAGGTACGTTCCCAACGGGAGCCTTTCCGTTATTGGGACCGAACCGCCTCCGTTTCTTTCATATGGACCCAAATCCACCTCGTAACTACGTGATGCAGTGGAATCTGAATGTTCAGACCCAATTGACGCCAACTGTTACCGCACAAATAGGCTACGTCGGCAGCCGTGGAGTACATCAACCATTCAGAGTTGATGACATGAACATTGTTCTGCCCATTGCCCATACAGCAGATGGCTACTTTTGGCCTTCTCCGGCTGGCAGCGGCAAGACACTAAACCCAAACTTGGGCCAGATCAGTTCGTTGACTTGGAATGATTCTTCCATCTACCACGGAATGCAGTTAAGGGTAACGAAGAAATTGAGCCGTGGATTGGAAGTCGGCGGTTC
>Ga0066684_10000644_pt1 | contig 12474 bp, 12 predicted proteins | sample GraSoiAngelo_133_FD_62301 | JGI IMG/M metagenome (GOLD analysis project Ga0066684, IMG submission 62301) | Grasslands soil microbial communities from the Angelo Coastal Reserve, California, USA - 14_0929_05_20cm | ecosystem: Environmental > Terrestrial > Soil > Grasslands | place: USA... | reverse complement strand
CGAAGCGCAGGACAATACTCCGGACACTCGACGCGAAAGAATATCGCGGGAAGACTTGGCTTACTCGCCCGCGGCCGGAAATCGATCGAGTAGGATCAGCGTGGTTGATCTCGAAGTTCGTTGATCCCAAAGCCAAATTCGTTTTCGCCCCAACTGCCCAATCTGTGCCGGAAGCGATTCCTTTCGACATGTTGGACGCCGAATTCTCCCACCATGGCAACAACTGCACGTTTGAGACGCTCATTAAGCGTTTTGCAATTTCGGATAAAGCTGTGGCGAAGATTGGTGAAATGATTCATGACGCTGATTTGGACGACGCGAGATTTCAGCGAGTAGAATGCATCGGCATCGATCGCGTGCTCAAAGGTTGGGCAAGAGAAGGAGTGCCCGATGAGGAGATTCTGCGCCGCGGTTTCGGGTGCTTCGACGCGCTCTATGCATTTTTGCAACGGTGACGAAAAATCGCGAACCGACAATTGCAACCGCGGCGGATGGTGATGAGAAGACGTCGGCCGTGTTGCCGTCTACTTACGAGGTCTTTCTATATTTTCTTTTGTTAGGTTTTATCAACATCGGCGGTCCGGTAGCCCAGATTACCATGATGTTTAACCACATGGTCGAGCGACGGCATTGGCTCACCAAAGATCGGTTCGTTAAAATCATGGCGTTTTCCCACATGCTTCCCGGGCCGGAGGCGTTGCAGTTGGCGATCTACGTCGGTTATCTGAAACGTAAATGGCTGGGAGGGATTCTAGCGGGTCTGACATTTATTGTTCCCGGAGCCGCCGTCATGGTTGTGCTCAGCAAGCTCTATCTCGCCTACGGGCAATTGGCCCCGGTCAACAATGCGCTTTCGGTTCTTAAGCCAGCCGTGATGGGAATTATCGCAGCCGGGATTATCAAGCTCGGACGCGCGGCGATTAAGAGCTGGCTGCTTGGGGCAATCCTGGTTGGGGCGTTTATCGCGATGCGTTTTTTGCATATAAATTTCCTTCTGGTGCTGCTGCTCGGTGGACTGCTCAATCTTTTGCTAAGCGAAGGACTTGCGCGCGTGAAACAGTTGTTCAGTGCGATTCCTCTCCTTAGCGCAGCAGGTCCAGAAATCGCCCATTCCAAATGGCTTCAAATAATTTGGGTATCCATAAAAACTGGCGCGCTAAGTTTCGGCGGAGCGTATGCTTCCTTGGTGTTTATCCAGAACGATGCGGTGGTTCGCTATCATTGGTTGACCGGTGGACAGCTTCTTGATGGGGTTGCATTAAGTGTCGCAACGCCCGGCCCTTTTATGCTCTTCGTCACCTTTGTGGGCTATCTTGCTGGCGGACTGGCGGGAGCAGTCCTCGCGACCGTGTTCGTCTTTTTTCCCTCATTTGTCTTTGTGCTGTTTGGCGCAAAATATATGGAGCTAGTGCAACACAACCGATCGATCCAAGCCTTCTTGAGTGGAGCCAGTGCCGCCGTCGTTGGAGTAATCGTAGTTGTCTCGCTGATGTTGATTCCGGAGGCCTTCACTGGTTGGGCGAGTATCAGTCTGGCATTGGTTGCTTTTTTCTTGATCATGGTTGTCCAAGCTGATGTCGCTTGGGTTGCTATTGGCGCAATGCTCGTGGGAGCACTGTATGCTAGTTCAAAGCTCCTTTTCCGATAGGCGGTTCATTCGTTTGCTCACGAAAGATTTTTTTCCGCAGAGCAGTGATTGATTGGTTCGGCGTCCTCCTCAGCGCGGTGGCACTCCTGGCGTTGTTGCGTTGGAAAATCGGCGTCGTAGCGGTGATAATCGGCGGCGGCATGGTTGGATTGCTTTACAAAATGATCGTCGGTTGACGGCAAATTCCGGCACCGATTGAGCATCAGAACTGCTTTATCTCATCCGTCGCGTTTGCGGCGGACAAAGGGATGACTAATCACAGGGTGAAGTTTCGCCGTGAACGCGCGTTTGCTTTCACGCTGGCGGAGATCATGATCGTGGTGGGGGTGATTGCGCTACTGGCCATCATCGCGCTGCCAGGTTTCATGCGCGCTCGCAAACGCGCCCAAGCGTCGCAGGTAAAGGAAGATCTGCGACTGATCGATGCGGCTCTGGAGCAATATGCGATTGATACCGGAAAACGTTCGGGGGCACCTGTCGCGACGGAGGACTGGATCGCCTATTTGAAGAAGGGTACCCGGCTTTATGCCACCGGAGAAGACGTTCTGGGCAATGAATTTGGGCCTCAAACGGTAGATGAAACGCCTATGGTCCCGTACGAAACCTATATCGAGCTCGGCGATGTTGTAGACGACGAATTTTGGGAACCGTTTGATCTTTAGGACGCTGCAGGTCTTGTCCTGCGTTCTCGACTCGCAGACCCCCGCGTTTGGCCGTGACTAGTTTTCGTCCGTATCGCCCCGCATTCTCTACATCCTCTTCGCCAGCATGAAGCCGGCGATAAAAAGCACGATGCAGACAATCAAGAACAGATAGAACAAGAATTTCGCAATCCCCGCGGCCGCGGTTGCGATCCCAGTAAACCCGAGCAATCCGGCAATGAGCGCGATAACGAGAAAAATGACAGCCCAACGTAACATGGAATCTTCCTCCTGAAGTAATTCGCCCGAGCGAATGGATTCGCGTGCAATCTTCCACTTGGGCAAACGCCTTCGGCCTTGAGCCACTGAGATTCCGAGCCGAAAAAGCTACAGCACAGCCAATTCGCGAATCAATGAAGGCCCGCGGTAGACAAATCCAGTATAAACCTGAAGCAATCTTGCGCCGGCTTCGATTTTTTCGCGAGCCGATTCGGAATCGGAGATTCCGCCACATCCCATAATGGGCAATTGAGTCTTGTTCGTCAGATGGCGAACAATCGCCGTTGATTTTTCCCGTAATGGCGTTCCGCTGAGCCCGCCTTCCTCATCATTAGCGACCGCAGAGTGATCGAGTGTTGTATTGGTTGCGATAATCCCGGAAACGGGCTCCTGTTCGCAGACTGCAATCAATTCGTCGAGGGCAGAAAATTCGAGGTCAGGCGCAATTTTCACCAAAAGCGGTTTTCCGGCCAGCTCGCCCTTGATCATGCCCAGAAGCTCGCCCAATTGTTTCGGCTGCTGAAGGTCGCGCAAACCGGGTGTATTAGGCGAGCTGATATTAAGTGCAATATAATCGGCGTGCCCGCGCAGCTTCCGAAGCGAGTAAAGATAATCTTCGCCTGCCCTTTCCAAGGGCGTCGCGCGTGATTTTCCGATATTTATCCCGACGGGAATGCGCGGCCAGTGGCCATGCTCCCGCAGCTTCGCCAGACGCTCGGCAACTACATCTGCTCCGTCGTTATTGAAACCTAGGCGATTAATGAGGGCCTCCTGTTTTGGATAACGAAAGATGCGTGGTCGCGGATTTCCAGGTTGCGCTTTCGCTGTCACCGTTCCGATCTCGGCGAATGCAAAGCCGAGCGCTTCCCAGGCGGGCAAAGCGACACCGTTTTTGTCCAAACCGGCCGCCAGACCAGCCCGATGCGGGAAGTTCAGACCGAATGCCGAGATCGGCGCCCTCCCGATAGCCGGTTTCGGCAGCGCCGGTGCGATCCTGCGCAAGACCGCGAGCGTGAAGTGATGAGCGGTTTCAGGATCGAGCGCGAAAAGGAGCGGCCGGAGAAGACGCTCGTAAATCATTTACCGATACAAAACTGGCTGAAGATCGCGTCCCGAACCGCATCTTCATCGCCACCGCCGAGCAATTCATCAAACATCTGCAGCGCTTCCCGCAAATCAGCCGCGAACATTTCTGTTGTTGCCTGCTCGTCGATGGCCCGGAGTGCCTGGTCACAGGCCGCCGCCGCGCGCTGGAGGTGAACGCAATGCCTCGCATTGATCGCCAGCGGGTGCTCGGCATTCAATTTTTCGCCGCCAATTCGCTGAAATATTTCGCTCTCGAATTTATCCAGTCCCGCACCGGTTTTGCAGGAGATCCTAATTGCGGGCGTAGATTTCCAATCCTCGTGTTCCGGTAGATCGCTTTTATTTAAAATGAGCAGCTCGTCCGCGCCTGTCGCGAAATCAGATGGCCGCGCTACGCTGCCGTCGAGGACGCGTACTCGCAAATCCGCTGTCGCCAAGGTCCGCTGCGTTCGGGCGATGCCTTCTTCTTCGATCCGGCTCTCGGGCGAGCGCAACCCAGCCGTGTCGAGCAAACGCAGGGCGATACCGCGCAAATGAATCGGTTCCTCAATCGTGTCTCGTGTCGTCCCGTGCGTCTCGCTCACAATAGCACGATCAAATCCGAGCAGTCGATTGAGCAGACTGGATTTGCCGGCGTTAGTCGGACCAAAAATCACCACCCGCAAACCTTCCCGTAAAATGCGACCGGTTTCGGCCGTTGCGAGCAAATCCTGGATTCGTGCCACGGCGGAAACGAGCCTGCCGCGCACGACTTCGATACTGTCCGGCGAAATCCCTTCCTCAGGAAAATCGATCGCGGCTTCGACATGCGCGAGAATTTCGATCAGCTGCTCTCGCAAGTTCCGAAACTGGTCGCCCAAGCGACCCGAGAGCTGTTCGGTGGCCGAACGCAACGCGAGATCAGTCTGCGCCCGAATTACGTCGATCACCGCCTCGGCCTGGGTGAGGTCAATCTTGCGGTTGAAATATGCTCGCTCGGTAAATTCACCCGGCCGCGCAGACCGGGCGCCAGCTTGCAGGCATGCTTCCAACACCCTGGCGCTGGCCAGCATGCCACCATGACAGCTGATCTCGACTAAGTCTTCGCCAGTGTAACTGGCAGGCGCGCGATGCACCGCCAGCATTGCCTGGTCAATTGGAGTACCGTCAAAGATGATTTGTCCCAAATGCTGCGTGTGCGATTGAAAATCCGCCGGTCGACTTTTGCCACGGAAAATCCTGTCGGCGATTTCGAGGGCGGCGTCACCTGAAATTCGGATTATGGCAATTGCTCCTTCGCCGACGGCCGTTGAAATTGCAGCAATAGTTTCTCCGTTACCGAGTTCGCTCACAAGATTTGTCGCAGCGCCGCGATGCATCTTTGATTTTGCGGCATCGTTCCGATCGAAATGCGCACCCACTGCGGAAGGTGATAGCCGCGCATGGCGCGAACAATGATTTTGTGCTCCAACATTGCCTTGAACACGGCCGCACCATCACCCACGTTCACCAGGATAAAATTCCCAGCGCTGGGAATATATTCCAGCCGCATGGCAGCCAAGTCTCGTTCAAAAAACGCTCGCCCTTCGTCGATCATCCGCTTGGTTGCCACCTGATGCTGCTCGTCATTGAGGGCAGCAAGGGCACCGGCTTGAGCAACGGCATTGACGTTGAATGGCTGCCTCGTTTTCTGCAGCACTGCGATTAATTCCGGCCGGGCCACGCCATAGCCAATCCGCAAGCTGGCTAATCCATGGATTTTGGAAAAAGTCCGGAGAGTAACGACATTTCGTTCCTCGCGGATGTAGCGCAAGGTGTCGGGCGGATCGTCCACGAATTCATAATAAGCTTCATCAAAAACGATAATGAGATGTGTGGGCACGCGAGCAACAAACCGCTCGATCGCATCAGCTGACAGCAGCGTCCCGGTCGGATTGTTCGGATTGGCGACAAAGATCAACTCAGTCCGATCTGTGATCGCATCGAGCATTGCATCCAAATCATATCCGTAATTACGGCTTGGGGTTTCGATTATCTGTGCGCCAAAAATTCGCGCCACAATCTTGTAGGCGACAAAGGCGTGTTCGGAGGTGAGGATGGCATCGCCTGGTTTAAGGAAAGCGTGTCCTAATAATTCGATGATCTCGTTGGAGCCGTTGCCGATAATGATATTCTCCAACGCCATGTTGAGTCTCTGAGCGAGCGCATTCCGCAAGTAGTGCGCCCCGCCGTCAGGATAGCGCTGCGCGTTCTCAATGGCGGCGTGCATTGCGGCAAGCGCCTTCGGTGAAGGGCCGAGCGGATTTTCGTTGGAAGCGAGCTTGATAATCTCGCAAGGATCGCAACCGAGTTGGCGCGCGGTTTCTTCTATTGGCTTGCCCGGCTGGTAAACGGCAAGATCGCGCAAGTGCGGATTCGCAATACTCCAAATGGATTGCACGGGCGCAGTCTATGCGAAAAAGGACTTGGGAAAAGACTGGTCGCTGCGCGCCTTCTCCGCGAACGTCAAGGGCATGCAAAGCTTTCTTTTTCTCGCCGACACGAAAGTTTTCGGAATCGCGCTTAATGCCTGGAAAGTTATCGGACTGACCGGGAGCATCATTTTTGGTCTGCGCTTTCTCATTCAATGGCTGGCCTCGGAGCGGGCGCGCAAGAGTGTCATTCCATTCGGATTTTGGGAGTGCAGTGCTCTCGGCTCGCTCCTCACCCTGGCCTACTTCGCAATCTACCGGCACGATTCGGTCGGGGTCTTACAAACCGCGCTGCCGCTGCCGATTTACCTTCGCAATCTTTACTTTCGTTATACCCACAGGCATCCAAAACATCCCGGGAACGAACCTCGGCCGGCCGAATGATTTTGCCTGTGTGGTGCACGAGTCGTAATTTGAGTTCCCCATGATCGGACCAGAAGAACTGCTTTATCTTGATAGTAATGCGACGACGGCGATTGACCCGGCCGCACTGGCGAGCATGCGGCCGTTTCTGGAGGAGTTTTTTGCTAATCCGTCGAGTGGTTACGGATTTGCCGCGCAAGTTCGAGACGCGATTGAAGAAGCGCGAGAACAGGTGGCCAAGCTGCTCGGATGTGAAGCGAGTGAGATTGTTTTCACGAGCGGCGGCACGGAGTCAAACAACACCGCCTTTCATTCAGCGCTCGAAGCTGCGCCGGACCGGCGGCATGTCGTAACGACCGCAGTTGAGCACAGTGCCGTCTTGCGACCGGCTAAAGACCTGGAGACGCGAGGATATGCAGTGACGTTTCTCGAGGTCGATGAATCAGGGCAGCTCAATTTAAATAAACTGGCGGATGCCATTCGGTTTGACACGGCCTTGCTTTCGGTGATGTGGGCGAATAATGAGACAGGGGTAATTTTTCCGATCGAAGAAATCGCGGCCATTGCGCGTGAAAAGAACGTGCCTTTCCATACCGATGCCGTGCAGGCAGGGGGAAAAATCGAAATTAAACTGGCCGACGTTCCGCTCCAGTTTCTCTCCCTTTCCGGACATAAGTTCCACGGCCCAAAAGGAGTCGGTGCTCTCTACGTCAATCGGCGCGCTCGATTCCGTCCCCTGCTCCTGGGCGGCAGTCACGAGAATAATCGGCGCGCGGGGACCGAGAACGCGGCGTCGATTATTGGCTTTGGCAAGGCGGCGGAGATTGCACGAGCTAAAATGCGCGAAGAGCAGGTTCGCGTTCGCGGAATGCGAGACCGATTTGAGCGCTGCCTGCTCGAGAGAATTTCCGGTGCGCGCGTCAATGGGGCCGGGGCGGAACGTTTGCCAAACACGTCGAGTGTCATGTTTGACGGCATTGAATCGGATGCGGCGCTGCTCATGCTCGATCAGAAAAACCTTTGTTGCTCGGCTGGTTCGGCTTGCCGCACCGGCTCACTCAAGCCTTCCCACGTTTTGAGCGCGATGGGACTTCTCGGCGACGAAGCTCGCGGCAGTCTTCGTTTTTCATTTAGTCGCTTTAATACCGAGGCAGAGGTCGATCGTGCGCTGAAGATTGTGCCAGAAGTGATCGCGAAACTGCGGGCATTGGCACCGGCGGTCACAGGGTAGCATTCGAGAAGGCGAGATAAGAGGGCCGGATCGCGGCAATTTTGTCCAAGGATAGCCGCCAGCCAGAAGTGGAATTCGACTTTCAGCCGCGGAGCGTCTCCACTAACGTGCACGCGTGGATAACTCGGCGGAGTTGGCGGCGTTGCGTGAAGAGTACTGCGCACATGGTTTGCGGCGTGTTGATCTCGATCCAGATCCTTTCAAGCAGTTCGGCATCTGGTTTACCGCGGCGGTCGAGGCCGGAGTTCGCGACGTCAATGCGATGACCCTGGCAACGGTGTCGCCGGATGGGCAGCCCACCGGCCGCGTCGTCTTGCTGAAGGGTTACAGCCACGATGGGTTTGTTTTCTATACGAATTATCACAGCGAGAAAGGCCAACATCTGGATGAGAACCCGCGCGCCGGCTTGGTTATTCTTTGGAAGGAGCTGGAACGCCAAATTCGTATCGATGGCATCGCCGAGAAGCTTTCCCGCGATGAATCTGTTCGCTATTTCCATACTCGGCCCGTCGGCAGCCAGCTCGGAGCGTGGGTCTCGCATCAGAGCGAGGTGATCGATGCTCGACGTGTCCTGGATGCACGAATGGCGGAATTAACGGAACGATTTGCCGGCCAGGAGATTCCGCTGCCGCCCTACTGGGGCGGATATCGAGTGAAGCCGGACCGTTTCGAGTTCTGGCAGGGCCGTCCTAATCGCCTGCACGATCGTTTCCGCTATAGCCGCGAAAGTGAGTCCTGGCGCCTCGAGCGACTGGCACCCTGAGATCAAAAACCGCTGCGGACGCCGCGAAGCCAGCGCAAACTGTGCGCGAAATTCGAACTCCTTTTGTTATGATTAATCCAAGTGGAAACGAATTTGGTGAGGACATTCCGCTAAGTGCTTCTGCGGATGTAGGCGAGGAGAAATTCCGCGAAGGCAGCGCCCGAGTCTCGGAGATGGCAGGCGATGCCTGGGGGCAAGCCAGAGAGAAAGCGGGCGCGGCACGGGCACGCACCGAAATTTTCTTACGTGAGAATCCGATTCCGACATTGCTGGGTGCGCTCGGGATTGGGATCGCAATTGGGCTGGCTATCCGGTTCGCTTCCACTTCGCGTGCTGCGAAAGAGGAAGTAAAAGAGTCCGCGGTCGATGCCGCTTGGAGTTTCCTCTCCTTGCCGTTCCTATGGCCACTCTTTAAATCGGTGAAAGAGAAGGCGGAAGATTCCGCAGAAGCGGTCAAGGGAGGCGTCGATCGGCTAAAAAAAGTAAAAGTTTCGCGCTACGCCAAACCGATCCGGCGGCGCTGGAAATCCTGGACGCGCTGAATGGCAGACGCGAGAAGGCCAAGCGAGCGGAGCGCGAAAAGCAAGAGCGCCGCTGAAAATGAACTAGGCGACGGTCCGCGTGATTTGCCACGGCGAAATCCGCGAACGCGTGCGATCGATGCTGGTCCGGTGAGAACCGCGAAATCGTTGCGGAAAACGAATCGCTGATCTGGTCTCGCTCCGGAGGCTGGGCTTCGAGCTGAGTAAAGGACCTGGTCCTGATTTTCCGCAGCGCTGTTGGTCGAGCCTCCGATCAACCACATAATTCCAGAGCGCCCGGCCTAGCTTGAACCTAGCGCCGTTCCTGCGAAAATTGTCGTTCGCTCCATGTCAGAAATTTCCTCACCGCGCTTAGACTGGCAGCGCGGCGCGATTTTCCGTTTCTTCGCTTCGCTTAAGCTGGCTGTCGTTTTGCTCGCGGTTCTGATCGTCGCCAGCATTGCCGGCACGATTACGAATCGAGCTTCGACGCCAAAGTAGCGCGGACTTACGTTTATGGAGCGCCGTGGTTCAATCTTTGGCTGATTTTGCTCGGGGCGAATCTCGCCGTTTCCGCTCTGTCTCGCTGGCCCTGGCGTAAACACCACGTCGCCTTCCTCATTACCCATTTGGGCATTATCACTCTCCTAACCGGCTCTCTTATCGGGCGTATTTGGGGAATTGAAGGCACTCTCACCCTTTTCAAAGGAGAGCCGCCGACAAATCGTCTGCTGGTCGACGAACATCAGCTGCGCGTTCGTGATTCCGACGGCGTCGTGAAAGGATTTGGGGCGGAGTTCCTTCATCGTCGCCCGAGTCCCCGGCAACCGCGCGATTTCGGAACGCTGGCCAGTGGCGCCAAGCTGAGCGTCATTGATTACGCGGACGCGATTGACGCCAAATTGAATCCGCGTCCACTGCCGAATGGCGGAGCGCCGGCCGTACATTTGGCGCTCAATACCGCGATGATGGGACAACAGCTGGACAATTGGCTGCTCGCTGATGATCCACAACATGGAACTTTTGGGATGGGGCTGGCCAGCATCGAACTAAAACGCGGCCAGGCGCATCCATCCGCGACCAATGGATCGAGCGCAATCGGAAATAGAAGCTCGCGTTCGGAGACGGAGCTCGAGGAATCCATTTTCGCCTTTGCCAAAGCACCAGGGCAACAAATTGGTCACGTGGCAAAAGGAGGCAGCACAGGCGCGAAATTATCTCTGTCCCGGCCTCAGAATGGCGACAAAGGACAACTCACAGTTTCTATTGCTGGAAAAACAGAGACCATCGATGTGGCTCAAAATCTGGGGAAAGATTTGGCGATCGAAGGAACTCCGTTTCGCGGTCGAATCGAAAACTATTGGGCCGATTTTCGCCTTCAGGATGGCAAGCCGATTTCACTCAGCGACACCCCAAATAATCCGGCGGTGGTTCTCACCATTCATGGTCGCGCGGCTCCTGCGATTGACACAACTGCACACGGCAACGAGCGGAATGTGTCAACGAATGGAGGCGGCGCGCCGGTCATGAATGAATCGAGCGCGGCGCAAAATCATCTCACCCTTTATGTCGCCGCTGAGGGTACTATCTCCTACGAACTAAGATCCCGCCGGCTGGGCGATTCCTTCGGAAGGCTCGAATTAAATAAACCCCTCGTCACCGGCTGGGCGGATTGGCAGCTCGTTGTCGATCGGGTTTTGCCTCACGCCGAGCAGTGGATGGATTTTACGCCAGTCAAAGCCGAAAAGGACATTTCTCAATTACCTGACGGCGTGCGCGTGCGCGTGGAGCAGGACGGCGAAACCTTCGAGCAATGGGTGCCAGCCGGTTGGCAAATCACTGTGCCCACCTCACCAAATCCGATCGCAATTGCTTACGGCTGGCGAACAGTGCCGCTGCCAGTCGGACTCGAGTTACTGGATTTCGAGGTGACCCGAAATGAAGGCAGCGATGCCCCGGCCGGATTTAAGAGTAGTTTGCGCATCTCAACCACGGATGGGGAGACCGCGAACGGACAATGCTGGATGAATCATCCATTTAGCTTTCCGAGCGCTTGGTGGAGAACATGGAGCGGACTGACTTTTAAGATTTCGCAGGCATCATGGAACCCGGAAAATCTGAGTCAAAGCACGGTACAGATTTTACGCGATCCAGGATGGTTACTAAAATGGATCGGCTCACTTCTGATCGTCGCAGGCGTTTTCATGATGTTTTACGTCAAACAATTTCGGCGCGAATCAGCTAGCGGTTCGGACAAGAGTCGCAATCCCAAACCACGCGTGAGACCGCTGGTCGAAGCTTGATGCTCATCCATGACGTTTTCCCGGACAATAATTTTTCTTGGCTTTGTCCTGTGCGGCTGCGCTTCGCATCGCACTGGTCCGGTTTGGATGGAACAAGCGCAGCGGCAGAGACATCCCTGGGGCTATTACAGCGGACAGGTGGAAGCACGTTGGGAAAATGACGGCCGCACCATGACGCTTTTAAGCGAGTTACGTTACACCGATCCGGATGGTGAAGTCTGGATCGCACCGGCTGGATCGAACGTTGATGGGGCCTCGATTCCGCGGGCCCTTTGGTCGCTTATGGGTGGTCCATTTGAGGGGAAATATCGGAATGCGTCCGTGCTCCACGATGTTTCCTACGATCAGCACACGCGCTCCTGGGAACAATGCGATCGCATGTTTTACAATGCCATGCGTTGCAGCCGTGTGAGCGCGACCGAAGCGAAGACGATGTATTACGCACTCTATAAGTTCGGGCGACATTGGAAACGTCCACGCAGCTTTGCCGGCGCGATCGCCCGCAGCGATAATACGGTTCCGCGAGCAACGCCGGTCGAGGAGGAAGAACTCGCTGCCACAAGAAGCTGGATCGAAAGCGCGAAGCCCTCGCTTGCGCAGATCGAAGCGCGAGCCGAGGCGCAATAATTTCAGCAACCAGTTCCCGGCATAAAAATGGCAGAATGAAAACACGTCGAGCTGCCGTCGTTTTTATTTTTGTCACCGTCATGCTCGACATGCTCGCGCTTGGGTTGATCGCGCCGGTGCTGCCCAAACTGATTCTCGATTTTCTCGGCGGAAACATGAAAGTGGCAGCGGATTGGAACGGCATCTTCGGCACGGTGTTCGCCGCGATGCAGTTCTTCTTTTCCCCGGTTCTGGGTGTCGTGTCCGATCGCTTCGGCCGGCGACCGGTGATCTTGCTCTCGAATCTTGGCCTCGGTCTGGACTACATCGTCATGGCGCTTTCGCCGACGCTGAGCTGGCTCTTCCTCGGCCGGATCATCTCCGGAATTACCGCCTCCAGCATTCCAACGGCAATGGCCTACATCGCCGACGTTGTTCCAAAAGAGAAGCGCGCGGGTTCGTTTGGAATGATCGGGGTGGCATTTGGTTTGGGTTTTATCCTAGGGCCAGCGATTGGCGGTCCACTCGGGGACATCAGCCCGCGTCTGCCCTTTTGGATCGCTGCCGGTTTTAGTCTCCTCAA
>Ga0066684_10000634_pt1 | contig 12502 bp, 12 predicted proteins | sample GraSoiAngelo_133_FD_62301 | JGI IMG/M metagenome (GOLD analysis project Ga0066684, IMG submission 62301) | Grasslands soil microbial communities from the Angelo Coastal Reserve, California, USA - 14_0929_05_20cm | ecosystem: Environmental > Terrestrial > Soil > Grasslands | place: USA... | reverse complement strand
ATTTGCCGGATCAATCTTCAGGGCGGTGCGAAAATCCGCGAGTGCTTCCACTTGCTTGCCCGATTCAAGCTCCGCATTTCCGCGGACAATGTGCTTCGAAATGAGCTGCTGGCGCGTTGCCTCCCGGGCGGTGATGTAGTTGATATTGCGCGGAACCAGTTCGGCAGCATGAACAAATTGTTCGTAGGCGAGATCGGGATCTTTCTCCTGCAGCTTAAGCCCGCGATCGAAGGCGGCGCGCGCTTCTTTCAGGTCCTGCTTCGTCGGATTGCACGCGGCTTGACTTGCCGGCGCGCACGGCAACAGTAGAGGGGTCTTCTGGTCGGCCCAAACCAAAGCCGCCATCAGAATCAAGCACGCCGCGCACGGCAACCAACGCATGGCTCGATTGTATCGAAGAACTCTCACAGCGCATCCTGGTTTCGCATGGTACGTGTACCTTCGTGGAACGTCGGATTACAGGTTTCTTGTTTGAAGTTTTTTCGCTCCACTCGCCATTTTTTAGAACCGGAGTTCACGACTAGCACGCCACTCCAAGCGTTATACTGAATCGAATGAGTGAGGCCCCGCAAAAGACTTTTTACCTCGAAACCTTCGGTTGCCAGATGAATGCGCATGACTCCGAGAAGGTAGTCGGCACGCTCGTTTCCCAGGGTTACCGCCAGGTTCCAACCGTTGAGGAAGCCAGCCTCGTGCTCTACAACACCTGCTCCATTCGGGACAAGGCGGAGCAAAAGGTTTTTCACCGACTCGCCGACTACAAGAAACTGGAAGCTCAGGGCAAGAAATTCGGTGTGCTCGGTTGCGTCGCCCAGCAGGAAGGCAACAAGATCTTCGAGCGCGCTCCACATGTGTCGCTGGTGTGCGGATCGGCATCTTATCGCAATCTTCCGCAAATGCTGATTCAAATCGAGGACGGAGCCCGGCGCGTTACAGGCCTTGACGATCGCGCGACCGACGAGTGCTTTGAAACTGAATTCACGGCGCGCACCAATCCGCATCGCGGGTACATCACCATCATCGAAGGCTGCGACAAGTTTTGCTCCTACTGCGTAGTACCGTTCACACGCGGCAAAGAACGCAGCCGGACGTCGCTCTCGGTTCTGGCGGAAGCCCGGCAGATGGCGGATCTCGGCTACAGCGAAATCCAACTGCTCGGGCAAAATGTAAATTCCTACCGTGATCCGGCAGGGAGGAAGAGCTTCGCCGAATTGCTGCTCGCAGTAGGCGAAGTGCAGAGTATTAAGCGCGTGCGCTTCACTACTTCACATCCCCGCGATTTTGGCCGTGACATTGTCGAAGCCATTGATTCATCGCCGGCGCTGTGCGATCACGTTCATCTCCCGGTCCAGAGCGGGTCGACGAGAATGCTCCTGGCCATGCAGCGGCTCTATACCCGCGACAAATATCAGGAATGCATTTCTTGGATCAAGTCCGCCAGGCGCGATATTTCGATCACCACCGATGTAATTGTAGGGTTTCCTGGCGAGACCGAAGCCGATTTCGAACAGACGCTTTCATTGCTGGATGAAGTTCATTACGACGGCGTGTTCGCGTTCAAATACTCTCCGCGCCCAAACACGCCGGCGATCGGACTCGAAGACGCTATACCGGACGCGGAGAAATCAAGACGTCTTAATGTGCTGCTTGAGCGACAGCGAAGTATCCAGAAGTCTCGTAATCAGAAGCACATAGAGGAGCACTGTGAAGTGATGGTGGAAGGGAAGAACGAAGTCCGAAATCAGTGGATCGGCAGAACTTCTCAAAACAAGACCCTGAACTTCACGGCCGATAGTGAGGCAAGGATCCAGCCTGGAAGCTATGTTCCAGTCCGGGTTACTGCGGCGTTCCCTAACAGCCTAGTGGGCGAACTGGTAGGAGCGGTTTCCGCTTCTTGAACAGGCGCGTGTTGGCAAGTTGATCAAAGGAGTCTCGATGGAAGTCGAAATGAGAATTCGCGGTCTGCTGATGGATCCAGTAACCAATACTCCCATTGTGATTCTTAAAGACGCCAACAGCGACACGGTTCTGCCCATCTGGGTGGGGGTTTTTGAAGCCAACGCCATTGCTCTGGAAATTGAAAAGGTCAGCACGCCGCGACCCATGACGCACGACCTTATCAAGAATGTTCTCTCTGGTCTGGACGCCCACGTTCACAAGGTCGTAGTCACTGAACTCAAGGAGGAGACCTTTTACGCAGTAATTTGGATGGAGCGTGAAGGCCGGATCATCAGTGTGGACTCGCGCCCATCGGACGCGCTCGCACTCGCCCTGCGTGTGGATTGCCCGATCTTTGTTGAGGACGAAGTACTTAAGATCCAGAAGAAGCTTTCAGGCGGCACCGACCCTGCTACTAACGAAGAACTCCGTAAGTGGCTGGAAGGCCTTAATGATGAGGATTTGGGGCGATACAAGATGTAAGCGCCCCGTTCAGGCCTTTACCCTTTCATTACGCTGAACACAACGATTTTCCTGATAAGCTTCTCTCGATTGCGCTCCGGCGCAATACGAGGCTTCTATGGTTAACATCGTCGTGCGCTTTTCTCATGCCGTCGCGCTGGTTGCTGTACTCTCTTTGGCGACGGCAGCGCAGCAATCAAAAACCTCGGCGCTGCTGCCCGCTCCGATTCCAACACAAATCAACACCGCTACGAAGATTTTTATTTCTAATGTCAGCGGCGAAAGTTCGGATAGTGTAATTTATCAAACGGTATTCAATGGCGGTCCTGATCGCGCTTACAACGAGTTCTATGCCGCGATGAAGTCCGTAGCGCGATATGACCTGGTGTCCTCACCCTCGGATGCCGACTTGGTGCTGGAGATCGGTTGGGCGCTGAGCGACACGAGCCTGAGGTAGCTTCCAGTTCTTGGGAAATTGCGACTGGTTATTGTTGACCCGAAGACGCATATCGCTTTGTGGAACATCACCGAATATGTCCGCGGAGCGATACAGCTAGGGAATCGCGACAAGAATTTTGATCGGGCAATGGGCACTGTCGTGGCCCGGCTCAAATCGCTCGCGTCGGCAGGGCCAACGTCGAGGAACACGGCGAATTAACCCCGCCATAAAGCAAAGGCCTGCTGTGCTTCTGTACTTTACATAATACTTGTTATCGGACATTGCGCCTGAGCGCGAGGTCTCGCCTCAGTGCGCGGATGGCTGTCCTACTGAAAGGTTCTGGAGAAGTTCGCTCACCGTAAATTCCCTCTCGAACTGCACCCGCACGCCAAAGAGCCTCCTGGAATCGGGTTCATATAAAAGCGAATATGGTTCAGATGTTACTAAGCGGTTCAGAAAGATCCGCATTTCGGAGTCCGCGGCGAGCTGTGTTACCGCGGCATTCGGGGCGAGCAGCCGGTCATTGATGAACAACTCAATGTTGCGTCCATCAAATTGAATGGAATTTTCGAGTCGTTTGTCACGTTGTAACGTCTCAAGAGCTTTAAGCGCAGCGCTAACAGCTTGCTCCAGTCGCAACTGATTGTTGCCATCACCCACAGCCTTGCGGTTGTAACGAAGCCCCAATCGACCATCGGTTAGGTCCAGGCTGTAGTCGGCCTCGTGGCCGATAAGGATGACGCCTGGACCGTCCTTCACGTGGGCGTAGCTGGCGACATCGAGCAGCAGTTCGTCCGTTGATTGATCCTGAATCCAGCTGTGAAACACGGGGATCACCGCATGCAGATCAACGCGCTCGGGAGCTTTCAACAGCAGCTTCACGTTTATGTGCTGCAATTCCACTGCCGCCTCTTCCTCGATCAGTTGAATTCCTCTGATTGTCATACCGCCACCAGTTTTCCCAGCTTGCTGTTGCAACTGTGCGCGGCATCAATGAAGAGCTGGGCTTCGTCGATCAGGTACCGGCTTGACTCTTCTGTGTGAGCCTGATCGCGCTTTTCGTGCGCCGCGAATAAATACTGCGCGAACTTGCCGCCGGCAAATGGATCAAAAAACAGCTGCGTGTCGTAGTACCGCTTGCGGAACTCGGTAACGATTTCGCTCGCGTCCTCCCGCACGTGCGGATTCTCGGCCTGTACCAGTCCCCGTGCGCCATTCAGCATGGAGTGGTAAGCAGACCTGCCGGCCCGCTCGAAGTCCCTGCGTTCGAAGGCCAGCTGCGCCTCGAATAATTCCCTCTCTGCGGCCGCTAATCCGAAGTCCACCGCTGAAACCACTTCGCCAGCGCACTCGCCATCGCCCAGATCACCGAGCGTGTATTCGCGGGGATCGCCCCAATCGCTGAAGTAGGAACGATCACCAGAGGGCGGCTTAGCCAAATCATCGAGCATCGTTTTAAGCTGGGCCTTGCCGGTGCGCTTCACGAATTCCTTGAACGTCTCGCCCGAAATGCGATCCGCTACATATCGCTCGGTCAACCTCTCGACTACCTTCGGAATATTTTTCGAAGGCACTGCAACAATCGGCAGTCCGTACGAAGCGGCGTTGTTCTCCCACTGTCCGCCGAGCACAACCTGGAAATGCGGGACTGCATAGCCGCCGATTTTGCGGCTTACGCCGTAGAAGCCCAGATCTGCCACGTGATGTTGCCCGCAGGAGTTGAAGCAGCCGCTGATCTTAATATGCAGCTTCTGGACAGCCTCGTCCCTCACGAAACTCTTTTCGCTGACCTTCTTTCGCAATTCCGCAGCCAATCCCCGCGACGACGAGATGCCCAATTTGCAGGTATCTGTCCCCGGGCAGCTGGTAATGTCAACCAAAGCTCCGGCGCCTGCGTCTCCAAGTCCGATTGCGTGCAGAGCTTTGTAGAGGTCCGGCAAATCAGCTTTACTTACCCAGCGGATCACAAAGTTCTGTTCGACTGTGGTGCGGATTGTTTCTCTAGTGAACCGACGAACGATATCTGACAGCGAGCGCAGCTGATTTGATGTAATGTCGCCCAGCGGCAAAGCCACAGTTACAGTCACGTATCCGGGCTGCCGCTGCGGCCGGATATTCGACTTCAACCATTGCTGGAACTCTGCTCCGGAACCATTTGCATTTCCGATAAGAACCAGCTCAGGAACATCAACCGCCGGCTTCAGTGCACTTTCCTGAAATTCGGCTTTTGCTTCTTCAATGTAGTCGTTCCATCGCGGATCGAACGGCAGGATCTCCCGCTCCGCCAAAACCAGTTCTCTGAACTTCTCAATTCCAAGATCTTGAATCAGGAACTTGATACGTGCTCGATTGCGGTTCTTCTTTTCCCCGTGGCGGGCGAAAACGCGCGCAATCGCTTGCGCCAGCGGGAGTAGCTCTTCCGGTGGAACGAACTCCTGAAATAGTTTGGCCTGATAGGGAACGGCGCCGAGCCCTCCGCCAACATACATCTCGAAACCGTGCTCTTCCCTTCCCGTCGTGGCGTTGACACGTGTCTTGGCAATGAGTCCGAGATCGTGCAAACCGGTCAAGCCGCACGCATGCTGGGCGCACCCGCTGAATGCCGGCTTGAATTTACGTCCAAAGCTCTGAGCATCAGGATGGCCAAGCAAGAACTTCGCCAGGGCACGAGCATAAGGCGTGACGTCGAAAGCTTCATCCGTGCAGACTCCGGCATAAGGGCAGGCAGTTACATTACGCACTGAATTGCCGCAGGCTTCACGGGTCGTGATATTCGCAGCCGCCAGCCGGCGCATCAGCGCGCCAGTGTCGTCGATGTGGACGTAATGAAGTTGAAAATCCTGCCGCGTGGTAATGTGAGCAATTCCGTCGGAATATTCTTCCGCCAACTCGGCCATAACCTCGAGCTGGTGAGCATTTAGACCGCCGGCCGGGATCTTGATGCGCTGCATTCCAGGTGCATCCCACAACGTGTTCGGACCTTTGGTCAGATCGCCCGAAGGAAAATTGAGCTTTTGGACTTTATGCCCGTCGTTACGCTGACCGTTGTCATAGCGCTGGCCGTATGCGCCCCGGCGCAGGCGCGTCTCGGCGAAGAGACGTTCTTCGAGCTTGCCTTGTTTGCGCAACGTGAGTTCGGTCTCAAATATGTCGACCTCGCGCGCCAAATGTTCGGGCACTTGTCCGTCGAGTTTTTCTTTCCACAACGAATTAGAAGCTTTCATGATGAACCCCAGCTTTTAGCTCTTAGCCTTACCTGGTCCGCTTTAGCTAAAAGCTAATGGCTAGAAGCTTGCAGAAACACAAAACCCACCGGCCAGTCCTTCTGGCGGTGGGTGTGAGCTTATGAACTTGAATTATTGCTGTTTAGCTCGATTGCACCCCATCCCCAGAAGAGACACGACAGATACAACAACAGCACACAGCCATCTTCTGGAGGGATGCATAGAGCATTGCTTTACCAGTATCTGATGCCGAAGCACCCCGGCGCAATTCAAATATTCGATAGCGCCCTCCTGAAAAACAGATGAGGGGTGCTACACTGGCTCGCCCCAGGAACAAAGATTCCAAACTCAAGATCTTGGGCACCTTCGCGAAAAGGGAGAGATCCATGAAAAAGTACGCACTTGCAGCAGTGTGCGCGTTTGCCGTTGCAACCCTGACGGGTGCACCGGTATTCGCGCAAAACTCGGAAGTCAAAGAAAAACCACCAATGTATTCATACGTTGGCAACTGGGCAGTTCCCCGGGCGCAGTGGGCTGAAATGGAGAAAAACACTGCGGCTGATCAGAAAATCCTGGACAAAGCCTTAGCCAGCGGGACCCTGATCGGTTACGGCAGCGACGTCGTCCTGGTACATGAAGCAGATGGCGCTACTCATGATGATTGGTGGTCAGCGATGTCGATTGCTGGCGTCCTGAATGTCCTGGAGCAGTTCTACCAGGGCGGCGGAACCACAGTCCCCGTGCTTGGTGCCGCTACGAAACACTGGGACAACATTTGGGTCAGCACATACTACAACTGGCACCCCGGAAGCTATAAAGGCGTGTACACGCGCGTCGGGTCATACAAATTGAAAGCCGACGCCCCTTCCGACGCGATCGACGCCCTCAGCAAAAGCTTGCTGGTGCCATTCTTTGAGAAGCTGATGGCAAGTGGCGCCATTCACGAGTACGAGGTTGATACTCAATACATTCACAAAGACAACCCCAACATGTTCACAATGGTGTACATCGCCGCGAACGCTGAAGCGCTGGACAAGGTGGACGCAGCGCTGCGAGACCTTCTTAAGTCGAACCCGCTAATGGGCCCGACTTTTGATTCCATGGTGGACTTCTCCGCACACCGGGATGACCTAGCACGTACCAACGCAACATATAAGTAGGGTTCACGACCATCAACTGGCGTACCTACCCTTTGGGGAAACCGAAGGGTGGGTCACGCCCTTCACCACGTCCCGTATCTGTAAGTCCTCGCTCGCTGGGGGAAAAGCTTGATCAACAACAGGCCGGCTACGAATCCACCCACGTGCGCCGCAAAGGCTACGCCTCCGGTCTGATGCGCGGCAGTCGTAGTGGCGGTAACGCTTGTGGCAATAAACTGAATCAGGAACCAATAACCCAGGAAAACCCATGCCGGTATCCACCAGAAGGTAAAGAAAACAATCAAGACGACAAGGGTTTGCACGCGCGCTCGCGGGTACAGAACGATGTATCCGCCCATGACCCCAGCGATTGCGCCACTTGCGCCCAGGGTGGGAACCGTTGACGTTGGATGGATGACGATGAACGTGAGAGCGGCAGTGATCCCGCAGAGCAGATAGAACACCAGATATGTGAAATGTCCCAAATGGTCTTCGATGTTGTCGCCGAATATCCAGAGGAACCAAAGGTTCCCAACGATGTGGAACAGGTCGGCATGCAGAAACATCGAAGTGAAAATTGTCAGGAGGGATGCCGAAATTGGATACTGCGACGTGCCGTGGAGAGCGCCGGTGAGGTGTTCAGGAATAAATCCGAACTGAAAGATCAGAGCGTTAAAATGCCGCGGCCCCTGAAACTGCACTGGAAGCTCGAAGAAGACGAACACCAACACGTTCAGCGCGATGATGAAATAATTCACGTAGGGCGTACTGAATCGTGGCTGATCGTCGCGTATGGGAAACATGTCAGGACTGAGTTATTGAGTTATTGAGCGATTGAATCATTCAAGGCCGGAAAACATGGTGGCCGCTGATGGATTCTACAATGATTCAATGAGTCAATCGCTCAATGATCCAATTGTTTCATGAACGCCGTCCTCATCATCGACAAGCCTGCTGGCCTGACCTCGCACGACGTTGTCCATCGTGTTCGCCGCATTCTCGGACAGCGAGACGTCGGGCATTTGGGCACACTCGACCCGATGGCGACCGGAGTTTTGCCGCTGGTGTTGGGCAACATGACTCGGCTGGCCCAGTTTTACCTGACATCCGAAAAATGCTATGAAGGCGTAATTCGCTTTGGCTTCTCGACTGATACCTACGATGCCGAAGGCGAGCCGACATGTGAGCAACGCGAGTTTTCGCTATCGCTCGAGGAAATTCGTGATTTGGCGAAACAATTCAGAGGTGTGATCGAGCAAATGCCGCCGCCATTTTCCGCGAAAAAGATCCAAGGCGTCCCGGCGTATAAGCTGGCGCGCAAAAATAAAGACGTGGCGCTCAAGGCGGTACAGGTGGAAGTCAAGGAATTTGAAATTGAGAATGTCGATGACTCATGCGCGCGCTTCCGTGCACGTGTTGGTTCTGGAACCTATCTGCGATCGATTGCGCATGATCTGGGCCAGGCCGCTGGATGCGGCGCTCACCTCCAGGCTCTCCGCAGAACCGCCGTCGCTGGGTTCAAACTTGAAGACGCGCGCACATTTGAAGAGATCGAGAGGGCCAAGAGCACCGAATCAGGACTTGATGATCTTTTCATCCATCCGCGGGCTCTGCTGCCAGCACTGGCCGCCATTACCGCCACCGACGAAGTTGCCGCTCGCATTCGCCACGGACAGTCAGTGAACCTGCCCGAGTTCTCGCACGCACGCCACGTGAAAGTCTTTTGCGGACAGCGCGATCTGATCGCTATAGCCACTCGCGTCGCGGGCACCCTGTTTCATCCGAAGATCGTGCTCGGCTGATTTTTGGCTATCGAGCCCACTTTTTGGCCTCGCTGCTAGTTTCACAATTAGGGTAAAATCCCGGTTATCGGCCCGGCTGCGGAGCCCCATTGGCATCAATGGCTCAGATATTCGGCATCCAATGTTTCAGGGAGGACTGAAATGAGTCGCATCTACTTCAGACTTCTTCTTGGTACCGCGCTTTGCATCTTCCCCGCCGGCGTTCCCCAACCCGGTTTCGCGCAGCGCGGTGGATTTCACGGAGGGGGTGGCTTTCACAGCGGAGGCGGGTTTCACGGCGGCGGCTCCGGATTTCATGGTGGCGGGTTTAGTGGCTCTCGCGGCTTCGGCGGTTTTCGCGGTGGACACAGTTTCGGCGGCTTTGGAGGACGAGGCTTTGGGGGTTTCCACGGTGGCCATTTCTATGGCGGCCGGCTCTACGGAGGATTTCGCGGCTATGGCTACCCACGCTTTTATTCCGGCTTCGGCTTTGGGTTCGGTTTCGGATGGCCATATTGGGGTGGCTATCCCTATTGGGGTTACCCCTACTGGTACGGATATGACCCGTCATGGGGCGCCGGTCCGTACGCTTACTACTACCCATACGGCTATGACTACGATCCCTACGATTATCCTTGGGATGATCCAGATTGGGGTTACCGCCAGCACCGGGATGACAGGCATTCTGGAGACAATGACCGTTGCCGTGACTACCGGCACGAGTGCCCGCCTCCCGCGAACAATAAACCGAAAAGCGACACCGCCAAGCCCTCTAACGGAGCTGCCGGCGAAGGCTCTCCGGCTAGTAATTACCTGACGATCAACTTTACCGATGCTCGCTCGCTAGGCTGGTATAGCGGGAATGAAAACACTGGTGCGGTCTTGCGGCCCGCGGTGCGAAACGCAATCGCTGCTCTGCATGCGATGCCGCCGGCTGCTCGCGAACGGCAAATCAATTCAGGACGCTACGCCGGCTTCTCAGCCGAAGACCGTCAGTTGTTGTTAAAAGCGACAGTCCAAGTTCGCGAAACTTTCAACTAGAGCGAGGTCGGGCAAGGCTTTAAATCGTGACCCTCGACTGCGGTGGTGATTGGCCGACCGGGTTCACCGCGACACAATCTCAAGATCACCACCGGCATAGACCACTTCCCTGCCGAACTACTGTTCCTTAGGCAACTATCCCGCTGGCATGCGCTTGGTTAGACTTGCCGAATTAGGCAGTTTCGCGGACAGGAGCCCGGTTGATGCACCTGCAATGGTTCAGCCAGCACGGCATTCCCTTCACCCTAATTGTGGCCTACATTCCACTGATTACCGCGGTGGCAACGACTGTGTTGAGCATCGTGCTGGCGCGGGCAACGCTACGTTACGCTGAGACCACCGACAAGAGTCTGGCGTTGGCTCGTGAGGAGTTCGAGCGGCAATGGTCTCCCGAGCTGCACATCAAATTGGAAATGCTCTCATCGCGCAAAACCAAAATCGTGGTTACGAATCTGGGTAGAATTTCTGTGCTGCTGCAGATAGTGCAGTTGCGCCGCCTTGATATGGGAGTGCCCGCGCTGAGATCATTTCTAAACGAACCCCTAGTCGGGGGATGCACCTGGACGGATGAACTGGGCAAGGATCTATTCACCTGTACGGGTGACGATTACAAGGGCCAGATCGCAGCCTCGATTACGTTTTATGCGTCGGGACGCCTATTTCGCACGGATTGGTTTCGCTTTCAGGTGGAAGTTAAGCGTGGCGAAATCGTCTGCCTGGAACCCATTAATATTGGCGCAAGTCGCGCCCGCAGCGTAGGTGCAGAGCAAGAACCTGAGCAAGAGGTGGCAAAAGACGAAGTCGAAGCCATGGCTGCCAATGCCTGAGAGACTCCTGATTAATTAACGTTACCTTGGCTTGGGACAATGCACCTTCGCTCATTGTGTTCGCGCCCGGTCCGCAACATGCTTGTTGACAGCGGCAAAGAGGGGAACTGAAAGATGCGGCTCTGCCTATGTTTACTGCTTGGCGCCAGCGTGCTTGCGGGTGCTGCTGCGCCGGTTGTCGCCGAGGATAATTCTGACGAAGCCAAGGTCCGCGCCCTGGAAAAGAAGTGGGCTGACTCCTACAAGCACCGCAAGATTGAACTGCTTTCGTCGTTGCTGGCCGAAGACTTCGTCATCACAGTTGAAGATGGGTCCACATACAGCAAGCCCGGATACATCACCCACAGCGCCGACCCATCAGTGCACATCGACGTCGCTGAACTGTCAGACCTGAAAGTGCATATGCATGGCAACACCGCAGTCGTTACTGGTGCATATCACGAAAAAGGGCGGCAGGACGGAAAAGCGTACGAATACAACGACCGTCTTACCGACGTGTGGCTGAAAAATGAAGGCACGTGGCAGGTGATCTCCTCTCACTACAGCGTGCCGTTGAAGTAACCGCGGCAATGCGCAGCAAAGTCCCGCCTATAATTGAGATGTGAGCTCATCCGCAAAGCAAATTGCGTCGGCGGACTTCCCTACCCGCTGGGGACAATTCCGCATTTACGGGTTCCGCCTTGAGCCGGAGCAGAACGGCAGACCAGAAGAAGCAGTGGCCCTGTTAATGGGCGACGTGTACAGCGCGCCTCCACTGGTACGAGTACATTCGCAGTGCCTGACAGGAGACGTTTTTAGCTCCTTGCGCTGCGATTGTCGCCAGCAACTCGAGATGGCGCTGGCCATGATTGCTGGCGAGGGGGCCGGCATCCTAATCTACGAGCAGCAAGAGGGCCGCGGCATCGGCCTAATGCCAAAGCTGCAGGCGTACGAACTACAGGATTCGGGCCTCGACACAGTGGAGGCAAACGAGAAACTCGGCTTCAAAGCCGATCACCGGGAGTTCGCGCTGCCAGCGGAAATTCTGAAAGCACTTGGGGTCAAGCACGTACGCCTGTTATCAAACAATCTGGACAAAGTTGCAGCGTTGGAAAATGCCGGAATCAAGGTGGTCGAGAGGGTCCCCTGTGAAGTGACCGCAAGTCCGCAGGCGGAAGAATACTTGAAGGTGAAAAAAGAAAAGCTGGGGCATTTGCTTGGTGGCAAATAATGTTCGTAAGTAATCAGGCCGTTTGATTTGTACAGGCCGTGTGGGAACGGGCGCCCTCGGCGCAGCGTTTCTAACCACCACATCCAATCAGAACCCAAAATCCGCCGGTGCGGCGTAGGCGTGATTCTTGATTGCGAGTGAGGCAAGGCGCGCTGCGTCGATTTTCTGGACGTATTCTCCCCGGTCGCGCACGCCAAGGACCCATTCTTCCAGCCACGCATCGCTCTGCGCCGGAGTTTTGGTTTTGTCATGATATTCGGGAAAGAACGCATCGTCGCGGTTGTAGTATCCCTGCACAGGCGACGGGTGCGCACCATATGGGCACTCGACAACCGCGCTGACCAGAAATCCCGGAATCACGGTGCGATTAGGATCGCTGCTGATGACCTCAGGCGCAACGACCTCTTCGGTGACGACGATTACGCGCTTCGCCGATCTTAC
>Ga0066684_10000633_pt1 | contig 12504 bp, 9 predicted proteins | sample GraSoiAngelo_133_FD_62301 | JGI IMG/M metagenome (GOLD analysis project Ga0066684, IMG submission 62301) | Grasslands soil microbial communities from the Angelo Coastal Reserve, California, USA - 14_0929_05_20cm | ecosystem: Environmental > Terrestrial > Soil > Grasslands | place: USA... | reverse complement strand
CAAACCGCTTCAGCCGTCTGGGCAATCCGGCGGGGACCGAGCGACGTGCCCGACGCCCGCGCGCGCAAAAAGCCTGGCCGGACCGCGACGACGTGTGGTACAGGTTGGGCGTGAAGCGGCCCCTGGCGCTTGCGGCTGTCTGCCTGTCGCTCGCGATGATGGCGGCACCGGTCGCCGCCCAGACGCCGCTCTTCCAGCAGCCGGGCCTGCCGGGCCTGGTGGACCTGCAGGGGCTGGATCAGCCGCGCCGCGCCCCGCTCACCATCACGCCGTCGCTGACACTCACCGGCGAATACAACGACAACGTCTTCGCCGACAACCGCAACCGGGTCTCGGACTTCATCATCGGTTTCACGCCGGGGATCGCGGTCACCTACGAGCGGCCGACCTATCGGCTGTCGACCGGCTACAACTTCACGGCCGAGATCTTCGCGAAGGAGCGCGACCAGGACCACGCGTTCGATCGCCAGAACTTCTGGCTGGACACGCTGTGGCGCGTCGATCCGCACGTCACGCTCACGCTGACCGATGCCTTTGCCTTCAGCACCGACACGAACCTGATCTCCCGCGAGAGCATCTCCACCGGCCGCGAGCGGTCGCTCGGCAACACGCTCGGCGGCGGGGTCGCCTGGCAGATCGATCCGCTGTGGCGGCTGCGCACCAATGCGTACTGGACGGCCCAGCGCTTCGAGACCACCGATCTGCTGAACTCCGACGTCTATCGGGCGACGGTCTTCCTCGATCGCCAGCTCACGCGCGAGATCACCGGGACGGCGGGCTACGAGTTCACCTACTTCGACATCCGGGGCCAGCCCAACTTCACGGCGCACGCGCCGCGCATCGGCGGCGCCTGGCAGCCGACGGCCACCGCCTCGTTCTCGCTGAACGGCGGTCCCGCGTTTCTCATCCGCGAGGACGGTGACACCACCATCACGCCCGTGCTGACCGCGACCTACGCGCAACGGCTGCCGTTCGGCCTGGCCGGTGTCAGCTACGACCGCTACCTCGGCACCGCCTCCGGACTCGGCGGGCCCACCGAGAACGACTACATCAGCGGCTACCTCGTCGTCACCTCGCTGCTCCGCGGTCTCACCGTGCAGCTCGTGCCGCGGTACACGATCGCCAAGAGTCCCCACGGCAGCGCGGTCGACATCAAGGCCTTCACGGGCTCGCTGTACGCGGTCTATCGCCTGACCGAGGTGGTCTCCCTGATCGGTGGCTACCAGTTCTTCCACCAGCGCTCCGACAGCACCGCGGTCAGCACGCTCGGCAACCCGATCGCCACCGACGCCGACCAGAACCGCGTGTTCTTCGGCATCCAGTTCGGCTACCCGATTCGCTTCGACTGATCGCGGCCCGCCGGCGCGCCGCCGCGCGATTCACGTTCCGACATTTCCCGGGTTCTGCACATCCTTTCCTAGCGCGTCTGCAGCGGCCTGCTGAGATTCCCGAAATTCGGCGCCTGCCCGCGCGCCGCTGCACCGGTCGCCTGCGGGAAAAACGCATGGTTTCGCAGGTGTCTGCGCGCCATTTCAGGGTCTGGCACTTCCCTTGCCCTGTGCGAATGGTGCCGATGGAAACCGCCGGGCCCCCCTCGATGTCAACCGTACGATCGCGCCAGCGGCCCCCCGGCGTCGGGCGGACGGCCGTCGACCGCCTCGCTCGTGCTCTCGCTGGAACGGCGAATCACGACAAACGTTTACTTCAATCTGGCACGCCCCCTCCCATAGTGGGTACATCCAACTCGCCGGGCCGCGCTTCCGGCCTCTGCGCGCGGCGAAAATCCGGAGCCCCGCGTTCGGCATGCCCCTTGCGGGACAGCCATGGCCGATGAAAGAGTCGCGATGAAGGTCTCCAGCTTCCACGCCGTCCTGCCGTTCGCCGCCACGTCTGCCACCCGCCCGGTGCTGGTCGTCGAGAACGATGCCGACCAGCGCCGTCGCGTCGTGACCCAGCTGTCGAACTGGGGCTACAACCCCCTGGCCGCCGGCAGCGCCGAGGAAGCGCTGGAGCTGCTCGGGCGGGCGCGCTTCGTCTTCTCGCTGGTGGCCATTCGGCTGCCCGGGCTCTCGGGCATCGAGCTGATCCGGCGCGCGCCGGAGCTGGCCGAGTCCGGCCCGGTGATCATGGTGGCCGACACCGGCCACAGCGCGCAGATCGTCGAGGCGATCCAGGCCGGCGCCGACGACTTCATCCGGCGGCCGTACACGGCCGAGGATCTCGAGCACGCCATCCGCACCGTGGCCGGTCGCGCGCGCCGCGAGACGGCGCCGCCGATCGTCGACGACAACGGCGAGCGGCTGCAGCGCGAGTTCGCGCTGCTCGTGAGTCCGCCGATGCGTGACGTCCTGCAGGTGATCGAGCAGGCCGCCCGCGCCGACGTCACCGTGCTGGTGTGCGGCGAGACCGGCGTCGGCAAGGAAGTCGTGGCCCGGGCGATCCACGCGCATTCCCCGCGCCGACGGGCGACCTTCGTCAAGGTCAACTGCGCGGCGATGCCGCGCGAGCTGCTCGAGTCCGAGCTGTTCGGCCACGAGCGGGGCGCCTTCACCGGCGCCCACCAGCGCAAGCCCGGCCGCTTCGAGGTGGCCGACGGCGGCACGATCTTCCTCGACGAGATCGGCGAGCTCCACCCCGCGCTGCAGGCCAAGCTCCTGCACGTGCTGCAGGACGGGGAGTTCTCGCGGGTGGGGGGTCGTCACAACATCCGCGTCGACGTGCGGACGATCTGCGCCAGCAACCGCGACCTCGTGCGCGAGGTGGCGGCCGGACGGTTCCGGGAGGACCTCTTCTACCGGCTCAACGTGATCAACATCCTGGTGCCGCCGCTGCGCGAGCGGCGCGAGGAGATCCCCGGTCTCGTCGAATACTTCATCCAGCGCTACTCGCGGGTGTTCAACGTGCCCGAACGCACGCTCACCCCGGAGACGCTGCAGGCCTTCTTGACCTACGGGTGGCCCGGCAACGTCCGCGAGCTCGAAAACTTCATCAAGCGGATGATCGTGCTGCAGGACTGGAACCTCGCCCGCACGCTGGTGACGCCGACGCCGGTGGCCCCGGCGGCGGCCTCCGGCGAGCCGTTCGCGGCCACCAAGGGCCTGTCGCTCAAGGAGGTCTCGCGCCGGGCCGTGTTCGAGGCCGAGCGCGAGGTCATCCAGCGTGCGCTGGAGCAATGCCGCTGGAACCGGGTGAGAACGGCCAAGATGCTGAAGATCAGTTACCGCGCCCTCCTCTACAAGATCAAGGACATGGGCCTCAAGCGGGACTCCGCCGCGAGCTGACGGTGGATCGTCCGGAGGATCTGACATGGCACTGAAGTGGCTGGCCATTTCCGCCGCGCTCCTGGCCGGGCTCGGACTCGTGAACGCCGCCGCCGCCCAGCAGGCGGCCGCGAAGTCCCTCACGACGAAGTCCGCCCCCGCCCCCGTCGTGTCCCCGTCGTCGGTGCCGCTGGCCTCCGAGTACATCATCGGCCCCGACGACCTGTTGCAGGTGTCGGTCTGGAAGAACGAGACGATGTCGCGCACGCTGCCGGTCCGGCCGGACGGCAAGATCTCGCTGCCGCTGCTGGACGACATCCAGGCGGCCGGGCTGACGCCGCTGCAGCTGCGAGACAAGATCGCGGCCGCCCTCGCCGAGTTCATGCCGAACCCCGAGGTCGCGGTGAGCCTGATCGAGGTACGCAGCTATCGCGTCTCGGTGCTGGGCGAGGTTCAGAAGCCGGGCGTGCTGCAGCTCAAGGCGCCGACCACCGTGCTCGAGGCGCTCGCCCTCGCCGGCGGCTTCCGGGACTTCGCGTCCCCCAGCAAGATCATCATCTTCCGCAAGGACGCCCAGGGACAGACCCAGCGCCTGCGTTTCAACTACAACCGCGCCGTCGGCAGCGCCGGCGAGGACAACGTCTCGTTGCGGTCGGGCGACGTGATCGTCGTCCCCTAGCCGATCTCCGCAACAGAGGAGTTTCGCATGACGACCCCTGATTCCCTGCCCGAGGAGTCCGCGCGCGGCATCGGCCTCGCGAGCGTGGTGGAGATCTTGCGCCGCCGCCGTCTGCTGGCCCTGCTGCCGTTCGTGTTCGTGCTGGCGGCCACCGCCTCGGTCGCGCTGTTCCTGCCGAGCCTGTGGACGGCCCGGGCGAAGGTGCTCGCCAACCAGCAGGCGATCCCCGAGACCTTCGTGAAATCGACGGCCGACACCGATGTCGAGGCCCGGCTGATGACGCTGACCCAGGACATCCTGGACACGCCGCGCCTGTCGAAGATCATCCTCGACAACGACCTCTATCCGTCGATGCGCCGGACCCACCCGATGCCGGACGTGGTCCAGCGCATGCGCAGGGACATCGTCATCGAGCCGCAGGAGGACCGCGCCCGCGGCGGCCGCGAGCCCCGCTGGCTGGTGTTCAGCGTGGCCTACACGGCCAGCGATCCGGGCGTGACCGCCCGCGTGGCCAACACGCTGGCGTCGCTCTTCACCGAGCAGAACCAGCGGATGCGTGAGCAGCAGGCGGTCGGGACCTCCGAGTTCCTCGGCGCCCAGCTGGCCGAGCTGCGGACACGCCTGGCCGCCCAGGAGCAGAAGATCACCGCCTACAAGGAGCAGCACCTCGGCGAGCTGCCCGAACAGCGCGACGTGAACGTGCGGACGCTCGAGCGCCTGGAGACCCAGCTGCAGCTGGCCCACGAGAACAACCGCCGCGCCACCGAGCGGCGCCAGCTCATCAACCAGAGCCTGAACGATCTCGACATGGCCAGCGCGCTGACCACCGGCGGCGTCCTCACGGCGGCGCCGACCGTGGCGCCGGCCGAGACGGCCGCCGCCCGGATGTCCATCCTGCGTCAGGAGCTGGCGGCCCTGCAGACGCAGTACAGCGACAAGTACCCCGACGTGGTCCAGATGAAGGAGCAGATCCGGATCCTCGAGCGGCGGATCGCCGACGAGGAGAAGAAGAAGGCCGCCGCGGCCGCCAGCTCGCCGAAGAGCGCCCCGGCCGTCGCCCGGCCCTCGCGCGGGCTCGGGCTGGCCGTGCAGAACCCGTACGTGCTCAACCTCATGCAGCAGCTGGATCAGGCCAACGTGGACGCCAAGGCCTCGGGGGAGGAGATCGCCGGCCTCACCCGGCAGATCGCGGTCTACCAGCGCCGGCTGGAGAACACCCCGAAGCGTGAGCAGGAGCTCGCCCAGATCACGCGGGACTACGAGACGACGCGGGAGACGTTCCGGTCGGTGCTCGCCAAGCGCAGCGAGGCCGACATCGCCGCCGATCTCGAGCAGCGGAGGAACAGCGAGACCTTCCGCGTGATCGAGCCGGCCCGCATTCCCGACCGGGCGGCCGGCCCTCACCGGATGCGGCTGCTCCTGGTGGGCGTCGCGCTGGCCCTGGGCGCCGCCGGCGCCGCGGTCATCCTCGCCGAGCAGATCGACACCTCGTATCGCCGTCCCGAGGAGGTCCGGGCCACCGCCGGGGTGCCGGTGCTGTCCACGATCCCGCGCATCGTGACCGAGACCGACCGCCGTCAGACGATGCGCCTGCGGCGCATGACGATGGCCGCGGTAGGCGTCGGCCTCGTCCTCGTGGTCGGCACGTCGTTCGTCGTCGCCCACAACAACCAGTCGCTCGTCACGCTGCTGACGCCGGAGACAGCAGCGACGGTGAAGAGGTAGCCATGTACCTGGAGTTCTACGGCCTGCGCGAGGCGCCGTTCTCGCCGACGCCCGACCCGAAGTTCCTCTTCCAGTCGAGCCGCCACCGGGAGGCGCTCGCCCAGCTCGTCTACGGCGTGCAGGAGCGCAAGGGCTTCATCGTGCTCACGGGCGAGATCGGCACCGGCAAGACGACCCTGCTGCGCACCCTGCTGGCCCGCCTCGACCAGAACACGCACGTCGCCTACGTGCACAACTCCGCGCTCGACATCGAAGGCCTGCTCGAGTACATCCTGCAGGACTGGGGCGTGAAGTCGGTAGGCGCCAGCCACGCCCAGCGGCTGTTCGAGCTCAACGAGTTCCTCATCGCCCAGCACCGGCAGCGCCTCAGCCCGGTGCTCGTCATCGACGAGGCGCAGAACCTCTCGATCCCGACGCTGGAGGCCGTGCGCCTGCTGTCGAACTTCGAGACGACCAGCGAGAAGCTCATGCAGATCCTGCTGGTCGGCCAGCCGGAGCTGCGCGACAAACTCAACGCGCTCGAGCTGCGCCAGCTCAAGCAGCGTATCGCCTTGCGCTGTCACATCGGCCCGCTCTCCCCCGAGGAGACGCGCCTGTACATCCGGCATCGCCTGCGCATCGCCGGCGCCACCGACGGCGGCATCTTCACCGATGCGGCCATCCAGCGGATCACCGAGTACAGCCGCGGCACGCCGCGGGTCATCAACATCGTGTGCGATCACTGCCTCCTGTCGGGCTACGCGGACAGCAAGCGTCGGATCGACGCCGGCGTCGTCGAGGAGGCGACCGAGTATCTCGAAGAGGGTGAGCGTCCGGAGTGGAAGCGCAGCCGCCAGATGCGGCTGGTGCCGAGCACGGCGGCCGTGTGGGCCGCCCGGGGCGGCATCGCGGTGCTGGTCATCCTGCTCCTGATGCTCCTGGTCTTCGCCGCCAACGCCACCGGCTGGCTCGGACACGCGCTGCCATAGGGAGGACCCGACGTGAGCAAGTTCTTCAAGGCACTCGAGAAGGTCGAGTACGAGCGGGAGCGACAGGGGGCGCCGCCCGTGGTCACCGAGCCCGCCGCCGCCGCGGTCGCCGAGGTCGTCGCCGACCCGCCGGCCGCTCCGCCGGCGCCGGCGAGTGTCCCGGTCGCGCCGGCGCCGGCCACGCCGGTCACGCCGGCCTCTCCGTTCGCTCGCAAGCCGCGGCCGTCACGGCCCGCCGTCTACGGCGCGCCGCTCGCGCGAGAGACGTCGGCGGCGCGGCACGCCTTCGCCTGGCAGCTCGAGGCGTCCTCGAACGGCGCCGACGGCGGGCAGATCGACGACCATCTCGTCAGTCTGCTGGAGCCGACCAGCTTCGCCGCCGAGCAGTACCGGACGGTGCGGCTGGCCATCGAGACGGTGCGCCGGGAGCGCGGCACGCGAGTGGTCGGGGTGTCGAGCCCCGGACGCGGCGAGGGCAAGACCATGACCGCGCTGAACCTCGCCGGCGCGCTCGCCCAGGGCCACGATGCCCGGGTCGTCCTCGTCGAGGCCGATCTTCGTCACCCGGCGATCGCGCGCTCGCTCGGCCTGACCGTCACGCGCGGGCTGTCCAGCTACCTGCTCGACGAGGGCATGACCCTCGATGCCATCCTCCAGCGTCCGCCCGCCATCGCCTTCGCGGTCGTGCCGGCCGGCGCGGTCTCCTCGATGCCGTACGAGCTGCTGAAGTCGCCGCGGCTGGCCGCGCTGCTCGGCGAGCTGCGCGAGCGCTTCGACTACGTGCTGGTCGACGCCCCGCCGGCGGTGCCGTTTCCCGACGTCGGGATCCTGCGCGAGCTGGTCGACGGCTTCGTGGTCGTCGTGCGGGCCAATCGCACCGCCCGCGAGACGCTGCAGGAGACGATGAGCGTGCTCGGGCGACCGCGCACGCTCGGCCTGATCTTCAACGACGACGCTCGCACGGCCGTGCCCACGTTCGAGGAGAGCGCCGACGCCGGCTGGCGGCGCCTGATCCCGCGCCCGCTCGGAACGCGCGTTGCCTGAGTCCGCGGCCGTCGTCGCGTAGGCTCTGCGGCCGTGCGTGTCCTCATGATCACGCAGCGGGCGCCGTACCTGCCGACCCACGATCGGACGCGGCTGCAGCCCGCGTGCCTGCTGTCCCACCTCGAGCGTCACGCGGTGGCGGTCGTCACCGGGGACGGCGGGGGCGAGACGGCGGCGCAGCGGGCGTGGCTGTCGACGGAGGCGGATCGGGTCATCCGGGTGCCGGCCGGACGCTGGCGCCATCCGGCGATCGGCGGCGCCGGCGGCCTCGGCGCCTTCCGCGTGGCCGCGCGACGGGCCGTGGCCGAGTTCTGCCCCGACGTCGTCCACCTCGAGGGCGCCTGGCTGGCGCCGCTGGCCCGCGAGGTGCCGGCCGCCGTCGTCATCGGCGTCCGCCAGTCCGGCGTGCGGCGCGCGCGGGACGCTCGGCGTCGCGCGCGCACCACGCGGGCCTGGATCCGGGCGCAGATCGACGAGCGGATCGAGGGCGAATGGGAGCGGCGGTGGCTGCCGGGCGCGAGCGCCTGCGTCGTCGCCTCCGAGGAGGACCGGCGCGCGCTCGCCGAGCACGTGCCGCCGACCCGCATCGAGGTGATCCCGCCCGGGGTGGATGCCGAGCGCTATAGCTTCAGGCGCGCGCCTGAGCCCGCCCGGATGGTGTTCGCCGGCGACATGACATGTCCGGCGCACCTCGACGCCGCCGACCGGCTCGCCACGCGCGTGCTGCCGCGGGTGCGGCGAGCGTTGCCGGGGGCCGAGTTGCTGCTGACCGGCGCCGGCCCGCTGGCCGCCCTGCGAGCGCTGGCAGCGGTGCCCGGCGTCCGCGTCGCCGGCGCCGTGTCCGACCTGCGCCCGAGTCTCTGGAGCGCTGCCGTCGCGCTCATGCCGGCCCAGGCGGCGCCCGGCGTCGACGCCGCCATCCTGGAGGCGATGGCGCTGGGCACGCCGGTCGTGGCCGCCCGTGCCTGTCTGACCGGACTCACCCACGTGCTGCCCGGCCACCACGTGGCGGTGGCCGAGAGCGACGCCGAGCTCGCGGCCGCCGCCCTGCTCGTCCTGCGCGAGCCTGTCGTGGCGGCGACGCTCGCCGAGAACGCGCGGCAGCTCGTGGAGCGTCGCCATACCTGGGCGGCCACCGCCCGCCTGTACGAGGCACTGTGGGCGCGCGCGGCCGATTCGACGCCGACGGCGATGGCGGCATGATCGATCCTGGCGCCGCCGCGACCCATTTCCAACCATCGAGGAGATCCATGACTGCTCCGCTCTCGATCTACGTGCTCGTCGACGCCCTGGGCTGGGAGGTGTTGCGTGACCGGCCCTTCCTCGACGACCTGCTCGCCGAACGCCGCTGGCTCGTGACGGTCCTGGGCGACGCCGCCGCCGCGACGCCGACGGTGCTGACCGGAACGACGCCCAGCCAGCATGGTCGCTGGGCGCGGCGCTACCGGGACCCCGCGCGGCGCGTGCTCACCTCGGCGCCGCCGTTCGACGTGAGCGAGCGGCACGCCGAGGCGCCGTCGATCTTCCACGACATGCGGCAGGCCGGCCTCCGGTACGAATGTCTCACCCCGCTGCGGGGCACCGACCCCGAGCTCCTGGAGGTGGCGGCGGCCCGGGCCGCCGCGACCGACGCGCGCGTCCTGTTCGTGCACCTGACCGGCCTCGACGCGCAGCTGCGCGAGCACCTGCACGAGCCGGAGACGGTCCTGACCCTGCTGGGCCGGTACGAGCGCGGCCTTCGCCGGGTCTTCGAAGCCGCGCGACGCGCGCGGAGGGACGTCCGCCTGTTCGTCTTCTCCGCCTACGGCGTGACCCCGGTGCGCTGGACCTACGACCTGCGCCGCGACGTGGAGAGGCTGGGCCTGCGCTCCAGCGACGACTACCTGGCGGTGTACGACGCGACCATGGCGAGGTTCTGGGTCGAGAACCCGCGCGCCCGCCAGGCGCTCACCGCGCTCCTCGACGATCATCCCTGCGGCACGCTGATGTCGCCTGGCGAGCTGCAGCGCCTGGGCGTGTGGTTCGAGGACGGGCGCTACTATCACCTGCTCTTCCTCATGAAGGGCGGCATGCTGCTGTGCCCGAGCGAGCGGCAGAGCGGGCGTCCGGCGGGCATGCCCGGCTACCATCCGAGCGAGCCGACCGCCGACGGCGCGCTGCTGTCCACCGTGCCCGTCGACAAGGCCGTGGACCACGTCACCAGCGTCCGCACGGCGGTGCTGGAGGACCTCGAGCTCGCCACGGCGGAGCAGGCCGCATGAGGTCGAGTCGGATCCTCGTCACCGGGGGCGCCGGATTCATCGGATCGAACGTCGTGGACGCCTGCCTGGCCGAGGGTCACGACGTGGCGGTGGTGGACGACCTCAGCACGGGGTCGTCCGCCAACGTCCCCGCCGCCGCCCGTCTCTATCGCATCGACATCCGCAGCGCCGAGCTGCACGACGTCTTCCGCCGCGAGCGGCCGGAGATCGTCAGCCACCATGCGGCGCAGATCAGCGTGGCGCGCTCGGTCGAGGATCCGATGCTCGACGCCGCCGTGAACGTGCTCGGCTCGCTGAACGTGCTGGAAGCGGCGCGGCGCCACGGCGTCCGGCGCGTCGTCTTCGCCTCCTCGGGTGGCGCCATCTACGGCGAGCCGGACCGGCCGGCCGCCGACGAGGGCCACGCCTGCCGGCCGCGGAGCCCGTACGCGGTGGCCAAGCTCGCCGTCGAGCATTACCTCGACGGCTATCGAGCGACGGCGGGTCTCGAGAGCGTCGCGCTGCGCTACGCCAACGTGTATGGCCCGCGCCAGGATCCCCGGGGCGAGGCCGGGGTGATCGCCGTCTTCATCGACGCCATCCGGGCCGGGCGCACGCCGATCATCTACGGCGACGGCGAGCAGATCCGCGATTTCGTCTACGTCGGCGACGTCGTCCGCGCCAACCTCGCCGCCCAGGCTCGGACGCTCGCCTCCCACGAGCCGGTGGCGTTCAACATCGGCACCGGCCACGGGACCAGCGTGAACGCCCTCTGGCGGGCGCTGGCCACCATCGCCGACTCGCCGAGCAAGCCCCGGCATGAGCCGGCGCGCGCGGGCGACCTTCTCCGCAGCGTGCTGGACCCCCGCCTCGCCCGCGAGGTGCTGGGCTGGACGGCCGAGATGGATCTCGTCTCCGGCCTCCGCCGGACCTGGGACTGGTTCGCGAGCCGGACCGACGCCGCCGAGACCTGGCGGCCGTCGCTGAGCCGGTAGCTCCTACTCGCGCTCGGAGGTCTCCGCGATGCAGGCGACGATCAGGGACGCCCCTGCCCAGCGGCCGAGCGCATCCACGGCGCGCGCGGTGACCGCGTGGCGGCCGGGACCATATTCGTCGAGCGAGAGGTCGAACGAGCCCTCGGAGTCGGTCCACGCCTCCGCCAGATCGCCGTTGACGTAGAGATAGAGCCGCACCGGCGCCCGGCCGCCGGCGACGCCGACACGGATGGACACGATGCCGAGCGCGGCGTCGGTGGCCGGATCGCCGGTCTCGAGCGTCACGCGAAGCGCGGGGAGCCGAGGCCAGGCCCGCGTGGGCTCGGCCGGACGCGCCGTCGAGAGAAATCGCACCGTACCCATTCTTCAGTGGCCTCCGTTGGTGATGACGTAGACGTGCGCCTGATGGGGACCGAACGAATCGCTGAACGAATCGCCCGTGGCGCGGAGTGAGCGCTGCTCGCCGTTCACCGTCACCGGGCCGGGCTCGGTGTTCCAGGTGAACGTCGCGCGCGCTCCGGCGCTGGCGGAGTTGTAGGCGAACAGGTAGCCGCGCCCGTCGACGACCTTGGTCCGGGTCCGGATCTGCGGCGTCGACACGCTCGCCAGGGCGCCGGGCGCGTCGTCGGCCACGAGCGCCGGCTCGAGGGCGGCGAGCTCGTTGACCACCGCCGCCAGATTCCTCATGTGCGTCGTCCGCTGCCCGCACCATCCCGGGCACACGGCCGCCAGGCCGTTGCCGCCCAGGCTCCACCACCACAGGCCGCGGGCGCCCGCGACGATGGCCGTGTAGGCCTGGTCGCGCATCTGCGCGAGCGTGGGAAACTGGCCGTCGGCCATGGACGGAAAGAACGGCAACACGCTCATGATCGGGCGGGCGTCGTGCACGGCGGCGCGCGCCGCGGCGGTCCACTCCGCGACCTGCCCCTGGTGAGCGCCGTCGGCGGCCTCGGGGCCCGCCAGCGGAAAGGGATCGCTGGCCAGGACGTCGCTCGCGTCGCGCCACAGCCCGATCTCCGCGCCGCGGAGATTGGCGATGAACGTGATGCCGGCGGGCTCGAGCCGCCGCGCTCGCTCGTACTGCGCGAAGACGGCCGGGATTCCCGCCGCGGAACACTCGTCCGCGGTGTGGAACCCGCCGACGCCCGGCCCGATGGCCAGGGCTTGCCCGGCGGCCTCGGAGGCGTCGATGCTCGCGTCGACGGCGCCGGAGCAGCCGGCGGTGTGCAGATAGGTGACGCCGTGGCGGTGCAGGTTGCCGACGAGCGCTCGCACGGCCGCCGCCGGTGCCCGGGTCTGCCACGGGTTCAGGTAGAAGTTGATGCGCAGGTCGCCCAGCCGCCGTTCGCCCGCCGGAGACCACAGCCGCTCCTCCCAGAAGCGATCGGTCGTCCCGGAACCGGGGCCGTCGTCGTACACGCCGAGCACGAAGCGCGGTGTTCCGCGCACGAGCACCCGGTTGCGCGCGTCGATCGAGACGTTCATCGACGCCCGGCGCACGGCCGGCACCCTCGACACCCGGTAGGCCGGGTACGTGAAGACGACGGAGCCGTCGGAGCGATCGAGCAGGGCGAAGGTCGCCAGGTAGGCGCG
>Ga0066684_10000631_pt1 | contig 12527 bp, 5 predicted proteins | sample GraSoiAngelo_133_FD_62301 | JGI IMG/M metagenome (GOLD analysis project Ga0066684, IMG submission 62301) | Grasslands soil microbial communities from the Angelo Coastal Reserve, California, USA - 14_0929_05_20cm | ecosystem: Environmental > Terrestrial > Soil > Grasslands | place: USA... | reverse complement strand
GCGGATGTATTTCCAGCACCGCGGCGTTACGTACTGGCAGAGCGAGACAGGAGATGATCGGCGGATCCTATTCGGCACGTTCGATGGACGCCTGATCTGCCTGAACGCTAAGACTGGGAAGAGTTGTCCGGGTTTTGGCACAAATGGTGTGGTGAATCTGCGCACGGGGGTAGCAGACGAATTCCCGCAGGCGGAGTACGCTGTGACCTCGCCGCCCGCGCTTTACAAAGACCTTGTCATTACGGGAGCTGCGGTCCAGGAATATCCCTCCAGAGGACCAAGCGGGGCGGTACGCGCGTTTGATGTTCGCACGGGCAAGTTGGTATGGACGTTCCATACCATCCCCGAATCCGGAGAAGCAGGACACGAGACCTGGACAGACGAAGCGTGGAAGCGAAGAACGGGCGCGAATGTTTGGTCCACGATGAGTGTGGACGTGGAGCGAGATTTGGTCTTCTTGCCGATCGGTTCGCCTTCGTATGATTTTTATGGCGGTGATCGCAAGGGCCAGAATTTGTTCGCGAACTCGCTCGTGGCGCTGCGAGCCTCGACAGGCAAATTAGTGTGGTACTTCCAAATGGTGCACCACGACCTTTGGGATTACGACATGCCGGCGCAACCGACGCTGATCACCGTGCGCCACAATGGCGAATCGGTACCGGCGGTTGCCGAGGTCACGAAAATGGGATTCGTGTTCATTTTCGACCGGGTCACAGGTAAGCCGCTGTTTCCAGTACGGGAGCGTCCGGTTCCTAAAAGCAATGTGCCGGGCGAGGTGGCCTGGCCAACGCAGCCATTTCCGACCAAGCCGTCGGCCCTGGTGCGACAAGAGTTGAATGAAGCCGACATTAGTACGGTTACAGCGGAGTCCCATCGCTATTGTATGGACTTGTTTCATTCGCTCGAGACTCGAGGTATGTACACGCCGTATGGGCGCAAGCAGACGCTCGTCGTACCGGGCACTCTAGGGGGAGCGACGTGGTCGGGTGGATCGTTTGATTCTGAGCTGGGATATTTCTTCGTAAACGTCAATGAGTTGGGATCAGTGGGTGCGTTGGAGCCACAGCCACCGGGAGCGCCCGTAGGTTATCGGCGTGGAGCCGCGGGCGGCGAATATGCCCGGTTTTGGGACCAGAATCAGTGGCCATGCCAAAAGCCTCCATGGGGAACATTGAATGCAATCGACGTCAAGACGGGTGAGATCGTTTGGAAAGTGCCGCTAGGCCTGGTCGATGGCCTGAATGGTGAAACCGGCGCGCCAAACCTTGGGGGCTCCATCGCGACCGCGGGCGGGCTGGTTTTTATCGGGGCGGCAACAGACAGGCGTTTTCGGGCTTTTGATTCGCGAACCGGAAAACAACTGTGGACGGCGGAGTTGCCCGCCAGCGCGCACGCTACTCCAGTTACCTATGTGGGACAGAAGAGCGGCAAGCAATTTGTAGTGATTGCCGCAGGAGGCGGAGGCTTCTTTCGTGGCAGCACGTCCGACGAAGTTGTGGCATTTGCCCTGCCGGACTAACGTGCTCGCGCGATATCCGCAGTACCACAACAGCAGAAAAAGATAAGAATCAGAAGGCCAGCAGGCTTCCTGCTTTCCTAGAACGCCTGCAGTTGGTTTAGAACTCGCGAACAGTCAACCGAGTCATGCGCATAACATCACATCAACCAGCAGTCAACTTGCTGTGGAGTCTACATCAGTGCCGAGTGAATAACAGGTGCACTGGCGAAAGAATGCCCGAGGGAAGCGGCCGAAGATTATCGAAGTCTTGCAACCTGAATCGAAGGCCGTATTGCCTAGTCACGCCAGCGATGTCAGCCAGGCGCCCGACCTTCGCGAGTTCATTGATCGCGGTGTTGTAAACCTCAGCGCGAATCGTGTTGCCACCCGTTTTCAGCAGTCCAGTCAAGTCGAGCTTGTAAGGCGGGCTCCACAGAGTCCCCGCTCGTTTGCCATTGACAAAAATAGTCGCGGCTTCTCGGACTGGCGACGCAATTAGTGCTGCAAAGGAGTATCCGCGCAAAGTGCCGGTTGCTAGCGACTCTCTAGGTATAGCCACCGGTTTGCCAAAGTCCAGGAACACATGGGCCGACGCCTCTGCCGCAGAAAGTTCAACGGACTTAGTAAAAACTGCAGTGCCCGAAAAATACTGTGTATTGGAATTTGTCGTCCAGGAATACGGGAGATTGACGTCTTGGATTACACCGTTCGTTCCCAGCATCAAAGTCCAACCAGAGCTCAAATCCTTGGATGAAATTGGCAGTTCTCGGGCAGGCAGCGGCGCGGCGGAGGACGTTCGGAATACGATGACGCGAGACCCATAGGGCTCAATCTGAAGGTCTAACTCACCATCGTTACTGGCTGACTTCTCGATTTTGCCGGTCATGGGATCCCATAACTCCGCGAATCGGTATTTGGTGCGGAACTGCGCGCGAAACTTCTGCTCATGATTGCTGGTGTTCGCGACAAAATAAATGTCGGCGTCGGCCAGTTTCCGGTGTACATGACCAATATCTTCGGACTGAACATCGAGTCGCAGGTCTGATTTCGCAGCCGCCGAAAGGCGATCTATCAATTTCGATTCAGAAACCACTTCCAACTGAGGCCAGTTGCCATCGGGCTTTTGATCAATGGCAATGACAGTGCCTCCGTTTCGCTGAAACTTCAACAACCACCTCCGGGTCTCCGCAGGAATGAAGTTTGCGCCAGGCAATAGGATCACCTTGTAGCGCTGCGCCTCCGCCTGCGCCAGGGTTCCATCGTCGATTACATCAAAATTGAATCCCACACTGAGAATATCCGGAATGATGTTGGGACCGAGCCGTGCGCCGGTTTGCTCAAACAAATCCATTTGGTTTGTTGATAGGGGTTTCATTGCGGCGTAAGCATCTTCGGTGGGCAGATACAGAGCCACGTCGACGACCGGTTTTCCTTGTCGCAACAGGTAACTGAGGCGTTGCAGGTAGCGGCAGAGGTCAGGCATTACTGGCCACCAGGGATTTTTGTCATTCAGCGCACCCGCCGCGTAGAAAGTCCAGCCGGGATCTCCTGCCTGGGACGGCGAATAAGGCCAGCCGTGTCCGACCAGTTGATTGATCCCCATCAGGAAGTGCAAGTTTGCTTCAGCTTTGATATCGAGCGGCGTTGCCCGAAATGCCGGAGAGTGAATCCACGTCCACGTCTCGGAAGAAACAACTGGCTTGCCGAACAGGTGGGCCGCAGAGGAAGCCCAACGTGTCGCGGTCAGTTTTCTCCAGGGAAAACCTTCGCCTTCGGGCAGGTCTACGTAACGATAACTGGAAAGAGTAGCGGGCGGCACGCCGTAATCTTGCATTCGGAACAGGACGTGGTTCTTGGCCGCCCAGTCATGCATAGGAACTAAGAACTGGTCTTCGAATAACTCGCTGAGCGTGCGACCGTAGTCCCGACGCACCTTTGTTGATCGCTCGCCAGCGTCGAACTCCAATAAAGGAAGCAATGGCCTCAGGTCATAACCACGGCGCTTGTGGAACTCGGTCAACAAATCGGCAGTCCAGGTTGCGTTATATGCTTCCAGGCTATCGCAAAAAATAGCGTGAATGCTGTTGGGCATTGCGGCCCCAAGCAGCTTGTCGCCACTTTCTCGCAGATGGGTTTCAATTGCCGCTCGACTGTAATGGTCGAGCACATACCCTTCTGCTCCGAGAGCGGCGCGCTTCACCGATTGGCCGGTGGGACTTGAAAAAAAGAACAGCAACGTCCTCGGCCCTTGGCCGTCGGGTACCGGGATATCTCCATCCCCGGCGAGGTCCAACTCGCGGAAGGAATCGACATCGGTTTCGCCTAGTGCCCCTTGACCAACGAAGGCCGCAATCAGATGCTCTTCCTCGTAAGGAACGGGGCGCGCCACACTGTTTCGGCCCGGAGCAATTTCGCGAGAGTCGGCACGCAGCCGGGTACTTGCCAAATCCATTGGAATGTAAGGTCCTCCATAGGGCCAGCCACTGCCTAGGGTGAGGTCCATACGGAGGCCGAGATTGTGTGCGGTTTCAGAGGCAAAGCGCACCATGTCGAGGAACTCGGGAGACAGGTAAGGATAATTGCGAAATCCGTTGCCGGCATCGTCGACGGCCATTGGGTAGGTAGCCTGGAGCTCCACCCCGCCAATTCCCGCGGCCTTCATGTGCTGCAGTTCGGCAGTAATTTCCTGCCGCGTAGCGGATGGCCCAAACCACCACCACCGCATCATGATGCGACTATCATCGGGTGGATGTTGGAAAGCGTGTTGGACCTCCCTGACGGCGGAAGTTGCTTGTGTTAGAGCTGGCCGAGAAGTGAGGACAAGCACCAGGCAGGCGGCGAGCACGACGGAATTGTTCATGTCCATGGGGCGATCTAAATCAGCCCGGAAGAGGATACCCTATACCGATTACTCGTGAATGGCCGCAGATACCTGTCGATGTGGCAGCAACATCGGCTACTATGAGGGCATCCGTTCCGGCACTTGCCAGAACAAGGTCATTGCCGGCCTGGGCAAAGGCGAATATTCAAAACAGGACTGGGACAGCGCCCGCAATCAGGAGTATGGCGCCTTCGCGCGCCGGGAAGATTTGTTTGCCCACATGGCGCCTGCTTCGATCACGAGGGGAATGTCTTTGTCGTGGAATGGGTTGAGGCAGGACGTGTGACCAAATTGCGCAGAATAGCTTACTTGAGCCGGAGAACATCTTAGAAGTTCGGAGGAACCATGAGAAAAGAGATTTCGCGCCGAAAGTTTCTGGAAAATCTCGGATTGGGAACCGCAGCCGGAACCAGCCTGTTGCTGCTGAAGGATGCTGCTGGCGCGCGTGCGACGCTGAACTCGATTCCTACGCGTACTCTGGGCCGAACAGGCGCCAAGGTTTCTATTCTCGCCTTCGGTTGCGGCAGCCGCTTCCTCATGTACAAGCAGGAAGACAGCGCGCTGGCAATACTGAACCGCGCGATTGACCTCGGCATCAGTTATCTGGACACGGCGTACGCATACGGAGATGGCGAGAGTGAAACTCGGGTTGGCAAAATCATGACTTCGCGCCGAAAGGAAGTCTGGCTGGCAACGAAAATTCCCGATCGTACTCGCGACGGGTTCTTACGACGGTTAGAGGGAAGTCTCAAGCGGCTGAATACTGATCACGTGGACCTCGTCCACATTCACAGCCTTGGTCAGGAAGATGACCTGGCGAGAATCGAAGCGCCAGAGGGCGCTCTTAAAGGTTTGATGGAGGCCCGAGATCAGAAGATGGCGCACTTTGTCGGCATGACCAGTCACACAAATGGAGAGGTGATGGCGAAAGCCATCGAACGCCACGACCTTGATTGTGTGCAGATGGCCCTCAATGCCTCACGCAACGGCCGCTTTGAAGAAGTGGCGCTTCCAGCAGCTAACGCAAAGAGTCTGGGAGTTATTGCGATGAAAGTAACTGGTCAGGAATTTCTGGTGGGTGACGGTCCAGGCAAAGCGCAGATGAGTTCGCTTCTGCGATATTCCATGAGTCTGCCGGTTGCCACCGCGGTCGTCGGCATGCCAAAGCCGGAGATGCTCACCGATAACGTTGAAATGGCGCGCGGCTTTTCTGTACTCGACGACAACGAGAAAGAGCGCTTGAGACAACAACTCCAACCGTCCCGCGAGGGATTGGAAAAGCGACTGGTCGGGCATCTGGATGGGCCGACAGCCGAACCGAGAGTCTTCGTCGCATAGGAAGGTGACAGCCAAACCGGAGAGTTCAGGACGTCTTTGCCTATTCACGAACGATTTTATTTTTCAGTGATTCAGGGAGAGACCTGGTGCTGGAAATTGCCGTTTCGCCGGCATAGAGGTGCTGCAGTTTCGTGAGACGTGCCAGCGCTGGGAGGGCGGCAGGAGTGATCTTAGTGCCGAAAACACTCAAGGACTCAAGTTGATCCAGTGTAGTGAGCGACTGTACAGTGACATCGCTTGTTTTGGTATCCATGAGCCGCAGCACGCGCAATCGTTTCATGGCGGCAATGGCCGGCGCAGAGCGATCGGTAATGGCGGTGCGAGAAAAATCTGCGGTGACAATGTGGTCTTGCAGTGGAGCTAAGGCGGCCAGGTCCTCGTCTGCAAATCGCGGACCAAGAAGCGAAGCATTCAGCAGAATGTCGGCGGAGCCTCTTGATTCATACTCGAGAATATTCGGAAAGCGTTTCTGAAGTTCTATCAATGCTGCGTCGACAGCAGCCCGTTTTTTCGCAACTGCGGCGTAGTCAATCTCCGCAAACCTTACTTCAGCCGCCACGGTGACAGGCTGCGGCCCAGGCCCGGTCATTAAATCTGGTTGCGTTTTCGAAGCCCCGGCAGCGATCCACATTTCAATCAGTCCGATCTGATCCCCCGAGAGGGGCTGCTTTGCTTCCTTCGGCATAAAGTCATCGTGCGATGGCGGTAGCGTGATACGGCGAAAGAGGTCGCTGCCCCGAGCGTCTCCGGGTTTGATAACCACGCCATGCTTGCCTCCGCGCATCAGCGCGGCATAACTATCCAACCGCAGACCTGCTCTTTGTTTGCTAGGGCCATGGCACGAGATGCAATGTCCCGCGAAGATGGGCTGGATGCGTACCCCATAAAAGGTAGCTGCTCCTCCAGTTGCGCGGCCAGCAGAACTGCGAGAAACCAGCAGCACTTTGCGCAACGTCCCCGGCATATATTCCGTCAGGTGATCTTCGCCGAGGGACAGTTGCCCTCCGCGATAGCCGGTAAAGCCGACAAGGCCGATGGATGCGGCGAGTGCGATCGGGTATAGGCGTGCTGCGCGCCCTTCGCGTCCGCACAGTCCCAAACAGAGCGAGCTGATCACGACTACGAAGAACCCGCCCCACAAGTGCTGCGTTACCAAGGGGCCGGAGTAGCCGCCGTTTCTCGCCAGACACCATCCCAAGAGCGAGGCTGCAAGTGCTGTCAGCAGCGCGACTCCGAGCACGAACGGGACCGACGCCTGAAGATACGAGAATTGCTGAGTTCGTCCCACCAACTCCAGTACGGGTACCAGCAGAATCAGCGCGATCGGCAAGTGCACTGCAATAGGGTGAAACCGCCCGATGAACTGCAACAACGCTCCGCCTTCACTTCCAGTTGGAGGGAAGAAGAGCAGAAGCACGAGTAACAGAAGCGTTGGTGCGACCAGCACCAGGCTCAAACGATTCCGAGAAATTCGGCTCACCCACAATGTAGTGAAATCAGGGCCGGAAACGGACAAATGGCCTCTCCAGATTTTTCACGCTAAGACCTCGGTCACAACCCGCGCGGGTTTCACGCTGGTGAGCTTCTGCTGCAGCCCCTGGAACTGATAAGTGAGTTTGTGATGATCGAACCCCAGCAGATAAAGCATGGTCGCATGAAAGTCCCGGATTTCAACCGGATCTTTGGCGATCTCATATCCCATGTCGTCGGTCTCACCGTGAGAGACTCCGCGCTTTACTCCTCCGCCTGCCATCCAAATGGTGAAAGCGCCGGGATTATGGTCGCGGCCAATGTATTTCATTTCCTGGCCATTTCGGTTTTCCCGCATAGGGGTCCGCCCAAACTCGCCGCCCCACACCACCAGCGTGTCCTCGAGCATGCCGCGCTGCTTCAAGTCGGAGAGTAATGCTGCAGTCGGCTGGTCCACTTCCCGGCACCGATCAGCGAAACCCAGGTTCAGCGCTTCCTTCGCGTCCGATCCGTGCGAGTCCCAGCCCCAGTGATAGAGCTGAATAAAGCGTACGCCGCGTTCCGCCAGCCGGCGCGCTACCAGACAATTATTGGCAAAGCTTGCCTTGCCTGGTTTTGCGCCGTATTTTGCGTGCACACCTTCTGGCTCCTTGCGGATATCCATGGCATCTGTTGCGTCCATCTGCATCCGGAACGCCAACTCGTATTGGGCAATGCGTGTCACCGTCTCGGGATTGCCAAAGGCCGCGTATGTCTGTTGATTGATGTCATCAATGGCATCCAGCATGGTGCGGCGCAGCGGACGGCTCACACCCGACGGGTTGTCCAGGTATAGAACCGGCTCACCGTGAGAGCGACACTGAACTCCTTGATAGACGCTCGGCAGGAATCCTGAACTCCAAAGCTGCTTTCCGCCATCGGGCGACTTGCCCCCGGAGAGCAACACGATAAAGCCCGGCAGATTTTGATTCTCAGTGCCTAATCCGTAGAGAACCCACGATCCGAAGGATGCGTAACCAAGACGCGGGTTTACGGTCTGTACCAGCAATTGCGCGGGAGCGTGATTGAACTGATCTGTGCGCATGGATTTGATCACACACAAATCGTCCATATGCTGTTCGATGTGCGGCAGACGGTCGGATATCCATTGGCCACTCTGCCCAGCCTGGTGAAAAGGGTATTGAGAACCGAGCAGCTTGGGCACTCCGCTAATAAAAGCAAACCGCTTGCCAGCGAGGAATGAAGCCGGACAGTCCTGGCCGTCGAAGCGTTTCAGTTCGGGCTTGTGCTCGAACAATTCCAGCTGACTCGGCGCGCCCGCCATGTGGAGATAAATGACACGGCGGACCTTCGCAGGAAACTGTGGCGGCAGGGCCAACAGGGGAGTCGTCGGGTCGCGTCGAAAATCAAGTCTTGTACCCTCGGCTGCGGCTCCTCCTACTTTGGCCGCATGGGTAACCTGCGATGCTATGGTTCCCATGAACAGAGCACCGACACCGCTGCTGAGCGACCGGAGGAAATGCCGGCGGGTTTGCGCCTCAAGCGCGGCGAATTGGACATCGGGATGCACTTCGCCGACAGACGACGAGTAAGTCTTACGGCACACGCGCGATTCGGAATCTGCCATAGTAATTACCTTGTCAATGCCGTATCAAGATTGAACAGAATGCTGGCCACCGAAGTCAATGCTGTCAGTTCTTTCGATTTCCCCGGCGTTGCTGAAGCTTCTATCAGAGTTGGAGTCTTCATGATTTTCTGGAAAAGGGCGCGCAAGCTAGCTAACTCGCGAGGCGTCAAATCCCGGGACAACACCAGGCGAGCTCCGCAAGTAAGGCGTGCATCCAGCCCGGCGCCTTCCTTCAGCATGTGCTTGGCGAGGGCTTCGGAAGCTTCCTGATACACGGGATCATTCAACGTGACCAGCGCTTGCAACGGTGTATTCGTTGGAATCCGGCGAGCGAGACTGACATCGTGGTCCGATGCATCGAATGTGAGAAGGCTGGGATACCCGCTGGTGCGTTTAATGTACGTGTAAATCGCTCGCCGATAGCGATTCGGCCCGGTTGCGTCCACCCATTTGCTGTCGTTGTAAACGGTGTTCCAGACTCCCGCCGGCTGCGGAGGCATAACCGGAGGCCCACCCATTTTGGTGCTCAATAATCCGCTCGTCATCAAAGCCTGGTCGCGGACCATCTCAGCGGTCAGCCTCTGTTGCGGGCCGCGCGCCAAAAGGTGATTGCGCGGGTCCTTTTCCAGAAGTTCAGGAGACGCTTTTGCGCTTTGTCGATAGGTGGCGCTGGTCACCATGTCCCGCAAGAGCGCTTTCATATCCCAGTGCAGATCATTCTGGAAATGGAGCGCCAGCCAATCGAGTAGCTCGGGATGGCTGGGCTCCTCTCCCACGCTGCCGAAATTCTCTAGCGTTTCTACAATGCCAGTTCCAAAGAGTTGCTCCCAGTAGCGATTGACAGCAACCCGCGCCGTCAACGGCTGGTTCGGAGAAAAAAACCATTTGGCAAGTGTCAGGCGATTTCTGGGTGCGCCGGCCGGAAGCTTCGGAAAAATTCCCGGAACGTCTGGAGTGAGTGGCGGGCCAATCTTCGTGAGAAAATTTCCGCGTTCAAATTCCAGCGTCGTTCGTTGATCGTAATCAGGCTGCTCGCAAGCAATCGGGAGCGGAACCGTAGGAATCTTACGTAACTGGCTGGTGAGCTTTTCAAGTTCCGCAAGCTCGCCAGTAGAACGAGGATCGCTGGCGAGTGCGGTCCACCGTGCGTCGCTGCTGCCCGACATGCGAAGGTGTGAGATGAGAGCGGGCTTACTCGCAATATTCCCGGTCTGCCTCAAACTTAGCTTGATACGGTTACCTGGAGAGAGCTTTACCGGAACCGCGGGAATTCCAATCGTCCAACGAGTCCGGAATAAATTGGGATTCGCGCCAAAGACATTCTCCCCAGGGTCGGAATCAAACTTCTGCTTCCGTTCGGCGGCACGATCCAGTGCAGATTGCAGATTGGTCTCCGAATCGGGAACGAAGTATCGGAAAGCGATCTTCTCCTGACGGCCATCGGCCTTTACAAGCCAGCCGTCAATGCGATTCACGATGAATCCAGGCTCTGGTGAGTGGCGTGCCTTTTCACCGTCTGCTGGAGATACCTCGATGCGCACTGCCGTCAAAACCGGAACGTCCGGTTTCGCGAGCAGCTCGTAGACGGATTCACCCGGCGTGTTCGAACCTTCTTGGACTTCTCCCGAGTGGATTTGCAGCGTTGGCAGGTGAGTACTAGCTTTTAATATCCTTTTCTCAGTATCAGCGATTGCTCCGGCCAGAGCTTTGCGTTGGGCCTTTTTCTTCTTCGCAGACAGCTTCTTCGTTTCCAAATGCGCAAGTTGCCGTTTGAGTTCTGGCAAATCCGATTGCAACGCCAGCTTTTCATTGACCCATGCCGCGGTGACAGGCAGCGCCTTCCACTGCTCCTGTTGCTCTGCCTGCCGACCATCCGCTACCAACGACTTGATCAATTCGGCGATCTTCTGTTGAATCTGTGCGGCTTCTGAATACCGACTCTTATCTTTTGGGACGCGCAGAACGGGCGAATCGTCCTCCAGATCGGCGTCCCGTGTGTTGTTAAAAAAAGCTAAAGACTTGTAGTACTCGGCGTGGCGGATGGGATCATAAGGGTGCGAGTGGCACTGCACGCAATTGATCGTAACGCCATTGAGAACCGACCACGTGGTGGCCACTCGATCCATGACGGCCAGTAACCTGAATTCCTCGTCGTCGGTTCCGCCCTCATCGTTTACAGGCGTCTGGCGATGGAACGAACTCGCGATCTGGTCTTCGAAGCTAGCGTTGGGCAGCAAATCGCCCGCCAATTGCTTAATGACGAACTGATCGTATGGAAGATTGCGATTGAACGCGTCAATCACCCAGTCGCGGTACGGCCAGACTCCAGGCCTTTCGTTGTCCTTTTCATATCCTTTTGTGTCTGCGTAGCGCGCCAGGTCCAGCCAGACGGCGGCCCATCGCTCGCCGTAGCGTGGCGATGCCAGCAGCCGATCAACCTGCTTTTCATAAGCGTCAGGGGAGTGATCAGCTAGAAACGCCGACTGCTCCTGCTCCGTAGGAGGTAGTCCTGTGAGGTCAAATGAAACGCGGCGTAGCAGGGAAGACTTGTCGGCTTCGGGCGAAGGATCGAGTTTCTCGTTTTCGAGACGAGCCAGAATAAACCGGTCCAGCGGTTGCCTCGCCCAATTGGCATGCTTCACGACGGGAACCGGTTGAGCTTTCGGAGGCGCAAAGGCCCAATGATCTTCCCACTTCGCTCCTTGTTTGATCCACCGGCGAATTAAATCAACCTGTTTGGCGGGAAGCGGCGCAGCATGATAGGGCATACGCACTTCAGGATCGGAAGAAGTGATGCGCGCGATCAACTCCGATTCATCCGGCTTGCCGGGGACTATGGTCCGGCGTCCTGATTTCCCGGTACCAAGCGCTTCCTCGCGAAATAGAAATGAGACGCCATTCTTCTGCCGCACTCCGCCGTGGCAGGGCATGCAGCTCTGGTTCAGAATCGGGCGGATATCACGGCTGAAACGAACCTCGTCCCCGGACAGCCAATGAATCCGTGCCGCCGCCCAGGCGGTCAGCAACGCGGCGGTCAGGAGCACCAGAACAACGATGCCTATCTTACCGGCCGAAGATAGGGTTCTTCCCGGCATGGAAATGAGCTTCATTATAGAACTTCGAACGAAAGATATATCAGACGAATCAATCGACTACATGCGATGTTTGACCTCGTCCGTTTGCGACCGGCTCGGTAATCTGGGCCGGCAGCAGGTGCAAAATATATAGCGCAGGCCATTGTGTCAGCATGTCTTTCGATTAACATGACGGGTGAGATGGACACATCTGTCACCCGCCGCGACTTTCTCGGTTCGACGCTCTTAGCTTCGGGATCCGTCTTGCTCAAAGGTATGACGCCGGCTGAACTGCTCGCAGCGCGCGACGAGTTTACCGGGTACGGCGGTGTTGGCGAATACAGTTCATCAAACGGCAACACTTTCGATGTCCTGAGCGCGGGTCACACGATCCGCGATGGGAGGTACGATCCACTTCCAAAGCAAATTGTCGAAACCGGCGAGATCTATGATTGCGTGATCATTGGCGGCGGAATCTGCGGCCTGGCAGCGGCGCTGTTCTTTCAAAGGGAGGCTGGGCCCGATGCAAAATGTCTCATTCTCGAAAACCATCCCATCTTCGGTGGCGAGGCCAAACAGAATGAATTTCTGGTGGATGGAAAGCGGCTGATTGCACATCAAGGTTCCGCCATTTATCAG
>Ga0066684_10000630_pt1 | contig 12537 bp, 11 predicted proteins | sample GraSoiAngelo_133_FD_62301 | JGI IMG/M metagenome (GOLD analysis project Ga0066684, IMG submission 62301) | Grasslands soil microbial communities from the Angelo Coastal Reserve, California, USA - 14_0929_05_20cm | ecosystem: Environmental > Terrestrial > Soil > Grasslands | place: USA... | reverse complement strand
TGGAAGGACATTTTCGTCACGCGAGGACACGTGCAGTCGCTGTTGTCGGCTCCCAACCTGGCCATTGAGCAGCCCAATACCCTCTTCCGAAATCTGGGGGGAATGAAGTTTGCAGCTTTGACAGCGGAGGCAGGGCTGACCGCCCAATCTCCGTCGCGGCATCGGGGATCTGCTTTCGGGGACTTGAACGGAGATGGGAAACTGGATGTCATTGTGAGTGCGATCAATGCGCCTAGCGAGATCTGGATGAACCAGAGTCGGGGGAACAATCACTGGATCGAGTTCAAGCTTCAAGGCACGAAGAGTAATCGCGACGGGATTGGTGCACGGATCATGGTGGTCACGAAATCGGGAGCCCAGTATAACCACATGACCACGAGCTGCGGCTACGCTTCCTCAAGCGCGGGCCCCGTGCATTTCGGGCTGGGGGCAAATGCTTCGGCGGATCTAGTCGAGATTCGATGGCCTTCAGGGATCGTGCAGCAGCTGCGGGATGCGGCCGCGGATCGGGTGGTGACGGTGAAGGAACCGGCGAAGTGAGTGCGGTTCGGGTGCGAGGCCGAGAAGGCCTCACGACACTCGGAGAGACGCCGGCGCCACCGTGCTAAAGTCCTCAATGCTCGATATATTTTTCGTCAGGTGCAATAGGTGGTATGCATGGTCGAGCAATCCTTCTGTTTTTCGCGAAAATTTTCTAAAGAGGAACGCGAGAAAAAGCTCAGGATGCTCCAGATGTTCTAGTTACCACGGGCCCTGCTGAGTGCAACCCGGCGGTCGAAAGCGACCGGGCTTCAACCGCCCATCAGTTTCTAACCTGAATGTCCGATCTAAACGTTCTCGAAATCTTTGCCACGGATCAGCCTCTGAAGCCGATTTGAGAGGATACTGACAACCAAGCGGCGGGATTGTGATAGACGCCAACCAGCGCACGTATACGATGAAGCCTGGCGTACAGTTTTCGCGCAACCACTCGACACGAGGTGGTGAACTCGGCATGAAGAAAATACCGTCCCCGGGGGCAAGTTCCTCGACTGCACAAGCAATTGTCGATGCCCACCAGCCTTCAGTGGCCGGCGTGGGATTTAAACCTGTCCTATCCCTGTCCGCGCTGGTGTTGTTCGGACTGGCTTTTGTCGGACCGACGGCGCCCTATACGTTCTTTGGCGTCGGCGCGGTCCAGTCACGCGGGCATTTCGCGCTGGTCTATCTGATCGCGATGGTCGCGATCAGCTTCACCGCGGTCAGCTACGGGAAAATGGCGGGCGCGTTTCCGGAAGCCGGTTCCACCTATGCTTATGCCTCGAAAGCGATTCATCCGGTCGTCGGCTATCTTGCCGGCTGGGTCATGATTCTCGATTACCTGCTCATGCCCATGCTGTGCGTCATCATCGTGGGCGTCACTTCGAATAAGCTGGTGCCTTCGATTCCGTACAGCGTGTGGGTTGTCGTAACCGGGGTTGCGATCACCGGCATCAACTTGGCCGGGATTGAAATGACTTCGCGCGCCACCCTAATCTTCAACGCAGTTCTTGCCGTCTCCGTCTTGTGGTTTCTAGGCGCTGCTGTTTGGGCGCTTACTCATGGCGTCGGGCGCGGAACTCTGGTCTCGATCGCACCGTTTTATTCGGCGAACAGTTTTTCGCTGAAAGCAGTCATGGCGGCAACACCTGTGGCCGTTCTTTCTTTTCTCGGATTCGACGGCATTTCCACGCTGGCTGAAGACTCCAAAGACCCACAGAAGAACATCGCCCGCGCGACGCTGCTGGTGTGTTTCATCGCGGGCGCAGTTTTCATTCTGCAAACCTATCTGGGCCAATTGATATGGCCCGACTATACGAAGTTCTCGCCCATCGAGACCGCGTTCAGCGACATCGGCCGCAAGATCGGCGGTCCCGCACTCGCCTACCTAATCGCATTGCTGGTGATTGGACAGGCGTGGGCCAGCGGCATAACCAGCCAGGCGAGCGCGTCACGCCTGCTCTACGGCATGGCGCGCGATGGCAAGCTGCCGCGCTTCGTTTTTGGTCATCTCAATCCGAGGTCGCGCACGCCGACATACAGCATCCTGCTGATGGGAGCGATCGCGATGATCGCCGGCCTGGTGCTGGATTTGGATAAGGCCGCCGAGTTGGTGAATTTCGGCGCCTGCGCCGGCTTTATGGTCGTGAATCTCTCGGTCATCGGACACTACTTCGTTCGCCGTCGCGAGGGTTGGTGGGGCTCCCTGGTTTCCCCGGGGATTGGGTTCTGCGTCTGCTTGTGGATTTGGCTCAGCGTCTCACCGCTGGCGATGAAGGTCGGTGCGCTCTGGACGCTAGCGGGATTTGCATACCTGGTTATTCTGATGCGCCGCCACGGAACGCGCCTCGTGGCATCTGCGTCGGCGAACTAGGATTTCATTTCGCGATGTAGCCGCCATCCACCATCAGGCATGTGCCGGTAATGAAAGAAGCTTCCTCAGAGGCGAGGAACAGAATTGCGTTCGCGACTTCATCCGCGGTGCCGAAGCGATTTAGCAGGTGCAGTGGCCCGTTCTGCTGGAGCGATTGCTCGTAAGTCATCCCGGCGAGTTCGATGTCAACCCGTAATTGCGGGGTATCAATCCATCCCGGAGCCACGGCATTCACGCGTATGTTGTGCCGGGCCAGGTCCATTGCCAGGCAGCGGTTGAGCCCAAGCAGAGCGGCTTTGCTGGTGTTGTAGGGCAGGCTGCGGTCCTGCGCAATTAAGCCGCTGATCGAAGTCACGTTGACGATCGCGCCGCCGCCCGCGCGAATCATGGTTTCGACTGCATACTTCGAGCACGTAGCTGTCCCCATCACGTTGACCGAGAGCACCCGCTGCCAATCTTCCTGCGCAACATCGTAGGAGCCAAACACGAAGGCAGCGGCGTTGTTCACCAGGATATGGATCGCCCCAAACTCGGCTTCGGTTCGGTGAATTGCCTCGCGCACCTGCTCTTCAACCGCAATATCAGTTTGAACAAAACTGGCCTTCCGGCCGTGGTGGGTGATCTCACGGCAGACTTCCTCGCCCCCCGCGGAATTGCGCTCAAAGATGGCGACCGAAGCGCCTTCCCCGGAAAACCGCAGTGCCGTGGCGCGTCCGATACCAGACGCGCCTCCGGTCACGACGGCGACTCTGTTTTTCAGACGCACGTTAAGGAAAGGAAATCAGAAAGATGAGTTGCTAAGGCAATATCTCGCGATAAAGCTTCACTTCAAAATTTTCAACCAGCCCGGGACGCTGATTGTTGAAGAACTGCGCAATGTACGGCATGGCGCAGTGCTCATCGAAAGTCTTTTGGTCCGTCCATTTCTCGATGAAAGTGACCCATCGCGGATCATCGACACGTTGATTGAGCTCATATCGGATACAACCCGGCTCTTTGTGCGTTGGCTGCATGAGGCTGTGCAGGACCTCGATCAGGGACTCTGTCTTGCCGTCGAGGGCACGAAACTCGGCAACACACACCACCTGAATACGATTCTTGTTGGGCATGTTCAGCTCCGTTGCGCAGCGAATGCGTCCTGATTCTTCAATGACAGAAACAGTTCGTAAGCCTTTTCCGGCTTTTCTTTTTCGTGGACAACCGCGCGGACCGCCTGCAGCATTGCCATTGGCGCCTCGCACTGGAAGACGTTGCGTCCCATGTCGACGCCCGCCGCTCCTTCATCCACAGCCCGGTACGCCATTCTGAGCGCATCCAGTTCGGGTAACTTCTTCCCACCCGCGATTAACACCGGAACCGGGCACGCGGCGGCGACGCGGGAAAACCCGCTCTCGCAATAGTAGGTTTTGACGAAATGCGCGCCCATCTCCGCGCAGATTCGCGTTGCCAGTCCGAGATACCTGGAGTCCCGCACCAGTTCCTTTCCCACGCCGGTTACGGCGAGAGTTGCAATTCCGTATTGGTTGCCGGCATCCACGACTTTGACCAGATTGCCGACGGACTGATGCTCGTGCTCGCCGCCGATATAGACCTGCACCGCCATCGCGGCGGCATTCAAACGAAGAGCATCCTGAATATCCACCGCGACCAGTTCGTTGGAAAGCTCTTTCAACATGCTCTGTCCGCCGCTGCAGCGGAGCACCACCGGCTTCTGCATCTCCGGCGGAATCGAAGTGCGCAGCGCGCCGCGCGTGATCATGAGGGCGTCGGCGTATGGGACGAGCGGCACAATGTTCAGATCGATTCGCTCCAGACCCGTCGTCGGACCCTGGAAATAGCCGTGGTCGACTGCGAGCATCACGGTGCGCCCGGTCGTGGGACTGAAAATACGGGCCAGCCGGTTCTTGATTCCCCAATCGAGCGAGTTGCTGCCCTTGAGAAAAAACGCCTTCGCTTCCATAGGAACGCCGACGTGGTATTGCTTGCCGTCCTGGACATCATCAATATCTGGCATTTGCGAGATTTCCTTTCGCCTCACTGGTTGCGCGTGAAAAGCCTTCAAACATCAGGGCCACCGACGCCGCGCCGGCGTCCTGATGCCCAATCGTCTTATCCCCCAAAAGCCGGGCGCGACCGTAGCGCGCAATCATCTTCTCGGTGGCCTCGGCTCCAGCTTTCGCGGCTTGCGCGGCCGCGCGAAGTCCATCGTCGAGCGGCCGCTTCGCTTCCGCTGCCGTAGCCAGCGCCTCGACGGCTGGTGCGAGAGAATCCATCAGCGTTTTGTCTCCAGGTTTTGCTTTCGTTTGCCTTTGCACTGCCTGTAACCCGGCTTCCAATGCCGCGGCGAGTCCCGCACAATCCCAGGACAAGATCCCTTCTTGTACGGATTCGCCAACTCCCAGGAAAAAAGCTCCAAGAAGAGAACTGGACGCGCCGCCGTCCGAGTTCATCACGCTCCATGCAGCGTCGGTAAAACAGCTTTTTAAGTCCGCAGATGCTGGGCGAACAAATGAGGCTTCCAAGTGATCCACGATGCGCACCATAGCGCTGCCATGGTCGCCATCGCCGGCCACAGAATCGAGTTGTGATAATCTCAACCGCTGTTCACGAACCAGGATGGCCGCAGCTTGAACCATCCTGAGAATGTCGTGACTGGTGACACGATCCGTCATGGCGAAGGCGACTCCTCATCGCACGACAAAATACGGAGCATCGCAGGGCGCGTCCCAGAGGCGAAGCAATTCGGCATCCATGCGCGCGATCATCATCTGGAAACCACCTTGTTCCTGGGTGGTGATAAACTCGCCAACCTTGCTCCGCGCCAGGCGAATTCCTTTCTCTGCGAGGACCTGATGCACGCGCCGGAAAACGATGAACAACTCCATCAGCGTGGTCGCACCCGCACCGTTGACGATCACCAGCAGGTCTTCTCCAGCTTTCACGTCCAGGTCTTTCAGCAGCATTTCCAGCATCAGCGCAGCGGTCTCATTCGCCGTCTTCAGCTTCATGCGGCCAGTGCCGGCTTCACCGTGCTGGCCCATGCCAATCTCCATCTCGTCATCTCCGAGGGTGAAGATCGGCTCGCCGGTTGCGGGATGGGTGGCAGTGGTCACCGCGACCGCAAGCGTTCGCGTGTTGCGCTCCATCCGCTCAGCGATCTCTAGACATTTGTCGAGCGGCGCTCCTTCTTCAGCAGCGGCTCCAGCCACTTTGTATACCGGTAGAAATCCCACCAGGCCGCGGCGATCGTCAGGATTCGAACCGCCGGCCATATCTTCATGGGTGACGATCTGCTTGACGTTGCGTTCTTCCCGCTGCGCCAGCGTCATGGTCATCTTTGCGGATAGCACATCACCGGAGTGGTTGAGCACAACAAACAGGACCCCGGCGCCGCGGTCGGCCAGACGAATTGCCTCGAGACAGCGAGGCGCGCCGGGAGCGGCAAAAATCTCGCCGGCGACACTGACGTCGAGCATGCCCTGGCCTACAAATCCGCTCAACCCGGGCTCGTGCCCGCTCCCGCCAAGCGTAATTACGCCGACTTTACCCGAGGCTTTTGGTTTTGCCCGGGCTACTAGATTGCTGCCCACCAGGCAAATTTTGTCTGGGTGCGAGAGCGCGAATCCCTCCAGCAATTCGGGGACGATGTCCTCAGGACGATTGATGAATTTTTTCATCGCCATCTTTGTTCCTTGTGGGCACTTCCTTCAACTGGCTTGTGCGGCGCTCGCGGGCAAACCGTCCCACAGCGCCAATCCATCGCTCGCAACTTCGACGGTTTCCATCTGCCCGAATTCGTACTCGGTAATGTGCAGGCGCTTTTGTCCAGGCGACGCGAACGCTACATTGGTGGGCAACTTGCCCCTCATCTCAATGCGTTCAACCACCCGCCCGTTCCCGCCCAGCACAGTTACGTCCTTCTGCCCGAAAACCGCCACGTAGAGCTTGCCGTCAGTAGAGAACGCCATCCCATCTGGCCCCTTCCAGCCCGGTGGCGCGTCGGGGCGGATCACGTTGCCGAACAGTGTGCGCGGCCCGGCGATTTCATCACCACGCCATGCATATGAGTAAATGTTCCCGGTCAGTGTTTCGTTCACGTACAAAAGGCGATCCGGCCCAAAGGCAATGCCGTTGGTGAACTTAATGCCGCTATCCAGCTTTGTCACTTCCCCGCTCGACACGTCGATCCTGTAAACCCGTCCGTCGTATCTCACCTTCATGTAGTCGGCGCGAATCTGGTTGTTGGGCGCAAACTCGTCGATGAATACGCCCGAATCGGTCAAATAAAGCGCGCCATCGGGTCCGAAGCAGAGGTCGTTGGGAAAAAGAAACTTCTCGCCGTTGGAAGCGGTCGCCACAACCTCGGCTTTACCTTCCATGGTTAACCGCACCAACGAGGGCTGTTTCGATTCCGCTACCCAGATAACGCCGTCGGAGTCGATGGCAAGTCCGTTCGGTCGGCCCGTCTTCTTGATGACCCGTTTCGTCTCGCCGTCAGCGCTGATGTTGGTAACACAGCCACGTTCGGCCCCACCTTCGACAACCAACCAGCTTCCGTCCTGTAAAGCAACCGGGCCTTCCGGCGCGCTCAGACCTGTAGCGAATACCTGCGTCTTCATCGAACTGCTCCTGGCGCGGGGAGATTACGCCCCGCATCATCGAGCACCAAAACCCAGTCGCCGTCTGCCGGAGGCGTGAACTGCTTCTTGCCGGTCGTGGCAAATTTGCCGCCTGAGGTCGCTTGTCCCGTCCTCGGGTTGAACCACCAGGCCGCCGCCAGCGTGCCGGAAACCTTGCCCATCTCGATTGTGATCGTCCGAGTAGTGGGAAGATAGGCCATGACCGTTCCCCCGTCGGCACTTCGGGCTGCGGCAAGATAATCCATCCCGTTAAATTCTCCAAGCCCGTCTACAACAACTTCGTGCTTCTGATCCGGGACTAGGTCGTACCACGACCTTGAAGTGAACAGCAGATACAGCCGCTGCATGTCCTCCGCCCCAGCTGAATTCAAGGCCGCTTCCCATCCTGGGTCGAAGAGCCACATCGGACGATTACCCATGAACTGGCCAGTGGCGCCGGAAAGAATCGCCCAGTATGCCTGTCTTCGAATCTGTACCGCGGAAGCGTTGTGCTCGCCTTCGTAAGTCGACTCAATCAGGACAAAGGCCATAGCCGGCTGCCGATTGAAATCTGCGAGCAGTTTCTGATGCACGATCCCGTATGTGTAAGTCGTGTTGAGATCGAGCCAGCCTTCGCTTCGGTATTGGTCTACGGCGGAATTTTCGGGATGGCAGTGCGCGGTCATCAGGTGGCGGTCGTCCGTCTCCTTGATCCCCTGCGCGACGGCGTCGACATCTTCGCGTGCCTTGTCCGGATTACGGTCGCCTCCGATAATCCAGACGATGTTGTCGAACCCGCGATAACGATTCCCGACATATCGCCCCCAGTCGTGGGCCTTCTGCGGGCCATTGGCGAGAAGTTCCTCGATCCAGCCTTCCTCGGTACCGATATAGCCGAGATAAATCGGCGCCAGGAAAACTTGCAACCCTTTTTCCTGCGCTTTTCGGATCACCCAGTCGGCGTGCTCGAAATACTTTTCGTTGGGAGTGGAAAAATCCCCGGGAGTGGTGAAAGGCGGCTCGCCATAGCGGTTCACGGGCCCGCGGAACTTGTGTTCGATCAGATTAACGATGATGGAATTGAAGTGCAGGCGGCGGCGCGCCTCCAGGTACTTCTCGGCTTCTTCCTTGGTCAGGCCCGAAATCAGGGACCATCCGGCGTCGCCCTGAACCAGAAACGGCCCACCATTGTGGTCGATCAGATGACGATGGTCCGCTCCAACTTTTACCGGATACAGATTTTGCCCCTGCACGAGGCCGACGCACACGAAAAGTACCAGGAGGAGGTTGAGGAAGCGCCTGAGCATCACAGTCCAACCAATGGAAACAGAGCAACCTCTGCGGGTATATAAGTTTCCGATAGCTTTTTATCACGAAAGCATGGACAAAGATCCATGCATGATGAACGGAGAAGCGCCTTGGAGCAAGTCGTACCCACGGACTCCGCCCAGTCAGTTCTGACATAGATTTATAAATTCGTGATAGATAACTTCGAGATTCCCAACTAAAACTGTACGGCAGGTTCGGTTCATGGCAAGGAGGTATCGGGAAGATGGATTACGCAGCTCTGTCGCGCCAGCATGTGCTCCACGCTCTCAGGCGGCCAAGATCGCTGATTTTTCAGCGTGCCCAGGGATCTCGGATGTGGGACATCGACGGAAAAATGTATCTCGACACTATGTCCGGATCGGCTGGCCCCGGCATGGTTGGGCACGCGCATCCGGCGGTCGGCGAAGCCGTGGCCCGTCAGATGGCGCAGCTTCCTTCCGTGAACCTCCTGCATGACAGCACTACGCTGATTGAGTTTTGCGCCAAGATGGCATCGCTGGCTCCGAAGGGAATGAGCAAAACCTTCTTGTGCACCGGAGGAGGCGAAGCCATCGAAGCCGCGATTAAGTTTGCCATGCGAGTCACGGGGCGAGTCGAGGTGCTCTCGCTCTCCGGTGCATATCACGGACAGTCGTTGGCTACGATGGGCCTGGGCGGGATGCCCGCGCTTCGCAAGTGGATGCCGGGCGCGGTGCGTTGGCCAAACTTCCGCCAGATTCCGTCCGCCGACACGTATCGCCCGCTCCTGGGTGAAACTCCGGATAGCTGCGCCGCCGCAATCCACGCGCTCGAAGCCGACCTCGACAGCGCCAGTTCCTGCCAGGTAGCCGCTCTGGTGATGGAGATCGTGCAGGGTCCGAACGGCCACAGCGTCTTCGAAGCCGATTATTACGCAGGCGTGCAGCGGGTCTGCCGCGAGCGTCAGGTGCTACTTATTGTCGACGAGGTTCAGACGGGATTGTGCCGCTGCGGAACCACCTGGGCCTGCGACATCTTCGACGTCAGGCCCGACATTCTTGTCATCGGCAAAGCTCTCGGCGGCGGTTTCCCGATTGGGGCATTCCTCACGCGTCCGGAATTGATCCCTGAAGGCCTAGAGTCCGAACCCTGGCACATGCTCACCTTCATGAACCAGCCCCTAGCCGCAGCAGCGGCTCTTGCCGTCCTCGACATCATGGAAAAGGAACAATTGTCTGAACGGGCGAAGGCTCTCGGCGCGCAGTTTACGCAAAAATTCAAGACACTCGCTCGTCGCTATGACGTCATCGGTGACGTGCGCGGGCCGGGCCTCTTTATCGGAGTGGATTTCGTCGAAGACCGCAGCACCAAAGCTCCGGCGACCGCCGCCTGCCGCAAAGCCTGGGAATTCGCGCTCGATAAGGGACTGATCACGCAATTCGGCGGCTTCGGCACCAACGTCTACAAGTTCAAACCTCCATTGACCACCACGAAGGAGGATTTTGAGCGCATGCTGGAAATCTCCGAAGAGATGGTGGCATTCATTCAGGACGAAGTAGATCGAGAGAAAAACGCATCCCCGCTTGAAGTGCCTGCAGGTGTTGGAGAATAGCTTGGGCACAACTGTCGGAGAGCCTTTGCACGCGTCCGAGCACAGCCTGATTGGGCGGGCTGTTGCCCAGCTTGAGACGCCAGCGTTGTTAGTAGACCTCGAAGCCATGGAGCAGAATCTCCAAACCATGGCGGAGTTCTTCCGCAAACAATCTGCGAAACTGCGGCCACATTTTAAGAATCACCGTGTTATCGACCTGGCGCTGCGCCAGCTCGATAACGGCGCCATCGGCATCACCTGTGCGCGACTCTGGCAAGCCGAGAAGCTTGTCAGCGCCGGCATCAAAAATGTCCTCATCGCGAATGAACTTGCCGGCGAATCTCCACTGCGGCGCTTCGTGGAACTTTCAAACCATGCTCCCGTTCTGATCGCCGTTGATAATGAAGCGGTCGTAAACGACATGGCTCGCCTGGCGCGCAATCAACGAACCCAGGTAAGCGTCGTAGTTGATCTCGACCTTGGCCTGAAGCGATGCGGTGTCACCTCGGCGGAAGCGGCGGTTTTGCTGGCTCGAACGGTGGTTCAGCAGGGGCTGAAATTCGCGGGAATCATGGGCTACGAAGGCCATCTGCAGCCGCTGCCGCCCGGTCCCGAAAAAGAGGAGGGTGTGCGCGAAGCGATGCAGCGTCTCATTGTCACGAAACAGCAAATGGAAGCAACTGGAATTCCCGTGAATGTGGTCAGCTGCGGGGGAACGGGAGACTACCGCGTCGCGGGAAACTTCCCGGGAGTCACTGAGAATCAAGCCGGCTCTTATCTATTGATGGACACCTGGTATGCTCCATTTGCTCCGGATTTCCGTCCCTCGCTCAGCGTGCTGGCCAACATCATCAGCAAAACCGCGGGCGAGCGCATCGTCGTCGACGCAGGGGTCAAAGCCCTCAGCGGAGAACGTGGGCTTCCATCCGTCAAAAACATCCCCGGCCTCAAACTAAAGGCGCTGCACGCCGAGCATGCGCCGATCGAGATTGTGGACGCTCATGTGCCGGTCGCGGTGGGAGACAAGATCGAAATCTCTGTCCACTATCACGATGGAACCATCCAACTGCATCGCAGGATGTACGGAATTCGAGGTGGGCAGGTGGAGCGGATCTTCATGATCGAGCATGGAGACTAAAGTCAGATCGCGACCATCAATTCAGTGAGGCTTCCCTGCGCTCTCTTCACTTCCTTTGCACTGCAACCGGTATGCCAGAGGGGTTACACCGGTCAGCCGCCGAAATACCATGCCGAAATAACTCTGGTTGCAGAATCCCGCTTCCAGGCTGACCTCCGAGATCGGCTTGGGCGTTGACGCGAGCAGCGCCTGGGCTTTCACCACCCGATAACCGTTCAGGTAAGTGACGAAGGACTGGCCGGTGACTTCTTTGAACAGGTTCATAAAGCAGCAAGGGCTGACGGCGCAAAGGCGTGCCGCATCGGTGACGCGAATCGGCTCGTCATAGTGATGCTGCAGGTGCTCGAAGATGGGATGGAGGCGCTCTCTGGCCTCATTTTGCTTATCGAAGGAAGCGCGCGCTTCGCTGAACTCGGCGCAGTGGGTTACCAGTGCAAGCAGGATCATCTTCAGGTACGTTCGGATCGCCAGACGCGAGCGCTCGGTTTCGGCGGGAATCTCCCGTCGTATGCGCTGGATAAAATCCAGGATCTCCCGCGCCAATCCGGTCTTCGCTGGAATAACGTTCGGGACTACCGCCCCGTACACGCTGAAGGGCATGAGATATTGAAAATCATCTCCCACCGGAGCCCCCAGGTGGACCGTCTCCGGCAAGAACGAAAGCACAACGTTTCGCGCTTCCGCCTGCGAGGCGGTCAGGGGGAGGCAGCGGTGGCGCAAACGGTCTCCCACCACAATGATGTCGTCCTTGCCCACCTCACAACGCTGGTCTTCGACTTCGTACCCCAGCCTGCCGGATTCGAAAATGACAATTTCGAGGTGATCGGGACGATGAAGGGGAACGACGTGGCCGTGTCCACGATCCAGAACCAAGAAGCGCACATCCACCGGATAGCGGTCACCGAAAGGCCAGACATGCAGGCTGTCGCGACCGATCTGCCGATCGACAAAACCGTCGGCTTGCTCCCACGTCCCGTTGCCGGCTGCTCGCATAGACCACCCACGAAGGGAACAGGATTATATGCTCGGAGCAGTCACACCATCAAGCAAGAACCGCACCTCACAAAACGCGTTTTCCGCTCCTAGAACATCAATTTCAAGCCCAGTTGAATGATCCTGCTCGGATAGGCAGAGGTCACCTCTCCAAAGCCATTGCCCGCGCAGGAGCCGCCGTCCGGGTTTTGATCGGCACAGTACGTGTTCACCCCATTCCATTGCGGATGGTTGAACGTATTAAAGGTCTCCAGCCGGAATTGCAGGTTCACTTTTTCACTGTCGAACTTGAAATTCCGCATTACCGCGATGTCCCAGTTGTTGCGTCCTGGCCCGCGCAGCGGATTCCGCCTCAGGGAGCCAAACATGCCGGGTTGATTATTCGCGAGCAACTGTCCGGGAGTGACTTGTCCCACCACGTTGGGATCGAACCACGTCCGCGTCGGCAAGCCGAGGTTGGGATCAATCTGCGAGCCCTTCTTGACCTCAAGCTTGCCCAGAGGATCGCATACCACAG
>Ga0066684_10000628_pt1 | contig 12538 bp, 12 predicted proteins | sample GraSoiAngelo_133_FD_62301 | JGI IMG/M metagenome (GOLD analysis project Ga0066684, IMG submission 62301) | Grasslands soil microbial communities from the Angelo Coastal Reserve, California, USA - 14_0929_05_20cm | ecosystem: Environmental > Terrestrial > Soil > Grasslands | place: USA... | reverse complement strand
GCCAGGGCGCCGGCTGAGCTGTCTGCTTGCGGTTGGGCTGAAGGGCGCCCTGCCGTCGCGTTTTCGTGCGGCCTGGCGGCCGCAAAGAGGGCGCGCGCGAATGAAGTCGCGTGCTCGGCGCTTCGCGCCTGCGCCCGGCGACCTCTTGTGCTCATTTCGGTGGTCGGCTTGCCAAGGGGGCGAGCCGACCACCGCGTTGAAGGGCTTCGCACCTTGACGGGATGAAGCCCTCTGTAATGGGCCGCGAGCAGGGCGTGAGCGAAAATTGTCGGGGGTGCGCGCTAGCTTCGTTGGCATGTCGATCATCGAAGAGCGCCGGACCGAGATCCGGGCGCATGACGTCACCTATCAGATCGCGGTAGCCACTCGCACCGACGGAGACCGCGCCGAACCGAACACCCGGGTCATGGTGACTCTGGAGGCCGGCGGCCCCGGCGGCGAACCCATCGCCGAAGGCAGCCTCGACCTCGACATCGCCGTGGCAGGCACGGTGGCCGAACTCATGGCGGACACCTTGCTGTCCGCCGCGGGCGGCCGCCTGCCCAAACGAAGATCCGGCGCACGGCCGTCCCAGCAGGGCAGACCGTGGACCGAGGAGATGGACGCCGAACTGGAGAGCCGCTGGCTCGCCGGCGAGAGCGTCGAGCAGATCGCGGCCTGGTTCGAGCGGACTCCCGGCGGCATCCGCGCCCGGCTCCCGCGGGTCGGCTGCGATCCGGAACGGCCGGGCGGCTACCTGCCGGTGCCGCCCAGCCGCCGTACCAGCGAGGACGGGGGTGACCCCGGCTGATGTGGGAGGTGTGCCCGGCCGCGTCCGGCCGGGCACACCACTCGCCGCACGCGGTTCAGCCCGCGTTCGCCGAGGTCGTGGGCGGCGCCTGCGACGTCGAGGTCCGCTCCGGTGGCGTCGAGATGCGGTCGGCGGTCACCTTGTCGCCCGCGCGCTTGCCGTTCACCCGGACCGTGCTGCCCACCTGGAACTGCTTCGCGTCAGCCGGTTTCTGTTTCGTCCCGTACTGCGTCTGCGGGGTGACCTCCACAGTGACCTGCTTGCCGTCCTTGGTGGCCACCGTCCAGGTGCTGCCGTTCTCGGCGGAGATCTTCCCGGTCACCCCGCCGCGATCGGCACGGTTACCAGGACTCTTCGACGTCGAAGGCGACGCGGCGGCCGGGCCGGAAGCGGCATTCCCGCACCCGGCCAGCGCCGCGAGCAGACACGAGATGGCGACCGCGAGGACGAACCCGAGAAGTTTCCGCTGCATGTAAAGCATCCACGTGTCAGACCAGCGCGCGGTTCAGGTGTTGATCTGCCGTGAAGTCTCCGTAGGCGCTCGCGCGGCTTCAGAGACCTCGTGGGTGCCGTGGGGCAGGTCGTGAGGGTGCTCTGGATTGGGTGTGACGAAGGTTGGGAGGATATCAGTTTGGTTGGGCTTGCATGGTCGTGCATAATCATACGTATGACGGTGAAGATCGCGGTGGCGGGAGCGAGCGGGTACGCGGGCGGCGAACTGCTGCGCCTGCTGCTCACCCATCCCGAGGTCGAGATCGGCGCGCTCACCGCGGCGAGCAGCGCCGGCTCGAAGCTGGGCGCCCACCAGCCGCACCTGGTGCCGCTGGCCGGCCGGACGCTGGCCGACACGACCGCCGAGACCCTCGGCGGGCACGACGTCGTCTTCCTCGCCTTGCCGCACGGCCACTCCGCGGAGCTCGCCGCGCAGCTCGGCCCGGACGTGCTGGTGGTAGACCTCGGCGCCGACCATCGGCTGGCCGAGTCGGCGGACTGGGAACGCTGGTACGGCGGCCGGCACGCCGGGCAGTGGCCGTATGGGCTGCCGGAGCTGCCAGGTGCACGCGAGAAGCTGGCCGGTACCAAGCGGATCGCCGTCCCAGGCTGCTTCCCGACCGGCGGCTCGCTCGCGCTGGCCCCGGCGCTCGCCGCCGGGCTGATCGAGCCGGACGTCACCGTGGTCGCCGTCACCGGGACCTCCGGCGCGGGCAAGAGCCTGAAGCCGAACCTGCTCGGCTCCGAGGTGATGGGCTCCGTCGCCGCATACGGCGTCGGCGGCGCGCACCGGCACACGCCGGAGTTCGCGCAGAACCTGTCCGCGGTGGCGGGGGAGAAGGTGACCGTCTCGTTCACCCCGGTGCTCGCGCCGATGCCGCGCGGCATTCTCACCACGGCCAGTGCTCCGCTGAAGCACGACCTCGACGAGGCGGGCGCACGCGAGGTGTACGAGAAGGCCTACGACGCCGAGCCGTTCGTCCAGCTGCTGCCCGCCGGCGCCTGGCCGGCCACGGCGTCGACGCTGGGCTCGAACAACGTCCAGCTGCAGGTCACCGTCGACCCGGACGCGCGGCGACTGGTCGTGGTCGCCGCCATCGACAACCTGACCAAGGGCACCGCAGGCGGTGCCGTCCAGTCCATGAACATCGCCCTCGGCCTCCCCGAGACCACCGGGCTTTCCACGGTAGGAGTAGCGCCATGACCGTCACCGGTCCCCAGGGTTTCCGGGCCGCCGGCGTGGCCGCCGGGATCAAGGCCTCCGGAGCGCTCGACCTCACGCTCGTCGTCAACGACGGCCCGCTCGACGTGGCGGCCGGTGTGTTCACCCGCAACGTGATCAAGGCCGCGCCCGTGCTGTGGTCGCAGGAGGTGCTCAAGCAGCAGCGGCTCAAGGCGGTCGTGCTCAACTCCGGCGGCGCCAACGCGGCCACCGGCCCCGGCGGGTTCCAGGACACCCACGCCACCGCCGAGAAGGTCGCCGAAGTCCTCGAAGCAGGGGCGATCGAGGTCGCCGTCTGCTCCACCGGCTTGATCGGCGAACGCCTGCCGATGGAGGCCGTACTGTCCGGAGTGGACAGTGCCTTCAAGGCGCTGGATGCGAGCCCGGAGGCAAGCCTCAACGCGGCCACCGCCGTAATGACGACCGACACCAAGCCGAAGCAGGCCTTCGCGAAGCACGAAAGCGGCTGGAGCGTCGGCGGATTCGCGAAGGGCGCGGGCATGCTCGCGCCGAACCTCGCGACGATGCTCTCCGTACTGACCACGGATGCCGTGGTAGGCAAGGAAACCCTCGACAAGGCGCTGCGTGCGGCGACCCGGGTCACCTTCGACCGGCTCGACGTCGACGGTGGCACGTCCACCAACGACACCGTGCTCGTGCTGGCCTCCGGCGCGAGCGGCGCCGAACCCACCGAGGCCGAGCTGACCGAGCTGCTCACCACGGTTAGCCATGACCTCGTGCTTCAGCTGCGTGCGGACTCCGAAGGTGCGACCAAGGACGTCGACGTCACCGTCCAGGGCGCGGATTCCGAAGCCGACGCGATCGCCGTCGCACGGACCATCGCCGAGGACAACCTGGTCAAGACCGCGCTGTTCGGTTCCGACCCGAACTGGGGCCGGATCGCCATGGCGCTCGGCCGGGCCGCGGCGAAGGTCGACCCGGACACGGTGTCGATCACGATCAACGGCGCCACCCTGTTCGCGCAGGGCATGCCCGCGGCGGACCGGTCCGCCGCGGACCTGACCGGCCGTGCCGTCGAAATCGTCGTCGACCTCGGGATCGGCACCGGACAAGCCACCATCTACACCACCGACCTTTCGCACGGCTACGTCGAAGAGAACAGCGCGTACTCCTCATGACCGGTCAGGAGGCTCTGATTTCCGCGGACGAGAGACTGGCGACGGCGGCCGAGAAGGCCGGGGTGCTCATCGAGGCACTGCCGTGGTTACAGCGGTTCCACGGCGCGACGGTGGTGGTGAAGTACGGCGGCAACGCCATGATCGACGAAACGCTCAAGGCGGCCTTCGCCGAGGACATGGTGTTCCTCCGGCTGGCCGGCCTGCGACCGGTCGTGGTGCACGGCGGTGGTCCGCAGATCACGGCCATGCTCAACCGGCTCGGCGTCGAAGGCGAGTTCAAAGGCGGTCTCCGCGTCACCACCCCGGAAACCATGGACATCGTCCGGATGGTGCTCACCGGGCAGGTCAGCCGCGAGCTGGTCGGGCTGATCAACGCCCACGGCCCGTACGCGGTCGGCATCTCCGGCGAGGACGCCCGGCTGTTCACCGCCGAGCGCAAACAGGCCACTGTGGACGGTGAGCAGGTCGACATCGGCCTGGTCGGCGAGGTCGCCGAGGTCAACCCGGACGCGGTGCTCGACATCGTCAACGCCGGGCGCATCCCGGTCGTCTCCACGGTCGCCCCGGACATCGACGGCGTCGTGCACAACGTCAACGCCGACACCGCGGCCGGCGCGCTCGCCGCGGCGCTCGGCGCGGAGAAGCTCGTCGTGCTCACCGACGTCGAAGGCCTTTACGCGAACTGGCCGGACCGCTCGTCCCTGATCGACCGCATCCGCGTCGACCGCATGGAGGCCATGCTGCCCGGCCTGGCCAGCGGCATGATCCCGAAGATGGAGGCGTGCGTGCGCGCCATCCGCGGCGGCGTGCGCCGCGCGCACGTGATCGACGGCCGCCTTGCCCATTCCGTGCTGCTGGAGGTCTTCACCTCGCGCGGCATCGGCACCATGGTCTTCCCGGAAACGGAGCTCCCGTGAACGACGTCAAGTCCAATGTGGACGGTCAGGCACAGTGGCAGTCCGCGCTGATGGACAACTACGGCACCCCCGGCCTCACGCTCGTCCGCGGTGAGGGCGCGAAGGTCTGGGACGCCGACGGCACCGAATACGTCGACCTGGTCAGCGGTATCGCGGTCAACGCGCTCGGCCACGCGCACCCGGCGGTGGTCCGCGCGGTCAGCGAGCAGATCGCGAAACTCGGCCACACGTCGAACCTCTACATCAACCCGGTCGCGCTCGAGCTCGCCGAGGCGCTGCTCGACGTCGCCGGGCTCACCGGCAACGGCAAGGTGCTGTTCGTCAACTCCGGCGCCGAGGCGAACGAAGCGGCGCTCAAGATCACCCGCCTCACCGGGCGCACCAAGATCGTCGCCGCCGAGGGGGCGTTCCATGGCCGGACCATGGGCGCGCTCACCCTCACCGGCCAGCCCGGCAAGCGTGACCCGTTCGCCCCGCTGCTGCCCGGCGTCGAACACGTACCGTTCGGCGACGTCGAGGCGTTGCGAAAGGCCGTCGACACCGGAACCGCGGCCGTGTTCCTGGAACCGCTCCTCGGCGAGGGCGGCGTGATCCCCGCGCCAGACGGCTACCTGCAGGCCGCGCGCGAAATCACCAAGGCGACCGGGACGCTGCTGGTGCTCGACGAGGTGCAGACCGGGATCGGCAGGCTCGGCACGTGGTTCGCCTACCAGCAGGCCGGGATCGTGCCCGACGTGATCACCCTGGCCAAGGGCCTGGGCGGCGGGCTCCCGCTCGGCGCCGTGATCGGCGTCGGCGCGGCGGGGGAGCTGCTCAAGCCGGGCCACCACGGCACCACGTTCGGCGGGAACCCGGTGTGCTGCGCGGCCGGACTGGCCGTGTTGCGCACCATCGCCGACGCCAACCTCCTCGACCACGTTTCCGCGCTGGGCAAGGACATCGCGGCCGGCGTCGAGGCCATGGCCCACCCGCTGGTCGGCGGTGTCCGCGGCGCCGGGCTGCTGATCGGCATCGGCCTGCGCAAACCGGTTTCGGCCGCAGTGGCGAAGGCCGCGCAGGAGGCCGGTTACCTGGTCAACCCGGTCGCGCCGGACACCATCCGGCTCGCGCCCCCGCTGGTCCTCGACGGCGAGCAGGCCGACGGTTTTCTCGCCACGCTTCCGGCCGCCCTCGACTCAGTGAAGGACGCCTGATGCTTCGCCACTTTCTCCGCGACGACGACATCACGCCCGCCGAGCAGGCCGAAATCCTGGACCTGGCCGACGCGCTGAAGGCCGACCCGCTCGGCACCAAGACCTTGTCCGGCAAGACGGTCACCGCGATCTTCGAGAAGAACTCCACCCGCACCCGGTTCTCGTTCGAGGTCGGGATCAGCCAACTCGGCGGACACCCGGTGATCGTCGACGGCCGCTCCATGCAGCTTGGTCGCGAGGAGACAATCGAGGACACTTCGCGCGTGCTGTCGCGGTACGTCGACGGGATCGTCTGGCGCACCTTCGCGCAGAAGCGCCTCGAGGCGATGGCCTCGGCCGCGACGATTCCGGTGATCAACGCGCTGACCGACGAGTTCCACCCGTGCCAGGTGCTCACCGACCTGATGACCATCCGGGAGCGCAAAGGCAAGCTCGCCGGGCTGACACTGGTCTACCTCGGCGACGGCGCGAACAACATGGCGCATTCGCTGCTGCTCGGCGGTGTCACCGCCGGGATGCACGTCCGCGTCGTGTCCCCGGTCGGCTTCCAGCCGGACCAGCAGGTCATGCTCGACGCCAAGAAGCGCGCGACCGAGACCGGCGGCAGCGCTACCGTCTACACCGACCCGTACGCCGCGGTCGACGGCGCGGACGTGCTCGTCACCGACACCTGGACCTCGATGGGCCAGGAGAACGACGGTCTCGACCGGGTCGGCCCGTTCCGCTCGCTGCAGGTCAACGCCGAGCTGCTGAAGAAGGCCGCGGACGACGCGATCGTGCTGCACTGCCTGCCCGCGCACCGCGGCTGGGAGATCACCGACGACGTGCTCGACGGCCCGGCCAGCGCGGTCTGGGACGAGGCCGAAAACCGGCTGCACGCGCAGAAGGCGCTGCTCGTCTGGTTGTTCGACGAGAGCAGGCGACGATGACCGGCAGCAGGGTTGGGCGGCAGGCCAGGATCACCGAACTGGTGTCCACCATGGCCATCCGCAGCCAGACCGAGCTGGCGAAACTGCTTGCCGCCGAAGGCATCGAGGTCACCCAGGCGACATTGTCGCGCGACCTCGACGAGCTGGGCGCGGTGAAGCTCCGGGGCGCCGACTCGGGCGCGCCGGTGTACATCATCCCCGAGGACGGCAGCCCGGTCCGCGGCGTGCAGGGAGGCACTTCGCGGCTTTCGCGGCTGCTGGCCGAACTACTCGTTTCGGCGGATTCCTCGGGGAACCTGACGGTGCTGCGCACCCCGCCCGGTGCGGCGCAGTTCCTGGCCAGCGCGATCGACCGCGCGGCATTGGAAGAGGTCGTCGGCTCTATCGCCGGCGACGACACGGTAGCGGTGATCGCCAGGGAACCGCTGACCGGCAAGGACCTGGCGGACCGCTTCGCCGCGCTCGCGCAGCGATCGTCTACTTTGGACGCAAGGAATGAAGGAGAACAACCGTGACTGAGCGGATCGTGCTCGCCTACTCGGGCGGGCTGGACACGTCGGTTGGCATCGGCTGGATCGCCGAGGAAACCGGCGCGGAGGTCGTGGCCGTCGCCGTCGACCTCGGCCAGGGTGGCGAGGACCTGGAGACGATCCGGCAGCGCGCGCTCGACTGCGGCGCCGTCGAGGCCGTCGTCGCCGATGCCCGCGCCGAGTTCGCGGACGAGTACTGCCTGCCCGCGCTGCAGGCGAACGCGCTCTACATGGACCGCTACCCGCTCGTCTCCGCGCTTTCCCGGCCAGTGATCGTCAAGCACCTGGCGGAGGCCGCCAAGTACCACGGTGCGACCACGGTGGCGCACGGCTGCACCGGCAAGGGCAACGACCAGGTCCGCTTCGAGGTCGGCATCGGCGCGCTCGCGCCGGACCTCAAGGTGATCGCCCCGGTGCGTGACTTCGCGTGGACGCGGGAGAAGGCCATCGCCTACGCCGAGGAGCGCAACCTTCCGATCGACGTCACCAAGAAGTCGCCGTTCTCGATCGACCAGAACGTCTGGGGTCGCGCGGTCGAGACCGGTTTCCTCGAGGACCTGTGGAACGCCCCGACCAAGGACGTCTACGCCTACACCGAGGACCCGACGGTCAACTTCCAGGCCCCGGACGAAGTGGTCATCACCTTCGACAAGGGCGTCCCGGTCGCGATCGACGGCGAGACCGTGTCCGTGCTGGAGGCGATCCAGCAGCTCAACCGCCGGGCGGGCGCGCAGGGCGTCGGCCGCCTCGACATGGTCGAGGACCGGCTCGTCGGCATCAAGAGCCGCGAGATCTACGAGGCGCCGGGCGCGATCGCGCTGATCACCGCGCACCAGGAGCTGGAGAACGTTACTGTCGAACGTGACCTGGCCCGGTTCAAGCGGACGGTGGATCAGCGCTGGGGCGAGCTGGTGTACGACGGCCTGTGGTTCTCGCCGCTGAAGTACGCGCTGGACACGTTCATCCAGAAGTCGCAGGAGCACGTCTCCGGCGAGATCCGGATGGTGCTGCACGGCGGATCCGCGGTGGTCAACGGCCGCCGCAGCGACGACTCGCTGTACGACTTCAACCTGGCCACCTACGACGAGGGCGACACCTTCGACCAGTCGCTGGCCAAGGGCTTCGTCCAGCTGTGGGGTCTGCCGAGCAAGATCGCCGCCAAGCGGGACCTGAACAAGAACTGACGACGACGGACTCGTGAGCGTTCCGGGCGCCGCCCGGAACGCTCACGAGTCCTTCCCCGAGAAAGGCAGAACGTGAGCGGGAACGTTGCGCTATGGGGCGGCAGGTTCGCCAGCGGCCCGGCGGAAGCGATGGCGGCGCTGAGCGCGTCGACGCATTTCGACTGGCGCCTGGCGCCCTACGACATCGCCGGGTCGCGCGCGCACGCCCGCGTGCTGCGTAAGGCGGGCCTGCTCACCGAGGACGAACTCACCGCGATGCTCGCCGCGCTCGACACCCTCGCCCAGGATGTGGCTTCGGGCGCGTTCACCCCCACGATCGCCGACGAGGACGTCCACACCGCCCTCGAACGCGGCCTTCTCGAACGCGCGGGCACCGAACTCGGCGGCAAGCTTCGCGCCGGCCGCTCCCGCAACGACCAGGTCGCCACCCTCTTCCGGATGTGGCTGCGCGACGCGGCGAAGCGGGTCGTCGCAGGCACGCTCGACGTCGTCGAAGCGCTGGTGTCGCAGGCGAAGCGGCATCCGGACGCGATTCTGCCCGGCCGGACCCACCTGCAGCACGCCCAGCCCGTGCTGCTCGCGCATCACCTGCTCGCACACGGCCAATCGTTGCTGCGTGACATCTCCCGCCTGCAGGACTGGGACGCACGCACCGCCGAATCGCCCTATGGTTCCGGCGCACTCGCCGGTTCGTCGCTCGGTCTCGACCCCGAAGCGGTCGCGGCCGAGCTGGGATTCACGTCGAGCGTCGAGAACTCCATCGACGGCACGGCTTCGCGTGACTTCGTCGCCGAGTTCGCCTTCGCGGTCGCCATGTTGGCGGTGAATCTGAGCCGGATCGCCGAAGAGGTGATCATCTGGAACACCGCCGAGTTCGGCTATGTCACCCTCGACGACGCCTGGGCCACCGGCAGTTCGATCATGCCGCAGAAGAAGAACCCGGACGTCGCCGAGCTGACCCGCGGCAAGGCGGGCCGGCTGATCGGCAACCTCACCGGACTGCTGGCCACGCTCAAGGCACAGCCCTTGGCGTACAACCGGGATCTGCAGGAGGACAAGGAGCCGGTGTTCGACTCGGTCGAGCAGCTGGAGCTCCTGTTCCCGGCGATCGCGGGCATGCTCGAGACGCTGACGTTCCACACCGAGCGGCTCGCGGAGCTGGCCCCTGCCGGGTTCACCCTCGCCACGGACATCGCGGAATGGCTGGTGCGGCAAGGCGTTCCGTTCCGGGTCGCGCACGAGGCGGCGGGGGAGAGTGTCCGCGTCGCCGAAGCGCGCGGTGTTGGGCTGGACGAGCTCACCGACGAGGAGTTCGAGAAGATCAACCCGGCTTTGACATCGGCGGTGCGTGACGTACTGACCGTCGAAGGTTCGGTCCGTTCGCGCAACGCCCGTGGCGGAACGGCTCCCGAGCGCGTCGCCGAGCAGCTCGCCCGGCTGGAAGCCCGGGTCACCACCGTCCGCACATGGCTGAGCTAGCCCACTGCTTTAATTCCGGCGTGGAGGCAAGTGACGCAGACCGGTTGTTCACGCGCGAGGAACTTGCCCTGGATCCGGTCGATCTGGCGCAGTTGCTGCTCGGCTCGGTGATCGAGGCGGACGGGCCGGACGGCACCGTCGGCGTCCGGCTGGTGGAGGTCGAGGCCTATCGCGGCGCCGACGATCCGGCGTCGCACTGCTATCGCGGCATAACACCGCGCAATGCCGTGATGTGGGGTCCGGCGGGCCACCTGTACGTCTACTTCGTCTACGGAATGCACTTCTGCGCCAACATCGTCGGCGCCCAGGACGGTGTCGCGGGCGCGGTGCTGCTGCGGGCAGGCGAGGTCGTGTCCGGGCTCGACGTCGTGCGCAAACGCCGTCCGAACGCGCGCGGGACCGGCGAACTGGCCAAGGGCCCGGCCATCCTCACTTCGGTGCTGCGCATCGACCGTGCACAGAATGGCGTGGACCTGGCGGACCAGGCGTCGCCGGTCCGGTTGCGCGCCGGCGAGCGCGTGGCGCCGGAGCAGATCCGGACCGGGCCCCGCGTCGGTGTCGCGATGGCGATGGACACGCCGTGGCGGTTCTGGATCGACGGCTCGCCCGCGGTGTCCAGCTACCGCCGCGGCGGTAAAGCGGCCAGGGTCCGACCCGCCAGTTAGTCGGTTGACCTGGTACGGGAGGATCTACAGGCGTGAGCGAACACATCCTCGACGAGTTGTCCTGGCGCGGCTTGATCGCGCAGTCCACCGACGCCGACGCCCTGCGGCGCGAACTCGACCAAGGCCCTGTGACGCTCTATTGCGGCTTCGACCCGACCGCGCCCAGCTTGCACGCCGGAAACCTGGTGCCGCTGCTCATGCTCAAGCGGTTCCAGCGGGCCGGGCACCGGCCGATCGTCCTGGCCGGTGGCGCGACCGGGATGATCGGCGACCCGAGGGACACGGGCGAGCGCACGCTCAACACGGTCGACGTGGTCAGCGAATGGGCCGGCCGCATCCGCGGTCAGCTCGAGCGGTTCGTCGACTTCGACGACTCGCCGACCGGCGCCATCGTCGACAACAACCTGAGCTGGACCGGTGGGCAGGACGTGCTGGAGTTCCTGCGCGACGTCGGCAAGCACTTCTCGATCAACGTGATGCTCAACCGGGAAACGGTCAAGCGGCGCCTCGAGGGCGACGGCATGTCCTACACCGAGTTCAGCTACCTGCTCCTGCAGTCGCAGGACTACCAGCAGCTGTACCGGAAATACGGGTGCAAGCTCCAGGTCGGCGGGTCCGACCAGTGGGGCAACCTCGTCGGTGGCGTCGACCTGATCCGGCGTACCGAGGGCGCGAGCGTGCACGCGCTGACCGCGCCACTGGTCACCGATGCCGAGGGCCGTAAGTTCGGCAAGTCCACCGGTGGCGGGAATCTCTGGCTCGACCCGGAGATGACCTCGCCGTACGCCTGGTACCAGTACTTCGTCAATGTGGGTGACGCCGACGTGCTGCGGTACCTGCGGATGTTCACCTTCCTCACACAGGAGGAAATCGCGGCGCTCGCCGAGGACACCGAGCAGCGGCCGCACCTGCGCGCGGCCCAGCGGCGGCTGGCCGAGGAGTTCACCACGCTGGTGCACGGGGCGGAGCAGACCCGGCAGGTGATCAACGCCAGCCAGGCTCTGTTCGGCCGCGGCGAGCTGCGTGACCTCGACGAGAAGACCCTCGAAGCCGCGATGGCGGAGGCGCCGACCGGCAAGGTCGAGCCGACCGGGGATGCGAACATCGTCGACCTGCTGATCGCCGGCGGGCTGGTGGACAGCAAGAGCGCGGCGCGCCGCACGGTGAAGGAGGGCGGCGCGTACGTGAACAACGTGAAGATCACCGACGAGGAGTGGAAGCCGGTCTCGTCGGACGCCTTGCACGGCAAATGGCTCGTGGTCCGGAAGGGCCGCCGGAACATCGCCGGCGTCGCGCTCGGCTAGGGCTTGCGCTGAACGGCCCGGAACAGGGCCTCGACCTGCGGAAACGCGGTTAAGGCACCCCCCTGTTCCGGGCCTTCTGGCGGGGTGTAAAGTTCTTCGAGTCGCCAGGGAAACCGGGTGGCCGCCGGGGCGCGAACCAAGCTCTCGCAGCTAGCGATGGAGTGGGCGCCCCAACTGAAAGCTTGAAACCAACGCCGAGGACGAAGCCGCGGAAGCGGGGCCGTTCGGGGTGTGTTGCTTGAGAACTCAACAGTGTGCTAGTGAACTAAGCCAGTAGAGCTTATTGTTTGGAATCCCCTCGTCGGGGTTTCCTTTGAGAGCAATTGATTTGCCTCGATCGAATTTGAAGACATTGTTGGAGAGTTTGATCCTGGCTCAGGACGAACGCTGGCGGCGTGCTTAACACATGCAAGTCGAACGATGAAGCCTTCGGGTGGATTAGTGGCGAACGGGTGAGTAACACGTGGGTAATCTGCCCTGTACTTTGGGATAAGCCTTGGAAACGGGGTCTAATACCGGATATGACAGTTTCTCGCATGGGGGGCTGTGGAAAGCTCCGGCGGTACGGGATGAGCCCGCGGCCTATCAGCTTGTTGGTGGGGTAGTGGCCTACCAAGGCGACGACGGGTAGCCGGCCTGAGAGGGTGACCGGCCACACTGGGACTGAGACACGGCCCAGACTCCTACGGGAGGC
>Ga0066684_10000604_pt1 | contig 12689 bp, 10 predicted proteins | sample GraSoiAngelo_133_FD_62301 | JGI IMG/M metagenome (GOLD analysis project Ga0066684, IMG submission 62301) | Grasslands soil microbial communities from the Angelo Coastal Reserve, California, USA - 14_0929_05_20cm | ecosystem: Environmental > Terrestrial > Soil > Grasslands | place: USA... | reverse complement strand
GGTCAAGGTGGCCGCCGTCGGCGGAGCGCTCCTGACCTACGTCAGGTCGAGGGCCTAGCTTCGTCGCACCGACGGCTAGCTATTCGGCCACGTGGCACGCGGCTTCGTGCGCCGGCCGCAGCACTCGGAGCTGCGGCGTCTCGACCGAGCAGCGCTCGATGGCGTACGGGCAACGCCAGCGGAAGCGGCACCCTTCGCCGGGATCGATGACCCGCGGAGGCTCCGCCACCTCGGACGACGCAGGCAGCGACACCGGCGCGCGGGGGTCCGGGACCGCGGACAGGAGCAGCTGCGTGTACGGGTGCTTGGGATGGGCGAGCACGTCCTCGGTCGGGCCGCTCTCGGCGATCCGGCCCGCGTACATGACGATGAGCCGGTCGGCCACGTACCGCGCGCTGGCGATGTCGTGGGTGATGTAGAGGAACGAGATGCCCTGGTTGCGGCGCAGGTCATTCATCAGGTTGAGCACGCCGATCCGCACCGACACGTCGAGCATCGACACCGGCTCGTCCGCAAGGATCAGCTCAGGCCGGCACGCCAGGGCTTGGGCAAAGCCGATGCGCTGGCGCTGGCCGCCGCTCAGCTCGTAGGGGTACTTGTCCAGGAATTCGCGCGGCGGCGTGAGCCCGACCGACTTCAATATCCTTTCCGCCTCTTGCTCGCGAGCCGCCGCCGACAGCTCCGGCCGGTGCAGCTTCAGCGCGCGCATGACGCCGTGAGCGACGCGGTAGACAGGGCTCAGCGATCCGTACGGATCCTGGAAGACCATCGGCACCCGGGCCGCGTAGTCGAGCCTGGCCTTGCGGGTTCGGATCTCGGCCACCTTCCGGCCCCGATACAGGACCTGGCCGCGGGTCGGCTTGTACACGCGCGCGAGCAGGCGCGCGATCGTGCTCTTGCCGCTTCCACTCTCGCCGACCAGAGCGACGATCTCGTTGGCGCCGATGACGAGGTCGACGTCGTCGACCGCGTGCAGGCTCCTGCGGGAGAACTGCCCGCCGACGTGAAAGTGGCGCGTGAGCCCGACGGTGCGGATGATCGGCTCCGCGGCGGCAGCTTGCGGCTGCGGCACCTGGGCCTCTCGCTCAAGCGCCATCTGAGTACAGGTGGCAGCGGATGTCCACCCCCTCTCGCACGTAAACCGGCGGCTCGATCGTGCGGCAATGCGCCATGACGTGAGGACAGCGCGGATGGAAGCGGCAGCCGGCGGGCGGCCGGGCCAGGTCCGGAGGCGCACCCGGAATGCCCTGGAGGGGCTGGCGGGCGCCGCGGATCGACGGGAACGAGCCGAGCAGCCCCGTCGAGTAGGGATGCTTCGGAGACGCGAACAGCGTGTTGGTCGGCCCGATCTCCATCACCTGCCCCGCGTACATGACGGCCAGCCGGTCGGAGAAGTGGCTCACGAGCGACATGTCGTGCGTGACGAAGATGGCGGCGAAGCCGATCTTCCGTTGCAGCTCCTTGATCTGGAGCATCAAGGAGCGCTGGGCGACCACGTCGAGGGCCGAGGTCGGCTCGTCCATGATCACCAGGTCAGGCGTGAAGACGAGGGCCATCGCGATCATCGCGCGCTGGCGCATCCCACCGCTTAGCTGATGTGGGTAGCTCTTGAGGTGTATCGGGTCGATGCCCACGAGCCGCATCACCTCTTCCGAGCGCGCCTGGATCTTTCGGCCCGGCATGTCGTCATGCGCCTGGATCGCGTCGCGCAGCTGCGAGCCGACGGTCATCACGGGGTTCAAGGCGTTCATCGCGCTCTGCATCACCACCGAATAGCGGCGCCACCGGACGTGCCTCAGCTCGTCGTCGTCGAGGGACACCATGTCCGTGCCGTCGAACCGCACATCGCCGGAGACGATCTCGGCCGGCCGGCTGAGCAGGCGCGCGATGGCGAAGAGCAGCGTCGACTTCCCGCAGCCCGACTCGCCGACGATGCCGAGGAACTCACCGCGCGCAAGGTCGAACGAGACCCGGTCTACCGCGCGGACCGGGCCGGCCTCGGAGGCATATTCGACCACGAGGTCGTTGACCTCGAGCACCTTCGTGGCGATCACCGCGCCTTCTTCCTCACCGGTCGCAGGGCCGGGTTGGCGATCTCGTCGAACGCATAGTTCATGAGGGCGAACGCGCCGCCGAGCAGCGCGATGCACAGGCCCGGGGCGAGGACCCACTGCGGCGAACCGGCGAGCAGTGCCCCGTTGTGCTCGGCCCAGTAGAGCATCGTGCCCCAGCTGAGATCGCTGGAGTCGCCCAGGCCGATGAACTGGAGAACCGCCGCCGCGAGCACCGCGTAGACCGCCGCGCCCAGGAAGATCGCGACGATCAGCGAGGTCATGTTCGGAAGGACCTCGAAGGCGATGATGTAAAGGCTGCGCTCACCGCGCACGCGCGCCGCCTCGAGGAACTCGCGGTTGCGCAGGGCGAGCGCCTGGGAGCGCAACTGGCGCGCGCCGTAGGACCACCCCGTGACCACGATGACCGCGATCAGGACGGCGACGCCGCGGTTGGACGCATAGGCGGCGATGACGATCATCAGCGGCAGCGTCGGGATGACGAGGAAGACGTCCGTGAAGAGGTTCAGGACGTGGTCCCACAACCCGCCGAGGTAGGCGGCCGTGACGCCGACGAGCACCGAGACGGTCGTAGCCATCACGCCCGCGATCACGGCCAGGGCGAGCGACTCCCGCGTGCTCCAGACGAGCTGAGAGAAGGTGTCCTGACCGTTTTGGGTCGTGCCCAGCAGGTGCTGCGCCGAGGGATGGAGGATCGGGTCGAAGAGCAGAGCGTGCGGGTCGTACGGGGCGATGAGCGGGGCGAAGATCGCGACGATCGTGAACACTCCGAGCAGCGCCGCGCCGGTGACAGCCTTGCGGTTCGAGGCCAGACTCGAGACCACGTGGCGGAGCACGCCCGCGCGCGGCTCGGCGAGCGCCTCGACCACGTCCTGTCCCGCGATGATCGGTACAGCCACTAGCCGGCCTCCCGCGTCCGCGGGTCGAGGATGGCCGTGAGCACGTCGGAGATCAGCACGGCGACCAGCACCGCCACGGTGATGAGGAGGAACAGCGCTTGCATGAGCGCGAAGTCCTCGTTGTTGACGGCGTTCAGGAGCATGAAGCCGAGGCCCGGATAGTTGAATACGATCTCGACCGCGATCGCGCCGCTGATGACGAAGCCGAGCGACATCGCAAAGCCGGTGAGGTTCGGCAGGATCGCGTTGCGACCCGCGTACATGAGCATGATCCGCACCGGCGACAGCCCCTTCGCGCGCGCCATCTTGACGTAGTCCTCGGCGAGCGTCGTGATCATGGTGTTGCGCATGGTCAGGATCCAGCCGCCGATCGACGTCACGACAATCGTCAGCGCGGGCAGGAAGGCGTGCCAGACCACCTCGCCGACGAAGGACCACGAGAGGTTGATGGTCGACGCCAGCTCGTAGCCGAAGCCGAGGGGAAACCAGTTCAGGGTCAGAGCGAAGACCAGGAGGAAGATCAGGCCGAGCCAGAAATACGGGAAGGCCGAGATGACGATGAACACCGGCGGCAGGATGGCGTCGAAGAGACCGCCACGGCGCCAGGCGGCCAACATCCCGATCAGGGTGCCGAGGACGAACGCAATCACCGTCGCGGTGCCGACCAGCCCGACGCTCCACGGCAGCGCCAGCATCACCACCTTGCCCACGGACGAAGGAAAAAAGCTGAGCGACGTGCCGAAGTCCCCGTGCAGCGTGTTGCCGAGGTAGTCGAAATACTGCTGGAAGATGTTCTCGTCGGTGTGAAGCCCAAATGCCACCTCCATCGTCTTCACCGCCTGCGGGGTGGCGCGCCCGTGGAAGCGCACGAGCATCGCCTCGGCCGGGTTGCCCGGCATGAGCCGCGGCAGGATGAAGTTGACGGTGAGCGCGGCCCACAGCGTGATGACGAAGAACTCGAGACGCCGGAGCAGGTAGCTCATCGATTGGATCTCCTCGGCATCACGGTCCCGGTTCGGGGCGGCCGGCACGACTCCGGCCGCCCCTCCCGCCGGGGAATCCTCAGCTCGAAGTCTTGTAGAGGTGGGTCAGGACCACCTCCCAGTCAGGTAGGTTCCAGGGCGCCGGCGCCGCATAGGGATTCTGCTGGGTCGGCCAGCCGGCGAAGTCCTTGGTGCTCCACTCGTACCATGCGACGCCCTCGGTGACGGGGATCACGGGCACGTCCTCGAGCATGGCGGCCTGAATCTGCTTCATCAGGTCGTGTTGCTTGGCCGAGTCCGTGGTGGCGCCGAACTGGTCGAACATCGAGTCGACCGCTGGATTCTTGTAGCGGCCGTAGTCGCCTGCGGCGGTCTCGCCGATCGCCGCGGTGGTCGCGCTGTCGAGCGTGTTGCGCAGCTCGTAATAAGGAGAGGGGCCGGGGGGCGTGGCCAGCGAGCCGTACGCGAGCTGGAAGTTGCCGGTGAACAGGTTGTTGAAGTAGTCGTTGCCCGACTGGTCCTGGATCTTCACCTCGATGCCGATCTGCTTGAGGTTGTCCTGCACGACCTGGAGCGATGCGTCCCAGTCCGTGTAGCCCTCGATGGTGATGATCGTGAACGAGAGCTTCTTGCCCGAGCCGTCCTGGTAGATGCCCGAGCTTCCCTTTGTGTAACCGGCGGACGCGAGCAGGGTGGCCGCCTTGCTCGGGTTGAGCTTGTAGTCCGCCTTGGTGGCGGCCGGCGAGTCGTACCAGCTCGAGAAGGTGGGCAGAAGGACGCCCGTCTGGTTGCCCGCGGGCTCATAGCCCGACTCGCCCTTCACCGACACGCTGCCGCGGTCGATGCCGTACGCGAACGCCTGGCGGACCGACTTGTTGTCGAAGGGCGGCCGGCTCAGGTTGAACCAGAGGTCGACGTTGTCGATCGGAGGAAACCAGTAGTGGTTGTGCTGCGGGTCCTTGGCCACGTAGTACGTGTCGATGGCCGGGATGTACTGGCCGCCCCACTGCGCCTGGCCGGCCGCCAGATACTGGTTCGCCGGGTCGTTGTCGGTGAACGCCGGGTAGTTGACGGTCTGCAGGTAAGGCAGGCCCTTCTGCCAGTAGCTCGCGTTACGCGAGTAGGTGATGTTCTGCGGTGTGCACTGCCCGACCGTGAACGGGCCGGTGCCGATCGGCTGCGAGTCGGGCTCCCCGACCGGATCCTTGATGGTGGACCAGATGTGCTGAGGCACTATCGAGACCTGGTCGGCGATCTGATAGAAGTACGGGACCGCCGACGACTGGAAGGTCATCGTCACCTGGTCGCCACTGGCCGTCACGTTCGACAGCACGGACCAGACCGACTGCAGGTCGAGCGCAGAGTTCTGCTTGATCAGGTTGAAGGTGAAGACGACGTCGGCGGCGCTGAAGGGCTGGCCGTCGCTCCACTTCACGCCGGGGCGGATGGTGAAGGTGATCGATTTGTTGTCGGAGCTCCACTGATAAGAGGAAGCGAGCATCGGCGTCTTCTTGTCGGTCAGCAGGTTGTCATAGACAAGCGGCTCGTAGATGATGCCCTGCGTCAGCCCGGTGACGGACGCGTTGAACGGGTTGAACCCGCACGTCCACAGGCCGCCGCTCTCGTTGTCGATCGTCAGCGTGCCGCCCACTCTGGGCTGCGCGTTGACGGTGCCGGCGGACGAGGACCCGCACGCCGAGACGATCACGGCCAACGTGGCCATGACTCCAGCCAGGACGCTGCGCGGTCGTTTCATGTCTACCTCCCGCAAATGTGCTCTCTGCCTGCTCATGACTTGCACTCTCTCCTGAATTTCTCCGAGACTTTGGTCACCCGGCCTCCTGGATCTGTCGCCCCGGCGGGCGATGGAAAACCCTCTCCCTGGCGACCTCCAGGGCCGTCGCGATCGCGCCCTGAAGCACCGCCTCCTCGCCGAGGGCGGAGACGACCACCCGCGGCCGGAACGGAAGCAGGCGGCGGAGCTCCTGCTCGATGGGCTCCAGCAGCAGGTCGCCGTTGCGGCCGATGCCACCGCCGAGGATCACGAGCTCGGGGTCGACCACGGGCGTGATGGTGGCAATGGCCAGGGCGAGCCGCTCGGCCTCCGTCTGCACCACCCGCCGCGCGATCGCGTCTCCGCGCCGCGCCGCCGCGAAGATGCGCTCGGCGGTGGTCGGGTTGGTGTAGCCAAGCTCCCTGGCGCCGCGCACGATGCCGGCGGCCGCGGCGGCCTCTTCGAACGCGCCACGGCGGCGGTTCGACGGGTCGCGCGGATCGCCGACGCCGATCGGCAGGTAGGCGATCTCGCCGGCCGCGCCATGTGCGCCGCGATAGACGTGTCCGTCGATGACCAGGGCCATGCCGACTCCGGTGCCCACGGCAAGGAACACGAAGATGTCGACATTGCGCCCATGCCCGTGCTCGCTCTCGGCCAGGGCGGCCAGGTTCACGTCGTTTTCGAACGTGACGTTGGTGCCCAGCTCGCCCCGCACCGCCTCGACCAGCCCATGCCGGCTCCAGCCCGGGAGGTTTGGCGCCATGGCGACGTAGTCGCGGGTCGGATCGAAGACGCCTGGACTTCCGAGCACGGCGTGCGTCACCTGGGCCCAGTCCACGCCCGCTTCGGCTGCCAGCCGGCGAGCCACCGACCCGATCTGGCCGACCAGCGTCTTGGCGCTCGCCACCTTGGCGCGCTCGTCCCGGCGGGCCACGATCGTGCCGGCGATGTCGGCGATGGCGGCTCGCGCCCACCGGCGCCCGACATCGAGGCCGACGACCCAGCCCGCCGCCGGGTTCAGCTCGTAAAGGAGCGCGCTGGGGCCGCGTTCCCCACGCGAACGGCCGACCTCGCGCACGAGCCTCGCGTCGAGCAGGCCTGTAAGCGCCAGCGAGACGGTGGGCTTGGACAGGCCGCTGACGCGCGCCACCTGCGCGCGCGAGAGCGGGCCGCGGCGGTGAATCAGCTCCAGCACCGAGCGCTCGTTGATGGCGCGCAGCAGGCTCGGGGTGCCGGCCGTGACCCGGCCGTCGTCGCGGCCGCCTCCGCGGCCCCGGTGCGGTCTCACAGCTGTGATCACTTCCATAGTTAGGAAGAATTCCTTACGGAACAGTAACCGCGGCGTTGATCGCCGTCAAGGTGTAATGGGTTTACTCGGGCCCGAAGAACCGGGGCAGGTGCCGGCGGTTGGCGTCGAGCAGGGCGTCGAGGAGCGCGGTGGCCACGTTGTACCGGCCGACGAGCGGGTTGGCGAGCAGCGCTTTCAGGGCCGCCTTGCGGTCCCCGTGGATGGCCGCCTCGACGGTCAGCCGCTCGTAGGCTTTGACCTGCTGCACGAGGCCGAGCAGCTCAGGCGCCAGCGGGTCGAGATGCCCAACGGTCGCGCCGGACGCGTCGACCCGCGCCGGGACCTCGACCACGGCGTCGTCCGGCAACCCGGGAATCGCGCCGTCGTTGCGAACGTCGACGACCTGCTGGTCACCGGTCCCCGCATGCAGCGAGGCGATCAGCTGGGCGGCGGCTTCGCTGTAATAGGCGCCGCCCCGCTGCTCGAGCAGCTTGGGCTTCTCGGCGAGCTCTGGATCGCGATACATCTCGAGCAGCGTCTTCTCGATCGCCATCACCTCCTCGGCCCGTGATTTGTGTGCGCCGGACAGCTGCCCCGCGAGCACCGAGTCGGTGAAATAGAAGTAGCGCAGGTAGTAGGACGGGATGGCGCCGAGGAGCCGGATCAGCTCGCCGGGGCTGCCGATGTCGGCGCCGATCTCGTCAGCCGCGGCTTCGATCAGCTCAGGCAAGTGGTCGTGGCCGTCCACCCGCACCGCCCGCTCCCAGGTCAGGTGATTCAGGCCGACGTGCTCGAGCGCGACCCGGTCGGGCGACACGCCGAGCCTCGCGGCGAACCGGCGCTGGAAGCCGATGGCGACGTTGCAGAGGCCGATCGCCCGATGGCCTTCGTCAAGGAGCGCCTGGGTGACGATGCCCACCGGGTTCGTGAAGTCGACCACCCAGGCGTCCCTGGCGCCTCTGCCGGCGGTCGACTCGGCGATGTCAAGCACCACCGGCACGGTGCGCAGCGCCTTCGCGAAACCTCCCGGGCCGGTCGTCTCCTGGCCGATGCAGCCGAACTCGAGGGGCAGGGTCTCGTCGAGCAGCCGCGCCGACTGACCCCCGACCCGCAGCTGGACGATGACGAAGCTCGAACCGTCGATGGCGCGCTCGCGATCCGACGTCAGGACCAGCTTGCCCGGCCACTCGCGCCGCGTCATGATCCGCCGCGCCAGCCCGCCGACCACCTCGAGCCGCTGCGGATCGATGTCGTGGAGCACGAGCTCGTCGACGGGCAGGCGGTCGGCATGGGCCAGGAATCCCTCGACCAGCTCCGGCGTGTAGGTGCTGCCGCCGCCGATCACGGCCACTTTCACCGCCACGAGGCGGCATCGTACGCGAAAATAGGCGGGAATGGTTAGGGAAGTTTCCTGATATGAGGCCGGCGATCTTGGCCGTCGACAGCGGCGCGTCGAAGATCGACGTGGCCCTGATCAGCCGCGCGGGCGACCTGGTCGGAGCGGCGCGTCACGCGGCCTTCGCCAACTTCGGCCTGGACCATCAGAACGAGCCGCCGCTGGACGCTCTGGACGAGGCGATCCGGCGAGCCTGCCTCGATGGCGGGCTCGACCCGGAGGCGCGGCCGGTCGCCGACGTGGGCGTCCTCTGCCTGGCCGGCGCGGACCTGCCGCTCGACGACCGCCGCATCGGGCGGCAGGTCACCGGCCGGGGCTGGGCGAAGCGCCTGATGGTGCGCAACGACACATTCGCCGTGCTCCGCGCGGGGACGACCCGGGGATGGGGCGTCGCGGTGGTCTGCGGCAGCGGACTGAACTGCGCCGGCGTAGGCCCCGACGGGCGGGTCGTCAGGTTCCCCTCGCTGGGCGAGCTCTCCGGCGATCTCGCGCACGGCGGCGGATGGCTGGGCCGGGCGGCGCTCGGGGCGGCGCTGCGAGGGCGCGACGGGCGCGGCCGCCGAACGCTCCTGGAGACGCTCGTCCCGGAGCACTTCCGGATGGCGAGGCCCGCCTCGGTCATGGAGGCCCTTTACGTCGGAAGGCTCGACGGTCAGCGCATGCTGGAGATCGCGCCCGTCGTCTTCCGCGCCGCGCGGCGGGGCGACGAGGTTTCGCGCGAGCTCATTGCGATGGTGGGAGACGAGGTTGTGGCCACCGCCAACGCGGCCATCCGCCGGCTGCGCATCACGACCCGCACCTTCGAGGTGATCCTCGGGGGCGGCATCTTCCGCAGCGGGGACGGCCGTCTGCTCACACGCGTGCGCGACGGAATCAACGCGGTGGCGCCCCGCGCCGTGATGCGCCGGCTCGCCGCGCCGCCGGTGCTCGGTGCGGCGTTGATCGGGCTGGATGCGACGCGCGCGGGCGCCGCGGCCCGGGAGCGATTGAGCTCGAAGCTGACCGACCGCCGCCTGAGCTGATCAGTCCTGGTACTGCTGCAGCAGCTCCGCGAGCTGCAGCGCGTTGGTCGTCCCGTAGTTGCCCGAGCAGTTGTTCATCAGGGCGTGCACGCGCTTGGCCGTGCGCGCAGCCTCGGCGATGCGCGGCGCCCAATCGGCGAGCTCATCCTCGTCGTACAGGTAGCGGAAGCGCTCGTTCGGCGGGATGTTCGGCTTCTCCCACGTCTCGGCCCGGCGGCCGTGGAACCGAAACACCGCCAGCTCAGCCGAGGTGACGGCGACCACCGGGGGCACCGAGCTCTTGAAGCCCTGCGGCTCGTCGACGGCGACGTAGGGGATCTTGTGGTCGGTCAAGAAGCGGAGCGTGCGCTCGGCGTTCTTCTCGTTGAACCACGAGCCGTGCCGGAACTCAACGGTGAGCCGGATGTCGCCCAGGCGCGACGCCGCATCGAGGATGTGCTCGCGGGCCTCGTGCGACGGAAAGACCCAGCGCGGGAACTGGAGGAACACGGCGCCGAGCCTGTCCGCCTTGCGGAGTGGCTCGACGCCACGCTTGAACGATTCCCACACCTCGTCGTTCAGCTCCTTCGGCAGGTCCTTTCCGTAGATGCGCGCCTTGTCCTTGTGAGCGGCAGGCAGCGCCTCGCGGATCTCGCGCGGCAGCCGCTTGACCTCGCTCGGCTGGCCGGTCATGAGCGCGTGAGCCTTCACGTCGATGACGAAACCGTCCGGCGTGCGCTCCACCCACAGCCTGGATTGCGCCTCGCGCGGCAGCGCGTAGTAGGTGGCGTCGACCTCGACCACCGAGAACCTGGTGGCGTAGTAACGGAGGCGGTCCTCGGCGGTGGAGACGCCGTCCGGATAGAACACCCCTTTCGCGGTCATGGTCGGATCCGTCCACGACGCGGTGCCCGTGCGGACCTCGCCACCGTGCGCGATCCTGATCGGCCGGGCGGCGGCATCGAGGATGGGCTCCGCCAGCGCCCCCGCGGGCTCGAACCCGGGGTCGTGAGATTCGGTGCGGGCGGTCATCTCAAAGGTTCGAAGGTGGCGCTGAAGTGGCGCAGCGCGCGCGGCTCCGAGACGATCCGGTAGCCGCACAGCGACGACCGCCGGCGCGCCACCGACTCGACCACCTCGATCACGTAGTCGACGTGGCTCTGCGTATAGACACGCCGCGGCAGCGCCAGGCGCACGAGGTCGTGCTCTCCGGGCACCTGGCGCCCGGTGTCCGCGTCGGTGCGCCCGAACATCACGGTCCCGATCTCCACGGTGCGGATGCCGCCTTCGAGGTACAGTGCGCAGCTGAACGCCTGGCCCGGCAGGTCCGCGGGCGCGATGTGCGGGAGCGCCGCTCGCGCGTCGACATAGACCGCGTGGCCGCCGGGCGGCTCGACGATGGGAATCCCGGCCCCGCGAATGCCCTCGCCCAGGTACTCGGCGCTGCGCAGGCGGTAGCGCAGGTAGTCCTCATGGACCACCTCCTGCAGCCCCTGTGCGATGGCCTCGAGGTCGCGCCCGGCGAGCCCGCCGTAGGTCGTGAAACCCTCGGTCAGGATGAGCAGCTGGCGCGCCGCCGCGGACCAGTCGTCGCTCTGGAGGGCGAGGAACCCGCCGATGTTCGCGATCCCGTCCTTCTTCGCGCTCATCGTGCACCCGTCCGCATAGGAGAACTGCTCGTGGGCGATGTCCTTGGGCGTGCGGGCTTCCTGGCCCGGCTCGCGCAGCTTCACGAACATCGCGTTCTCCGCAAACCGCGCCGCGTCGAGCAGCAAGGGCACACCGTGTCGATTGAGCAGGCGGCGAGCCTCACGCAGGTTCTTCAGCGAGACCGGCTGGCCGCCGCCGCTGTTGTCGGTGAGCGTGATGATGCACAGGGGCACGTCGCCGGAGCGCGCATCCAGCAGAGCCTCCAGGCGCACGAGGTCGATGTTGCCTTTGAACGGCGCCGGACGCGAGGGATCGGCGGCCTCCTCGCAGGGCAGGTCGATGGCCTCGGCGCCTGTGGCCTCGATGTTGGCGCGCGTCGTGTCGAAGTGGTGGTTGCCGGGGATCGCCTTCCCCGGCCCGGCGGTGACCGCGAACAAGATCCGTTCGGCGGCGCGGCCCTGGTGCGTCGGGATCACGTGCTTGTAGCCGGTCAGCTCCCTGATCACCGACTCGAAGCGGGCAAAGCTGCTCGACCCCGCGTAGGCCTCGTCGCCTCGCATCATCCCCGCCCACTGCTCGGAGCTCATGGCGCCGGTGCCGGAGTCGGTGAGCAGGTCGATCAGCACGTCCTCGGACGCGAGCTTGAAAAGGTTGTACCCCGCCGCCTCGAGATGCGCCTCGCGCTGGCGCCGGGTGGTCATGCGCAGGGGCTCGACCGACTTGATCTTGAACGGCTCGATGATGGTGTGGAAGCCGTCCATTCGCAGCCCAATGTACGCCTCGGCCGGGACGTGAAAATGGTGGAGCGCCCGGCCCTTGCGGGCCCGGCGCTCCAATCAAATAAACGCGTCGCCGGCAACGAATACTCGTGGAGTTGGGGAGTGCGGCCGCTCGAGGGCGGGCGGCGTCGAAGGCGGGTTCGGCCGCGCCCTAGACTCTCGACATGGCGCCGACCATCCGCCTGGGCAGCATCTTCGGGATCGAGATCGGGGCCAACTGGAGCCTGCTCTTCATCTTCGCCCTCATCGCCTGGACGCTCGCCATAGGCGTCCTGCCCAGCGACGTTCCGCACCAGGCGGCCAGTGCTTACTGGCTGGCGGGCGCGGCGGGCGCGGTCGTCTTCTACGGGTGCCTGCTCGCGCACGAGCTCTCGCACGCGCTGGTGGCTCGACGCAGCGGGGTCAAGGTCGCGGGTATCACCCTCTGGCTCTTCGGCGGGGTGTCTCGGCTCGACGGCGAGCCCAAGAGCGCCGGGGCAGAGGCCCTGATCGCCGGTGTCGGCCCGCTCACCAGCTTCGTGATCGCCGGCATCTCCCTGGGCCTCGCGTCCGCCAGCACGGCGGCGCCGCTGGTGTCCGACCTGTTCGGCTGGCTCGCCTTCGTCAACGCCGCGCTGGGCGTCTTCAACCTGGTCCCAGCCTTCCCGCTGGACGGTGGCCGGCTGCTGAGCTCGATCTTCTGGTGGAGGCAGGGAAGCCGGCGCCAGGGGGTCCACAGCGCCGTGCGGATCGGCCGTCTGATCGCCTACCTGATGATCGCCCTGGGCGTGCTCCAGCTCTTCACCGGCGATGTGATCCAGGGGATCTGGGTCGCGTTCATCGGCTGGTTTTTGCTCTCGGCCGG
>Ga0066684_10000602_pt1 | contig 12690 bp, 18 predicted proteins | sample GraSoiAngelo_133_FD_62301 | JGI IMG/M metagenome (GOLD analysis project Ga0066684, IMG submission 62301) | Grasslands soil microbial communities from the Angelo Coastal Reserve, California, USA - 14_0929_05_20cm | ecosystem: Environmental > Terrestrial > Soil > Grasslands | place: USA... | reverse complement strand
CGAAGTAGCTGCATGCGGTTTCGAGAACCGGTTTTGTGGAGGTCATTGGCCGGATCGCCTGGTCTTTGAAGGCTTGAACTCCAGGTGTGGGGGCGGACGTCTCGTCGGCCTAGGTCAATGTGCTGCTCTGAGTCCTTCCAATCACCACTTGTCTTCCTGAGGCAGCGGAGTCCATCGCTCCGCGAAGGACTCCCAACGAAGGACCTATGCATTTCTCTTCGGCACGATTTGTGTGGGGGCGGACATCTCCGTACGGCCGGGGACACGCCTGACATTTTAGACCGGGTACATCCCTGACACTTTCTCCTCCAGTTCGGTTAGGGGATGGGGTGCAGGGGAAGGGGATTCGTCCCCTTCCCCTGCCTCATCTCTGTTGAAGTCCTTATCCTGGGGCAGCGGCAAAACCGCGAGCCTGTGGCTGTCGAAGCGGGCGATGGGAAACTCAGCGAAAAAGATAGTGAAGAACCGGCCATCGATGGGCAATAAGCCGACGTGCTCGTGATCGAGCACTTCGGTCAGGAACACGTTGCGGTGTTTCCAACAAAGCACGCCACCCTGCCGCACCGTCCCCACCAGCATGGCGCTGCCGTATTCCGGCTCCGGAACTCGCCCCGGGTAGGGCCGCGGCGAGGGCACATAGAGCACACTCGGGGTCTGCATGGCCAGGGCCTGGTGCGGCCGCTGCTCGTTGTACTCACGCCGGAAGCAGTCAAAAGCTCGCTGCTGCGCGCGTCGATTGGCCGCGGGCGGCGAGGCCGTCTCCTGCTTCAGCGTGCGATGCATCCGCTCGTGTCGCCCATTCTGCTCCGGATGTCCAGCGGCAATGCGCTCCGGCACAATCTCCAGCTTCATCCACCACACCGCCAGCCGCGACAGACCGGCAATAGCCCGGGAGGCAAAGGGCGCGCCGTTGTCGCTGCGAATCGCCTCCGGCATGCCGTGCTCGCGAAACGCCGCCTCGAAGATGGCCTGCACCCGTTGGCTGTCGGTTTTCTCCACGGCCTGGCAGCGCAGCAAGTAGCGGCTGTACGCGTCGCTGATGTGAGTGGATCCATGCGTGCCCCATCCCCAGTGCGGAACCAGCCCTTGAAATCGGCACACCATACTCGGTTGGGAGCATCGGCGGCGGCGAACGGCTGGCGGTAGGACGGCGTGCGCTGCCGTTTCCTGCGCCTCACCACCAGGCCTTCCCGCGCCAGCATCGCGCCCATGGTGCTGGCGGCCGGCCATCGCCGCCCGGGATGATCCCGCTCCAGCACCCGCTTGAGCTTGCGCGCTCCCCACGTCATGTGCCCCCGCCGCAACTCCAGCACCGCCTGCTCGATCTCCTCCGGGGTTTGGTTGGGATGCCGCCGCGGAGCCCGTCCCAGCTCGCGCAGCGCCTCCAGCCCCCCTTCGCGGTAGCGGTGCAGCCAGTAATAGCCGGTTTCCCGCGAGATGCCGTAGATCCGACACAACTCCGCCATCGTGTACAGCTCGTCTTCATGGGCGATTACAAACCGCGTCCTCTCCTCCACGACACTGCGGTTCGAGAACGACCATGATCCCGACATCGCCAGAAAGGTACAGACTGAAGCGCAAGACTTCCTGCGTCGAATGAGGAAGCGTTGATCTGATGCTGATCCAAGCGAGGGCGAGCGCAAAGATCGGAATCATCGCGGGCGTCAAGGTGGCGATAGTTGTCGCAGAAATTGGAGCGGGATTCAAGAGCGCAGGCGTGTGGGGGTTAGTTGTCGGTCTCGGGATCGCGGGCCGCGGTCCTTTGGTTCAATCCTTCTGAATCATCACTTCCGTTGCTTTTATGATGGCGGTCACTTTATCACCCTTCTTCAGCTTCAGCTCTTCTGCGCTGCGCCGGGTGATCGCGCTCTCGATAATGTTGTCGCCGACTCGCACGACAACATGCGCCATAACGTTCCCAAGAATAATTTCTTCAATGGTTCCACGGAGCTTGTTTCTTGCGGAGATTGGCATAGGTGAGAATTATAGCCGTCAGTCTCATTCTGCGGGCAACAGGATCCAGCGAAAGGCTCGCGGCAAGAGAAACCCGGCCTCCTCACGACTAGGAAACCGGGTAATCAGGAGACAAGCGACGCCGAGTCTCTGATGGGATTGATCCAGAGCAGGTTGCCACGGATGCCGCTCCTGGCGGGGTTTTGCTCGATACGACAAAGAAATTGCCGCTGTGAAACCCTTTTCACCCACGGATGTGCTATTTGCCCAAGCCCCGTTTTGCAATAAGCTTCAAGTCCCCTGGAGCTGTTCGGCATGGGTGCTCTGGCCTAGCCTGCGTCGAATCCGGAGCGTTCACTGCTTTCGAGGGCCAGGGGCCAGGGTTATGCAGAAGCGCAGTCTCGATTCACTGCTGTACGGCACAATTGCGCTGTTGGCGTTTTCTATCCTTGGTTTCATCTACCTTCTGTGGCAGACCTACAGGATGGCGGCGAAATAGTTGACTGCCCGCTGGAATCCGATTATTCTCCTCCGCAAGATTTAGAGACGGGAAACGCGAGAGAAGGCCCGGAGCGATCTGGCCCTTTTCCTTTGCAGAGTGAAATCTGAAAAACGGCCGGATTATGTCCGCAAGTGCCATCATTTGGAGCGGGCCGTGGTCTTTTCCGTGCGGCATCGGTCGGGCGTGAATTAGGCAGGCAGCACTAGGGTAATAGCACGCCAGACTGTTCACGTCTGGAAGCCGTGAGCACGATTTCAGCGACTTTTCGTCTCAGCCGACTAATACTTGTGTGCCATTCCCAGAATCCTGCATCAGTCTTAAGCTGACTGGCGAGCTGCTCACGTTTCTCTTCGCCGTTGCGGTCCCAAAGCTCTATATCAAGCCGTCCTCATGGGATACCACGTTCCTCGCGCATGCTTGTGCAAGCTCTTGGTATTGATCGCTGTCCGCTTTTTGAGTTGCTTAATAGTGAATGTTGGGAACTGCCCTCGGCGCACGCTCCGTTCCCCACGCACGCAACTTCTTTGTGACAGTATTGTCCAGTGGCACTTCGAACACACACCCAAAGCGGTGCAACTCGCACTCGTCGCACAGAAATTGGTTCAGCGAAGCCATCACGATGAAGATGTTGATCGATTTTCTGGCTGCCCCCAACGCTCTGCTATAGGAAACCTCGCCATGAGCGCTTGCGTTTGATCCTCCAACCATTTCGGATATTCCGAGGGTTCGAGACTCGCCGTTGCCTCAGGTTGAGGCCAGCAAGAAATCCTTGTGCTGCTTCCACGAAGCCCGACCCTAGTTTCCTGAACGTAGAGGCCGTAATGGCGGCATTGGTGCGTAATGGCGGCATCGGGAATGCATCGCCGCACTGCAAAAAGCTCCACAACAGATGGTCTGGTGCTCTCCAACTGACACCGGGGGAAGGATGGAAAACTCAGGGCCGCTTTTTGAGTTCAATTTTCTTGGGCGACTGGCAATTATTCTTGCTTTCTTCCTCGTTCAGTTGATGGTGGGGTTGCCTCTCTAATGAGCCGAGCCAATTTAGAAGCGGACCTAACGACCGTGGAACGCGCCGCCTGCCGTTATCATCAATGAAGATTAAGTTCTGCCAGTGGTCGGTGCGGAAGATGCTGATCTGCAGTATCTCGGACACACGGGTCGTCTTCGGCGAGCCGGGCTTGTCTTGAGAAAGCCGCGGGAGGCCATCGCTATCAAGCATCCGCTGAACTTTCAGCAATTCGGAACTCGGCAGCGAACCCTCCAATACCTTAGTGCGGTCTCCATGGGACGTCTCCATGTGAAACTGGCCGTCGCGGCGTAAGAGAATACAAATAGTATTTCCTGGTGTTGTGCGCTGAACACGCAACAAGTACGGGGAGATCACAGCGTCGTCAGGGCGCTCGCTTTGAGCAAAGGCAGGCAGACCGCCTGAAATTAAAACGGCTGAGACGAGATGAACCAGCACGCTGCGCACTCCTGCCAGACTACATCACAGGGGCGTGACTGACGTAAATGAACGAAAGTCCAGTCAGGATCGTCGAATGGAGCGGCCCGACGAAGGAGCGCATGGGCTGGAATGGGAGCATGAAAACACTTCAGAATAGCAGGACACAGTATCAAGCTGTACCACCGGCAAAACGTTTTCAACACCGGATGTATCTCTATACTGCCCACAGGCGAAGCCAAGCGCGGCGAGTGCCTCCGGCACGTTGGTCAAATGCGTGCCGTGGACCGTTGCGGCAGCCATTTCGCTGCCCTCTCAAACCCAATTTGCCTTGACCTAAACTGCTGACGCCCCCGTTTGCGCAAGCATCCGCTTGAGTCCCGTATAATCTTGAGATCACCATGCCGGTCAGCCTTGACCAGATTGTGGCCGCAACCCGCCGCAGAGTCGCTGAAGAGCAGCGTACAACCGATTTGCGGGAACTCGAGCGGCGTGCGGCAGAGCACGTCCCGCGCGGTTTTCGAACTGCGCTGCAGGAGAAGAGCCGTGACTCGGTTGCAGTGATTGCGGAGTTGAAGAAAGCGTCCCCCTCGCGCGGCTTGATTCGGGCTGACTTTCATGTTGAGCGACTGGCCCGCGAACTGGAATGTGCGGGCGCGACCGCGCTTTCTGTGCTGACAGATGAGGAATTGTTTCAGGGCTCGCTTCAGAACCTGCGTGTTGCCTCGCGTGCTACGAAGCTGCCATGCCTGCGCAAGGATTTTATTATCGATGAATTTCAGTTCCTCGAAGCGCGAGCTTACTGTGCTGATGCTGTGCTGCTGATCGTGGCTGCGCTGTCGCAACCTGAATTAACCGCGCTGGTGGCGCGGGCGGCTGGATGCAGCTTGAACGTGCTCTGTGAGGTTCACGACTCTGAAGAGCTGCAGCGTGCGGTGGATGCAGGATGCGATCTAATCGGCGTGAATAACCGCGATCTGCGCACGTTCAAAGTGGATTTGGAAACGGCATTCCGGCTCGCCGAGCTGATACCAGGAAATGTTGTCCGAGTGGCCGAGAGTGGCATTCAAACTGGCGGCGACATCTCACGCCTGCGGGCAGCGGGATATGAGGCATTTCTTATTGGGGAGTCGCTGATGAGAGTGGCATCGCCGGGCGAAGCACTGCGCACGCTAATTGCTCAAGCATCGGCTAGACCAATTTCGGTACCAACGGTTCTGACGACTGGAAACTGAGAACTGGCAACTGAATTCCATGACGTGGATCAAGATTTGCGGAATTACAAATCTGGAAGACGCGCAGACTGCGGTTGATGCGGGCGCAGATGCGCTGGGATTCGTGTTTTACGAGAAGAGTCCGAGGAACATTGATCCAGAAGTTGCGCGAGAGATCGTGGCGAAGCTGCCTGGCCAGGTGGAAAAGGTAGGCGTATTCGTAGTTGGGTCTGACATTGAGTGGGACGATATCTTTTGCCGTGTCGGATTGACGGCTGTGCAGCACCAGTTTTCCATCAAGCGCAAAGCGCAGCAAAGCTCCCAAAAAGCAGTTTGTATCGATAGCTTCCCGAGGAAGGCAAGATTTTTCGTGTCCTTGCCCGTGACTCCCTTCCTTGGAGATGAGCAAGCGATCAAATCGCTGGCGGCGGACTTCGCACACCTACGACCGGAAATTCCGGGACAGTCGCCAGTTTCTGAAGGCGTATTTGATACTTTCTTCCTGGATTCGGGCGGTTCCCAGCAGCCGGGCGGGACAGGCCAACCCTTCGATTGGGCGAAGGTTGTACCGATTGCCGAGGCGATGCGGAACGGGGGCACTAAGCTTGTTGTCGCTGGCGGTCTCACTCGGTTCAATGTCAGTGAGGCAATTCGCACCTTGCACCCCTGGGGCGTGGACGTTTCGTCCGGCGTGGAATCGCGACCGGGAAAGAAGGATCCCGAGAAAGTGCGCGCGTTTATCGCCGCGGTGCGGGAAACTGAAAAGAGTGCCTGAATGGCAACAGTAACCCTCGCGTCTAGAAAATCCGCCAAGAATAGCTCAGGCCGTTTCGGCGCTTATGGTGGTCGCTATGTTCCGGAAACTTTGATGTCAGCGCTCGAGGAACTTGAGCGCGAATACGACAAAGCAAAGCGCGATCGGTCATTCCAGCGGCGGCTGGATGTACTGCTAAGAACATTTGCTGGACGTCCAACGCCCTTGTTCTTCGCGCGCCGTCTTACCGACAAGCTAGGCGGAGCCAAAATTTATCTCAAGCGCGAAGATCTGCTGCATACCGGAGCGCACAAGATCAACAACTGCCTGGGGCAAGCTTTGCTTGTCGAACGTATGGGCAAACAGCGAGTCATCGCTGAGACTGGCGCTGGACAACATGGAGTTGCTACTGCAACCGTGTGTGCACTGTTTGGCTACGACTGCGTTGTGTATATGGGAACCGAAGACATGCGTCGGCAGGAGCTGAATGTCTTCCGCATGCGGCTGTTGGGCGCGGAGGTTCGCGCGGTGGATTCCGGTTCACGCACACTGAAAGATGCTATTAACGAAGCCATGCGCGACTGGGTGACCAACGTTCGCACTACGCACTACTTGCTGGGAAGCGTGTTGGGAGCACACCCATATCCGACGATGGTTCGCGATTTCCACAAAGTAATCGGGCGCGAAACCCGGCGCCAAATTCTTCGAGCTGAAGGCAAGTTACCGAATGCGATTATCGCCTGCGTTGGTGGGGGTTCTAATTCCATCGGAATTTTCCATGATTTCCTCAAAGACAAAAAGGTTCAGTTGATCGGCGTGGAGGCCGGCGGGCACGGAGACCGGCTCGGCGAGCACGCTGCGCGCTTCTGTGGCGGATCTCCGGGCGTCTTGCAGGGCACCTACTCTTACGTGCTCCAGGACGAGGCCGGGCAGATATCGACCACGCACTCGGTCTCGGCGGGTTTGGATTATCCCTCGATAGGTCCGGAGCATGCCTGGCTGCACGATACCACCCGCGCCGAATACGTTCCGGCTTCGGATTCTGAGGCTCTGGAAGCAACGACAGTCCTGGCGCGAACGGAGGGGATTATTCCGGCGCTCGAGTCTGCGCACGCGGTTGCAGAAGTGATTAAACGCGCGCCGAAAATGAAGAAGTCAGATGTGGTGGTTGTGAATGTCTCCGGTAGAGGGGACAAAGACATCGGCATCCTTCGCGAGAATCTGAAACTGGATTCGTCCTGCTGAATAACGTCAGCGGCACAAAACCAAATGCATCGAGTGGTTAAATTCGCATATACCTTTGGCTGCTTGGCGGCGATTGCGGGGCCGTTATTGGCATTTCTGCTCTATCCGACAGCCAAATGGCTGTTCGCGCTTGTTCTGATCGGATTTGGGGTTCTTTGGCTAGACCATCGATTTGCCAAGGATCCGACTCCCGGGCTTTTGGCCGACCAAATAGAACGCCTACTAACGGGCAGCTACGCCGGATGGGACGTTGACAACTTCGAGACCCAAAGCATTCGAGATCCTCGGTTGCAAGATCTTCACCGCAGGACTATGAGCGTCGGTGGCTTACCAGAGGAGTGGGTCAGATTGAGTGAAGAGCGGAAAAATCAGCTGCGAGAAATCATTAAGGAACTAAGAAACTTGAAGGAAAGGTGAAAATCCCGCGGTTCCTTGTCAAACAGCGGGACACACCGTTGACTTTATGCCCTGTCGCTTCGAGCACAAACCCGGGCTCGTTGCCTACGTCACCTGCGGTGACCCGAATCTCGCGGCCACGCGGGAAATTGTGCTGGCAGCAATTAACGCAGGCGCCGACGTCATTGAGCTTGGAGTTCCTTTCAGCGATCCGGTCGCCGATGGACCGGTGATTCAGCGCGCCAGCCAGCGCGCCATTCGGCAGGGAACTACGCTTAAGCAAGTCCTGCAGCTTGCCTCGCAGGTGCGTAAGCAATCAGAGGCTGGGCTGATCATCTTTTCATACTTGAATCCGGTGATGCGGATGGGATTCCCGAAATTCGTCACCGCCGCACGGGATGCTGGTGTTGATGGCGTCCTGCTCACGGACTTGCCGGTAGAAGAAGCTGGCGAGTACGTGCGCGAAATGCGCAAGAAGAATCTGGACACAATTTTCCTGGCTGCGCCCACCAGCACCGATGAGCGGCTGCGTGAAATCTCGCGGCTGTCGACTGGCTTCGTATACGCGGTCTCTCGCACCGGTATCACCGGCGCGCGGACACAACTTGCCGATGATGCGCAAGCACTGGTTCGCCGCATCAGGAAGTACACAAAGCTGCCCATCGCTGTCGGATTCGGCATTTCGACTACCGAACAATTCGCAGCGGTGGGTGAGTTCGCCGACGCCGCCGTGGTAGGCAGTGCGATCGTAGAGACGATCGAACGCAATCCGGGCAAAGAAGCCGAGTCTGTGGCAAAATTCATAAAGCAGCTATCAGCCGTCAGCCATCAGCTTTCAGTCACAAGCGGCAAGTCATAAATTACAGCAGCAACGGCCTTCGCTTGCGGGATGGCGCGGCGGTCGTTTATCTAGCTGTTGGCTGAAAGCTGACGGCTGAAAGCCATGGACATTGCCGACTGGCGCAAGAAAATCGACGAAATTGACCGCAAGCTGGTTGAACTGATCAATCAGCGCGCGCAGGCCGCGCATGAAATCGGCAAGCTGAAACGCGACGTCGGGATGCCGATCTATGAGCCGGATCGGGAGCAGAAGGTTTTCAGCAATGTCCGGGATGTAAATCAGGGGCCGCTGCCGGATCGCGATCTGCTGCGAATTTACGAGCGCCTGATGGACATCATGCGGCAGATTCAACAAGAGGAAATTGCACCGCAACCCGCAGCCGACGCGGCACGGGATACAGAATTGGATACGGATGTGAATGATTAGAGCTGAAAACTTCTTATGATCGTTGCAATGCAAGAAACGGCGAGTGAAGAGCAGATCCAGCAGGTGGTGGAGCACTTGATCCGGATGGGCTTTTCAGTGCACCGCACCACCGGCGAGCGGCAGACAGTACTCGCTGCGGTGGGAGCGCGTATCGATTTTGATACGCGCAATCTCGAAGTGCTGGCTGGTGTAGAGCACGTCCACCGCATCAGCGCGCCTTACAAACTTGCAGGCCGCAGCTTCCGTCCGCAAGGGACGCTCGTCAACTTCCCGAACGGCATAAAGATTGGCGCCGATCAGGTCGTGGTTATGGCCGGGCCGTGCTCGGTGGAATCGCGTGAGCAACTTTTCACGGTCGCCGAGCAGGTATCGAAAGCGGGAGCGCGGGCGCTGCGTGGCGGCGCATTCAAGCCGCGCACATCTCCTTATTCATTCCAAGGGCTTGGTCTGGAGGCGCTGAAATTGCTTCGCGAAGCCGGAGACCGATTCGGCTTGCTGGTGATCAGCGAAGTGATGGAAATTTCGCAGATCGCCATGATGCTGCCTTACGTCGATATTCTGCAGGTCGGCGCGCGCAACATGCAGAATTTCAATCTGCTGCGAGAACTAGGCAAGATAAAGAAGCCGATAATGCTTAAGCGTGGCATCGCTGCGACCCTTGAGGAACTGCTGCTTTCTGCCGAGTACATTATGTCCGGCGGAAATTACGACGTGATTCTTTGCGAGCGCGGCATTCGCACGTTCGAAACTTACACGCGCAATACGCTCGACATTTCTGCGATTCCCATCATCCACAAGCTTTCGCATTTGCCAATGGCGTCGGATCCGTCGCATGGCACCGGGCTGCGCGACAAGGTTCCGCCGATGGCTCGGGCGTCCTTGGCAGCGGGTGCCGATGTGCTCCTCATCGAAGTACATCCCGATCCCGACAAGGCGTTGTCAGATGGAGCGCAATCGCTCTATCCCGACCAGTTTGCGCAACTGATGGATGAGCTGCGCATGATTGCGCCTGCCGTGGGACGAAAGCTCTAAGAATTGAGTCGTTAACTCAATCGTTCAATCCCTGAATCTCCATGCCCATTCGCCAAATCACAATCATCGGAACCGGACTGATCGGAGGATCGGTTGGACTTGCTCTAAAAAAGTGTGGGTTCGCCGGGCGAATCGTCGGATGCGATCGAGAGCAGGTGCTCGAGCAAGCTCTGAAGAAAGGGATCGTTGATGCCACTCAAAGCGATCCGGTAAAAGCGATGCGCGGCAGCCAAATTGTTCTGCTGGCTACCCCTGTGGGATCGATCATCGAACTGATTAGCCATCTCGGTCCATTGCTTTCGGTTGACGCGCTGCTCACTGACATTGGTGGCACAAAAGCTGAAATCATGGCGCAGGCGGCGCGAGTGTTCGGGAGTAGCGCAAGCCGGCGATTCCTCGGTGGGCATCCGATGGCCGGCAAAGAATACTCCGGCGTGGAGATGGCCGACGCTGATCTCTTCCAGGGAGCCAAGTGGTTTGTGACGCCGTCTCCGGGGCAAACGCTCGATCAGGGCTTGATTGGAGAATTTCTAGATTGGATTGCCAAGATCGGCGCTGACGTTGAATCAATCGATGCCGCAGAGCATGATCGGCTGTGCGGCTGGATCAGCCATTTGCCGCAGATGATCTCGACCGGCCTGGCGGCAACTCTGGTTGAGGAGTTTGGTGAAGATGCATCTCTGCTCGAGGCTGGAGGGCGTGCGTTGCGCGAGATGACGCGCATCTCCGCCAGCCCATATGGGATATGGCGCGATGTCGTGCTCACCAATAAAAAAAATGTGAGAGAAGCTTTACTCAAACTGGAACAGACGCTTGCACGCATTCGCGAGAATCTGGACGCGCGAGGCTTGGAGGGGGATTTCGAGCGCGCCCACCAACTGAAGAAGATTTCACCACGGAGGCACAGCGGCACGGAGAAGTGATCGCTTCATTTCTGCGTGGAATTTCCTTTAGAATTTCTGTTTCTATGAACAAAGTCGTCGCCAACGCGGATGAGGCTATCCACGATATTTTCGATGGCGCCACCATCATGGTGGGTGGATTCGGACTGTGCGGAATTCCCGAGAATCTGATCCGCGCTCTGGTGCGCAAGGGCGTCAAGAACCTCACCACTATCAGCAACAATGTTGGCGTAGATGGTTTCGGCATGGGTCTGCTGCTGGCCGCTGGGCAAATCCGCAAGCACATCGGAACTTACGTTGGCGAAAATAAGCTGCTTGAGCAGATGGTTCTTGCAGGGAAGGTGGAGTTGGATCTGGTCCCGCAGGGAACATTTTCCGAACGAATCCGCGCTGGTGGAGCGGGGATTCCGGCGTTTTTTACTCCTACAGGGGTTGGAACAATCGTCGGCGAAAATAAAGAAACACGCGAATTTGATGGTCGTTTATATGTGATGGAACATGCGTTGAAGGCGGATTTCGCTTTCATCAAAGCCTGGAAAGGCGACAAATGGGGGAATCTCATCTATCGCAAAACGGCGCGGAACTTTAACCCGATGATGGCGACTGCCGCGAAGATAACCATCGCGGAAGTCGAGCATCTGGTCGAGGTCGGCGAACTCGATGCGGATTCAATTCACACTCCAAGTGTGTACGTGAAACGCATTTTTCAGGGCGAACTGTACGAGAGGAGAATCGAACGGAGAACAGTACGCAAAGCCACGCAGAACAGGTAGGGAAGGCCCATCGTCAATCAAAAAAAACAATGGCAACCACTGCAAAACCCGGCAAAGATGTTGAAAAGCGCGAGCGCATTGTAAAGCGCATTGCTCGCGAGCTGCGTGATGGATTCTACGTGAATCTCGGCATCGGCATGCCGACACTGGTCGCGAATCACGTTCCTGCGGGAATGCATGTGATTCTGCAAAGCGAGAACGGGATGCTGGGTATTGGCCCCTATCCGCTCGAGGGAGAAGAGGACGCTGACCTGATCAACGCCGGCAAGGAAACCGTCAGCGAGATGGCGGGCACCGCATATTTTTCCAGCGCTGATTCTTTTGCCATGATTCGCGGCGGCCACATTGATCTGAGCGTGCTCGGCGCCATGGAAGTGGACGAAGAAGGCAATCTGGCCAACTGGATGATACCCGGCAAGATGGTGAAAGGCATGGGCGGCGCAATGGATCTGGTTGCGGGCGCACGCCGGGTAATTGTCGCGATGGAACACACTACCCGCGAAGGTCAACCTAAAATTCTTAAGAAATGCGCGCTGCCGTTGACCGGAATGAAAGTCGTCGACACGATCGTGACCGAAATGGCCTACATTCGCGTGATGCCGACAGGATTAGTCCTGGAAGAAGTTGCTCCCGGATTGACAGCCGATGATGTGCAGCGCGCGACGGAGCCGACACTGATTCTGAGCCCGAGCCTCACGGCGATGGAGAGCTGAGCCCGTCAGCGGCTCCTTACGCGAGTCGAAAAGCTTTTGTATCTCAGACGATTCTGGGGCACAGCGACATTGCGAACGGAAGGAAAGCTGATCCCGGCCCGGGCCAGATATCGGCCGCTTCTAACAGGTTTTTGAACCTATCGGGGAGCAGTAAGAAGAGCCCGATTGCGCAACCCGGTTGCGCGTGATATTAATGACGCTCCATGAAGCTAGCTCCCCCGCGGTCTCTCTCTGTCGCTTGCATGATTCTCGCTCTATGCACCGCGGCTATTGCGCACCCGACCACCAAATTCAAATCTGATAACGTTTTTCCGGCGGCTTCATGGCAGAGGGTAGAGTCACTCAAGAGTGCAGGCTGGTCGGAGGAAAAGCTCGACCTTGCGCGGCGGTACGCCGAATCCGTTCACTCTTCGGCCGTGATGGTGATCCAAGGTGGCAAAATTATCGCGGAGTGGGGCAAGGTCGATCAGAAGATCAATTCCTATTCAATGCGTA
>Ga0066684_10000600_pt1 | contig 12724 bp, 9 predicted proteins | sample GraSoiAngelo_133_FD_62301 | JGI IMG/M metagenome (GOLD analysis project Ga0066684, IMG submission 62301) | Grasslands soil microbial communities from the Angelo Coastal Reserve, California, USA - 14_0929_05_20cm | ecosystem: Environmental > Terrestrial > Soil > Grasslands | place: USA... | reverse complement strand
GCCGTCCACGCGCGCCAGCGGATGATCGGCGGGAAGGAAGGCAGGGTGGACGCGGGCCTCGATGCCGCCCTCTCCGCGCCGGGCGATGGCGAGCAGCTTGAGCGCGTAGCCCATCTCGCGCCCGTAGGCGAGGTCGATGGGATCGAGAGCGCGCACGCCCTCGCGGAAGATCTCCTTCGGCGTACAGGAGACGCCGAAGGCGATGCGCACGAGGATGGCGAGCTTGTCCGCGGCATCGACCGCGTCTACGTCGTCGCTGGGATCCGCCTCGGCGTATCCGAGCTTCTGCGCCCGCGCGAGCGCGTCCTGGAAGGAGGAGCCGCCCGCCATCTGGGTGAGGATGTAGTTGGTGGTGCCGTTGATGATGGCGCGCAATTCCAGGAGTCGATTCGCCGCCAGATCGTCGGCCAGCGGTGCGAGCAGCGGGATGCCGCCTCCCACCGCCGCCTCGTAGCGAAGCTCCACTCCCTTGCGCGCCGCCAGATCGTGCAGCTCCGGGCCGTGCCAGGAGACGACCCGCTTGTTGGCGGTGACGACCGGCTTGCCGCGCTCGATCGCCTCCTTCATCAGGCCGAAGGCCGGCTCCTCGCCGCCGAGAAGCTCGACCACCACGTCCACGTCGTCGGCGCGCACCACTTCCAGCGGATCGGTCGTCACCCGATCGAGCGAGAGGCCGCGCTCCTTGGCCGGGTCGCGAACCGCCGCGCGCTGGACGACCAGCGTCGCCCGCGACGCCCTCGCGAGCACGTCGCCGCGTGTCGCGATGGCCTTCGCGACCGCGGCACCGACCGTGCCAACGCCGAGGAGCCCGATCCTGACCGCTTTCACCGTGCCACTGTACCGCAGTCCCCTCGCTCGCGAAGGGGGCCTTGCCATCCGTCGCGCCTCCCTCTAGACCAGTCTCGCGGAATGGGGATTTCAGAGGACGTCCCGATCGTGAAGCGGCTCGGGATCAAACCGGGCGCGCGCGTCTTGCTGCTCGATCCGCCGGTCGGATTCGCGCGGACGCTGGAGCCGTTGCCGGCATCGGCATCGGTCGCCTTGAAGCCGGTCTCGCAGATGGACCTGGTGGTCCTCTTCGCCTCTTCCCGCGCGGTCCTGGGAGAGCTGTTCGCAAGGGCCAAACACGTCCTCGCCCCGCGAGGCGCCATCTGGGCGGCCTGGCCCCGCACCTCGAGCGGGTTCTTCACCGATCTGTCGCAGGAGCTGGTCCGCTCGGTAGGGCTCGGCGCGGGCATGGTGGACGACAAGATCATTTCCATCAACGAGTTCTGGGCTGCGCTGCGCTTCGTGGAAAAGCTGCGCGAGCGGCTACCACTGCCGAAGACGTCGCAAGTCTCGCTTCCGGAGGCGTGATCCGTTACTCGAAGCGCCTCGATTGGGACCTCGGGGAGAACGCGCTCGCCCGGGCGATCGCCGCGCGCAGCGATCCATACATCGATCTCTCCGAAGCGAATCCCACCCGCGCCGGCCTGGTTCCCGACCTCGATCTCGGCGTCCTCGCCAACCCGCGGACGCTGCGCTACGAGCCGCATCCGAAAGGCGCGTTCGCCGCGCGCGAGGCGGTCGCCGCGTATTACGGCGAGTCGCGGGGCGCGGCCGTCGATCCGGAGCGTATCGTCCTCACCGCCAGCACCAGCGAAGCGTACGCGCTGCTCTTCAAGCTGCTTTGCGATCCCGGCGACTCGGTGCTGGTGCCGGAGCCGAGCTATCCCCTCTTCGGGTATCTCACCGCGCTGGAGAGCGTGCGGGCGGTGCCTTACGCTCTGCGCTGGGATGGCGAATGGCACCTCGACCCCGAGACGGTGCTCGCGGCGGCGGGTCCCACCACCCGGGCGATCGTCATCGTGAGCCCGGGGAATCCGACCGGGGCGTATCTCAAGGAAAGCGAGCTGACCGGACTTTCCAAGGCGTGCGAGCGGCTCGGCTGCGCGCTCATCTGCGACGAGGTGTTCGCCGACTATCCCCGCGGCCCGGATCCCCGCCGCGTGTCCACCACGGCGGGCCACGAGCCGCAGCTCACCTTCACCTTGTCCGGGCTCTCCAAGGTCTGCGGATTACCGCAGCTGAAGCTCGGATGGTGCGTCGCGTCCGGACCTCGCGACGACGTCGCCGGCGCTCTTTCGCGGCTCGAGCTGGTGGCGGATTCGTATCTATCCGTGTCAACCCCCGTGCAGCTCGCCGCGCCTTCGCTGCTCGGGCTGCGCCAGGGCTTCCAGCGCCGCGTGCTCGACCGGATCGAGGGGAACCTGTTCGCGCTCGCCCGGGCGCGCGCGCCCGATGCTCCCTGGAACATCCTGCAGGGGGAGGCGGGCTGGTCGGCGATCCTCGCCGTTCCGTCCGCGAGATCCGAGGAGGAATGGGCGCTGCGGCTGCTCGACGCCGGCGTGCTCGTGCAGCCCGGATACTTCTACGACTTCCCGCAAGGCTCGTACCTCGTGGTCAGCCTCTTGCCCCCGGAGCGGGAGTTCGCGCGAGCGGCGGAGATCCTCGCCCGGACGCTCGGCTGAGCGCCGCCGTAGTTGCAACGGTGTTGCAAAAACGTTCCGCCCATCTAGAGTGCCGCCTCGGCGATGGAAGAACCTTCGAACGAGTTCGCGCTGCGCGCCGAGCAAGCGTTGCGGCGCTCGGGCGGGCGCATCACGCGGCGGCGGCGCGCGCTGCTCGAGCTCCTCGGCTCCCAACGCACGCCGCTCGGACCGCGGCAGCTCCACCGCGAGCTTCTCCGCCGGGGCGCGCGCATCGATCTCGTCTCCGTCTATCGCAACGTCTCCGCGCTGCTCGCGCTCGGACTGCTCCACCGTGTGGTCGGCTCCAGCGCCGTCCGGCCGTGCCGCGAGGCGAGAGCGCGCTGCCACCACGCGATCGTGTGCAGCGCTTGCGGCCGCGCCCGCGAGTTCCACTCGCGCGCCCTCGAGCGCGCGCTCTCGGAAGTGCGGCGGGCAACGGGATTTCGCGTGGAGGAGCACGTCCTCGAGCTGCGGGGTCGCTGCCCACGCTGTCGGAGGAGCCGGCTTTGCCGGCGTCGCCAGTCGCGAAGCGGCGGAGCGCGCAGCATCGGTGGCAGCGGGCGATGATCTCGGGACTCCTCCTCGTCGCCACCTCGGCGGTCCTCGGCGGATTCCTCGCCCTCGCCGCCCGGCGCAGGCCCATACTCCTCGAGCTGACGCGCACCTTCGCCTTCGCGGCCGCCTTCGGGGTGGTCGGGTTCCATCTGGTCCCGGAGATCCTCCCCACTCTCGGATTCGAGGCGCTCATCTGGATCGCCGCGGGCTTCGCGCTTCCCTGGATTCTCGAGGCAGGCGCGCGGGTCCTGGGGCCGGGCTTCCTCGCCCGCCGCGGGATGCACGGCCTGCGGGTCGCGGCCGAGGTGGCGTTCATCGCGCTCGTCTTCCATTCGGTGGTCGAGGGGATGGCCCTGCTCGCGGTGGTGCAGTCGAGCGAGCGCGCGACCGACATACAGCTCGCAATCCTCGCCCACCATGCGCCGCTCACGGCCGCGGTGGCGCTCCCCTTCCTGGAGTTGCGCGGCGCGCGTTCCGCCGCGGTGCGGGTTGCAATCGTCGGGCTCTCCGGCGTCGCGGGGATCATTTTGGGAAACGCGGTCCCGGGGCTCGCGAGCGGCACCGACGCGGGCCTCGTGCAGCGCGCGACGGCGATGACCGCCGGCGCCTTGCTCCACGTCGTCTCGGATGAGATCCGCGAGCAGCGATTCCAGACGCGCTGGGAGCGATTGTCAGACATCCTCGCCGGCGTCCTGGGTTTGGGCCTTGCGGGCCTCGGTGCCTTTTTCGATCTCCGCAACGAGGCCAGCGTGGTGGCAGTCGTGCGCGCCTCGGTCTCCCTCGCCCTCTCCGTCGCTCCGGCCCTGCTCGTCGGCCTCGCCTTCCGCTGGGCGACGCTGCGCTTCGCGCCCCGCGCCGCCGAGCCGGCGCGAGCGGCCGCGGCGGGCGTCTTTCCCCTCTGGGCGCTTCTCGGCGTGGTAGCCGCCGCGGTGCGCGTCGTCCTCGGTGCGCTGTTCTGGTCCCTGGGGCGGCGTCTCGCCGCTCTGCGGCCGCAAAGGACGCGATCGCTCGTCGACGAATACGCGGCGCGTGCGCCGCCGGTGCTCGCGCTCTTCCTCCTCGCTGCCGGTACGGACGCCCTCGCTCCGCCGGAGCTCTTCGCTTCCGTCGCGCCACCGATCGTCGTCTCGCTTTTCCTCGCCGTCTTCGCCCAGGCGAGCGCGTCGGGAGCAACCCTCGTCGCGGCCGCGCTGGTCCATCGTGGGCTGCCGGCGAATCTCGCCATTCCCTTTCTTGCGCTGGGGAGCCTCCCGGTGGGCCGCACGACGCTCGCACGGGGAGCGGCAATCGCTCTCGCCGCGGTGGCGGCTGCGCTCGCTGCGTCCGCGGCGCTTTCGCGGACCGATCTTCCCGATCTCGCCCGCCGGTTGGCGGAAGCGTCCTTCGCGGGCTCCCAGGATCGGGTGGTGGCGCAGCTCGGGTCCGCGCCGGCGCAGACGGCGTGCCTCGCTTTCGTCATGCTCCTTGGGCTTGCGATGATCTATCGCAACGGCGTGCGGGGGTGGTTCTTGCCGCTGCGCCATCCCGACTTGCGCATCGTCCTCCCCGCGGGCTCTGCGGGGACCGCCGAGGCGACGCGCTAGCCGTTCACTCCGCTTTGAGCGCGATCACGGGATCGACCCGCGCCGCCACGCGGGCGGGCATCCAGCAAGCCATGAGCGCGGCGAAGCTCAGCACCGCCGAGGTCGTGAAGTAGGTGGGGATGTCGATCGGCCTGACCGAGTAGAGCTGCGTGGAGATGATCTGCGCGAGCGCGACCGCGGCGGGGACGCCGATCACCACGCCCAGCAAGGCGAGCCGCATTCCTTGCCGGACCACGAGGCGCACGACTCCGGCGGCTTGTGCGCCGAGCGCCATGCGAACGCCGATCTCGCGGGTCCGCTGTACGACCGCGTAGGCCATCATCGCGTAGATGCCCAGCACCGAGAGGAGCAGTGCGAGGCCGCTGAAGATGCCGAGGAGCAGCGTGGAGGCGCGGCGCGCCTGGAGTGTCTGGCCGAGGATCTGCTCGAGAGGCGTGACGCTCCAGAGCGGCTGGTCGGGATCGAGGGCGGTCACCTCGCGCCTCAGGCCCGCCGCTAGCGCACCGAGGTCGCCGGAAGCCCGGATCGCGAGCTGCATCGCCGGGATCGGATACTGCGACAGCGCCAGATACGCCTCCGGGCGCGGCGGCGTACCGAGAGCGAACTGGCGCACGTCGCCGGCGACGCCGATGACCTCGATCCAGCCGCCGTCACCCGGGCCGCCGTCGTCGGATTGCGAGAAGCGCTTGCCGATTGGATCCTCGCCCTTCCAGTAGCGCTGGGCCATGGTCCGGTTGATCACCGCGACCTTTGGCGCTCCTTTGGCCCCGTCCTGCGGACCGGGGATTCGCCCGGCGAAGAGCGGGATGCCCATCGCCTTGAAGTAATCGCCGGCGATGAGCTGGAACTCCGTTATGCGGCGGTCGTTCTCGGAAGCCTTGCCCTGGCCCTCGATGGAGATGTCGCTGTTGGTATTGCTGCCCGACATGGGCAGGTACTTGACGGCTCCCGCGGCGCGGACCCCCGGCAATCCGGAGACGCGCCGGAGCAATTCCTCGAAGAACGCCACCGACTGCTCGCCCGTGGCGCTCGAGCGCGCGAGGCGAGCGGTGAGGACGTTTTCCGGGTCGAAGCCGGGATCGACGGAGCGCAGCGCGAGGAAGCTGCGCATGAGCAGGCCGGCGCCGGCAAGAAGGACGAGTGCAAGCGCGACCTCGGCGACGATGAGCCCGCTGCGCAGCCGGGCGCGGCCGAAACCAGCCGGGCTCGCGTCCTTCAACGCCGTGAGATTGCCGCCGCGCGAGGCGAGCAGGGCGGGTGCGAGGCCGAAGGCGATGCCGGCGGTGAGCGAGACCGCCGCCGTGAAGGCGAGAACGGACCAATCGATGGAGACTTCGCCAGCGCGGGGCAGGCCCCGGCCCACCAGAGCGGTCAGCGCGCTGACGCCCCACAGCGAGAAGACGAGTCCGAGCGCGCCACCCAGGAGCGAGAGCAGCATGCTCTCCGCGAGCAGTTGCCGGACGAGCTGTCCCCGGCTTGCTCCGAGCGCCATGCGTGTCGCGATCTCGCGCTGGCGCGAGGCCGCTTGCGCAAGCTGCAGCCCGGCGACGTTGGCGCAGGCGATGATCAAGACCAGCATCACGCCGCCAAAGAGGATCCACAGCGAGGGCGCGATGGGACCGACGAGGATCGACTGCAAGTCGTTGACGAGCGGCCGATGACCTTTGTTGCCCGGATACGCTTGCTCGAGGCGCGAGCCGATGCCCTCCAGCTCCGTTTTCGCCGTCTGCAGCGTGGCGCCGCCCTTCAAGCGGCCGATGGCGCGCAGGTAATGCGAACCACGGTCCTGCAGCGTCTTGGGATCGAAACCGGCCAGGAGCGGGAGATCCCGGCCTGGCTCGGGAGCCGCCCAGGCCTCGGCCCACGGCGGATAGGCCTGCTCCTTGGCGAGGACTCCGTCCACGAGGTAGCTGTTGCCGTTCAAGGTGATGGCTGTGCCGACGATCTTCGGGTCGCCGCCGAATATGCGACGGAAGACGGCGTCCGAGAGCACCACCTCGCGGGTGGCGCCCGGCTGATAGGGGCGGCCGAGGGCCATGCGCGCGCCGAGCACCTGGAAGAAGCTCGCGTCGGTGATCGCGGCAATGAGGCGCTCAGCGCGATCGCGTCCCGTGAGGTTGAAGCCGTCGCCGGTAAAGGACGCGAGGTCGACCGTCTTCGCCTGCTCGCGCCAGTCCTTGAAATCGGGCGCCGAGATGGAGGCGTTCGGGACCGCCGGCTGCGTCTCTGCGAGCAGGAGCAACTGGTCGGGATTGCGGAACGGCAACGGCCGCAAGATCACCGCCTGCAGCACGCTGTAGACCGCAGTGGTCGACCCGATGCCGAGGGCGAGCGCGAAGGCGGCGGCGAGCGTGAAGGCGGGACGCTGCCGGAAACGACGAAGGGCCAATTTGATGTCGATGAGCAGGGGGTTCACCGGGACCTCCGCGAGTAAGTGTCCGGAACGGGCGGCTGGTTTCCGCTTGGCCTCAGTCGAGCGGATCCTTCCCGGTGTACCTCAGGATGTAGAGCCCGCCCGTCATGCGATCGACCGCGTACACGAGGCCCTTCTCGTCTACGATGGCGTGGTTGATCTGGGCCGTCCCGTTCGGATTTTTCGCCGGCGCCGCCGGCACGTAGTACCCGATCTCCTCGATGCGGGGAGGCGCGCCGGGCAAGGCGACATCGACCAACCGATAGATCCGGACGCCGCCGTTGAAGAAGGTTCCGACGAACGTGTTCTCGAGGTGCGCGGAAGTCGGCCCGGGAAAGTTCGGATGCAGGTTGTGCGCTCCGAAGCGTCCCCCGCGCCGGCACAGATCGGCGACGTTGCGCGGCGCAGGCGCCGTCCCGACGATCTGCGGATTGGTCTCGTCGCGAATGTCGACGAGCCAGATGAGCTTCGGAGCATCGGCGCACTTCTCGCGGACGGCCTCGTCCGAGACGGTTGCGAGCCCGCGGCGGAACAGCGGCTGGAAGGTGTGCGTCCAGGCCGGGAAGGGCGGCGAGTAATCGAGGCGGCTCACCAGGCGCGGCGAAAACGTTTGCGCCCGCCCGGCGCGGACCTCCTCGAGGCCCGAGACGTCCAGCGCGATGGCTCCGCCGTCCATGTAGCCGAGGTAGGCCCGGTCGCGGCGCTGCGGATAGATCTGGATGTCGTGCGCGCGGTAGCCGTCGTCGATGGGCTGTCGCTTCGGCAGGCACACCGGCAGGCAGCTGTCCCCGTCGCGGGTGCCCGGCAGCCACCATCGCCCCGCCTCGCGCGGCTGGCGCGGATCGCGCACGTCAACGGCGAGGTAGAACTGATCGTCCTGCGCGTTCTTGGGATTGAAGTCGGCGGCGCCGCTCGAGAGGTGGGCGAACTCGCCGTCCACGAACCAGAGCCAGTGGACGCCGCGGGACTGCGGCCCCGAAGTGTCGAAGAAGGCGAGGCGCAGATCCTCCAGCGTCCGCGCGTGTTCCACGCGGGCCGCGTCGCCTACGTCGAGGAGCCACATCCCGGCCGGCTTCTGACCGGCCTTCTGTGTCTGGTTGGCGACGGCCAGCACACTGCCGGAGAGCCCGAGCGAGTTGCAGCGTGTGATTCCGGGACCGGGCGAAGGGAGCTGGTTCAACAACTTCGGCGCCTTCGCGTCCGTGACGTCGAGGATGCTCAGGCAGATCTTTTGCCCTTCGTGCGCGAGATAGAGGATTCGCCGTCCGTCCGGCCGCTGCTGGATCGCCATTCCTTCGCCACCATCGCCGTTGCCTCCGAGGTCGTGGTGGGCGACGAGCTGCATGGCGAACGCTTCGGCTTCCGCTGCGGCGACCGCGCCGCTCGAGATGAGGATTCCCGCGACCGCGATTCGCAACGATTTGTTCATATCTCGATCGCATCCGGTGGTGGCGGTTTCTGCGGCGCGCGGATCTCGGGGACCTTGCCGCGGGGCAAGGCGGCGCCGAGCACCGGATCGAGATAGTCCGATGCCATTCCGTACCCCAGCACGTCGCCGAACGTCCTTACGAACAGGCCGATCGCGCGGAACATCGCCACCGGCACGAAGAGCAGGACGAAGTCCCGCCACAGGGCCGGGAAGGGGAAGCGCGAGAAGAGCGGACCCGAGATCGCGTTGAGGAGAGACTCCACTAGCGAGCAGAGCAGGCAGAAGCCGGCGAGGATCGCGTAGTCGCCGCGCAACCGGATCGCATACCCGACGATCACCAGCGGATTCAGCACCCGCGAAATCGGCCCCGGCAGCGAGGCCGCGACGAGTGACATGGGAAAGAGGAAGGCGCCGAGCGCGAGCAGGGCGAGGACGGGCAGGGATCGGCTGGCGAGGACGTTGCTCTCGAGATATCGCGCCATGTCGCCCTGGGCGGACCAGAAAGCCCACATCATCGCGGGACCGAGCAGCCACACGCTCGCGAGCAGGATGCGGAACAGCGGCCCCACGACGTCCTCGAAGAAGCCGCGAAAATCGCCTGGCGCCGGGAAATCGTCTCCGCCGCGCGCCGTGTGACGGACGATCTGGAAGAGATAGGCGAGGACGATCCCGTCCGCGATCAGCCCGCCCAGGCCGCCCATCGCGCCGAGCGCCCAGAGGACCACCGCGGCGGCGGCGCAGCAGAAGACTCCCTCCCGCTGGAGCGGCCACCAGAGCGCGGGCAGCACCTGCTCTCGAAACGGCCGCAGCACCGCCCGGCGCTCGCGAATGACGTCCGCGAGAGCGCCGCAGTGGGTGCAGACGACGAGGCCCGACGACGGCGCGGCGCAAGCCGGACAGAGCACCCTCTCGCAGCGCGTGCACCGCCAACCCGCCGCGGCGCGATGCTGGAGGCAGGCGAGCATCTACAGGCGCCGCACGCCCTTCGGTCCGCCGGCGAAGATCTCGGGCGAAAGATCGAGGAAGAGCCCGTGATCGACGACCCCCGACATGGCCTTCAGCTCGGAGGCGACCCGGCGCAGATCCGCTCCCGCGGCGAGCGGCACGTCGGCGAGCGCGTCGCCGTCGTCGCTGCGCTCGTCCCGGAGCGTCGTTCCCGGGAAGAGCGTAGCGAGCCGGGCGATGGTGGACTGCACCCCGAAAGGTACCAGCGCGACGGGAATGCCGCGCGTCGAGCCCAGCCGCGAGACGAGCTTCGTCTCCTCGACGATGAAGATCCGCCGCCGCGCCGCCAGCGCGACCAGCTTCTCTCGAACGTGGGCGCCGCCGCCCCCCTTGATCACCTGCTTGTCGGGATCGACCTCGTCGGCGCCATCCAGGACCAGATCGAGGCGCGGCGACTCGTCGAGCGTGGTGAGCGCCAGACCCAGGCGACGGCAGAGATCGGCGGTCCGCTCCGAAGTCGGAACGCCGCGGACGTCGAGCTTGCGGCGGGCGACCGCTTCGAGTGCCGCGAAGGCGGCGCGCCCGGTTCCGTAGCCGATGATCATTCCCGGCCGCACTTCGAGGGCCGCTGCCTCGGCGGCGGCGCGGCGGAACGCGTCCAGGTCCTGGGCCACTAGTGCCTCGACCGGGGCATTTTGATTACACCGAGAACGTCGAGCCCTACGACGAGCCGGGTGCCCGAGGAGCGAGCAGCGGAAGCGTAGTCGGTCCTACGCTGAGCAGCGCAGCGACGAGGCCGCCCGGCGGAGGCCAGGGATCGGCGTTCGTAGGTATCAAAATGTCTCGGTCGCGGCACTAGAGCCCTCCCATCTTGAGCAGGTACCGGAAGACGCCGCCGACCAGCAACATGAGCGCCGGATTGAGGGGGAAACGGCTCAATGTCAGCGCGACCGCGACGGCGATGCCGACCTCCGCCTCTCCGTTCAGCGAGTCGCCGAGGGCGATGATCGCCGCCGCCATGAGGCCCAGGACGGCGGGAGTCAGGCCGCGCAACCCGGCGCGCACGAACCGGCGCGAACGCAGGCGGTCGAGGGTCGATCCCGCCACCACGACGAGCAGGAACGGCGCCGAGAAGATGCCCACCGTCGCCACCATCGCTCCGAGGAAACCTTCGTGCAGGTAGCCGATGAAGGTGGCGAGGAGCAGCACTGGTCCCGGCGTCAGCTTGCCGATGGCGACGGCCTCCGCGAACTCCTTGTCGGTGATCCATTGCCGCGTCTGGATGACCTGCTTGAGGTGCGGAACGATGGCGAAGCCGCCGCCGTAGGCGCCGAGGCCCGTGCGGAAGAACGTGAGGAAGAAGCGCACCAGGTCGGCATCGATGGCGGTCGCGTGCGCCGCCGCCAGCACCACACCGGCGAACGCCACGAGGACCGGCGACCGCACCGTCCCGTTGCTGGCGGGAGGCTCCGGTTCGTCTTCGGGTCCGAGCGGATGACCTTCTTCGGGAAGGATGACCGGCGGGTCGAGATCCGACTTGCGCCGGCGCCGCACGCTGGCCAGGCGAGCGCGCTTGGTGCCGAGATCGACGGCCAGGCCGACGGCGATGGCGCCGAGCACGATTTCGCCGGGCGGGGCGTTGCCGATGGCGCTGAAGAGCAGGGCGACGGCGGCGACGCCCATCTGCCAGAGGCGGCTCACCGCGGTCCGCACCATCTTGAGCGTGATGCTGGCGATGATTCCCACCACCGCCGCGTTGAATCCTCCCAGCACGACGTCCGCGTTCGGCGTCGTACCGAACCGCGTGTACGCCCAGGCCAGCACCAGCACCGCGATGAGACCGGGCAAGCAGAACCCGGAATAGCCGAGGAGCGCGCCGCGCCAGCCGCCGAAACGCAGCCCGATGTACGCGATGGCGTTCGCCGCCGCGCCGCCCGGGAGCATCTGCGAGACGGTGACGGCGTTGGAGAACTCTTTGTCGGTGAGCCAACGCTTCTTCGTCACGACGTGGGATTCGATGTTGGCGAGCACGCTGAGCCCGCCGCCGAACCCGATCACGCCGAGGAACAATGCGGATCGGAAGAGCTCGTCTAGATCGGGACGCCGGCGTCCAGATGCAGAAACTTGCAGGGGCGCCGGCGCGACCGGCGCTTCGCCAGCGTGGCTCTCCATCGCACGCCAGTATAGAAGAGGCCGCCCAATGGCGCGCATCGAGAAGGGCATGAAGGTCGTCCACCGGGCGCAACCCGGATGGGGCGTCGGTCACGTCATCGCCGTCTCCGAGGATCCTCCCCGGTTGGCCGTGGAGTTCCCCGGACGGCCGGGCGGCCACGTGATCGTTTCCTCGCGCGACGCGGCGCTCGTCCGCTTCCGCTTCAGCGCGGAATCGACTGCGCTGCTGGCCGACGGCACGCAGGTCCGGATCCTACGCCCTCTCTCGGGGCACCAGAGCGAGCTGCAGCGCTACACGGTCGAGGCGCCGGGCAAGAAGCCCTCCATCCGTAGCGAAGCGGATCTGCGCGCGGCCGCGCCTCGCGCAGGTCCCATCGAGCAGCTCGCCGGCGGCAGGTGGGGAAGTCCGGAGGACTTCGCGCTCCGAGCGGAAACCGTCCGGCTCGATCTCGAGCGCCGCGCCGACGCCCTGGGAGCGCTCTTCGCCAGCCGCGTCTACGTGAAGCCGCACCAGGTCTCGGTCGCGCACCACGTGCTCTCGGCGCCCCAGCCCCGCTTCGTGCTCGCCGACGAGGTCGGCCTCGGCAAGACGATCGAGGCGGGCCTCGTCCTCTCGGCGCTGCTCCACGCGGGGCTCGTCAAGCGCACCCTCGTCGTCGCGCCCTCGCACCTCACCGTGCAGTGGCTCGCGGAGCTCTTCCACAAGTTCAACCTCCTCTTCACGCTGATGGACCCCGAGCGCGCCGCCGAGGCCCGCAAGTCGGAAGCGGAGGAGTCACCTTCGGTGTGGGGCCAGCACGCGCTGGTCGTCACCTCGCTCGAATGGCTCTCCCGGGCGAAGGACGAGGCCCGCGAGGCTGCCGAGGTGGGCTGGGATCTCGTCATCATCGACGAGGCCCACCATCTGCGCGGGCCCCGCGCGTACGAGGTGGCGCAGTCGCTGGCGGCGAGCACCTGGGGCCTGTTGCTCCTGACGGCGACGCCGCTGCAGCTCGATCCCGGCGAGTACCATGCGCTGTTGCGCCTGGTGGATCCGGCGCCCGCGGCCACCGAAGAAGAGCTCCGGGCGAGACTCGCGCGGCAAGGAGATCTCGCCGCGGAAGTGCGTGCGCTGCTC
>Ga0066684_10000594_pt1 | contig 12794 bp, 9 predicted proteins | sample GraSoiAngelo_133_FD_62301 | JGI IMG/M metagenome (GOLD analysis project Ga0066684, IMG submission 62301) | Grasslands soil microbial communities from the Angelo Coastal Reserve, California, USA - 14_0929_05_20cm | ecosystem: Environmental > Terrestrial > Soil > Grasslands | place: USA... | reverse complement strand
ACCAGTAGAGCGGCACTGGCGCCGTAGATGAATCCGGAAGCTGCGGACGATCGCCGCTGGAATAGCTGCGGACGCTTTTTCCGGCCGAGTCAAGAATTTCCAGCGTCACCGGACGGGACGAAGCCGCTTGCAGCGAGTAATTAACGATGGCGCCGTCCGGAGGATTGGGCCCCATCGCTTCGTCCGGAGGCAGCGGCGTATCGGTGTTCATGTTCCAGCGCACGCGATACGCGGTCCTTGGTTTGAACAGGACGACGTCCGCCGCAGGTAGGGGCGGACCGGCGTGTCCGCCCCCCGACGCCGAAGGGCCGACACGCAGGTCGGCCCCTGCCAGAAGCCGATCCATCTGTCTGAGCGGCGTGATGTCGTCGAGGATCCAGAAGCCGCGGCCGTGCGTGCCGGCGATCAAGTCGTCGTCCTTCACGATCAGATCGCGCACCGAGCTTGGCGCCATGTTGAGGCGCAGCGACTGCCAGTGCTCCCCATCGTCGAACGACACGTACACTTCGCGCTCGCTGCCGGCGTAGAGCAGTCCCTTCTTCTTCGGATCCTCGCGGACGACGTTGATCGTGCCGCCGTCGGGGATGCCGGTCGTGACGTGCGTCCACGTCTTGCCGCCGTCGTGCGTGCGGTAGATGTGCGGCCGCAGGTCGTCGAGGCGCAGCGTGTTGATCGCCGCGTACGCGTCGAGCGCGCTGAAATGCCCGGCGTCGATGATCGACACCTTCGCGAACGGCTTCAGATCGGAGGGGGTGACGTCGGCCCAGTGCGCGCCGCCATCGGTCGTCACGTGAATCAATCCATCGTCGGTGCCGGCCCAGATGCGGTTGATGTCGAGCGGCGACGGCGCCACCGCATAGATGACGCCGCGCTCGGTCGGCTGCGCCGTCGGTTCGTTGCGGAACTTGCCGATGTTGGCGGGAATCTCGAACGTCTTCCGGGAGAGATCCGGGCTGATTTGCGTCCAGCTGCGGCCGCCGGTCGACGTCTTCCACAGCGTGTTGCCGGCGAAATAGAGCACGTGCGGATCGACGGGGGAAAAGAGGACCGGTGCGGTCCGCAGCGTGCGGATGCTGCCGCGTCCGCCCGGCAGCGGCGAGATGTTCTGCACCTGGCCGGTCCGGCGATCGGTGCGCGTCGGCGTACGGCCGCCGTAAATAATCTCGGGGCTCAGCGGATCGGGCGCCGCGTACCCGTACTCGTCGACGCCGACCGGATGCCATTCGCGAAACGTGATGGCGCCGTCGTTGCCGCGGCTCGAGACGCACGCCGAACCGCTCTCCTGTTGACCGCTGCACACCCGATACGGAAACGCGTTGTCTGCCGCGACGTGGTACACCTGCGCCGTCGGCTGGTTGTACCACGAGCTCCACGTCTCGCCGCCGTTGACGCTGATGATCGTCCCCTGATCGCTCGCGAGCGCGATGATGTCCGGATCGTCAGGGTTGATCCAGCCGCGCTGATAGTCGTCGCCTCCCGGCGCGCCGCGGATGCCGCTCCACGTCTTGCCGCCGTCGATCGATCGCCACGTCACGACGCTGGCCATGAAGACGGTGTCGGGATTTCTCGGGTGGACGAACGGAACCGGCAGATCGCCTCCGCCGATGCGGCCCGCAGGACGCGCATCGGTCGTGATTCGCGTCCAGCTGTCGCCTGCGTCGTCAGAGCGATAGATGCCGACCGCCTGCCGCGACGCGACCGACGCGTAGATGCGGCGCGGCTCGCTCGGCGCGATCGCGACGTCGGCCTGCACGACGTCCTCCGGCAGACCGCGTGTCAGCGGACGCCAGGTCGTGCCGCCGTCGGTCGATTTGAAGATGCCGCCGTTGGTGCCGTTCCAGGCGCCGTTCTCCCACGGACCCTGACGCGTCTCCCACAGACACGCGTAGACGACGTCGGGATTCCGCGGATCGAGCTCGAGGTCCGACGCGCCGGTGTTCTCGTCCTTGTAGAACACTTTCTGAAACGTTCGTCCGCCGTCGATCGATCGGAAGACGCCGCGCTCTTCGTTCGGCCCGTACGGATGGCCCAGCACCGCAACGAACAGGCGATTGGCGTCGCGCGGGTCGACGACGATGTACGGAATCTGCTGGCCGTCGCGAAGGCCGAGGTGCGTCCATGTCTTCCCCGCGTCGGTCGATTTGTAGATGCCGTCGCCGGTGGAGAGGTCGGGCCGCGCGATGCCTTCGCCGCTGCCGACGTAGATCACATTGGGATCGGACGGCGCAACGGCGATGGCGCCGATCGATCCGGTCGGCTGGTCGTCGAAAATCGGCTTCCACGTGCGGCCGTAGTCGTTCGTCATCCAGACGCCGCCGTTGACGAAGCCGGTGTAGAAGACATTCGAGTGCCGCGGCACGCCGGTGACGGATTTCGCCCGCCCGCCTCGGTACGGACCGATCGCTCGCCAGCGCATCGCTGCCTGAATCGGTCGTTGGTCGCTCGACTGGGTTCGGACGAACACACCGGCGACCAACGACGCGACGGACACGAGCACGACGATGACACGGCATCGCGCGGCATTCAGCACTGCGGCCTCCCGATTGCTCAGTGCTACCAACAATGGCAGTTCTGCCAGAATCGTGTATTCGACAAACTCAACCGTAGGTCCACGTGACGGAAAAACATACATCCGGCATCGTCTGGCGCGTGAAGATCACTGCCGAACCGGACCCGAACGAATTCGACGAATACGATGTACGTCGATTCAGGGTCGGTGAGAACTACGAGGTGTCCGCACGTCTGGGCTCGTTGTTGATCCTCGGCGGGTACGCCGAAACGGCAGGTCCCTTTGCGCTGGCCGAAGCGGCCGACGCCGGTAAACCGACACCGCCCGCGCCGAAACCGAAACCAAAGGCATAGCCCCGTTCGACCGCCACAATCACGTCGAGATCGACTACTTCACCACGAGAATCGTGAACGTTTCCCACGGACCCGGCGATTGCCGGTTCGCGTTCACGGCGCCCCCGCCGCCTCGATCGGCTGACATATACCAAGGCGGATCGATGGCCGTACGAAGCCTGATCACGTCGCCGTCGCGAACCGGTCCGCCGTTGCCGTTCTCGATCGCGAACGTTTCCCACGGCCCCTCGGCCGCGCCCGCAGCGGCCATCGCGTTGCCGCCGCCGCCGGCCGCCTGAAGGTAGCGTCCGTTGCTCGTCCGAAGCGACACGCGATCGCGGTCGAGCGGCGGACCGCCGTCGAGCGCGGCAACGACAAACGTTTCCCATTCGCCTGGATTCACGCGATCGGCAAGCACCGCGGATCCGCCGCCGGCTTCGGCGACGACATAGTGCACGCCGTCGCTCGTTCTGAGCCGGGCGCGCATCAGCACCGACGTGACGAAATTCCACTCGGGCTCGACTCGTGAGGCGAGCAGATCGCGGAAATGCGCGTGGCGCAAGTCGAAGCCGAACTCGGTGTGAAAGCACCACGCCGCGGCGCCGGCCTGTTTCGCGTTGGCGCGCGCCTGAATGAAATAATCGGCGCGATCGGTTGACGGAAAGGGAAATCGCGTCGGCTCCTGCAAGTACGCCGGGCGGCCGTTCGCTCTCATCGCGTCGACAATCGCCTGCAGACGTCCGCGTTCGTACCAGTTCGGCACCCGGTCGTCGTGGTACGCCGTGACGTCGAGGCGGGTGTCGGCGGTGAACCTCGCGGCCGCGTCGGCCGACAGGTTCGGCGTGATCGACGCGGTGACGATGCGCTGCGCGTGGACGGCTTTGATCGCGGTGGCGATCGACGCCACGTCGGGCTGTGCGAGCGGCCGGCCGAACGGCCCGTACACGTCGCGCTCGTTCTGGATGTCGAAGAGGATATTGTCGTACGCGGTCAGGGCGCGGGCGGTCGCGACAATCGCCGTCTGGAAATGCGCGGCGTCGAGGCCGGCGACGTGCTCGGCCGTAAACGTGACGTCGACGAGCAGGCGGCGCTCGCGCGCGCGGTCGAGCACGAACTGCAGACGCGAGAGGCCGTCGGGGTCGAGCGAGCCGTCGGCGCGCACCAGTTCCCGCGTGGGCCAGAGCCGCACGCCGTCGAACCCGGCGTCGCGCAGGAACTGCAGATCGCCGGCGACGTCGAGCGCGTTCATCCCATCGAAGTAAGTGATGAACGTCAGGAAGCGGCGCGAGCCGTCGATCGCGAACTGATCGCCGTCAATCGACAGGCGCTGAGCGGACGCGCGCGCCGGCAAGAGGAAGACGGCGGCGCTCGCGACGAACAGCAGAGCGGTCAGACGGCGGCCGATTCCCACGCCTTCGACCTTTGCAAGGCGGCGGCCCACCGCTCGCGCAGCGCCGCCGCCGCCGATCGGGTCATCTGTGGTTCGAACCGGCGGTCGACCTGCCATTGACCCGTGATGGCATCGAGCGACGGCCAGTAGCCGACCGCGAGGCCGGCCAGGTAGGCGGCGCCGAGCGCCGTCGTTTCGGTGACGGCGGGACGGACCACCGGCACGCCGAGCAGATCGGCCTGGAACTGCATCAGCGTGTCGTTGGTCGCCGCGCCGCCGTCGACGCGCAGCTCGGTGAGCGCGATCCCGGAATCGGCCTGCATCGCGTCGAGCAGATCGGTCACCTGATACGCGATGCTCTCGAGCGCGGCCCGCGCCAGATGGCCGGACGTCGTGCCGCGCGTGATGCCGACGATGGTGCCGCGCGCGTACGGATCCCAGTGCGGCGCCCCCAGGCCCGCGAATGCGGGCACGAGGTAGACGCCGCCGTTGTCCGCAACGGAAGCGGCGAGCGCCTCGATCTCCGGCGCCGTCCGCACGAACCCGAGTCCGTCGCGAATCCACTGAACGACCGCGCCGCCGATGAACACGCTGCCCTCGAGCGCGTAATCCGTCCGGTTGCCGATCTTCCACGCGACCGTCGTCACGAGCTTCTGGCGCGAGCGCGTTGGTGTATTGCCGATGTTCTGCAGCAGGAAGCAGCCGGTGCCGTACGTGTTCTTGGACATGCCGGGTGTACGGCACATCTGACCGAAGAGCGCCGCCTGCTGATCGCCTGCGATGCCGGCGATGGGCACGCCCTGCACCGCGAGCGCGTCCGACGCTTTGCCGTACGCCTCGCTCGACGATCGAACTTCGGGCAGCACGCTCGCGGGCACGCCGAACAGCCGCAGCAGCTCGGCGTCCCAGTCGCACGTGTGGATGTCGAACAGCATCGTGCGCGACGCGTTGCTGACGTCGGTGACGTGCTGCCGCCCGCTCGTCAGCTTCCACATCAGCCACGTGTCGACGGTTCCGAACGCGAGCTTGCCCGCATCGGCCCGCGCCCGCGCGCCGGGAACGTTGTCGAGGATCCAGCGAATCTTGCTGGCCGAAAAGTACGCGTCGATGAGGAGGCCGGTCTTCGATTGAACGACATCGGTCGCGCCGGCGGCTTTCAGCCGCTCGCAGAAGTCGGCGGTGCGGCGATCCTGCCAGACGATCGCGTTGTGGATCGGCTCGCCGGTCCGACGATCCCACACGATCGTCGTCTCGCGCTGATTCGTGATGCCGATGGCCGCGATATCGCCGGGCGCGAGCCGCGCGCGTCCCAATGCCTCGGAGGCGACACCGATCTGAGACGCCCAGATTTCCTGCGGATCGTGCTCGACCCATCCCGCCTGCGGAAAGATCTGCGTGAATTCCTTCTGCGCGACCGCGCGAATCGCGCCGTCGCGATCGAAGACGATCGCGCGCGAGCTCGTCGTGCCCTGATCGAGAGCGAGAATATACATGTCGTCAGTCGTCGGTCTTCGTCATTGGTCGTCAGGTGCTCATCGTAGTGACCAGCGACCGACGAGCGATGACCAGCCACGGAGTCTACAATACGCCATGCGCAAAGACATCACACGAGAGCTGCTGGCGGAATTCCTCGGCACCTTCACCCTGATCGTGTTCGGCGTCGGCGTCGTCGCGCAGGTCGTGCTGAGCAAACAGACTGCCGGCACCTATCTCTCGATCAACATCGCGTGGGGCCTCGCCGTGACGATGGGGTGTTATGTGGCGGCGGGCGTCACCGGCGCGCATCTCAACCCGGCGGTGACGCTGGCGCTCGCCGCGCACCGGCGGTTTCCGTGGTCCAAGGTGCTGCCGTACTCGTTCGCGCAGATCGCCGGCGCGTTCGCGGCGTCGGCCGTCGTGTTCGTGACGTACCACGAAGCGCTCGGCGTCTTCGACGGCGGCGCGCGGCAAGTGCTCGGCCCGCAGGGGACCGCCGGCATCTGGGCCACGTATCCGCAGCCGTTCCTGAGCGTCTTCCCCGGCGGCGTCGTCGATCAGATCGTCGGCACGGCGCTGCTCGTCGCCGTCATCTTCGCCATCACCGACAACCGCAACTCGCCCGCGCCCGCCGGTCTGGCGCCGGTCGTCGTCGGCCTGCTCGTCGTGCTCATTGGCGCAACGTTCGGGTTCAACTCCGGATACGCGATCAATCCCGCTCGCGATTTCGGTCCGCGGCTCTTCACGTCGCTCGCCGGATGGGGGAGCGAAGTCTTCCGCGCCGGAAACGGATGGTGGTGGGTGCCGATCGTCGCGCCCTGCATCGGCGGCATCGTCGGCGGCTGGGTCTACGACGCCTGCATCGGACATCACTTTCCGGATCGGCAAGCCGCCGTGCGCGCCGAAGCATGAGGGTTTGAAAATCGTGTAAGGCGATGTCCGGTTTGGAATAGTCCGATAACGTATTAATGTGCCCCGGAGGAAAAAGGATGATTTCCGGATCGACGCCAGCACGCCTCGTCCCGCGCGTCACCCTGACATGAGCCGCCGCGCGCTCCTGTTCGCGTTCGCGCTCGCCGCCGGATCGACGCTCGTCCGCGCGGCGAAGTTCGACACGAGGACCGTATCGTTTGCGATTGCCTTTCACGACGTCACCTCCGCGTATCGCGACTTCTCGATGTTCGTGCTGCCCGACGCGAAGGTGGCGATCGACGCGGTCGGCGGCCCGCCCGGCGACTATGCGCTGGACGCCAAGGACGGCATCGTCGAGCACCTGGACGTGCGCAGGTGGCGGTGGACGGCGCCGGTGCGACCGGGGAGCTACGCGTTGAAACTGGACGGTCCCGGCGGGAAGGACACCGTCACGCTGCACGCGTTCGTGCTGGTGCCGTTCAAGCAGGTGACGAGCGGGTGGTTGAACGGCTACCGCATCGGCGACTATCCGCCGCCGCTGAAAGGCAATCCACTGTACGTCGCGCCGGCGGGGTTCGTCGAAGTGACGCACGACAACGAGCACACGAGAGTCTCCCCGCATTTCGAGCTGAAACAATTCATCTGCAAGGAGGACACGACGCGGAAGTATCCGAAGTACCTCGTCGTGCAGGAGCGGCTGCTGTTGAAGCTCGAAGCGGTGCTCGAGCGCGTCAACGCGCTCGGCTTCGCGGCCGACACGCTCAACGTGATGAGCGCGTACCGCACGCCGTACTACAACCACGCCATCGGCGACGTGCGCTACAGCATGCATCAGTTCGGCGGCGCCGCCGACATCTTCGTCGACCCCGGCAACAAGGGGCGGATGATCGATCTGAACGGCGACGGCGTCGTCGATCTGGGCGACTCGAAATTTCTGTACGACGAGATCGACCGGATGCTCGCGACGCCGCCGTACCAGAAGTTTCAGGGCGGTCTGGGGTTCTACCGCGCGACCTCTGCGCATCCGCCGTTCGTGCACCTCGACGTGCGCGGGACCAAGGCGCGGTGGCAAGGGTGATCCCGGCGCAGTAAGATGGCGAGCCGATGCGCGGATTCGCCCGAGGCGTCGTCAAGAGCCTGATCACCACGGTCATATTTTTCGTCCTGCTCGAAGGCGCGCTCCGCGGCGCGTACGTGGTGCGGAACTCGTTCGTTCGCCTCGTGCCGCTGCCGTACTCGGTGGGCGATGAATACGGCCCGATTCCGCCGTGGCTCGATCGACTGCTGCTGCTCGCTCCCGACGACACGCTCATCTGGCACGTGGTGCCGAACGTCGAGCGCACCTACGTCGACATCTTCAGCCCCGTGCGCAGCGAAGAGGATCGGATCGCGCTGCTGCGGCGGTTCGTTCCCACGCTGCCACCCGAGTTCCGCCTCAACCCGACGTGGCACATCGCGATCAACTCGAAGGGATTTCGCACAGGCGAATTCGGCGTGAAGGCGCCCGGTGTCGTCCGCATCGCGTGCGTCGGCGACTCGTGGACGTTCGGCATGCCGGTGAATCAGGACGAGACCTATCCGAACCGGCTCGCGGCGCGGACGCGTGCCGCGTACCCGGATCGGCGGTACGAAGTGCTGAACTTCGGCATCCTCGGATATTCGTCGTTCCAGGGTCTCCAATTGATGAAGAGCGCCGTGCTCGATCTCGATCCGGACATCGTCGCGATTGGATTCGGGATGAACGACTCGGAGGTGGCCGGCTATCGCGACAAGGACATGGTCAGCGGTACGCCACCCTCGCGCGCATGGCAGCCGATGGCTGCGGCCAAAGAGCTGGAGTTCTACAAGCTGCTCCAGTACTTCGCGCTCAGGCTCAAGTTCCGTCCGAAGCCGATGAGCGCGTACCTGCAGGAAGAAGCCGACACGAAAGACGGCGCCGTCGATTACGACGCGATGGATCCATGGACGCGCGTGTCGCCGCACGACTTCGAGCAGAACGTCCGCGAGATGATTCGTCTGTCGACGGCGCGCGGCGCCCGCGTCGTGCTGCTCGACAACGAGCTGTGGGAGCAGAGTCCGTATCGTCCGGTCCTGCATCGCATCGCGGCCGACGTGAACGTTCCGCTCGTCGACAGCCTGACGATCGTCGAAGATGCGAAGAACAAACTCGTGGCGGATCTGGAAGCGGGGTTGCACCTCGCCGCCTCCGCTCCCGCCCTTCCTGCCCCTCCCGCCCTTTCTGACCGTCCAGCCGTTCCTGCCCAATCCACCGTCATCTTCCGCGTCTCTCGCGCCGCGTTCGACGTGCCGAAGGCGTTGTCGATCGTGGGGCCGCACGCGCAACTTGGCGATCTCGTACCGAACCGCGTGCTCATGCATGACGATGGGAAGGATGGCGACGAGCGGGCGGGCGACGGCGTGTGGAGCGTCGCCGCGTCGTTCCCTGCACGCACGCGCGTGACGTACGTCTATACCAACAGCGGCGCCGCCGGACGATGGGAAGGACTCGACATTCCGCATACACGCCACGTGTACGTTCCCGAATCGCGCGACGGCGGACCGATCTATTTACCGGTGGAGACGTTCGGTCAGCTCTATATGCAAGGCGACGGCTGGCACCCGAATGCTGCTGGGTACGATCTGATCGCTAAAGCCGTCGTGAAGGCGCTCGCTGGGTACGAGCGCTAATCAACACAAAGGACACGCAGCGAAAGGCCGAGTTGGATGCGTTCAGGCTTGCGATCCGAGCCGCGCCGTGGAGCAGCGGCGCTCGGCGCCCACAAAGCAACTAGCATCTGGGCGTTGGGCGCCTCTTGGTCAGCTGTCGTGCAGGGCATCTGCGACGTTCTGTTCTAAATACGCGCGCGGGCTACGGCCCGCGCGCGTCAGCGCGTGGGGGTGGGGCCCCACGCGAATAAGAAAATGTTGTTCGGCCTCAGCGCAGTACGCCGTTCTCCATGCGCAGCACGCGCGTCGCCCACGTTCGCGCGAAATCTTCGTCGTGTGTCGCCATGAGGAGCGCGCGGTTCTGTCGCAGCAGACCCTGCAGCAGCTCGCCGAGCTCGGAGCGGCGCGCGGGATCGAGCGACGCGGTCGGTTCGTCCATCAGCAGCACCGGCGGGTCGACCGCGAGCGCCCGCGCGATGGCGACGCGCTGCGCTTCGCCGCCCGAGAGCTGCCGCGGCAGCGCCTCCGCGCGGTGATCGACGCCGAAGGCCGACAGCAGTTCGTGCGCGCGGCGGCGCGCGTCGTCCGGCGACAGGCCGTGCGCGTGGACCGGCGCCAGACAGATGTTCTGCATCGCCGTCAGATGCTCGAACAGATAGTGGAACTGGAAGACCATCCCGACTCTCCCCGTCACCGCGACGTGGCCGCGTTCGTACGGTTCGAGCCCGGCGATCGCGCGCAGCACGGTGGTCTTTCCCGATCCCGACGGTCCCATGATCGCCACGAGCTCGCCGCGAGCGACCGACAAGCTCACGCCCGCGAGCACCGCGCGCGGCCCGCGGCGCAGGTGCAGGTCATCGACCGTGAGCACGACGTCGTTCATGCAGCGGACGTTTTCCAGTGGCGCTCGAGACGGCGCGCCGCCGCCGCGAGCGGCAGGGACATGAGAAGGTAGAGCGCGGCGCACAGCGTGCCCGGGATGACCCAGCTTCCGAGGTTGGTGGCGAAAATCTGCGTCTGCTTCGTCAGCTCCATCACCGTGAGCACCGACACCAGCGACGAATCCTTCAGCAGCGCGACGAAATCGTTGGTCATCGGCGCGAGCGCGAGACGCAGCGCCTGCGGCCCGCGGATCAGCGTGAGGACCTGACGAGTGCTGAGACCCAGCGTGCGGCCCGCTTCGAGCTGACCGGCCGGGACGGCTTCGAGCGCCGAGCGGTAAATCTCGCTCTCGTACGCCGCGTAGTTGAGCGCGACGCCGAGCAGAGCGGCGGCGAACGCGGGCAGCCGAATCGCCGCGGCGAGGCCGTAATAGATGACGAACAGCTGCAGCAGGAGCGGCGTGCCGCGGATCAGCTCGACGTAGCCGAGCAGGATCGCGCGCAGAGGGGGCGCGCCGTACACGCGGCCCGTCGCGATCAGCACACCGATGACGACGGCGACGCCCATCGACAGACACGACAACACGATCGTGACCAGCGACGCGCGCAGCAGCGCCGGCAGATACCGCTTCATCGCCTCCCACTTGCTCACCGTCACGAGGCTCGACGTCTCGAGGCCGCCTGGCGCCGTGAACGGCTGCACCGGCTTGCCCTGAAGCAGATCCGCGTACAGCCGCGATTGATCGCCGTTCCACACGTTCCATCGACGAAAGATCCGTTCGAGCGAGCCGTCGCGCATGGCGCCGCGAAGGATCTCGTCGATCGAATCGCGCAGCGGTGCGTTCTGCGGCGACAGTACGCCGACGTAATGACCGACGGCGATCGTGTCGGGTTGAATCGTGAACCCGGGCACGCTGCGATGACGGCGCTCGGCGAGCACCTGATCGAGGAGCACCGCGTCGACGCGCCCGATCACGAGGTCCGTGTACGGATGCACGTCGTCGTCGTACGAGACGGCGCGGAGGCCGTACTCGCGCTCGGCGCGGAGCAGGATGTCGTACGCGATCGTGTCGCTGAGCGTGCCGACGGTCCGGCCGCGGAAATCGGCGAGGGTGCGCAGCGTCGCCGCGTCGGCGTCGCGGACGCTGAGCACCTCGCGGAATTCGTAGTACGGCACCGTGACCGCGAGCGTCGCCCGCCGCGTCGGCGTGTCTTCGAGGCCGCTCAGGCCGACGTCGGCGTCGCCGCGGACGATCGACTGCACGATCGACGTGAAGGTGATCGTGATGAATTCCGGCGTCCGTCCGAGCCCCCGCGCGATCAGGTTCGCGATCTCGACGTCGAAGCCGACGAGGCGATCGGGCTGCCGCGGATCCGCTTCGACGAACGGCGCGCCGCCTTCGGGATCGCCCGCCCAGCGAAAGACTCTGGCAGGTTCTGCGGCGGCACGTGCTTCGGCGATGGTTGTCGCGCAGCCCTTTAGGCCGGCCAGAAAAGCGATCGCGATGACGACCGAGGGGATGGCAGCCCTGAAGGGCTGCGCTGCATGAAACCCGTGCACCGCGATAGATTGTAGCGGGAGGCTCGCGATGGCGAACGTGGCGTTTCTCGGAACCGGCATGATGGGCAGCGGGATGGTGGAGGCGATGCTGCGCCGCGGCGAAGCGGTCGCGGTGTGGAACCGCACCGAGTCGAAGGCGCGCGCGCTCGAACCGCTCGGCGCGAAAGTCGCCGCGTCTCCCGCCGACGCCGTGACCGCCGCGGATCGCGTCCATCTGATGCTCCCCGACGATGCGGTCGTCGATCGCATTCTGGAGCAGAGTCTTCCGCGCGTCCGGCGCGACGCTGTCGTGATCGATCACTCGACGACCTCGCCGCGCGGCACGAAAGCGCGGATCGAGCGTCTGCAGAAGTCTGGCGTCAGCTTCCTGCACGCGCCGGTGTTCATGTCGCCGCAGATGACGCGCGACGCCGTCGGTCTGATGATGGTGTCCGGGCCGCGGCAGGTCTACGACGCGGTCGGCTCCGTGCTGGAGAAGATGACCGGCGAAGTGTGGTACCTCGGCGAGCGCGGCGATCTGGCCGCGGCGTACAAGCTGTTCGGCAACTCGATGCTCTTCGTCCTCACCGGCGGCATCGCGGATGTCTTTGCGATGGCGAAGGCGAACGGCATCGAGCCGGCCGACGCGCTCACCGTCTTCGACAAGTTTCCGGTCGGCAACTTCATCAAGCTGCGAGGCGAGAAGATGGCGCGGCGGGACTTCAGCGCCACTTTCGAGCTGACGATGGCGCGTAAGGACACGCGCCTGATGCTCGAAGCCGCCGATGGTCAGCCGCTGACCGTACTGCCCGGCATTGCAAAGCGGATGGACGACGCGATCGCGAGCGGGCACGGGAAGGATGATCTCGGCGCCATCGCCGCCGAGGTGTTGCGATGAGGATGACGGTGCGTGCTCTCGTCGTCGTCTCCGTAGCGCAGGCCTTCGGGCCTGCCTTTGCGCAACAAAACTCCGACGCGATCGAGAACTTCATCTCCGTCAACGCGGAGGTCATCGCGCTGACGCACGTCCGCGTCATCGACGGCACCGGCGCCGCCGCGCGCGACGATCAGACGATCATCATTCGCG
>Ga0066684_10000592_pt1 | contig 12801 bp, 12 predicted proteins | sample GraSoiAngelo_133_FD_62301 | JGI IMG/M metagenome (GOLD analysis project Ga0066684, IMG submission 62301) | Grasslands soil microbial communities from the Angelo Coastal Reserve, California, USA - 14_0929_05_20cm | ecosystem: Environmental > Terrestrial > Soil > Grasslands | place: USA... | reverse complement strand
CCCGGTTGCGGCCGCACCACTTCGACCACGTTCCAGGAATTGGCGCGCTCGATCCAGGATTTCATCCGCGACGAGATGCCAGCCTGGAAGACGCAGTATCCGGGGGTGGAGACGCTGAACGTCGCGGTGATGGGCTGCATCGTCAACGGCCCCGGCGAATCCAAGCACGCCAATATCGGCATCTCGCTGCCCGGCACCGGCGAAGCGCCGGCAGCCCCCGTGTTCGTCGACGGCAAGAAATTCCGTACCCTGCGCGGGCCCACTATCGCCGCCGATTTCAAGGCGCTGGTGATCGACTACATCGACCAGCGTTATGGCAGCGGTGCCAAGCCGACTGCTGCGGAGTGACGCAGGAATCGTAGGGCGGATTAGCGTTAGCGTAATCCGCCTTATTTTTGCGCGAGAAGTGGCGGGTTACGCTTCTGCTAACCCGCCCTACCTTGCTACGATGGCCCAAAACAAGCCGGGAGCAATCGCATGTCTTCGCTGTCAGGCAAGCAGGGACCGCGCTATCGCCATCTGGCCGGCGACACCGAGCCTTATGAGACCATCGGCGTCGAAAAGCTCACCCCGGTGATCGGCGCGGAGATTTCCGGCGTCGATATCGGCAGGCTGGTCTCCGACGACAAGCGTTCCAACCGCCAGTTGGACGAGATCCATCGCGCGCTCGCCGAAAACCTCGTGATCTTCTTCCGCGATCAGCATATCAGCCCCGAGCAGCATCTCGCCTTCGGCCGCAAGTTCGGCGAATTGCATATCCATCCCGCCGCGCCGCATGAGGGCGACGATCCCGCGCTGATGAAGATCTATGCCGACAAGGATTCGCCGCGCGCCAATGGCGAGGGCTGGCACACCGATGTGTCCTGCGACCTCGAGCCGCCGATGGGCTCGATCCTCTATATCAAGCAGTGCCCGCCGCGCGGCGGCGACACGCTGTTCGCCAACATGTATGCGGCCTATGAGGCGCTATCGGAGCGGATGAAGGCCTATCTCAATGGCCTCACCGCGCTGCATGACGGCGAATCCACCTATCGCGGGCTCTACGCTAATTACGGCGTCGCCGACCGTGCGGCCTATCCGCGCGCCGAGCATCCGGTCGTGCGCACCCATCCGGTGACCGGCAAAAAAGCGCTTTACGTCAATCGCGGCTTTACGCGTTACATCGTCGGCATCCCCAGGGACGAGAGCGACGCCATGCTCGCCTATCTCTACCAGCACGCGGAGAACCCGCTGTTCCAGTGCCGCTTCCGCTGGACCGAAAACGCGATTGCGTTCTGGGACAACCGCTGCGCCCAGCACCGCGCGATGTGGGATTACTGGCCGCACACCCGCGCCGGCACCCGCGTCACGGTGAAGGGGGAACGGCCGGTGTGAGCTGCGTTGACGGCCCGTCCGGCCTGCGTCAAGCTTGCCCAACCCAATGATACCCCCCGAGGATCGTCCATGCTCCGCGCAGAGGACAACAAATTCCTGACCGAGAGCGGCGCGGGAACGCCGATGGGCGAATTGCTGCGCCGGTTCTGGATTCCGGTGCTGCTGTCGGAGGAATTGCCGGAAGCCGACGCGCCGCCGAAGAAGATCGTCGTGATGGGCGAGGAATTGCTCGCCTTCCGCGACAGTCGCGGCGTGGTCGGCGTCATCGACCAATATTGCCCGCACCGCGGCGCCAATCTCTGGCTCGGCCGCGTCGAGGAATGCGGCATCCGCTGCGTCTATCACGGCTGGAAATTCGACACCGAGGGCCGTTGCGTCGACATGCCGACCTCCTATCCCGATCTTGCCGCCAAAGACAAAATCCGCATCAAGTCCTATCCGGTGCGCGAATGGGGCGACATGATCTGGGCCTATATGGGCCCGGCGAACGCTGTGCCCGAATTGCCGGCGCTGGAGATGGCGCTGGTGCCGGCCTCGCACCGCTACGTCTCGAAGAAATGGCAGGACTGCAACTGGGTGCAGGCACTCGAAGGCTCGATCGACACCGCGCATTTCACCTTCGCGCATCTTTCTTTCGAAAAAGAAGAAAACGAGATCCTCGATATCAAGCGGCACTTCATCAATCCGATCGCGCGCATGAATACCGACCACATGCGCTGGATCGCCGAAGACCCGCGCCCGGTGATCAAGATCGCTCCGCATGACGCAGGGCTCACGATCGCGGGCGGCCGGCTCACCGGCGGCGACAACATCTATTGGCGCATCGCCCAGTTCCTCATGCCGGTGCATTCCTATGCGCCGAGCGCCATGCCGGGCGAGAATATCTTTGGCCAGAGTTTCGTGCCGGTCACCGACACCAATTGCTGGATCTATACCTATGCCTGGAATCCGGAGCGGCCGCTGACGCAAGCCGAGCGCGACGCCTACAATGCCGGCAACGGCGTGATCTCCGAGGTCGACGACAATTACGTGCCGTTGCGCAACAAGAAAAACGACTACCTGATCGACCGCAAGCTGCAGAAGACCAAAAGCTATACCGGCATCAAGGGCGTGTCCGAGCAGGACGCCGCCGTGCAGGACAGCCAGGGTCCGATCGCCGATCGCAATCGCGAGCATCTCGGCCCCACTGATTTGGGCATCCTGCATTTCCGAAAAACGGTGATGGATGCGGCCCGCGCGCTGCAGCAGGGCGAAGCGCCGCCGCATTTAAAACATCAGGACCGCTACACTGTGCGCTCCGGCGCCTGCGTCACCAACAAGGCCAAGGATCTATCCGCGGTCATGATCGAGCGCTTTGGCGACGTGGCCGGTTTTGTCGGTCGGCCGAGGATTGCTGCTGCGGGGTAGGGGGATTGCTTTCATTGGGGAAAAAATTCGGCTGGGCAAGCCTTAGCCTTTGGCCCCGCCGCTGCACCATCATCGCCGCGATCGCGGCATTGGCGCTGCTGCCGATCGAGGGCAGCAATGCCGGCCGGCTGCAGGAGATTTTCAAAGGCGCTCCAAAGCACGGCAAGTCGCCAAAGCACGTCGCCTCGCGGAAGCCAGCCAAATCGGCAAAGCATGCCACGTCGCCAAAGCCCCACGCTGTAAAGCTTGCCGCTTTGGGGCCGGTCGCCTTGAACCCTCCCGCTTCAAAACCGGCCGCCACCATGTGCGATCCCTCGAAATTCCGGATCGTTGTGGATGTGGGACATACCGCCGAATCGGAAGGCGCGACCAGCGCCCGCAACGTCGCCGAGTTCGTCTTCAATCTGCGCCTTGCGCGGCGGATCGAGGAGAAATTGAAGGCCGAAGGTTTTGCCGAGACCAGGCTTCTGGTGACGGCGGGCAAGGCCCGGCCCAGCCTCTTCAGGCGTGTCGCTGCCGCCAGCGATCTGCACGCGAATCTCTTCCTGTCGATCCATCATGACTCGGTGCCCGACAAGCTTCTCGAGAACTGGGAATTCGAGGGCAAGAAGAGCCATTTCAGCGACCGCTTCAGCGGCTACTCGGTCTGGGTCTCCCGCGAGAATGCGGATTTCAAGACCAGCCTCTTGTTCGCCGAACTGGTGGCTAAGGAAATGAAGGCTCAGGGGCTGGAATACGCCCACCAATATACCCAGCCCATCATGGGCCACTACCAGCACCCGCTGCTGAACAAGGAAACCGGCGTCTATAGCTACGATCAGCTCGTTGTGCTGAGGACGAACCGAATCCCTGCTGTCTTGCTGGAGGCGGGCTCGATCATCAACCGCGACGAAGAGCTCAAGATGATCTCGCCGGAGCGCCAGGACATCATTGCTGGCGGCGTCACGGCGGCCGTGAAGGAATTTTGTGATTCTCGATGGGCCATTCTCGGTCCGCTCTGATGGCCGCGAGCGGCGGCACCTGATGCCAAATCGACGCGTTTGATCCCACAGCAGATGTCGTCTGCATACCAAGAGCGGCCAGGGAATTTAGTTCTTTGTCAGCCCCGAGAAGCTCTTTCCCTGAGGATTGGTAAAGGTACCAGTTTGCTTGCAACTTTCGCCAGCGCTCGCGCAGGCGGCTGCGGACCCTGGAAGATTCTTTTTGCAACGCTGGACGGCTGCGGAACACGTCGACCCACCACCACCAGTGCCGCCGTGAGACACACCGGTGACACCCCCTCTATAGGTTGGATCCTTGCCCGACATCGCGCCTTCGACCGCGTGGCCGTCAAATGGAGCGGTGGCAACAAGCAGGATAGTCAGAAACACGAAAGCTGCGACGCCAGTAATGCTTTTCATCCAACTCTCCCAAAAATAACTGTTACCATAGCTAGGCTGAAACGATGGCTCATCTCACTCCTTACGTGCGCGTTGAGTCAATGGTCACTTCCGCTTTCGTGACCCGCAGCGGAAGCCCGGGATCGGCGAGTGTCTGGGTTGGTGACATCATCCTGTTGCGGTGAAGAATAGGCGAGACCGTTGGGGCGCGTTCCATGGACAGCGGCCCGCGGGACCCCTACGCTTGTCTCTTCCGGAAAGGAAAAGAGGTCAATTGTGTCTGCATACTTTGTTGTCCAGGCCACTATCGAGGACGAACCTCAATATCAGAAGTACCGCGAGGCCGTCGTTCCGTTCATCGCGGGATTTGGCGGAAAAATAGCCGCAAGAGGAGCAAAGGTGGAAGTGCTCGAAGGCGAGCATGATACGCGGTCGGTGGTCATGTTTGAGTTTCCCACTATGGAGGCAATCCGCGCCTTCTGGAACTCTCCGGACTATGTGCCGATCAAAAAGCTCCGCGAGGGTATCGCTACAATAAATGTTTGGGCATTTCCCGGCATCTGAGCGCCAGCTGAGGAGCGGACCGGCGCCCCGGCAGGCGGTCCGAACCAAGTGGTCAGCGCGTCAGCGAGCCCCAGTTGGGTTAGGTCACCTACCCAAGCCACATATCCGTCGGGCCGAATTAATACGGCGTTGGGAGATGTGACCGCGCCAAGCACCGGAAGCTCCCACGTATCAACACATCCAGCGTCGATCAACTGGACCCGATGCGCCCACGGAGTGATGTCGAGGCCGCCCGGCTCACCGAGGTTGAGCAGGATTGGCACGGCATCGTGGAGAAGGGTGAAGAGCCGTAGTGGGCCGTTCGCGGTGACCAGGTCGAGATCGGGCATGCGGCGCCCAAGCAGCGGGTGTCCGTCACCGAGGTCGTATCTGATGTCGAGACCCGACATCATCGCGGCGAACCGCTTGCGAGGTTCATCCATGTTGAGAAGCTCGGAAATGGTGTCGCGCAGTGCCTTCGTGCGGTCGTCTTCGCGGCGAAGAATGATCGACGCCATCGTGTTGCGCAACACGCGGGCAGCGACCGGGTGGCGCTCGGTGTGGTAGGTATCCAGGAGGCTTTCCGGCGACGCCCCCTTGACCACCTGGGCCAGCTTCCATCCCAGATTGACAGCATCCTGCACACCGGTCTGGAGACCCTGTCCACCGTCCGGCGGATGCACGTGCGCGGCGTCGCCGGCGATCAGCACCCGTCCCTTGCGGTAGGCCACAGCCTGCCGCGCTGCATCGGTGAACCGAGAGATCCAGATGGGGCTGTGGACCCCATAGTCCGTCCCGCATGCGGCGATGAGAGCCGCGCTGAGATCGCCCAAGGTGGGTTCGGTCGCGGCGCTGACGTGCTGTTCGGTTACCAGGACCCCCACCGGTCCCCGATCCGCGTAGACTATCTTGCCGTCGACGATCTGGTATTCCTTCCTGCCGAAGGAATGGACACCAAAGGCACTGCGGTGGATGCCCCATTCGGGTGTCTCGGCCATCTCGACCTCAGCGATCAGGCTGCTGGTCGTCGGATCCGATCCCGGGAACGCGATGCCCGCGGCCTTGCGGATGAGACTGCGTCCGCCATCGCACCCGACGAGATATTCCGCCCGCAGTGACGAGCCGTCGGACAGCTCGACGTCAACGCCCGTGTCGTCCTGCGCGAAACCCGTCACCTCATGTCCGCGATAGATCGGCACCGCCAGTTCGCCGATCCAGCCGGCGAGGATGCGCTCGATCTGGTTCTGCCACAGCCCGAGCCCGTAATTGTGCCGGGTGGGAAAATCGCTGATGTCCAACCGGACCCCGGCGAACCCCGCGACCTGGGCCACCTGTCCCTCCGAGAGGAACCGATCGGCGATTCCGCGCTGATCGAGGATTTCGATCGTCCGCGCGTGCAGACCGCCTGCACGCGAGCCGGCGAGGTCCTGGCTGGCGCGCCGCTCGACAATGGCAACGTCAACGGCCGCCAACGCCAACTCGCCAGCCAACATCAGCCCCGTCGGACCTCCCCCGACGATCACCACCGCATGGTCGATCATCGCCACACTCCGCTCCTTCTCGCGGCGACCAACTCGGCCGCGCGCGAACCGCACGTCGACAACAACACGCACATTTCTCGCGCCTCCGTAAGGTTGTGGCTTCGGTCGGCGTTTCTACCGGATGACCCGGGCCTTGAAGCAAGCCCGTTGCGAGCCACATATTTAAACTGGGGAGAAGGATGGACTGCTTTCCGGTTATTTCGGCGCCACAGCGGAGAGTTGCATTCGGGCAACATCTTTTGGGAAAAGATGACCATCTGCACTATTGGCCATTGCGCGTTGATATCTTGACCTGAAAAATCAGCGCCGTCGTATCAGCCTTGGAGGCGACGGCATCATGAACCCACGGCGATTTGCGACTGTGGCGGCGATTTGCGGAACGGTTGTTCTTGCGGGTTGGGTCGTCGCCTGGCTTGCCGGCTTCGGTTTGACCGGCATCGAGCACGGGGATCGCCGCGCAGCATCTCTCACCGCCGACGCGGAGTTCGCGGACGTGCCGCAGGCAACCGCATTGGGCAACGCCGCCGTCGAAAAAGCCGGCACGGCGACGATCTCCAATTCCCTGACTGCGACCGACCAGACGGCGACCGACAAGGCGGTGGCCTCGGACGAGCTGGAACCGGTCGTCAAGACCGCGTCGGCCGATTCGTCGCAGATGCTGCCGCGCGAAGAGCCATTGGCGCAGGCGGCGATGGCGAGCGCGCCTGATCCGATGCCGGGCGGCGCGAAGCAGGGTGTCAGTCCGATCGAAATCGTCGACGAGTGCCTGGTCGCGGATATCTGCATCGATCGATACTTGTGGGAGTTCTACCGGCGGACCCTCAAGGAGGACACCATCAAGGTGCTTGAGCGGCGGAAAGTGACGGTCAAGAAGAAGGGCAAAACGGTCGCTGTCACCAAGACCTTCACCAAACTCGTCGATGAGGATTTCGCGTGGAAGGATCCGAAGGCGGCGGAAAAAGCCGGCCTGCCGATGATGGACTACGTGATCGGAGGCATGGATCGGAGCTTCAAACTGAAGCTCTTTCACGCGCTTTACGCGGCGGAGGAGGCCGGGCTGTCACCTGGCATCACCAGCGCGTTCCGCGATGACTACCGTCAATCGATCGCAAGCGGTCTCAAGGCGGCGACTGACAGGTCGTACCATGGCGGGAGTTTCCGCGGCGGCTATGGCCACGGCCTTGCGGCCGATGTCGTGAGCATCAAAGGCGGGACGCGGGCGCAGCGATTGGTTTCCACTGAAAACCTCTGGAAGTGGCTCGACGACCACGAGAGGGAGTTTGGAATCGGGCGGCCGTATCTCGATAAAGATCCGCCGCATCTGGCACCGCTCGACGGCAAGGAATATGCCGCTCACCGCGGGACCACAGTTCCTCGCGCGGGATCGGACGTCAAGAAGCGCAACCGGCTGGCTGTGCGGGACGACCATAGCGTGGCGAAAAGAACCGCAAGATCGTCGAAGGTCCGAACCATCTAACTCGGTTGAAGCGCGCATTTGGCGGTCCGAAGAATGCCGCCGCCCCTGGTCGTGTGGGAGCGCTGGCCGCAACACGAATCAAGGAAACTGATTTCTGGCCGCCCGACTACGGCTGCACTCAAGGTGCCCTGTTTTGCAAAGCTGCCAGGAGCGCCGGTGGCCGAATGTTAGAATCGTGTCGGGCGCGCCACTTCGGTACAGGTCCGTTCCGGACACATAGGTTACGTTTCATATCGGAGACATGGGTAACACTTTCGGCTCGAAGGGGTCTGCGAGTGGTTCGAGCCTGCATGTCTCATCGTGGAAGTAGCCCAATTCATAATCCATGAGACTGATGCCGACGGTTTGGCCGGCAAAGACCCGACTGAGATCCATCATTGGCCGATTTTGCATAGCGTACCGTTCTGGTCGGGCTCAGACTACCGTTGCGCGGGAGCAGTGGGCTCGTCCAACCGCGTACGTATGCACGAGTGGCCTATGAAGCGTTTCCTACAGCTCATTACGCTGGTCCTGCTGCTGCCCAACTCGGCCAGCGCCGCATCCGATCAAAAATCAGAGAACACCCTGGTCTCGCAACTCCGCGAGGAGATGTGGGCAATTCCGTCACCCCTCCCGATGTTGGCATACATGATCCGCCCTGCGGGGGATGGTCCCTTCCCCCTTCTGGTGATGAACCACGGAGTTTCCCTTGATCCAAGGGAACGGAGCTACTTTCCCGTGATCGAGTTTCGCGACGCCGGACTTTGGTTCGCGAGGCAGGGTTATGTGGTCGTTGCGCCTGTGCGTCCAGGTTACGGCGCGACAGCGATCGAAAAGCCGGAGCGAGGTCTGTTCGGGCTCTTCTTCTCAGCTGTCGGCAATTGTTCGGATGCCAACTTCCGAGATGCTGGACTAGCGATTGCATCGCTTGACATGTGGGTCATCGACTACATGTCGGTTCAGTCATTCATTAAGCAGGGTGAAGTCATCGTTGTCGGTCAATCCGGTGGCGGCTGGGGCGCGATCGCACTTGCCAGTCAGAATCCAAAAGCAGTGCGCGCTATCATCGGCTTCGAGGCTGGTCGCGGCGGCCATTTCAATGGCAAACCCAACAATAATTGTGCGCCGGACCGTTTGGTCGAAGCGGTGGCCCAGTTCGGACGAACGGCCCGCATACCAATGTTATGGATTTACACCCATAACGACAGTTATTTCGGGCCCGATCTCTCGAAGCGATTGGCTGCAGCTTTTCAAGCTGCTGGCGGCAATGTCGAGTATCACCTGCTGCCGGATTTCGGAGAAGACGGCCACTTTTTGATCGACTCTGCTGATGCTGTTCCAATCTGGGCCCCACTGGTCAGCGAATTTCTAAAGAACCATCGATAGAGAGCGACCCGCCTGTTTGTCGGAGGTGTTCTGCGATGAAGCTTCACACCGTTCGATCATTTGATGGTCCGGGAGTGCGCCGGTCGATCGCGGCCACGTCCATCGCAATGTTTATCTCAATGGCCGGGACAGTTAGCGGCGCGCAACAAGTCGTCCCGTTTGGTGATGTGCCCGCGACGGGCGATTTTTCCGAGGCCGAGATCGCGGCGCGGGGACAACAGAAGCATCCGGACCTTACCTACTCTCGCTGGAAGAAATTGTGCTTCCGGGGTGTGCAGGGTGCAGATACGAACATGGTTTGCCGCACAACCATCGAAGGCAAATCCGATCTGGGTCAGGTCATCCTCAGGGTCGACTTAATCGAACGAGAAAATGCGCCTGCCGCAAGGCTGCAAGTTTTCATACCGTCAGAATTCTTTCTCCAGCCTGGCATCAAGCTGACGGTCGACAAGAGCGCCTCAATGCAGGTTCCTTACACGATTTGCTTCGCCAACGGATGCGTGGCCGCGACTGTCGCCGACCCGACTTTCATTCATCAACTAGACTCCGGCCGAATGCTTTCCGTCGAGGGGGTGAATTTCAACGTCAGGACGGTGATTGCTTCGCTCCCGCTGCAGGACTTCGCGACAGTTCATCAAGGTGTTGCCGAGCAAATTTTTGAGCAGAAGCTGGAAGGAAAGTGGGAGCAACCCTCCGGTGGAGGCAACACAAAATAGGTTTCGCATATTCGAGCGCTCCGATGCGACGAACGGACATAGCCCAGTCCTGGCGCTTCACTCCAATCCGGGGAGCGGCAAGGTCGCTATCGAAGGGCAACCGGATGTCGGGAAGACGTAATTCCTGTCGCCGTAATCCCGGAGCTTAGCTCGTGGTGCAGCATCTGCTATTGTAGGTTTTTCATTGTTGAATATCAGCCGATGGAGCACGCGAGATGCCAAACAGCAAGGAGTCGCACAAACCGGTGCCGCAGTGCTATGTGCTTGGTGCCGGAGAGGGTGAACACCTGATCCATTTTCGTGATGGCGGCAATATCTTCATCAAGGTCGACCCCATAACGGGGTCCAATAATCTTGGACTGGGCACGCAGCAGCTGCCCAAGGGCTCGGGCATTCCGGTTCACCGACACCTCCACAAAGACGAAGCCTTCTACGTTCTGGAGGGCAGTGGCACGGTCACACTCAACGATGTGCGTTGCTCTTGCGAAAGAGGTGGAACGATTTTCATACCCAAGAACACGTGGCATGGTTTCAGTAGTCCGGACCAGGAACTGGTTCTGCTGTGGATCATGGTACCCCCAGGCCTCGACGGCTTCTTTCGCGAAACCTGCAGCCGGCCCGGCGAACCGCGAAAGGAATTGACGCGGGAGCAGATCAACGCGATCGCTCTCAAATATGGGCAAGAATTCAGATAGGCCGGCTCAAACATTTCTCACGAGAACTAAGAGGCAGAGTCCGGAATTGGCCCATCACGCCATTACCGGGATTGATCGAAATGACCGCAATCGAAGGGCAGCCGGACCATCCGAAATCGGGAAGGCAGGCGAGGCGTAGCGCAAGATCGCAGGCCGTCGCAGCTTGTGCGGCCCGAGCGCTTGGTTGGCTGCCGTCTCATAGCGCCATGGCGAAACTATAGTGCCCATTTGCATCGGCCGTCGTGCGCCACTGTACGATTTTGCACGATGTCGTTGCCGAGGCGTTCGAAAAAGCCGCCGAGGGCCGCACGAGATTCTTGCGGTCCGTCGACTGGACCGGAAGCATTGCTAATCCGCAAGGCCGAAGACGAACGCCAAAGCAATTCCGAGCCGGGCCATATCCTGGTTGCCGAGACGCCCGATCTTCTGCCCGATCCGTTCACGCCTCACGGTGACCGGCTTGTCGGCCATCACCTGAGATTCGAGCCGCAATCCATTTTCAGGCTTTGGCTCGATAGTGATGCGAAAATCCGGAGCGTCCGCCAACTCGGACGTCAACTGGCAGACCACCACAGAAGCATGGTTCTCCGGAAAGGCGTCCGTCTGCACGATGACCGCCGGGCGGGGCTTGCCATAGTCGCCCGCCGCGGCAACAATCACCACGTCACCGCGTTGCATCTGTGTCAAACTCGGAGACTGACTCGATCCAGTGCAGCGCGTCGCGCTCGCGATCAGGGTCGAGACCGGCGACCTGCTTCGCCACTCGTCGTCGCACCGCCCGCGAGCGGGCATCGGCCACCACGAGACGCAGTTCGCGCAGGCCCCGTGCGCGCCTCCGCTGCCGCATCATCCTCATCCTCTCGGCTGGCGCCGCCATTGGATTTCTCACTCCGTAACGCGTTACAACGTAACGCGTTACAAACCAGAAGGCAAGGGTCCAGAACTCTCCCGGGCGCGCAGGGCGCTTCGGGCGAGCGAATTACGGTGACAGAGAATTACTGCAGTCCAGCACTGTCACCGTATTTCCCGAAAATGACTCATGGCGGTCAAAGAGGTAGACGACCAAACGATGATTGCCTGAAAGTAGAGCGTCGAAGTGAATCCCATGGTTTTCTGGACAGCGAGTGTGGTTGGATGGGCGATCGCTTATCTCTTCGGTTCTACGCCCACGGGCTATCTGGCGGGGAAACTGCTCAAGGGCATTGATATCCGCGAGCATGGCTCCAAATCCATTGGGGCAACGAACGCGTTGCGAACCCTGGGGAAATGGCCTGCGTTGGTGGTACTCCTGGTGGACGTGCTGAAAGGAGTGGGGGCGATCGTCTTCGCGCGCTGGTTTTATCATTGGTTCTACACATTGCCGTCCGTCACGCCACCGACAACATTTGATCTGCAAACCTGGGTGCCTTGGGCGGTTTGCTTGGCCGGACTTGCCGCGTTGTTGGGGCACAGTCGTTCGATCTGGTTGAATTTCACAGGCGGCAAATCCGCTGCGACGGGGCTAGGCGTGTTGCTGGCGATGTCTTGGCCAGTAGGTTTAGGTGTGCGACGGCTTTTGGCGTTGTGCTGGCTATTTTTCGGATTGTTTCCCTTAGTTCGATGGTAGCGGCGTTGACTGCGATCGCCCTCATCTGCGGCTTGGAGCAACCGTTGCCCTATCGGTTACTGGTGATTGCAGGCAGCATTTACGTGATCGTGCTCCATCGTGCCAACATTCAGCGGCTACTGGCTGGGACAGAGCCACGCCTGGGGCAAAGTAGCCCGAAATCGAAAGCAGAATCGAAAACGAAATCGCAATTTTAGTGCGCGCACGCTGGGACCGTCGTGATCGCCAACATCGACTGCTTGTGGCCCATCGCGACATTCCGCATCACCGCAAGACTTGCCCATTTGGACGAGCAAATCGAACAACGATGCTGTTCGCTGCGCAGCCAGTGCGGCGGTTTGATTCACCCGGTCGCAAATCGCGCATGCGTGTCATGCGTAATTTGCCCGTCGTGTTAATCTGTCGCATGGCGACGGCATTGCCGAACACCCCAAATCAGCACCATGTTTCCGCTTGTCCCGTGCCCACAAGAGGGACGTATCGCGATCGTCACGGACGTTGGGTGCGGGATGCGATGGACGCGTTGGTGACGCAAGACGAGCGGCACTGATGCGTACGGCAAAGCTGTGTGGTCCTGACGCCCCGATGCTGGCGTCAAGTTTGCGGGTGAACAATCCGCAAGCGACGGTGGCAAAAGAGCCCGGTCACCGGGGAGAGCGCAGAATAAGCCGTAGAACCATTGCGCAGGGAAGGCCGGA